>CDZU01033153.1_pt1 | contig 11739 bp, 8 predicted proteins | sample 557441 | NCBI WGS metagenome assembly CDZU01 (sample SAMEA3182114, study PRJEB8094) | gut metagenome | biome: human; feature: gut; material: Stool; isolation source: human stools | place: Canada | collected 2013-06-10
TATTAGCCGTTGCCAGCACCGTCACCAGGCAAGGCGCATCTACCTGTACCAGCTGAAAACCGTCTTCTGTGGACTTCCGGATCGTAAATGTCCTGCTCCCGTCAAATTCCAGGTTTTCAACATAAGTCACCTGAGGTAAATCCAAATGTTCGGCAATCTGTGGTCCTACCTGAGCGGTATCCCCGTCGATGGCTTGCCGGCCGGTGATTACCAGGTCAAAATCCAACACGCGCAAAGCGCCGGCAATCGCATTCGACGTAGCGAGAGTATCGGCACCGGCAAATTTCCGGTCGTTCAAATGAATAGCACGGTCAGCTCCCATAGCAAAAGCCTCACGCAAAATATCATCGGCCTGAGGAGGCCCCATGGTTATTACCGTGACTTCCGCCCCATATTTATCTTTTAATTGTAAAGCCATTTCCAGTCCCCCTTTATCGTCGGGATTCATAATGCTGGGCACCCCATCCCGGATCATCGTCCCCGTAGCGGGGTCCAATTTGATCTCTGTTGTATCCGGCACCTGTTTGATACATACTACTATTTTCATACGTTTATCATTTTTTCATTTATCGATTATCTTTTCTCCACTCTTATTTGAGTAATGCAGCTGCAATCACCATCCGTTGTACTTCAGACGTTCCTTCATAGATTTCTGTAATCTTGGCGTCCCGCATCATTCGTTCCACCGGATATTCACGGGTATAACCGTAGCCTCCATGGAATTGTACTGCTTTGGTCGTCACCTCCATCGCTGTTTCGGCTGCAAACAATTTAGCCTGTGCAGAGTCAGCAGAATAAGGTTGTTTCATATCCTTTTTCCAAGCTGCTTTACGCACCAGCAGACGGGCAGCCTGAATCCTGGTCTGCAAATCGGCCAATTGGAATTGAGTATTCTGAAACTGTCCGATGGACCGTCCGAATTGTTTCCGTTCTTTTACATACTTCACCGTTTCATCCATAGCCCCCTGAGCAATACCCAAGGCCTGTGAAGCGATTCCCATACGTCCGCCGTCGAGTGTTTTCATTGCAATCCTGAAGCCTTCCCCCACTTTTCCCAACAGATTTTCTTTCGGGACGATACAATTTTCAAAAATCAACTCACAGGTTGCGGATCCCCGGATGCCCATTTTTTTCTCTTTTTTACCGATAGAGAATCCCGGAAAATCACGTTCTACGATAAAGGCCGAAATCCCCCGCGTCCCCTGTGCCTTATCGGTCATGGCCATGACAATGTAAACGTGTGCATAAGCAGCATTGGTAATAAAAATTTTGGAGCCGTTGAGCACATAATGCTCCCCTTCCTTCACAGCCATCGTTTGCTGTGCCGAAGCGTCCGTGCCTGCATTCGGTTCGGTCAGTCCGAAAGCTCCGATCCATTCGCCGGAACACAAGCGGGGCAAATATTTACGGCGTTGTTCTTCATTGCCGAACTCATAAATCGGAGAAGCGCACAAAGAAGTGTGTGCAGAAACAATAACCCCTGTAGTAGCACATACCCGTGACAATTCTTCGACAGCCATCGAATAGAGTTGGTTGTTGCCACCTGCCCCGCCATACTCTTTGGGGAATGGGATGCCCATCATTCCCAAAGCAGCCATTTTCTTTACCGTTTCTTCCGGAAAACGTTCTTCCTCGTCGACAGCTGCTGCCAACGGTTTCACTTCTTTTTCTGCAAATTCCCGGATCATTTGCAAGAATAAATTTTCTGTTTTTGATGTTGAAAAATCCATATAAATCGTTATTTATTTTTCCATACGGAATGTGCAATTTTTAACATTAACCGGATTTTGTTCCACTGTTGCTTTTCGGTAAGTTTGTTTCCCTCTTCGGTAGAAGCAAAGCCACACTGGGGACTCAGACAAAGCCGTTCCAGGGGAACATACTGGCTGGCTTCCGCAATGCGGTTTTTCACTTTCTGTTTATCCTCAAGGGCAGCATTTTTGGTTGTAATCAATCCCAAGACTACAGTTTGGTTCTGTATGAAGCGTAAGGGTTCAAAACCTCCCGAACGCTCGTCGTCGAATTCGAGAAAAAAAGCATCCACCGGGAGGTCGAATAAGGTTTCGGCAACCGGCTCATACCCCCCCACGATGCCCAGGCAGAATGATAATTACCCCGGCAAACGTGCATTGTAATGGTCATTCCTTCCGGTCTTGAGTTCAAAGCCATCTCGTTTATCCGGGCAAAAAGGAGGGCCATTTCTTCCGCATTCACCTGTGGATTGCAGCGGAATTTTTCATCACAAAGCATACCCCATGTGCAATCGTCGAATTGGAGATAACGACATCCTGCTGCAGCGAAACCACTGATCACCTGGCGATAGGCCTGTGCTATATCTTCTAATAATCCGTCTATCTGGCCATATACTTTCAGGGTTTCATCCATATTTCCCTCGCGGATCAACTCGGCCAAAAGTTGTGCCGGAGAAGGAATCGTTTGCTTGGGTATCGCCTGGCCAGCCAGTTTCTGGATGAAACGGAAATGAGCGATCATGGGATGATTGTATCCTGTAATTTTCCCGGTCACTTTTACAGATTCCGGTCGGGTTTCCAGATTGTGAAATACATATCCCTGCCCAACTGCCTTTTTCTCTATGCCTCCTAATCCCCAAAAGAAGTCGAGGTGCCACCACGAACGGCGAAATTCCCCATCTGTAATAACCTGTAAGCCGACAACTTTTTGTTCGGCTATTAATTTTTCAATTTCTTCATCCTCGATTTGTTGGAGTGCGGCAGGAGATAATAAGCCTGATTCGAAGTCTTTTCTTGCTTTTTTCAGTCGTTCCGGTCGCAAGAAACTACCGACAATATCCGCCCTAAACGGAAGTTTTACCTGTTCCATTGATTTTAACAGAATTAAGGTAACTCACAGATAAGATAGATTGCATGTAAATGACCACTGCCCTGTACACACCAAGTACAGTTTACCAGTTCATTTATTCTGTCACCTTTCACCCGAAAGCTACGAATTAAACAAAAGTACTCAGGCAGGTCTTCTGACTTGTTCCGATTGTACGCCTTCCCACCGGACATACCGGCAGTGGCTTCCGAATGTACAACCTTTGAATAGAACTTACAGCTACGGGGATAGTCCCTGATTTTCACAGGAGTTCCCATTTTAATCCTGAATCAGTGATGACCGATTCTGAAACCTGATACCGACACAAATATAACGGAATTTATCGAATAAAAAAAAGTTGGTTATTGTTTTGAAAAATTCAAAAGAAAATTAAAAACACCGGCAGGATGCGTCGGACGGATCCTTCAAATAAAAACAGGCCAGAAGGAAATACGAACACTCTGCCGCCTCCCACATACACCCGCATTTATCCCCGGTGTTTTAACAGTACAGTAATATATATGTGCAGGTGTCCGGCTCTGAATCCGCGAAAGCACAGACGATTGCTTGTATGGCAGGTCTTCTGACTTGCTCCAATCCAGACGCCTTCCCGTCGGAGGTATAAACGACAGTGGCAGAAGCATTGTCCGGACGTTGTAAAGAAGCTCACAGCAGCGGGGCCTGTCCGGGATTTACACCCGGTTCCCTTTTATTTCCTATACCGGATGGACATAGGAAAGCCAATACGCTTCAAAAATAGAGAATAAAATTTATTTTACAAATTTTAAGACAACTTATTTTGAAAACACCGGTAGAAATTTCAGCCCACCGATGCTTATAAACGATTCCTAAAGCGTATAAATAAAAGGCTGGAATCGATCGAAAGATAAGACCATAAAGCAACAAAATCACGCAGACACATTTCAGGTTGCCGACGCAACCACTGGAACGGAAAAACCAAACTATGGTGCAGGTTTTAAGCTTATGTCGATTGGCACATCGGTAAATAAACCACTGACTAACATCAGATATTCGGGAAATTTCACCCCATCACTCCATACCAGTGGAATATGAAGTAATTCTTCAGCCGTACGGCCGAGATCGAAACCGAAAGATTCCAGGGAATGACGGATCAGATGAGGATGACGGCAAGGCTGACCGGTGATACGGGTACACGTATCGTCAGGGCAAAGGTGACAAGTCCCTGCGTAACAAGCCAGACTACCCGGATATTCCGTTTCAAGCCACCGCAACCAAGAATCTAGTTGAAGGCGCACTTCTGTCAACAGGCCGATAACGACCTCTTTCTCTGTTCCCGCAGGAATAGTTGGTACAGAGGATGGATCAGGCACGATCTGAGTGCCTGTTATGCAGATATATTTGTACTTGCCAATCCTTGCAGATATATCGAAATCGTATGGTGGACAAGCCCAGCAACGATCATAACGATTACATCTGCGGCAAAATACAATGAATTTATCTTCATCCCGGTATTTCCGGATATACTCCCCGGCCGGCATAAAAACAGTATGATGTGAAATAGCATAATCCATATCACAAAAGTAATTAATTCCTGGCTGAAAACCGATGGTTCCTGCGGGTACTTTTTTATAGCCGAACAGAGGAATAAAACAGCGACTTCTGAATAGTTACCGGTAAGTAATCGTTGACAAGGCGTTCAAAAACAAAACGTTACTATAATTGGCTTTAGCGTGAAAATGAATTCAACAACATACTCAGATTGCTGATAAACAGCCGTACGGACATTGCCAGCAGGATGATGCCGAAAAATTTACGCAGGACGTAGACACCACTTTTCCCTAAAATGCGTTCCACCAGATAAGCATTGCGGAGTACCAGATAAACCAGAAGCATATTGAGTGAAATGGCCAGGATCAGGTTGGAGAGATGACATTCTGCCCGCAGAGAAAGCGTCGTTGTCAATGTCCCTGCCCCGGCAATCAGAGGAAAGACAACAGGCACAATAGTTACACTCCCGGCAGGTCCATCGTTACGGAAAATTTCTACACTGAAAATCATTTCTACAGCAAGCACCAGCAATACCAATGCTCCGGCTATGGCGAAAGAAGAAATGTCGACATTGAAAAGTTGCAACAGGGCATCCCCTGCAAAAAGGAAAGTAATCATGACTGCATAAGAGATCAGAGCAGCTTTCCCTGCCTGCACCTGTTTTCCTGTTGCATTGAGATTGATGATAATAGGCGTAGAACCTGTAATATCGATCACAGCAAACAACACCATAAAAGCGGTGAATATCTCCTTTATACTCAAATGCAAATCCATCTATATAAACTTTACGAACTATATTTTGGGGTTTGCAGGCCGCAGGTTATCCTTATAAATCATGAAACCACTCCGAAATATTTTTTAACAACTGCGGGCACTGCAAACCCGGCCACAATCCCTATTTTCAATCCGCCCAGATCTCTTCATCCGAAGGCACATGGATACGTGCCGACAGCGGAGCAATCCGGGTGATATTTAATAAATGTTTATAAGTAAAATTCTCCGAAATCGAATTATTTCCCCAGCTTCCGCATCCCAATGTATTGGTTACAGGCAGACCGTTCTGAATAGACCCACCGGCAGTGGTTGCACAAGGAGCGTTCACAATCAGACGGGAAACGGACAATTCGGTGCCGGCCTTAATCACATTGGCCTGATCGTTGGAATGAATTCCGGCTGTATGACCGTTACCTTCCATGTTCAGGTTAGTCTTGGCGATCCGTAAGGCTTCTTCAAAATTGTCATATCCGAGGCAACCCATTACCGGAAACATTTTTTCTTTGCAGATACGATCGGCATGTCCGGCTCCGGTTGCTTCAGCTACAATGACACGGATACCTTCAGGCAGATCGATACCGGCAGCACCGGCAATCTTCTTCACCGACTGCCCAACCAAAGCCCGGTTTATTTTTCCTTCCGGGAAGAGTACATTCAGCAAACGCTCTTTCTCTCCGGCAGTAACAAAATAAGCCCCATGTGCAGTAAAGGCCTTGAACACAGCTTCGCGATCGGTTACCGGATAAGTGAAAAATTGTTCTCCGGAACAGATAATACCATTATCAAAAGCACGTCCGGTAATCACCTTTTCAGCTGCTGCCTCCAGATCGATATTACGATCAAGGATCACCTGTACATTACCGGCACCAACACCGAAAGAGGGTTTTCCAGAAGAGTAAGCGGATTTCACCATCGGCATCCCTCCTGTGGCAACAACGACATCGCAGGCTTCCATCAATTCTTTGGTCTTATCGATAGAAGGTTCGTCGATCACCTGGATCAGATCGGCAGGAACCCCGAACGGAGCCACAACGTCCTTGATCAGATTTACAGCCAGAGCCGAGCATCTTTTTGACTGTGGATGCGGAGCTATAATAATGGCGTTTTTGGTTTTGAGGGCAAAAATAATCTTCGACATCGGTGTCACAATCGGATTGGTCATCGGCGTGATCCCGGCTACCACACCGATCGGTTTGGCAATTTCGATCAATCCGGTTTTTTCATCCATATCGATGATACCCATGGATTTTTTACCCCTCAGGTTATAATAAACCCCTTTCGATTTATTGCGGTTTTTAGCTACTTTGTGCTCATACACCCCCATGCCGGTTTCGTTTACAGCCAACCGGGCCAATTCTTCGGCATGATCATAAATGACACGGGCAGCTTCGCGGATAACCCGGTCGACCTGATCCTGGTCAAAATGATGTTCGTAAATCTCCTGAGCCTTGCGGGCTTTCACCACCATTTCCTTTATTTCCATAACTTTTTCAGTTTATAATTATAACGCAAACTTTAATTGCCGGGCAGCTTTCTGTCTTTGTTTCTGCCTGATCAGTCTCAAAGCTCCCGACAAAAAATCCTCCGGATTTTTCTCAACGAAATCCAGGATTTCCTAAACGATTACAATGTAATTCTCAACTTAAAAAATTGATTTAATACAGCACCTTATAAATCTCCCGGATCTCCTCCTCCGACAGCGAGACATAATTATTGGCCAAAAGACGTTGCTGAGTCTGCAACACACTGCTGGTAAAACCCTGAATTTCTTCCGGTTTCATTCCATACACCCGGAGTTTATTCTTCGGAATCAATTTACCCAAAAGCTCATCGAGTACCGGATAGGGATTTTCGTTCACACCCAATTGTACACACAACAAGTCGTTCAGCCGGGCAATATCGCCTGAAGGATTTTTGGCATTATAAAGTTTGAATACTTCGGTGAAAAACTGATAATTCGATTCGCCATGAGGTACATGATAACTACCACCCAACGGATAGGATAAAGCATGTACAGCCCCCACCCCTGTATTTCCAAAAGCTATTCCGGCATAATTACTTGCCATCAGCATATCCCCCAGTCTTTCGAAACGATATTCGGGTCCGTTCGCTGCAATCCCCTGAAACACATCGATGATTATTTCGATGGCAGCCCGGCAATACAAACGGGTATAAGGATTGGATTTGGGCGAAACATACGACTCGGTGGCATGTACCAACGCATCGATCGCACTACAGGCATAAAACTTAAAAGGCAGCCCTTTGAGCAACTCCGGAACCAGCACAGCATCGTCGGCCACAATGGCATCGTCGGCCAATCCCATTTTAGTATGTTTGGAGGTAATTTCAGCTATGGATATATTGGTCACCTCGCTTCCGGTTCCACAGGTGGTAGGCAAAATGACCAATTGTTTTTCTTTGACGATCGGAATTTTACGTTCGAAAGCTTCCGTAACGTCTTCCACCCCTTTCAATACAAACAATTTGGAAATATCGATCACCGTTCCGCCACCGACCGCAATCACCCGGTCGAAACCGACTCCTTTCACTTCTTTCAGGATAGTGTTCATCATTTTATCCGATGGTTCTCCTAAACCGAACTTCTCCTGCATAATGAAATGACAAGGGAGATTCAGAGATTTCATAAAAGGTTCATAAAGGAATTCATTGGTAATCACCAAATCGTGCTCCGAGAGCTTGAATTCACGGGCAAAATCGGCAAAATGATCGAATTTGCTCAAACGGGTTTTTAATTTAAATAATTGCATAATACATGATTATAAAACGATGGACAGCCCCGGGACCATAAATCGCCGGAAGTTATCCGCCACCAGTTAATCCTTAAAACGTTTCTGATATTCTTCTTCCAGCATAGGGCGGAAATCGGGATGTGCCACAGCAATCAATGCCCGAGCCCGTTGTTTCAGCGTTTTACCTTTCAACCAGGCGATGCCGTACTCAGTCACCACATAATCGACATCATTGCGTGAAGTAGTAACAGCTGCACCCTGCGCCAAGAAAGGTACAATCCGGGAAGCCTTACCTTTAGCTGCAGTCGAAGGCATAGCCATGATCGATTTACCACCGGCAGACCAGGCTGCCCCCCGGACATAGTCTACCTGTCCTCCGGTTCCGCTGAATTGTTTCAGTCCGATTGTCTCGGAAGCCACCTGCCCCATCAGGTCAACCTCGATGCAGGAATTGATGGAAACCATCTTTTCATTTTGTGCAATGACACGAGGATCGTTGACATAATCTACAGGACGCATTTCTACGCAGGCGTTTTTATCGACGAAATCGTACAAGCGGCGCGTCCCCATCAGGAAAGTGGCAACCAATTTCCCCGGATGCAAGGTCTTTTTACTGCCATTGACCACTCCTGATTCCACCAAATCGATCACTCCGTCGGAAAACATTTCGGTATGGATACCCAGGTTTTTTTTATCTCCCATAAACAGGAGCACGGCATCCGGAATCGCTCCGATCCCCAACTGTAAGGTGGAACCATCCTCAATCAAAGAAGCACAATTACGCCCGATGGCTTTTTCGACATCCGTAATTTTAGGCAGCGGAATTTCGGGCAATGCCAGGTTAGTCGGAATAATATAATCCAACCGGGAGATATGAATTTTGTTATCTCCCTCGACATAGGGCATATTTTCATTCATCTCTGCGATCACCAGTCGCGCCTTTTCTGCTGCCGCTTTAGTATAATCACAAGAGAGTCCGAAACTGCAATTTCCTTCACTATCGGGATAAGACACTTGGATTACCGCCACATCCACAGGATATACCTCATCAAACAGCTGTGGTATTTCATAAAAAAATACAGGAAGAAAATCGGCCCGGTCGTCAGCGACAGCCTGGCGCGAATTTCCCCCGACAAAATTAGTGATGTGGCGGAAATGTCCTTCCGTCCCGGGTGTCAGGTATGAGCCATCGTTCAGCGTAAGCATGTGGTAAATACCGACATCATGCAAGCGTTCTTTTTGTGCGATCATTTCCGCCGGCACAACCTGCGGACAACCGGCAGCATGTCCGAACACAAGATGGTCTCCGTCTTCTATGGCACGGACAGCTTCCTCCACTGTCGCAAACCTGTTTTTATATATTTCTTTCCATTCCATAATCCTCGTTTTGATCACCTTTTTCGGTTTAATAATTTCCGGGCAAAAGCGAGTAAGCCCTCATCTGTTTCGTTGATCAGATACACACGGCCGAGTTTATCTCCAAGCTCACGACGCAAACCTTTCTCTACCACTTGTTCCACCGTAATTTGTGCCGCAGGACAGGCTCCACAGGCTCCGGAAAACACAATTCCGACATCCCGGCCCCGGATTTCCCTGACACTCAAATCCCCGCCATGTTCCAGTAAATGAGGACGGACCCGGTAAAGTACGATCTCCCGGACCCGTTCCTCAAAACTACTACTACTTTCTATCTTTGCTTTCATCCACCTTAGCAATCACTTTAGCCAGTTCTTTCTTCGCAGCCAGATTTCCCTGACGGGAGATCATAATACGCTGTGCCTGAGGTGAACCTGCTCCATGCATAGATTCTGTCCGATATCCAACAGCTGCCGTACCCAAGGTAATATTTTCGATCAGGCGCAGGATACGCATCCGGTTTTCGGTAGAAGTCCCGGTTGCTCCCTGCAAATATTTCTCTACATAAGGACCGATCTTTTCGCTGCGTAAATCCTGCTCGGATGGCATGGTCACCATTAACCCACCGGCAATATCTTCTGCAAGACGGGCAATCTCATAAGGCATACGGGTAATATTCTGTTTGCAGACATTGGCCAACAACAGATTGATCTGATAGTTACCGGCAGGCATCTTTTCACCCTCTGCCGAACAGGCAATACCACAAGCATAAAGCGTCTCGTTCAGATGTATCATTTCGATCAGCTTATCCTTGATGTGGTTGGCTTTGGGCACGCCATTGTAATCGGCGGCAAGGGCAGCTGCACCGATCAATACATCCCCGACTCCGACTTTACACCCTCCGTAAGACTGACGGTGATATCCGGCGAAACGCTCTACCATCATTCCGGCAAATTCATATTCCCGACACATAAACACCCGTTCATTGGGAACAAACACGTTATCGAAAACAACCAGTGCTTCGTGCCCACCATACTGTGCATTTCCGAGGTCCATATCGGCATTTTCCTCCATTTTACGGGTATCACAGGACTGACGGCCGTACACCATAAATACGCCTTCGGCATCTGAGGGGACAGCAAACGAAATGGCATAATCTTTATCCTCTTCTTTCATGGCCACAGTAGGCATGATCAGGTGTTCGTGCGAATTGACAGCCCCGGTCTGATGAGCTTTTGCTCCCCGTACGACAATACCATCCTCCCGCACTTCCACGACATGCATATACATATCCGGATCTTCCTGTCTGGAGGGCGACAAACTACGGTCACCTTTCGGATCGGTCATCGCTCCGTCAACCGTAAGGTCGTTTTCCTGTACAAACTTCATATATTCAGTGAACCGCTTGTGATATTCTGTCCCAAGCTTCTGGTCCATCTCATAGGTGGTAGAGAAAATGGCATTGAAAGCATCCATTCCCACACAACGCTGGAAACAGGCTGCCGTCTTTTGTCCCATCAAACGTTGCATTTTCACTTTATTCACCAAATCTTCCGTGCTTTGGTGGAGATGGCAAAAACGGTTGATCCGCTTGCCGATCAGCGGTGAATAAACAGTCATCAGATCCTGATATTCCGGTTTTTCAGCCAATTCATAAGTTTTGGCTACAGAATTCATAGAAGGACGAATCATCGGGTGGTCGACAGGATTTTCGATCAGCTCACCCATAAAATAAACCTTCAGATTCAATCTGCGGAGGCTTTCAATGTACTCAGCTCTGGTCATCATAATTAGTGGCGTTTTATTGATTAACAATACAATATTTAAAGAATTATTTCTCTAATCAAAAGACACAAAGGACAACTATCGTATGCTATATAACATACGTCTTTCCCTTTACGGAAACGATAGCGCCAGCCTTTTTAAAAAATAAAAAAGCATCCTTTACACATCCTCCCAAAACGAGGTTATGCCTTCGTGTTTTCCAGGACACACCCGTATCCCTTTTCCCAAAATAATTGTGAAAAACAACGCACATACCCATTGTCCTTATTCCCCAGAACAACTGGCAATTATAGGTCAGGCAGGTCTTCTGACTTGTTCCGGATTTTGCGGCCTTCCCTTCTCCCGGAGGAAAAAGTGACCATAAGAATGCAAAACCCTTTTTAAAGAACATACAGCTGAGGGTACAGTACCGGATTCTCACCGGATTCCCTATTCAACTCATTCCTCCGTGTGAGGATGAGTCACCATGACGACGCAAATGTACCTAAATAAATTTATATTCCTACTTTTTTTCTTTAATTTTTAAATAAAATGAGAAAAATAATTGCAGCAATGAAACAAACCTCTCCTAAAAAATCATAAAATAACACCTCCTTCACCCGAACTTCCTTCTCCTCTCTCAACGTCCGATGAAGTAAAAAATCGATTAAAAACAACGGAATGCATAAAAATAATCGACGATCATCCGGACAACAAAGACCCGCCT
>CDZU01002902.1_pt1 | contig 11675 bp, 10 predicted proteins | sample 557441 | NCBI WGS metagenome assembly CDZU01 (sample SAMEA3182114, study PRJEB8094) | gut metagenome | biome: human; feature: gut; material: Stool; isolation source: human stools | place: Canada | collected 2013-06-10
ATGTAACGGACCTCCCTCACCTCTCCCTTGTTCGACATTATACACGATTTAAAGTTAAAAACCCAGGGAAAAGATTCTGAATTTTTGGGGAAAGGGCTAAAGGCCTGCAAAATAGACAAAATCCCCCGCAACCGATTCATTTTCGCCTCCTATCTTTACAAATTTTATGGGGAGAGTGAATACACCTTGCATTTTTTGGGGTTTTGCAATACAATAAAAACATACTTTGTAAGGAGGTTGTCGACGTGCGCCGGGCTTGCGGAAAGACGGGCGGGAGCCGCCTGAAAGCAGGCTGCGGCGTTGTGTGCTGCAGCCTGCTTTTTCCGGTTTGATTGTAAAGAAGGGGCGAATATCATGACTCAAGTATCTCCAAAAGTGGCGGTCATCATGGGTAGCGACAGTGACTTGCCGGTTGTAGGAAAAGCCATCGACACCCTCAAAGCTCTCGGTATTCCGGTGGAAGCCCATGTGATGAGTGCTCACCGTACGCCGGACAAGGCGGCTTTGTTCGCCTCCACTGCTGCGGAAAACGGTTTTGGCGTCATTATCGCCGCGGCAGGAAAAGCGGCTCATCTTGCAGGCGTCCTCGCGGCCCATACGGTATTGCCGGTCATCGGTATCCCGGTTAAATCCTCCACCTTGGACGGGCTGGACGCTCTGCTTTCGACGGTGCAGATGCCGTCCGGCATTCCGGTTGCGACTGTGGCGATTGACGGAGCGGAAAACGCTGCCCTTCTCGCTGCGCAGATGTTGGCCCTTTCCGACGAGGGCTTGCGCCAAAAGCTATTGGATAAAAAGGCCGACATGGCCAGCGGGGTCGAAGAAAAGGACCGTCGTCTTGCCGAGACCCTTGGTGAGAAAATTTAAGGAAGGAGTCGTTCGACATGGAAAAACGGGAAATGTTGTATGAAGGAAAGGCCAAAAAGGTTTTCGCTACGGAGGATCCGGAACTCTTCATTGTTGATTATAAAGACGACGCGACTGCATTCAACGGCGAGAAGAAGGGTACCATTCTTGGTAAGGGCGTGGTTAACAATCGGGTGACCAATCATCTGATGAAGCTTCTGGAAAAAGAGGGGATTCCCACCCATTTTGTCAAAGAACTGTCCGATCGGGAGACTCTCGTAAAAAAAGTCACGATCGTTCCTCTGGAGGTTATCATCCGCAATATCACCGCGGGTTCCTTTTCCAAGCGGTTTGGGGTGCCGGAAGGGCAGGTCCTGAAGCGTCCTTCGCTGGAATACAGCTATAAGGACGACGCGCTGGGCGACCCGATGATCAACGATTATCAAATCCTGTCGCTGAGAATCGCGACGCAGGAAGATTTGGACACCATATCCGGGTACGCCTTTAAGGTCAACGAAGTACTCAAAAAGTATTTGCTGAATCGGGACATCCTTTTGGTGGATTATAAACTGGAATTCGGCAAATTATCCGATGGGACGATTGTCCTGGCGGATGAAATATCGCCCGATACTTGCCGCTTCTGGGATGTTCATACCCATGAGAAATTGGACAAAGACCGCTTCCGCCGTGATCTGGGCGGGGAAGAGGAAGCATACAAAGAGATTCTCCGCCGGCTGCTGGGTGAATAACGGCCGGCCATGTCCATAGAGACTACCGACGGTTTACGGCTATAGGGCCAAAATAACTTTTGGCCCTATAGTCTTGGTTTTTCATTCCACATGTTAGATGAAGGAGGACCTGTATGGGCGGCGTATTTGGTGTGGCGGCCGGGGGAAATTGTATACATGACCTGTTTTTTGGGGTGGATTATCATTCCCATCTAGGGACCAAGCGGGGCGGTATGGCGGTTTACAATACCGAGACCGGTTTTGAGAGAGCGATTCACAACATCGAAAACTCGCCGTTCCGCACCAAGTTCGAGCGGGATGTGGACGAGATGACCGGGCCGTTTGGAATCGGTTGTATCAGCGATACCGATCCGCAGCCTTTGATCGTGCGATCCCACCTCGGCACCTATGCTATCACCACGGTTGGACGGATCAACAACTTGGAGGAATTGGTACGCTTTGCATTTGAGAACGGCAGTTCTCATTTTTTAGAGATGAGCGGCGGTAAGGTCAACGCCACCGAACTGACCGCCTGCCTGATCAATCAGAAAGATACCCTTGCCGAGGGTATTCAAAACGCCCAGAAACTCATAGACGGCTCGATGACCATGTTGCTGCTGACGAAAGACGGCATCATCGCCGCGCGCGACCGGATGGGCCGCACTCCGCTGATTATCGGGAAAAAAGAAGGGGCGTCTTGCGTTTCTTTTGAATCCTTCGCTTATCTCAACCTGGGATACCGGGATGAACACAGACTGGGACCCGGCGAGATTGTCCGAATCACGGCGGACGGATATGAGGTGTTGGTCCCTCCCCGGAAAAAAATGAAAATCTGTGCATTTCTCTGGACCTATTTCGGGTATCCGACCTCCTCCTATGAGGGAGTGAACGTGGAACAGATGCGGTATGACTGCGGCCGTATCCTCGCGCAGCAGGATACGGGTACCGATGCGGATTATGTCGCGGGTGTGCCCGATTCGGGAACGGCTCACGCGATCGGCTATGCGAATGAGTCGGGCATCCCGTTTGCCCGTCCCTTTATCAAGTACACGCCCACCTGGCCGCGCAGTTTTATGCCGCAGAATCAGGCGGTGCGCAATCAAGTGGCCCATATGAAGCTTATCCCTGTGGACACTTTGATCCGGGACAAGCGTCTGCTCTTTATCGATGATTCGGTCGTGCGGGGTACCCAGATGCGGGAGACGGTCGACTTCCTGTACAACAGCGGTGCGAAAGAGGTGCATATCCGTCCCGCCTGCCCCCCCATCATGTTCGGGTGTAAGTACCTCAACTTTTCCCGCTCCACTTCCGATATGGACTTGATTACGCACACGGTTATCCACGAATTGGAGGGGGAAGAGGGCTTCCGCCATCTTGAAGAATATATCGACGCCCATTCGGAGCGGTACGGCCGGATGGTAGAGGGCATTTGCCGGAAGCTGCGGGTCACTTCCCTCCGATACCAGACTCTCGAGGGGATGCTCGCATCCATCGGGATCGATCCCGACCTTGTCTGCACCTATTGCTGGACCGGAAAAGAATAGGAATTCGCAGGAACCGGACGAACGCCGTAAAAAGCTGCCCGATAGGGTGAAAGGAAGGATCGGATATGGAAAGCGCAAGCAAAAGCTATGCCGAAGCCGGGGTGGATGTCACGGCGGGCTATAAAGCGGTGGAACTGATGAAATCTCATGTCGCGCGAACGAAGATTCCGGGGGTATTGTCGGGAATCGGCGGCTTCGGCGGCCTGTTTGAGCCGAATCTCACGGGTATGGAGCGACCGGTACTCGTTTCGGGTACCGACGGCGTTGGGACCAAACTGAAGCTGGCTTTCCTGTTGGACAAACACGACACGGTGGGGATCGACTGTGTGGCCATGTGTGCGAACGATGTGGCCTGTTCGGGAGCTAGGCCCCTCTTTTTCCTCGATTACATCGCCTGCGGAAAAAACCGTCCGGAAAAAATCGCCGCCATCGTCGCGGGGGTGGCAGAGGGCTGCGTGCAGGCCGGTTGCGCCCTGATCGGAGGGGAAACCGCCGAAATGCCCGGGTTTTATCCGGAAGAGGAATACGATCTCGCGGGGTTTTGCGTGGGAATGACGGATTATTCAAAGATCGTGGACAGTAGTCGGGTAAAGGCTGGAGACGTCTTGATCGGTGTCAAATCCAGCGGGGTACATTCCAACGGCTTCTCTCTTGTTCGAAAGGTATTTGATATCTCCGAGAAAACCGTCGGTGTCTATTATGATGAGCTGGGGACTACCCTCGGCGAAGCCCTGCTCACCCCAACGAAGATCTATGTGCGTCCCCTGCTGGCTTTGCTCGATGCTGTCCCGGTTCATGGTGTCTCCCATATCACGGGAGGGGGATTTTATGAGAATATCCCGCGGATGCTGCCACACGGTCTGGAAGCGGTCATCGAGAAAAAGGCCGTGCCGGTAGCACCCATTTTCGATTTGATACAGAAGACCGGGGACATCCCGGAACGGGATATGTATAACACCTTCAATATGGGTGTCGGTTTGTGCATCGCCTTGCCGACGGAGAGAGCGGACGAGGCGGTTCGGCTCCTCCGTAACGCAGGGGAAGAAGCTGTGATTCTGGGTGAAGTACGACCGGGAAACGAAGGTGTCCGGCTGATCTAAAAACGTCGTATGGAAGGGCGGAATCGGGATGCAGAACGTCGCGGTATTGGTGTCGGGCGGAGGAACCAACTTGCAGGCCCTTTTGGATGCCGAAAAGGCGGGACGCATCCGAAACGGCAGAATCGTCCGGGTCATTTCCTCCAAGCCAGGGGTGTTTGCCTTGGAACGAGCAAAACGGCATGGAATCCCCACTACTGTGGTGGAGCGGAAAGCCTATTCCACTATAGATGCCTTTAGCGCGGCGTTACTGAAGGCGCTCGAGGACTGCGGGGTCGATATCGTGGTGCTGGCTGGCTTCCTTTCGATTATCGATGAAACGGTGATCAAACGCTATCCCAATAAGATCCTCAACATCCATCCGTCGCTGATTCCAGCCTTTTGTGGAAAGGGATATTACGGTCTGCGGGTGCATGAAGAAGTACTCCGGTATGGTGTCAAACTGACCGGCGCCACGGTTCATTTTGTCAACGAGGTGACGGACGGCGGCGCGATTCTGCTGCAAAAGGCGGTGGAAGTTTGGCCGGACGATACCCCTGAAACGTTGCAGCGGCGGGTGATGGAGGAGGCGGAGTGGCGGTTGCTGCCCCAAGCCGTTTCTCTTCTTTGCGAGGGCCGCGTGAAGGTGGAAGGGCGGATTGCACGTATTCTGGATGAGATTCCTTCGGAAGAAGAAACGCGATAAAAAAGGGGAGATTCGTTATGAACAGCCGTACACTGAAAGAAGAACTCGGTCGGACGAGCTATCCTGGCCGCGGCATCCTGCTGGGGATGAGTGAGGATGGGCGGAAGGCCGTCATTGCCTACTTCATCATGGGACGAAGTGAAAACAGCCGTAACCGGATTTTTGTCACCGACGGTGAGGGAATCAAGACAAAAGCGTTTGATGAAAGTAAAATGGTGGATCCCTCTCTGATTATCTATGCGCCGGTACGAAAAGCCGGACCGGTTACCGTTGTGACGAACGGCGACCAGACCGATACGGTCGTGGATTTTCTGCAAAAAGGTCTCACATTTGAGGAAGCCCTGCGTACGAGGGAATTCGAGCCGGATGCTCCCAATTACACTCCCCGCATATCGGGAATGGTTCGATTGGAACAAGGGGGATTTTCCTATAAGCTTTCGATTCTCAAGAGTAATCAGGGCCGTCCGGATTCCTGCCTGCGGTTTTTCTACGAGTATGCGCCGATAGCCGGACAAGGGCATTTTATCCACACCTACGAACAGGACGGGAATCCATTGCCCTCTTTTGCAGGCGAGCCGGTGCCACTCTTGTTGGAAGGAAATCTCGATGTTTTTACCGAAACGATTTGGAATAGTTTAGACAAAGACAATAGGGTCTCCCTTTTTACCCGGTTCATCGATTGGCACACCGGAGAAACCGAGTCCCGCATTGTCAACAAACATAAGAGCTGAACACGATGACAATCGAAAGGATGACGTATATGAACGAGCTGCTGCTCAAATACGGTTGCAACCCCAATCAGAAACCGTCCAGGATTTTTATGAAAGAGGGTGCGGAGCTCCCCATCGAGGTGCTCAACGGCAAACCGGGCTATATCAATTTTTTGGATGCATTTAATAGCTGGCAGCTCGTCCGGGAACTGGCAGAGGCAACCGGTTTGCCCGCCGCCGCGTCGTTCAAACATGTCAGTCCGGCGGGGGCTGCGGTAGGTCTGCCTATGAGCGAAACGCTCCAAAAGGCCTGTTTTGTGGATGATCTGGAACTTTCCCCCATCGCCTGCGCTTATGCCCGAGCTAGAGGGGCGGACCGGATGTCCTCTTACGGCGACTGGGCCGCGCTGTCCGAGCCTTGTGACAAGGAAACTGCGCTTCTCCTCGCCCGCGAAGTTTCGGACGGTATCATCGCCCCCGGCTATACGCCAGAGGCACTCGACATCCTCAAAAATAAGCGTAAAGGCGGCTACAATGTAGTCCGGATTGATCCTGCCTACCGTCCAGAACCGGTGGAGCAGAAAGACGTTTTTGGGATCACCTTTGAACAGGGACGCAACGAGGTGAGGATCGATGCGGCCATGCTTGAAAATCTGGTGACGAAGAACCGGGATTTGCCCGAAGCGGCAAAACGGGATCTGATCTTAGCCCTTATTACGTTGAAATACACCCAATCCAACTCGGTGTGCTATGCCAAGGATGGACAGGCCATTGGAGTGGGCGCCGGCCAGCAGAGCCGGATCCACTGTACCCGTTTGGCCGGCAACAAGGCGGACATTTGGCATCTGCGCCAGCATCCGAAGGTTCTCGCTTTACCGTTCAAGGCGGATATTCGCCGTCCCGATCGGGATAACACGATCGATGTATATATCTCGGACGAGTATATGGATGTGCTGGCCGACGGCGTATGGGAGCACCTTTTCACCGTGAAGCCAGACCCCCTTACAAATGAAGAAAAGAGAAGCTATCTTGCCACTATTGCCGGCGTTTCTTTAGGGTCGGATGCCTTCTTCCCATTCGGAGACAATATCGAGCGGGCGCACCGTAGCGGTGTTCAGTATATCGCCGAGCCGGGAGGTTCTATCCGGGACGACAACGTGATCGAAACCTGTGATAAATATGACATGGTAATGGCCTTTACAGGTTTGCGGCTGTTCCATCACTGATTCGTTACCGGAAATTCGATTGGTGACGACTTGGCGGAATGGAAAAGGGAGGAGCGGCGATATGAAACAGAAGCTGGATATCCTGGTTGTAGGCGGAGGCGGACGGGAACATGCGGTTGTCCGCAAGCTCAGGGAGAGTCCCCGTTGCAGGAGGGTGTTCTGCACGCCGGGCAACGGTGGTATCGCCAGAGATGCTGTTTGTTATGACGTAGCGGCTACCGATGTGGACGGAGTGGTGGCGCTGGCCAAGGAATGCGAGGCGGATCTCGTGTTCGTGGCGCCGGACGATCCGCTGGTGGCGGGAATGGTGGATGCTCTTGAAGATGCAGGTATCCCGGCATTTGGCCCCAGAGCCAACGCCGCTATTTTGGAAGGCAGTAAGGTTTTTTCTAAAAACCTGATGAAGAAATACGGCATTCCGACCGCCCGCTATGAGGTGTTCGAAGACCCGGCCGAGGCTTTGCGGTATATCCGGCAGCAGGACCGTTATCCCGCTGTCGTCAAGGCGGATGGACTGGCTCTCGGCAAGGGGGTTTTGCTCTGCGCGAATTATGAGGAAGCGCGGAAGGCCGTCCACGACATCATGGAGGACCGGGTATTCGGGGTCTCGGGAGCGCGAGTGGTGGTGGAGGAATTCCTCACCGGGCCCGAGGTATCGGTGCTGGCTTTTACCGATGGCAAAACGGTTTGCCCGATGGTCTCCTCAAAGGATCATAAACGGGTGTTTGATGGAGATATGGGGCCCAATACCGGCGGGATGGGGACGATCAGCCCCAATCCTTTTTATACCGAAGATCAGGCCGACTGGTGTATGGAGCATATTTTTAAACCCACCATTGCAGCCATGAATGCCGAAGGACGTCCGTTTAAAGGGTGTCTGTATTTCGGTCTGATGCTCACCCAGGATGGTCCCAAAGTCATCGAATACAACTGCCGGTTTGGGGATCCCGAGACCCAAGTGGTATTGCCGAGGCTGAAGACGGATTTTATCGATATTTTGGAAGCGGTGAGGGAAGAGCGTCTCGCAGAACTTCCCATCGAATGGTCGGAGGACGCCTGTGCCTGTGTGGTGATGGCGTCGGGCGGATACCCCGCCGCTTACCGAAAGGGGCTTCCCATCCATGGATTGGATGAGAAGGGGCAGGTACCCGGCGCTGTGGTATACCATGCCGGGACCCGGTACGACAACGAGCGCTTTTTTACCAACGGTGGACGGGTACTCGGAGTGACGGCATCGGCTTCCACTTTGGAAGAAGCGCTTGACAAAGCATATGAGGCGGTCGCCCGCATTGATTTCGAGGGGGCGCATTACCGTCGGGATATTGGCAAAACCAAATAAACAGCGGATGAAACGGGGGGCATTTCTCCCGTTTCGTTTGTTTATGGTGGGATATCGCCGGTCTGAAACAGGCTTTTTTTGCGGCAATTTTGAGTTTCTGCCCGATCATGGGGCTTGACGCGCCCGTGCAAATGGTATAAAGTAAGAAAGGTTGAAACAAGCTATAGCCATTCCTGCTTTTCGGCTCGAATGGCTTCTCTTTGGTTATAGAAGCTCCCAAACTATTAAAGGATGGATGCAGATATGGCTCCGAAGAAACCCGGCTACGGAAACGACAGCATCACCTCCCTCAAGGGTGCCGACCGGGTGCGCAAACGCCCGGCCGTGATCTTCGGCTCGGATGGACTGGACGGCTGTGAACACGCGGTGTTTGAGATCCTGTCAAACGCAATCGACGAAGCGAGGGAGGGATTCGGTACCCGGATCATCACCACCCGCTATGAGGACGGTTCATTTGAGGTCCAGGACTTCGGCCGGGGTATGCCGGTGGATTTCAACCAAAAAGAAAACCGATACAACTGGGAACTGATTTTCTGCGAATTGTACGCGGGCGGCAAATACAACACCATCGAAGGGGAGAGTTATGAGTTTTCCCTAGGCCTTAACGGCCTGGGTGCCTGTGCGACCCAGTATTCGTCGGAATATATGGATGTAGAGGTCAAACGGGACGGATTTCGGTATACCCTGCATTTCGAGCATGGGGAGAATGTCGGTGGGTTGCATAAGGAGCCTTACGCAAAGAAAGATACCGGCACCGTCGTCCGATGGAAGCCGGATCTCCAGGTCTTTACCGACATCGTGGTGCCCGCCGAGTATTTTCGGGATGTACTCAAGCGGCAGGCCATTGTCAATCCAGGCGTGCTGTTTATTCTGCGGGATCAGCACGGCCGGGAATTTGAAACCGAGGAATTTCACTATGAAAACGGCATCGCCGATTATGTAAAAGAATTGGCGGGTGAGGAACCTCTCACCGGCGTACAGGTCTGGACGGCGGAGCGCCGGGGCCGTGATCGGGCGGACAAACCGGAATATAAGGTGCGGCTCCATGTGGCATGGTGTTGTTCCAACCGCGTAAGTCTCCTCGAATACTATCACAATTCGAGTTTCCTTGAGCACGGGGGTTCCCCGGAAAAAGCGGTTCGGTCGGCGTTCGTCTCCCAGATCGACGCTTACCTCAAGCAGACGGGACGGTATTTAAAAAACGAAAGCAAAATCGCCTTTCAGGATGTACAGGATTGTCTGGTACTCGTGTCTTCCTCCTTTTCCACGCAGACTTCCTATGAAAATCAGACCAAAAAGGCCATCACCAACAAGTTCATTCAGGAGTCCATGACCGAGTTCCTGCGGCACAACCTGGAGGTTTATTTCCTGGAAAATAAGGCTGAGGCGGATAAACTGTGTGAGCAGGTGCTCATCAACAAGCGCAGCCGGGAGAAAGCGGAGACTACCCGCCTGAACTTGAAAAAAACCCTCCAGACCGGCAACGATTTTGCATCACGGGTGCAGAGCTTTGTGGATTGCCGCAGTCGGAACGTCGAGGAACGAGAGCTCTTTATTGTGGAAGGAAAATCCGCCATGGGCGCCTGCATCCAGGCGCGCAATCCGGATTTTCAGGCCATTATCCCGGTTCGGGGAAAGATTTTAAACTGTTTAAAGGCAGAACTAGACAAGGTTTTTAAAAATGAAATCATCACTGACCTGCTCAAAGTGCTGGGATGCGGGGTGGAGGTCAAGTCTAAAGCCAACAAGGATCTCGCCACCTTCGACCTGACCTTGCTGCGCTGGAGCAAGGTCATCATCTGCACCGACGCGGATGTGGACGGTTTCCAGATTCGCACCCTGATTTTGACCATGCTGTATAGCTTGACTCCCACCCTGATCCGGGAGGGGAAGGTCTTTATTGCGGAAACGCCTCTATATGAGATCAACACCAAGACCGACACCTATTTCGCATACAGCGACAAGGAAAAAACGGCCATCCTTGAGGAACTGGGGAATGTGAAATACACCATCCAGCGTTCCAAGGGATTGGGTGAAAACGATCCGGAGATGATGTCTCTAACCACCATGAATCCGGCGACCCGGCGGCTGGTTAAGGTAGAGCCAGAGGATGAGGCCGCGACTGAATGGATGTTCAATGTTCTGCTCGGGGATAATTTGGTCGGACGGAAGGAATTCATCGCCGATCGGGGCAGCCTGTATCTGGACATGGTGGATGTGAGTTGACATACCCCCTGCCCGCATCAATAAGAGGAGAAAGGACGGGTTCGCATGAAAACCCTGCGCCGTATCGGAATGGTCCAGAGTCTTGACGGCCCTACATCCCTGTATGTGACCGCCGGTAAAGCCGAACTGCTTGTTTCGGGGGCTGCTATTTTGGCGTCCTGTGTCTGTACCGCGGCCCTGCTGCTCCACGGGCTAACCGGCGGATTCCGGAAAAACTGAACCAGTATCCGTGTCACCATGAAGCACCAGAAAGAAGGATAGGTGGGTTCCATGGCTAAGAAAACAAAAAAGATCGTCGCAGGACCGGATAGGTTACCCGAGAACGCCCATATCATGGGCTCCGGCCTGGTGGAAAAGCAGCAGATCACCTCCACGCTCGAAACCAACTATATGCCCTATGCCATGAGCGTCATCCTCTCCAGAGCGATTCCCGAGATCGACGGCTTCAAGCCGTCCCACCGCAAATTGCTTTATACCATGTACAAAATGGGGCTGCTCACCGGCGCCCGAACCAAGTCGGCCAATATTGTGGGTTCCACCATGAAGCTCAACCCTCACGGAGACGCGGCCATCTATGACACTATGGTGCGGCTTTCCAGGGGTTATCAGGCCCTGCTTCATCCGTATGTGGATTCCAAGGGCAATTTCGGCCGGGCCTATTCGAGCGATATGGAATACGCGGCCTCCCGGTATACCGAGGCCAAGCTCGATCCGATTGCAGGGGAATTGTTTCGGGATATCGACAAGGACACGGTGGATTTCGTAGACAACTACGACTCAACCATGAAGGAACCGACTCTACTGCCCGTCACCTTTCCTTCCATCTTGGTTAACAACAATGTGGGTATAGCGGTGGGGATGGCAAGTTCCATCTGTTCCTTCAACCTCGCCGAGGTATGTGAAACCGCCATCGCCCTGATGAAGGATCCGGATGCCGACATCACCGCCACCCTCAAGGCCCCGGATTTTCCGGGGGGAGGCCGGATCCTCTACAGCCGTGACGAGATGCGAAAGCTGTACGAGACCGGGCGGGGAAGCGTCCGGGTGCGGTCGGTTTACACCTATGACAAGGATTCCAACTGCATCGACATTACCGAAATTCCGCCGACCACCACCGTCGAGGCCATTATCGCCAAATTGGCGGATCTCGTTAAAGCGGGAAAAATCCGAGAGATTTCGGACGTGCGCAACGAAATCGGCCTGGATGGGCTGAAAATCACCATCGATCTCAAGCGCGGAACCGATCCCGACAAGCTGATGACAAGATTGTTTGC
>CDZU01041784.1_pt1 | contig 11526 bp, 16 predicted proteins | sample 557441 | NCBI WGS metagenome assembly CDZU01 (sample SAMEA3182114, study PRJEB8094) | gut metagenome | biome: human; feature: gut; material: Stool; isolation source: human stools | place: Canada | collected 2013-06-10
CTTGACCGCTTCCCGCTGATATGGGGCAGGAGGGGAATCCGGGGATTTTTCCAGCCGCACTTTGATGATCCCGGTAAGCAGGTTCGCGTCCACAACCTGCCCCCGGCCGTCTGGCGTGTTGACAATGGCGCCTTGGCGGGGAGTGATGCGAAGAAGAGACTCATACGCCTCCTGCTCATATTTCAGACAGCACATTAGACGGCCGCAGGAACCGGAAATTTTCGTCGGATTCAGGGATAGGCCCTGTTCCTTGGCCATTTTGATGGATACCGGCTGGAAATCTCCCAGAAACTGAGAACAACAGAAAGGCCGCCCGCAAATACCGAGGCCGCCGAGCATCTTGGCCTCGTCCCGTACCCCGATCTGACGCAGCTCAATGCGGGTGCGGAAAACCGAGGCGAGATCCTTGACCAATTCCCGAAAGTCCACCCGGCCGTCGGCCGTAAAATAAAACAGGATCTTGGAATTATCGAAGGCATATTCCACATCCACCAGTTTCATGTCCAGCTTGTGCGCGGCGATCTTTTCCTGACAGATCTGCATCGCCTTCCGCTCCCGCTCGGCGTTCTCGCCCGCCCGCTTCAGATCCTCGGGCCCGGCCGCGCGCAGAACCGGCTTGAGCGGCCGCACCAGGGTCTCATCCGACACCTGTTTGTTGGGAATGACGACCTCGCCGCATTCCATGCCACGGGCGGTTTCGACCACCACGTGATCCCCCTTCCCGAGGACATTGCCGGCTGGATCGAAATAATATACCTTCCCCATATTCTTAAAACGGACTCCAATGATTTCGGCCATAGTATCCACCTTTCTATTCATACGCCTTCCGGCCGGAAACAGCCTCCTAAGGCGGAGATCCTCACCGTCCGGCGGCTTGTCGCAGACAGGCACAGAGCTGCGTGATGAGGAGCGTGTGATTGGCGTTGTGGCGCCGGGCATCCTCCAATTTCCGAACCGTATCCAGCAGACGGAGCAGACGCTCCCGGGAAAGGACACGGGCCAGCCCGGCCGCAGTGTCGGGTGCAATAGAGAGGCAGTCGGTTCCCCCGCTGCGCAGAATCAAGGCATCTCGGAACACCAGCGCGAGGCCGGCGAGTACGCCCGGCAAAACCTCCCGGTCTTTCTCCAGACGTCCGGTCAGCCGCAGAAGCGGCAGTTCCACCGGGGAGGCGACGGCGGCCGCCAATTCGGGGACCAGCGCCCGAACCCGCTGGTAAACCCCATCGGACAAACCCTTTAAGGCTTGTCCGACCACTCCGCTGGAAAGCCGGACCGCCTGACGCCGGTCCTCCGGGGAAACGTCGGGCAGAAGAAGCCCCAGCAGAGCATCAGCTTCCCCCTGAGGCAGGCCGGACAGTGTCAGCGTCACCACCCGGGACCGAATGGTGTCCAGAAGCTGTCCTCGGTTTTCACAGGTCAAAAGGAAAAGTGCGCTCGCGGGCGGCTCCTCCAAAATTTTAAGCAGGGCGTTCTGAGCCTGTTCGGTCATATTCTGCACCTCGGCGAGAAGGAACACCCGACGGGGCGCCTCGTTGGGGAGGATATAGGCATCCTCCCGCAGAATCCGGACCGTCTCAATATGAAAGGAACGGGCGGCGCCGTCTCCCCCTGCCTCCAGAATATCGGGATGGGATCCCACCGCCGCTTTGCGGCATCCGGGACAGGCGCCGCAGGGGTGGTCGCCTTCCCCGGTGCAGACCGCCGCCATAGCCGTCAACCTAGCTAAGGTGCGTTTCCCGCATCCGGCCGGTCCCTCAAACAGCAGGGCATGCGGAAGCCGCCCCCCGTCAACGCAGGCAGAGAGCCGCTCTTTCGCCTCGGTATTTCCGGCAAACGTCAAGAATCCGGCGTCCGGCGTCGGTCCGGGTACGCGGTCAAAGCGCATGGAAACCTCCGGTCTCTCCGCAAAAGCGGTTACAGCTTCTCATAGCGCTCAATGTCGGTGACAAACACCGTGGCGCCGCCGACCGTCACCTCCATAGGGAAAGAGGCATAAGTGCTGGTACCGTACGTATCGCTGAGGACCGTCTGGCTGCGCTTACGGGAATGTTTCTCAATGATGGAGATCACCTCGTCCACCCGGCTGTCGTCGGTCCCCATCAGGAAGGTGGTGTTGCCCGCCTTGAGAAAACCGCCAGTGGTGGCGAGTTTGGTGACGGAAAAGCCTGCACGGGTCAAAGCGGACGAAACGGAACCGCTGTCGTCCTTATTCACGATGGCAAAGATTAATTTCATCGACATAGCTGTTCCTCCATACTGTTCCGGCCGCCGAAAAACCGTGCCCGATCATTCGGAATACCCGGAACATCTTTATTATACTGTATTTTTAGCCGTCTGACAAGGATAATTCCGGGCTTTCCGTGTTCGGCGCCGAAAACCGCGGCAAGAGACCTCTTTCCTTCTTTTCCCATGCGTTAACCCGAACCCTTGACTTTTACAGGGGATTGAGATAGGATTATTGCAAACGGTTTGCAATAATGGAAAGGAATCGGCTCATGAAACGACTCTACGGCGGCGTTGTGCTGCTTATGGCGGGAATCACCGCCGTGTCGATCGGCATCACAGCCCTGCTCGGCCATTACCGAACCCGGCGTGAGGAGGGCTTTGCTGTTATGGCGAGCTTTTATCCCATGTATACAGCCGCGCTCCAGGTGGCCGGGGGGGTCGACGGTGTAACGGTATCCTGTCTGACACAGCCCCAAACCGGATGTCTCCACGATTATCAGCTTTCGCCCGAGGAGATGATTGCCCTCAAAGAGGCGGATCTTCTGGTCCTAAACGGTGCAGGAGCCGAGTCTTTCCTATCTTCCGCCTTGTCCCAACTCCCAGAGCTGCCGATAGTGGATACCTCACAAGGAGTTTTCCTCCTAGAGAGCCGCGGATCGGAACATGTACATGACGAAGAGGAATCCGAAGAGGAGCACGCTCATACGGTCAATGAACACATCTGGATGAGTCCCGCCCGGTATGCCCGGCAGGTAGAAAATCTGCGAGACGCGCTGATCGAGGCCGATCCCGTCCACGCGGAGGCTTATCGGGCCAACGCCGAGGACTATCTTACGAAGATTCGGGAGATGGAAACCCGCGTTGCCCGACTGGCAGAGACTCTGGAAGGTCTGGACTGCGTGACCTTTCACGACTCAGCGGCGTACCTGGCCGCCGATCTGTCCCTGCATGTGACGGCCTCGCTTTCCATCGGGGAGGAGAGCGGCGCATCGGCGGGGGATCTGGCTGAAGCGGCGGACGCGATCCGGGGACGGGACGTGCTGCTGCTCTACGACGGGCAGTATCCCACCGAGTACGCCTATCTCGCGGATTACGCGGCCTCCAGCCGGACGGTGGTGCTAGACACCGCAGTGAAACCGGCAGACGGCGCGGAACCGGCCGGGCGATGGCTGGATGCCATGGATGCGAATCTGCGCGCGCTCGAAAACGGGTAAGTCTTATTGCTGTCCCAACTCATTCTGACCATGGAAGGCGGAAAAGCATGGAACACTGCGGACTGCACTGTTTAAAAATCGAACAGATCGGCGTCACGTTGGGCGGAGAAGTTTTGCTGCGGGATGTCAGCCTCCACGCGCACTGTGGAGAGTTGACCGCCCTCATCGGCCGGAATGGGGCAGGAAAATCCACTCTGCTGCGCGCCATTCTGGGGGAGCTTCCTCACACCGGTAAAGTCGATTTCAGCGGCCACGGCGGGGTTCCGACGGTGGGTAAGCCCCGTATCGGCTATGTGCCCCAATCCCTGGATCTGGACCAGGGCTCCCCGGCGACGGTGTACGATCTGGCTCTGGCCTTTACCTCCTCCTATCCCGCTTTTCTCCCCAAAAACCGCCGGATTGAGCGAAAACTGCGGGACCATTTCTCTCGGTTTCGGGCGGATGGGCTGCTTAACCGGCCAGCGGGACGGCTGTCGGGAGGGGAACTGCAGCGGGTACTTCTGGCAATCGCTACCCTACCCATGCCCGATCTGCTTGTGCTGGACGAGCCGGTTTCCGGCGTGGACCGGGCGGGTCTGCGCGATTTCTACTCCCTGCTCGAAGATCTCAAGGCCACAGCCGATATGGTGATCCTGCTCGTCTCCCACGACCTGGATTTCGTTCGACGGGCCGCCGACCGGGTGGTCTTACTGGACAAAACGGTCCTCGCCTGTGGCCGGCCCGATGAGGTGTTCGCTACGCCCGCCTTTGCGGCGGCCTTTTCCGGGGAGGAGGATCGCCGTGCTTGACGCGCTGTTAACTCTTTTTGATTACGATTTCATGCGCCGCGCCCTGATCGCAGTGCTGCTTATCATGCCGCTGTTTTCCCTGCTCGGCACCCTGGTGGTCAACAACGGCATGGCCTTTTTTTCCGATGCTCTCGGACATTCCGCTCTGACCGGGGTGGGGATCGGGGTGATCTTCGGCTTGGCCGAGCCGGGTCCGGCGATGGTCCTGTTCGCGGTGGTTTTTGCCCTGCTGATGAACCGCATCCGCCATTCCCGCCTGTCCTCCACCGATACCGTTATCGGGGTCTTTTCTTCCTGCGGAGTAGCACTGGGATTGGTTATCCTGTCCCGCGGTGGGTTTTCGAATTATCAAAGCCTCCTCATCGGGGACATTCTGTCGATCTCTTCGGAACAACTGTGGGTGCTGGGAGTCACCCTCGCGGTGGTAGCTGCGCTGTGGCTCTGCTTCTTTAATCAATTCCATGCGGTGAGTATCAGCGCGCCGTTGGCGAGGAGCAAGGGCCTGGCTGTGGGGCTGTTCGACAACCTGTTTGTCGTGGTTATCGCCGTGGTGGTGATGCTTGCCATCCAGTGGGTCGGCCTGCTTCTCATCAACGCCATGCTCATTCTGCCCGCGGCCGCAGCCCGCAACATAGCCCGAAGCATGCGGAGCTACCTGTTGCTTGCTCTGATTTTCTCCCTCTTTTCCGGACTGCTCGGACTGTCCCTCTCCTATCTCAATGCCGTGGCGGCCGGGCCGACCATTGTTCTGGTGTCGGCAGCTCTCTTCTTCGGCACCTATTTCATGGGGCGGCGCGCGAAATGACCCTCCCGGAAGCGACGGCATCCGGTCTCGCCTACTGTCCGCATGGCGAGTGGATGGAAATTGGCTCCTATATGGCTCTGTGCCCGGCTGTTTCATATGGCTGTCACCCGTTGGACAACAAAAAGTACATGAACAGGGAGCACCCGGAGAACGCCACACAGGACGCCTTCATTGCCGGCTGACTTCATGCAACCCAGGGCCTGCATTCCTTTTTGTAAAACTTTCTTGACACGATCTAAACCGGCAAGGACTATTATTTTGTGAAAGTAGAAAGCCCTATAGACAACACGGAATTGCATTACGACGAAACAGGCGCATTTATGTATGCACGGTGAAGGCGTTAACGGAACAGCGAATTTTGGATGCTCAATATCCTATCGACTATGCCGACGGTGGGTAACATAACACAAAGGCGGAACCGTTCCCGGTTCCGCCTTTTGTCTCTATCCGTTTTATTTTACCAATTCAATGATCGCCATCTCGGCGGCGTCGCCGCGGCGGGCGCCGGTCTTGATGATCCGGGTATAGCCGCCGTTGCGGTCGGCATATCGGGGGGCGATTTCGTCAAACAGCTTTTTGGACACACTCTCCTTGGTGACAAACGAGAACACGAGACGTTTATTCGCCAGGGTAGGGTCCTTGGCAATGGTGATCATTTTTTCGGTCATGGACCGGACTTCCTTGGCACGGGTGACGGTGGTCTCAATCCGGCCTTTCTCCAGCAGGAAGGTCACCATGGCTCTAAGCATCGCCAGACGGGAGGCCGTCGGCCTGCCGAGCTTTCTGGTTCCGGGCATGTGATTCACTCCTTTTCCATCGGTTTGCGCCCTGTCAAACGGGCGGCGGCATTATTCCTCTTCGGCGTACAGGCTAAAGCCCAGTGACGCCAATTTGTTGATGACCTCTTCCAGGGACTTGCGTCCCAAGTTACGCACCTTCATCATATCTTCTTCGGATTTGCTGATCAAATCCTCGACGGTATTGATGCCGGCCCGTTTGAGGCAGTTGAAGGAGCGGACCGACAGGTCGAGTTCCTCGATCGTCATTTCCAAAACCTTTTCCTTGCCCTTATCGTCCTTCTCCACCATGATGGAGTCCCCGGCATAAGCCTCTCCGGACAGATCCACAAACAGGTTTAAATGCTCGGTGAGTACCTTTGCACCGAGAGAAACCGCCTCTTTGGCGGAGATGGTGCCGTTTGTCCACACCTCGAGCGTCAGCTTGTCATAGTCGGTGATCTGGCCGACACGAGTGTTCTCCACGGTGTAATTGACCTTCTGCACCGGCGTATAGATCGAATCCACCGGAATCAGACCGATTACTGGCTGCATCTGCTGCTTGTTCCTCTCAGCCGGGACATAGCCGCGGCCCTTGTCGAGAGTGATTTCCATATACAGTTTGGCGCCGTCGCCCAGCGTAGCGATATGCATATCGGGTTCGAGAATCTCGACCTCGCTGTCGCATTTGACCGAACCCGCCGTGACCTCGCAGGGGCCTTCGGCCTCGACGTATACGACCTTGGGACCGTCGCCATTGATCCGGGCGGTCAGGCCCTTGATATTGAGGATGATCTCGGTCACATCCTCTTTGACACCCTCAATGGTGGAAAACTCATGCAGGATCCCATCGATTTTCACCGAAGTAACGGCCACACCGGGCAGGGAGGATAGTAACACGCGTCTCAGGCTGTTTCCCAGGGTAGTGCCGTAGCCTCTCTCAAGCGGCTCCACCACGAATTTGCCGTAGGTGCCGTTGGCGGCGAGATCCTGAGCTTCGATTCTGGGCTTTTCAATCTCAATCATGCAAAAACCCTCCTTGTAAAAACGGAACAGATCCCTCCCGGCAACACGCCGGGGATAGGAATGTCCGGATATATAGTCGGAAAAAGGGCGGAATAGCCCCGGCCATACACCGGGGACGCCTCTTACTTCGAGTACAGCTCGACGATGAGGGTTTCTTCAATCGGAAGCTCAATGTCCTCGCGGGCCGGTGCGGCCACAATCTTAGCCTCGAGGGTCTCGCGATTGAGATCCAACCACTTCGGAACCGGACGGGATCCGTTGGCCTCGAAAATCGCTTTCAGGCTGCCAAGGGAACGGCTGCCTTCCTTGACCGCCACCACCTGGCCCGGACGGGTCAGATAGGAGGGGATGTTGACCTTGCGGCCGTTCACAGTAAAATGGCCCTGGGTCACGAGCTGGCGGGCCTGAGCGCGGGAACTCGCGAAACCGAGGCGATAGACGACGTTGTCCAAACGGGATTCAAGCAGGCGGAGCAGGTTTTCACCGGGCGCGCCCGGCATTTTAGCCGCCAGTTCAAAATAATGATGGAACTGGTTTTCCAGAACTCCGTAATACCGTTTGGCATACTGCTTGGTCCGCAGCTGACGGCCGTATTCGGACGCTTTCCGGTTGCGCGCCTGGCCGTGCTGCCCAGGGGCATAGGAACGGCGGTCGACGGAGCACTTTTTGGTATAGCAGCGCTCGCCCTTCAGAAACAATTTCTGGCCTTCGCGGCGGCAAAGCCTGCACACCGGGCCGGTATATCTAGCCATATTGGTTGCACCTCCTGTAGTCGGTTAAACGCGTCTTCTTTTGGGAGGACGGCATCCGTTGTGGGGGATCGGGGTCACGTCTTTAATCATCGTGACCTCGAGCCCAGCGGTCTGCAGGGCGCGGATAGCCGCCTCACGGCCGGCGCCGGGGCCCTTGACATATACTTCCACTGTCTTCAGCCCATGCTCCATCGCTGCATGGGCCGCGGTCTCCGCCGCAGTCTGGGCGGCAAAAGGCGTGGATTTCCGGGAACCGCGGAACCCGAGCTCGCCCGCGCTTGCCCAGGACAGGGCATTGCCCTGTGTGTCCGTAATGGTGACAATGGTATTGTTGAACGTGGACTGGATATGCGCGGCGCCACGCTCGATATTCTTGCGTTCCTTGCGGCGGCGGGTGGGCGCACCCTTGCGCGCCGTGGTCTTGGCAGCAGCCATTCTAATCCCTCCTGCTTACTTCTTCTTGTTGGCGATCGTCTTACGGGGACCTTTCCGGGTGCGGGCATTGGTCTTGGAGCGCTGTCCCCGCACCGGCAGGCTTTTACGGTGGCGGACACCGCGGTAGCTGCCGATTTCAATCAGGCGTTTGATATCGAACGCGATGTCCCGGCGCAGGTCGCCTTCCACCGTGTAATGATGGTCGATGTACTCCCGCAGCTTGGATACGTCGTCCTCGGTCAGATCCCGCACACGGATGTCGGGATTGACGCCGGTCGCCTTGAGAATCTCATTGGAGGAACGGCGGCCGATGCCGAAAATATAGGTCAGGCCGATTTCCACGCGCTTGTCTCTGGGCAGGTCAACACCAGCTATACGTGCCATAGATTCTATCCTTCCTTTCGAATAAACGCGCCTATATCAGCCCTGGCGCTGCTTGTGCTTCGGGTTTTCGCAAATGACCATAATGCGGCCCTTGCGTTTGATGATCTTACATTTCTCGCAGATTTTCTTAACAGAAGGCCGAACTTTCATGACAAAACCTCCTTCACGCCGATGGCGCCGTTTCAAACACAACATTCTTGGGTTCGGAGAGCCGCCGGTTTTTCCTCCCCCCGGCAGCAAGCGGATTACACTCTAGAACGGGATCTGCCCGTTCTTACTTGGTACGCCAAGTGATCCGGCCCTTGGTCAGATCATAGGGGGACATCTCCACCGTCACCTTATCGCCCGGCAGAATCCGGATGAAATTCATCCGCAGCTTGCCGGAAATATGCGCCAGGATTTGATGGCCGTTTGCGAGCTGTACCTGAAAAGTCGCGTTGGGCAACGCCTCCACGACGGTGCCTTCCAGTTCGATGACGTCCGCTTTGGACATGTACATACCTCCCACTTGTGACAGTCGCTTCCGCCGGTCAGGTTTTGGTCGGCCCGAACAGGGCGGCTAAAGCCCGGCGAAGCTCACGGTTGGTTGCCATTGATCCTTCGGTAAGGGTGGCGGCCGGAGCCGCCAGATGCCGCGGATTCTTGCGTTTGGGGCATTCCAGACGGCGTTGCCGGCCGTTGGCCAGGTAAACGCTGTCCTCTCCGACACAGATAACTGCGAAAGGCAACCCTTTGTCCTTTCCGGCCAGCGACACCGTAGCGTCTCCCCGGCGAAAAGAGCGTTTCTCTTCCACACCTATCCCCCTCAGGCCACCGTCAGAATGACGGGGCCGTCTGGGGTAATGGCGACGGTGTTCTCGAAATGGGCCGAGAGCTTACCGTCGGCGGTCACCGTCGTCCAGCCGTCCCTGAGGATTTTGACCTCATGGGTACCGGCATTGATCATCGGTTCAATGGCGATTGTCATGCCCGGAAGCAGCCGTGGGCCGCGGCCGGGAGTACCAAAATTCGGAACACTGGGATCTTCGTGTAGGTTCGTGCCTACTCCGTGGCCGACGAACTGCCGTACCACCGAGTAACCACGCACCTCGACATACCGCTGAATAGCAGCGCCAATATCGCCGACCCGGCCGCCCGCAACGGCCATACGGATGCCTTCGTACAGGCTTTCCCTGGTCGCGTCGAGCAGCGCCTGCGCCTGCGGAGAGATTTTCCCCGCGGCAAAGGTGGCCGCGTTGTCGCCATGATAGCCGTTCAAATACGCACCCACGTCCACGCTGACGATATCGCCCTCATGGATCACGCGTTTGCCCGGTATGCCGTGGATGACCGTTTCATTGACAGAGATGCAGGCGCTGGCGGGAAATCCGCCGTAGCCGAGGAAAGAGGGCCTGGCGCCCTGGCTCTCGATATACTTGCGGATGATGCGGTCGATCTCGCCGGTCGTAACCCCCGGCTCGACTGCTTCTCCGGCCAGCTTCAGCGCCCTGGCCGAGATCACGCACGCCTCTTTCATCTGTGCGAGTTCTCGGCTGTTTTTTATCGCGATCATGGCTTCGCCTCGATCGCGGCGAGAGTCAGGCGGGTGGTGTCAGCCACTTCCTCCTGCCCTTCCACGATGGTCAGCTTGCCGGCCGCCGCGTAATAGTTCTTGAGCGGCTCGGTTTGCTCATGATAGACATGCAGGCGTTCCCGCACGGTGTCGGGATGGTCGTCCTTGCGCTGAACAAGGGTGTCGCCGCAACGGTCGCAGACCCCTTCCACCGCCGGCCGTCTATAGTCGACGTGATAGGTGGATCCGCATCCGGAGCAGACACGGCGGCCCGATACACGCCGGGCAATCGTTTCGTCATCCACCTCGATATCGAGGACGCAGTCGATAACAATGCCCATGCGGTCAAGCGCCTCGGCCTGGGGAATGGTGCGAGGAAAGCCGTCCAGAATGAAGCCGTCGGCGCAGTCGGGCTGCGCGAGACGCTCCTTGATGATGCCGATGACCACCTCGTCTGGAACGAGTTTACCGGCATCAACGTATTCTTTGGCCTTCCGCCCCATCTCCGTGCCGCTTTTCAGCGCTTCACGGATCATATTGCCCGTGGAGATGGTGGGAATTTTGAGGGTTTCACTGATCACTTCAGCCTGTGTGCCCTTACCGGCGCCAGGGGCGCCGAGCAGTATCAGATTCATCCGAAGTCCCTCCTATCCGGGTGTGGCGCAACAGAACGACCCGACGGGAGACGGCCATAGCAAGGCCGTCCCTCCGTCGGCCATCCGGCGGCTTTATTCCAGGAAGCCCTTATAGTGGCGCATCATCATCTGGCTTTCAATCTGTTGGGTCGTTTCCAGAGCGACGCCCACCACGATCATGATGGAGGTACCGCCCAGGGTCAGACCGTAAAAGCCGCTGAATTTGCCAAACAGGCTCGGGAAAAGCGCGATAATGCCTAGGAACAGCGCGCCCACCAGACAGACCTTATGGATCACCCGCTTGATATAATCCGACGTGGGCTTGCCGGGGCGGTAACCCGGGATCGCGCCCGAATTCTTACGGAGATTATTGGACATCTCCAGCGGATTATACTGGATGGTGACATAGAAGAAGGCGAATCCGATAATCAACAAGAAGTAAAGAATGATGTACACCCAGCTATCCTGACGGAACCAGCTGAGGAACATGGCCCAGAAGCCGCCTTCCGGCTCCTTGAAGAAACTCGCGATGATCGAGGGCAGGGAGACAATGGACGCAGCCAGAATGATGGGCATAACGCCCGACATATTCACCTTGATCGGGATATAGGTGTTCTGGCCGCCGTACATTTTCCGACCCACAACCCGCTTGGCATACTGCACCGGGATGCGGCGTTCCGCGTCGTTCATGAAAACAATAAACGCGATAATCGCCAGGAAGAGGAGCAGTATAACAGGCACCAGAATGATATTCTTGATAGCCTCGCCGCTGTCCTGATCCAACATCTGGATACCGCCGTCATAGAACCAGGTCCAGAGTGTCTCAACGCCACTGGGAATCCGCGACAGAATCCCCGCGAAGAGCAGGATGGAAATGCCGTTTCCAATGCCTTTTTCGTTGATCTGCTCGCCCAGCCACATCATTAACGCGGA
>CDZU01013919.1_pt1 | contig 11436 bp, 5 predicted proteins | sample 557441 | NCBI WGS metagenome assembly CDZU01 (sample SAMEA3182114, study PRJEB8094) | gut metagenome | biome: human; feature: gut; material: Stool; isolation source: human stools | place: Canada | collected 2013-06-10
ATGCGCGACATCAATAATCCGATAGAGAATGCGAACAACATACGTAGAAAACCTCCGATCAGGTTATAGTCGATCATCGACCAGCCTACTCCTAAATGATGACTACCGGAGAGATTGCATATCGAGAAAGAAGCCAATCCGATTCCTGCTATCACAACAAGTATCGTAAGTGCCTTGGTAGACATCCGGCGAATAAATAGGGCATACAAAATATTACCGATATACTCGAAGAACAAAGACCAGCTGGGACCATTCAAAGGATACATCTCACCGTTTCCACGGACTTCGGGACCCGTGCCCGGAACAGCCGGAATCAGGAAAAGATTGAGAAGCATAGCCACCATTACCATCGATATGGAAACACGGGTACCGTCCCATTGCTCGCAGCCTTGTATGCAAAATGTAATAGCACCCAAAACGGCTCCCATAACAACCATCGGATGCAGACGGATTAATCTGCGTTTGAAAAACTCTTTTTGGGTCATCGTTGTTTTCCAGCGGTCGTCATAAGCATAGCCGATAACGAAGCCCGACAGAATAAAGAAGAAATCGACAGCCAGATACCCATGATTGAATTTTTGGTCTATGGGACTTGTAGCAAAGCCTTCGAATACATGATACCATATCACCAGAAGAGCCGCAACCCCTCGCAGTCCGTCAAGGAGTACGTAATGGGGTTTAGAGTCTGCAAATGCAGAGGAAGAGATTTTTTGCATGTTTTAAATTATTGTTCAAATTAGTATTAGTCATTGAAGAAGCCGCAAAAATACGGAATTTATAAGTTTAAAAATTTGTCCTGCATCAAAATCTTGCCGTGTATGGGAATTATTTGTATGCTCTGAGGCGGCTGAGTGTTGATAGTGTGATGCCCAGATAAGAGGCGATATATCCCAATTGTATCCGTTGGCACATTTGAGGAAACTGAAGTTTGAATGCTTCATATCTTTCTTTTGCAGACAGGGTGAGGCGGTCTTTGTGCGAACGGTGCAGGCGTCTGTATTCGTTTTGATGAATCACTCTTCCCCAGTTTGCCAGTTCGATATTGGTCTGAAACAGCCGGAGCAGATCGGTCAGTGATATTTTGTATGCGACAACGTCCTCAAGCGTTTCCACAAATTCTTCACTCATCTTATTATAATACAATTCATCCATGCTGAAGACAATCGCTCCCTCACACGCAAAGGAAGTCGTTATTTCCTCTCCGTTTACCAGCCAGAAAGAGCGGGTCATTCCTTCTTCAATAAAATAAGCCGATTTGCAAAATTTGTCAGCCTCTATCAGTTGATGCCTCTTTGGAAAATGACATAATACTGTATTTTCTTTTAGTATTTGTATCGTTTCATCCGAAATGGGATACAAAGAGTTCATCTTATCTATAATGTTTCTCATAAAGTAGTCCTTAATAATTTTCTGTCAAGTACAAAAATAGGAAAAACAATTCTGCCCACAATAGATGCCGGTGAAAAAGGGGGTGTTTTATCGATTCGTTCACTAAGGAGGAGAGAAACAGGAGAGTGGGAACTGCTGCTGAAAGACAAAGAAGGTACACTTCATTCTTTGGTGAAATGTACCTTCTTTGATATCGGGAAGAGGCTAAACACGTGAGTATAGCCAGCTTATTCCGGAAATGGTATACATCAATTGACGTTGCTTACCTTGGATTCTGCTGTATATTCGGATTGGCATCTATTTCGCTTTGCGGAATAGGCAGGGCTATTCTCAGATCGGTAGCTTCTATCTTTTGTGCGTTAGACGCTTTCAAGGTCTCAAGATGCCAGCTGCCCTTGCGTTCAATAGCCAGACCATTGCGCAAGTAGTCATAGAAGACTTCCCCTTCGCCAACCAGTTCCTTGCGGCGCTCCTTAAGAATTCTGTCCAGAGTAAAAGTCTCCGTTGATACTTGCTGACTGGTATCCGTGGTACGGCGGCTGATGATGTCATTCAGATAACCTTGTGCTTCTTCAATATCCGTTCCTTTTTTCAGTCCCGCTTCAGCCGCGTTCAGATAGACTTCGGAAAGGCGGATGATGCAAATGTTATTAGTTTTGGGATCATCTCCGGTCTTGCCGGGGAACTTGGCAAGATAGACTTTCTCGTGCATGGCGGCAGCCGGAAGTCCGGTGTTGTTTTCGATGACAGATTCCTTTGTCAGGCAGTGGCGTACATCCTTGGGGTCTTCATTCAGCAGGTTCAGGAAATCTTCCGACAAGATCAGATTATTCCAGTCGACCGTTGCTTCGTTGGCATAAACCATCGGAGCGCCCTCACCGCCCGTACCTCCTGAAGGTTCGGATAAAGTGATGTAAAGTTCGAATAATGATTCCGACTGGAAATCCTGCCCCCATACATTGGGATATTCCTCATAGCTGTAAAGCTGATAACGTCCGCCGTTGTTCTTGATCACATCCGTAGCGGCATCATAAGCCTTCTGATATTCACCCATATTCAGATAGACTCTTGACAGTAATGCCTGAGCTGCCCAGTAGTTTATATAGCCATTGGATGTCTCTTGTCTCAACCCGGACAGTGCATTGCTCATGTCGCTGACTACCTGTTCGTAGCATTGCGCTACAGTGCTGCGTGACGGTTTATGCGTGGGATCGGAAGGGGAGGTCTCGATGGGTACTCCCAATGAAGCCCCCTTGTCATTCGTATAAGGCATTCCGAACAACCGGGTCAGGTTGAAGAGGGAAAGTCCCCGCATCACCAGCGCTTCGGACTTGATGCGGTTCAATTCTTTAGTATCACTGCTTTGAATACTGCCCGACTCTATTTTCTGTATCAGATTATTCGTCTGTCGTATTACTTTATAAACAGTATTCCACGGCAGTACAATATTCAGATTATCGGAAGCGAGCACATTGTATTCATAATAGGGAGATACGCGTTTTCCGTCTCCTTTGGTGATACGTGCCTGTACATCGGCGGCACGGCAATCGCCGTAATACCAATAGTTGTCTCCGTAATAGCTATGGCCGGATGCCAGACGATAAATTCCGTTCAGAGCGATCTGGGCATCGTCCAATGTTACGATGGCCTGTCCTGTTTCTACCGAGCTGGTGGTGTTAAGGTCTAGCCAGTCTGCCGAGCAGGAGCTGTTCAGTAGAGCCATTGCTGTAAGTAGGTATATATGAATTCGTTTCATTATGTTGTTTATTTAGTTAGAATGATAGGGATGTTAGAATGATAATTGAGCTCCGAAACTGAAAGTACGCATGGCGGGAGCCTCGCAAAAGACTTCACCGTTAACGGGTGTTTCGGGGTCATACTGTTTCCATTTGGCCCAGGTAAGCAGATTGTTTCCCGAGAAATATACCCGTACTTTGTCAATCATCAGCTTTTGAGTCCACTGGTTGGGCAGTGTGAAGCCGAGGGTAAAGTTTTTCAGGCGTAAATGATCGGTGCTGTGGATATAGCGGGACGAGTTGGTGGAAGTAGCCGGTTCACCATATACGAAACGTGGGATATCCGTCTGATCTCCGGGCTTTTGCCAACGGTTCATCATGTATGCGGGCAAGTTGTATCGTGAACTGTAGATGGAACTGCTGCCGTTTTCAATATAAGTTCCCAGTTTGTCGAACGAGTAACCGCCCAGTGAATAAGTCAGTGTAAAGGTCAGGTCTATCCATTTGTAATTCAGAATATTGGTGAATCCTCCCGATACTTTGGGAGTAGCGGTTTTGTACGGAATGGATTCTGCTTTGGCAGCATCGGTGGTGAGTTCCCGATTGTAGCTTCCGTCCTCATTTTTTGTATTCAGATAATATTGGGCAGAACCGGTCAGCGGGTCTACTCCGGCAAACTCTTTTACATAAAACGTATGATAGGGGAGTCCCACTTTATGGATGAACCATGTTCCCTCAATCGTCTGGTCTAATAGTCCGTTGAGTGAAACGATCTTATTCCGGTTATGGCTCAGGTTGAAAACACTGGTCCAGTTAAAGTCGTTGGAAACAACGTTCAGCGTACGCAATTCAAACTCTACTCCCTTGTTGTTCAGGCGTCCGATGTTGCTTAAATAACTGGTAAATCCGGTAGTGGCGCTGATGGGGAGACTGTAAAGCAAGTCTTTGGTATCCCGATTGTAATATTCCAGACTCGCAAAAATACGATTGATAAATGAAAGGTCGATGCCCAGATTCAGGCTGTAATTCTTTTCCCATGTCAACAGATCATTGGGTTGTGCCGATTCATACGATCCGGCTGCCTCCATATAGTTTTCTCCATAACTGTACAATCCTTTGTAGCCGTAGTATGAACCGGGCTGATTTCCGTTTACACCATACGAGGCACGTATCTTGACATCACTCAAAACCGGCTTTACGGCTTTCATGAAATTCTCGTTGCCTAAATGCCACATACCCGACACAGACCAGAAATTTCCCCAGCGGTTGTTGGGTGAAAGGCGTGAACTTCCGTCGCGACGGTAACTTCCGGCGATGTAGTAACGGTCGTCATAGTCATAATTCAGTCGTGATAGATAAGAAATCATCCGATAGGCTTGGGTGGCAGACTTGAAACTGTTCAGTACGGCGGCATTATCCGGTTCTGTCAGTTTATCACTGGGGAGTTTGGACTTTTCACCCGAAGCGTGGTCTGTCTGGTAGCTTTCTATTTCATAAGCCGCCAATACATCGAGATGATGTTTGCGGGCGAAAGTACGCACATAGTTCAGTGAGGTCGATGAGATCAGTTTGCCGTATTCAATGAAGCCTTTGGCTGTCTGGGCATCGCTTCCGCTTTTAGGACCTGCCGAGCTCAAAGGGTTATAGTAGCGTGAATCCTTCTGGATAGTATAATCATAGCTTAATGTCTCTTTCAGTTTGAGACCTTTGATTGGCTCTATCGCTGCGTAACCGGTTGAAAACATACGTGTCATACGCACGCGGTTGTAATCGGTGAGTATGTCGCGCAACGGGTTCAGGCTGGTGCCGTCATAAGCTCCTACGTAGTTTCCTTCTTCATCACGCACCACCATGGAAGGTGTCATGGTCATGGCTACGCACAGGAAAGGGTTGATAGATGATCCGCGTTCCTCATTCATTTCCTGATTCATTTGCGAGAACATCATATTTGCTCCTACTTCCCCGTATTTGCCGACTTTCTGCGTAACGTTCAAGCGTGCTGAGTAACGGTCCAGACTGGAGTTTTTGGCCAATCCTTCCTGATTGTTGTAGCCGAGCGAGGCATAGAATGTAGAACGGTCGTTACCGCCGGAGACGGAAGCTTCATAACTCTGATGCATAGCGGTGCGGAGCAGCTCTTTTCGCCAGTCCGTGTATCCCATGGCCGGCTTATACGCATATGTGCCGATATTGGAACTGGCATATTCAGTCGGAGACTCCATGCCATTGTCTGTTGCGTAGTTCAGCAATCCTTCATAGAGCAGCTCTTCCCGTTGGTCACCGTTGAGGGTAGGGCGGAAGTCGACGGCCGCATGAGAGAAGCCGCCTGATACGTTCAAATCCACGCGTACCTTTCCGGTATTTCCTTTTTTAGTCGTAATCAATATGACGCCATTGGCGGCGCGGGAACCATACAGGGAAGCCGCTGCCGCATCTTTGATTACAGTTACGTTTTCAATATCCGACGGATTCAGCGTACTCATTATATTGGTCTTGGAATTGTTCATATATGCTGCATCAGGACCACCGGAACTCATACTCCCGGAAGTAACCGGTACTCCATCTATGACAAACAAAGGTTCTTGTGAAGCGTTGAACGATCCCATTCCTCTGATGCGAATACTTTGGTTGGCGCCCGGTTGACCGGAACTGCTGGTTATTTGTACACCGGTAGTCATACCTTGCAACTTTTGCTCAACGCTCATCACGGGCACTTCTTTCAGCATATCTGTACGCAGCGTATTGGCCGATCCTGTGAACGAGGATTTGGAGAAATTACCATACCCTGTTACTACTACCTCGTCAATATCCATCGTTTCGGGGATCAGTACTATTTTGAGTTCTTTCTCTTTGCGGGGGACGCGTATTTCCTGTGTCTTCATTCCCACATAGGATACGACCAGCAGCTTGGTTCCGGTTTCCACGGACAATTGAAACTGACCGTTGATATCGGTAATCACTCCTTTGGTGGGATTCCCCTTTACACTGACGGTGGCACCGATAAGTGGTTCATTATCCTCTGATGATATAACAACACCGGATATGTTCAGTTGCTGAGCGGACGCATACGAAATACTCAACAAACAAAACAATAAGCTAAAACATAATGTTAACCTTTGATTAATCTTCATACTTTTATATTTAAAAATACATTTGCTATAAAGTCGATACAAAGGATATACCAATAGGATATAAAGAAATGCTGAAAGGATAAGATACAGATTAACAGCAGAGTTGAAAAAAACGATATTATTGGGGAGGTGTGGAAAAATGTGGAAAGGTGTGGAAAATATCCCCAATCATTGGTACGATAAATAGCGTGGCTATATGGATTATCGTACCGATAATGATTGGGTATATAGGTCTTACAATTTAATATCCCGGATTCTGATACTCACTGCCGTTGATAATGGTAGCGGTAAAGGTCGTAGAAATGGGACGTAAAGCATAATTCGGATTAAAGAACCGTGCGAGATCCGGGTGAGTATCTTTCAGATAATCGGAACTCTTGAACATCCCTGTCCGTTTCAAATCGTAGAAACGGCAATATTCACCGCATAGTTCGCGTCCTCTTTCGTCTAATACGTTACGAACCGTCATGCCGCCCGTTAACGGATTTGCTCCGGCACGCCCGCGAACCTTATTCAGGTATTTGGCGGCATTCGTTCCTCCGTTCAGATAAATGTCAGCCTCTGCGGCAATCAGATAGACTTCCGCCATACGCATGATAAACGTAGCGTTTAAGTTTCCGTTTCTTTGTTTGGAGGCGTTTGCAACGTAATAGTTACTGCTGTTGTGCTTGTTTAGTGACGGATAATAGTAACGGAACAGATTCTCGCTGGTACCGTCGTTCTTGTAATTCCCTGTTACATTTGTATACGAGTAGTTCATGTTCACATTGTTGTTTTCATCACTGTAGACATGATTGTAATCAATCAACAAATAGTCGGTCTTGTGCTCATTCTGTTTTTCCGTAGAATAATCCGCATCCTGCGGCATGATAAATTTAATGGCCGGATCACCTTTCTTCAGAGCTTTGCCGATGACTGTTTCGTCTTTATCGTACATGTGTACGGCACTTTCGTCCCAAGTATAACTTTTATTGGCCTTCCATTGGGTAGTGAATGACTGGTGGAATCTGGGGTCTAACGTGCCGTCATTCTGTACATACAGATTCAGCAAGTGTTGCGTAGGCATGAAGATGCCGCTGATGGAGCCTTCCCATGTCAGTCGTGTTTCCTGATTGTCTTCACGGGCACCGAACTTATTGATGTCACACAGGAAATACTCGTCATTGCGGTTTAGCTTGTAGTTACCGTTGCTCGAACCGTGTCCGTCCGTGCCTGCATACCAGCGATGTTTCCAGAGCGCTTCCTTGTTTTCCCAGTTATTGCTTTCTTCGAATACTTCACTGTATGTAGGATACATATAAGTGTTGTATTTCCCGCCACCCGATTCGCAGTCGGAGATCAGCTGTAAAGCTGCGTCGAGAGCTTCCTGCAGGTATTCCGTGCTTCCATACTCGTAGGTTTGCAGACAGGCTTTTGCCAAAAAGCCGAGAGCGGCTTTCTTGGTCGGAGTGGTAGTCGTGGCATGATTCCCGATTGACAGCCATTCGGATGCGAATCTCAGGTCGGGCAGGATGACTTCTTTGTAGATAGTCATCGGGTCGGTGCGGACAGGAGAGTAGTTAAGGCTGGTTTCCGGTTCCGTAAGCATGGTTACCCCTCCGAATTGTTCCACTGCGTTGAAGTAATAGACAGCTCTCATGAAGCGGGCTTCGGCAACTTTCGCATTCCGTTCCTCTTCTGTGGCGTAGGGAGGCTTGTCGCCTAAGGCGATGGCTTCGTTGCAGGAACCTATTCCGTCGTATGTCCCGTTCCACCAGTTATTGATGTAGGTCGTGTTGGGCGATGTTCCGGCGAAAAACCAGAACCATTCGGTGTAGCTTGTCGATTGGTTAGCCTTGTACGTCCAGAGGTCCGTATCCCCTTCGGTCAGCGACATCCAGTCTGCGGCACCGTAGTAAAACCTTTCCATTGCGAAGTAGCACTGGTTGATCAGTGTTTCGTATCCCTCGGTCGAGGTAGCCAATGTTTCATTGGTAAATGCGCCCGGGTTGTACTCTTCCAGCGAGCAGGAATGCAGGAATAGTGCAGACAGCAGGACAGAGCAAAAAACTGTTTTTAAATGTATACTTTTCATTGTCATTTTCTTCTTTAATTAGAATGTGAGATTAACTCCAAATACAAATTGCCGATAGGTGGGAAACGCGTCCGAACCGTTCGTTTCGGGGTCTGTGTCCTTCAGTTGCTTGTCTTTCACAAAGATGAACGGATTGTAGGCCGTAGCGTAGATGCGGCATTTCTCCATCAATACCTTGCGGGAAATGTTGGCGGGGAGGGTATATCCCAAAGTGATATTCTTGATCTTGATGAAGGAGCCGTCGTGTACTCTCAGCGAAGGATATACCGTTTTTTGTTCGTCTCCCGTTCCGGGACGCGGGAAGTATGCGCCCTGATTGTCCTCTGTCCAGTAATCCACGCCTGCCAGCTGATTCTTGGTCACACTTTGCTCTGCGGTATAGTAGCCGAGCAGGTCACTGTTGATTGTCTGCCCGTAGCGTGCCATTGCAAAGACGGATAAATCGAAGTTCTTGTAGGTGAAGGAGTTGTTCAGTCCGATGATCCAATCCGGATTCGTATGTCCCAGAATTTGTCTGTCGTCGGTGCTGTATTTATGTACTCCGCCGTCTCCGTTTTTATCCACTGTCTCTATCTTGATAAATCCCGGATTTACGCCATATGCATCCAGCGTCTCCTTCGGAGTGTCACTTCCCCAGATACCTGCATATTTATAGCCGTAAATGGCGTGAATCGGTTCGCCGGTAAACAGGTTCTCGGAGATCAGGTCACCGTCGGGCAGCTTGTCTATCTTCTCCTTACTCCAGGTAGCGGACAAGGTCGTGTTCCATGTAAAGTCCTTGTGCTGTATATTGTGGGAGTTCAATATCACTTCCACGCCCTGATTGCTGGTTTGGGCGATATTCTGCCAGATAGACAGAGGAGAACCCCATCCGGTCAGTCCGCTGGTGATGGGCAATATACGCTTGAATAATAATCCTTTGGTGGTTGTTCTGAACCATTCAATGGAACCGTCGATGCGGCTGTTCAGTATGCCGAAGTCCAGACCGATGTTCCAGTTGTACGATTTTTCCCAACCGAGGTCGGCACTGCCGTAAGTCTCCGAGTATTGTGTGAAAGGAACGATTTTTCCATTGACGGAGACTCCGCTGGCAGAATATACGTAGGCTTGTGTAGTGGTGCTGTAAGCGTCTGTTCCGCCAGAGTTGCCTGTGATGCCGTAGCTGACTCTCAGTTTCAGGTTGTCCAGCCAGCTTCGTGTCTTTTCCATAAAAGCCTCGTCGGAAATTCTCCAGGCTATGGCGCCTGCCGGGAAAGCATCCCATTTGTGTCCGGCGGAGAATTGTGAGACACCGTCCCAACGGGTGGAGAAGTTGAATAAGTACTTGCTCTTGTATGAATAGTTGAGGCGGAAAGCAAAAGACATTTTCTGTGTCTGTGCGAAGTCCGATTCCACATGTGGGGAGGAACCCGAAGTCAACCGCCAGAACGACCATTGGTCTACCATTTGTCCGCTTGCGGCAGCCATGTTGCTTTCCGACTGGTTCTTGTTCCACGAAGTGATTAAAAAACCTCCTACCGTATGCGCTTTGGCAAGGGTTGTGCTGTATGCCAGAATGTTTTCCCACGTGTAATTCCATGCGTTGTCATTGGTGATGGAAGCGTGAGGCGAACCTGCATAACTCGGACGGTTGGCGTTGCATTGGTTTCCCCAGTATTGTCCTCGTCGGGAATGGTTCAATGTCCCGTTGATCCGGCTGGTGAATGTGAAATCTTTGAGAGGAGTCAGCTCGACATACCCGCTCATATTCAGGTAAGTGGAACGGGTGTTGTTCGCATATTGATTCTCTATGAAATCTCCCATCGGCGAATACTGCCCTGTGATATATTCGTGATTGATCTTGCCTTCCTCATCATAGGCATCCCCCAACGGGAAAGCGGAGAGGGAGCGGGTAAACGTGTTTTTCACGCCGGAATTCAAATCACGGTACACCAGATTGGAGGTGAAACCGACTTTCGCCCACGAAAAGAGTTGCTGGTCGATGTTGAGCCGCAAAGAGTACCGGTTCAGATTTTCATTGCTGAGCAGGCCTTCTTCCCGGTTGTAGGAGGTCGAAGCGAATATCCTTGTCTTTTCCGTTCCGCTGCTTACCGAAAGGCTGTACTTTTGTGTGGTAGCTGTATTGCCGGAAACTTCGTCTACCCAGTCAATCCATTTTCCGGCATTATACGCATCTGTAAAAGCCTGCTTGCCCAGTAGGGCAGACATATCGGAAGGGAAATCACCGTTCTTATATCGGTATGCCTCTTTCTGGTAAGTCACCCATTCATCCTGAGTCATTCCGTGTTTGTAGTTGGGCGATCCGCTGAAGCCGTAATACGCGTCAAAGTTGATTGTGGCTTTGCCTTCTTTTCCTCTTTTGGTGGTGATAATCACAACACCATTTGCTCCTGCCGAACCGTAAATGGCGGTGGATGAAGCATCCTTCAGAACATCGACACTTTCAATGTCGGAAGGGTTGACCTGACTATAGCTTCCGGGGATTCCGTCGATAATAAACAGTGGCTCGTTATTGCCATATATGGAACGCGAACCACGCAGCAGGATGCTGACTTCACCGCCTACCTGTCCCGATGTTTTGGTGATGTCCATGCCGGGTATCTTTCCTTGAAGGGCTTCCATCACATTACTGGTAGGAGCAGCCAGTACCTCGGCACTTTTGACAGAGGTTACCGCTCCTGTCAGATCCCGCTTTTTGACGGAGCCGTATCCTACTACTACCACTTCGTCAATCAGTCGGGCATCTTCCACCATTGTGATTTCCAGTTTGCTTTTATTACGTGTGCTGACTTCCTGTTCTATGTATCCCATATAAGATACTTTGAGTACTGCGTTGGGCGACACACGCAGTGTGAAGAGTCCGTCTACATTTGTAATGGTTCCGTTGTTTGTGCCTTTTTCTACAATATTAGCTCCGATTATCGTCTCTCCCTGAGAGTTTTTCACTACGCTGGAGATGGTTCTGCTCTGTTGGGCGTAGACTTGTGTGGCTCCGATTACCAATATTCCCCCTGTTAAAAGGAGTAGCAGGTAGAACCTTATCATATAAACTGTCTTTAGGGTAACGTATGTCCCTATGTTTGTTTTATCAGAAAATGATTTCATG
>CDZU01010500.1_pt1 | contig 11337 bp, 6 predicted proteins | sample 557441 | NCBI WGS metagenome assembly CDZU01 (sample SAMEA3182114, study PRJEB8094) | gut metagenome | biome: human; feature: gut; material: Stool; isolation source: human stools | place: Canada | collected 2013-06-10
TCCCTGTACCGTGATGTAGTCCTGCTGGCTGTCTTCCGGGGCCGCCAAGTCAGGAAAAAAATATACAGCGGGCCGCTCCATGGTGAAGGCCAGTTCACGCATACAGCGCGGAGAACGCCGGATCCGTTCGTAGAGAGGGCTTGCGAAGAAACGACGAAGTTTGGCGAAATCCAGACTTTCCCCCTGCTGGCTAGTTAGAAATCCCCGAGAGACAAGACGCTGTGCTTCCATTTCAACATCGGCCGCGGCCAGGTGATACTGTGCGTATTGCATAAACATATGAAGAGCCGTGCCTCGTTCCGCCGGAGTTAGGCCGGTTTTCCCCAGAAAAGCCGGTCGCCTGTTTGCAACAGCTTCCCGTTTTAGAATACGGTTGGTTATATCTGAAGCGGCGATCTTTGCTGGAAGGGAAGACATCGCCGTATAAGGATACCGATAGGCGATCCGCTCCCGAATATGGGCAACCAAATGCGGATCCGCATCCAAAGGAGTCTCCGTCTGCCGGAACTCAGACTCCGATTGAGGAACGGGCAGGCAGTCGATACGCCAGGCGGTCTGACACGGCAATATCGGCAAAGACTCGGATCCAGCCATTTGACGCAGAATGGATGCGGATGGATGCCTCAGCGCTGCCGAGAGAACCCAATCTCCCAGGCTTCCCGCATCCAATACGGAATATGCCGGCAGAACCTCCGCCTGATTTAATCCAGAAGCGAGCGCCGCCAATCGGGAGTTCGGATTTTTGACAGACATAGTGAGGATCAACTTTTCTTTTGCTCTGGTCATGGCTACATATAGAATCCGCAGTTCTTCCGCCCGTTCACTGCGGCGGATGGACAGGGAGGCCGCTTGCCGGGGCAGTGTATCGAAACGGTTATAGGTTTTGGGGTCGCGGCGTGTCATACCGACTCCCAGCATGGGATGGAGGAGAAGATCCTCCCGCGTAGAGGCCGAATTGAAAGCATTTCCGAGACCGGCCAGGAAAACCACGGGGTACTCAAGTCCTTTGCTGTGATGGATGCTGAGTATTTGCACGGTGTCTGTGTGGCCGGATAAAACAGCGGGGGACAGGTCCAACTGTTGTTCTTCCATCCGGTCAAGATATCGGATGAAGGCGGCCAAGCCTCGAAATCCGTTTTCTTCAAAATGCCGGGCGTGTTCCTGTAAGAGACGGAGATTGGCTAGTTTTTGCTCTCCGCCGCGGCGTACACGCATCACAGCGGGCAGAGCGGTGTCTTCATACAAGCGGGTGAGTAGACGGTCTATGGGCATAGTAGAGGCGAGAGTACGGTACAGCGTCATCCGACAGAGGAATGCACGGCATCGATCCGGTAAATCCCCGTCCTTTTCAGTTCCTTGCCGTCCGGCCATACGGTTCAACGCCGTAAAAAGGGCATGATGGGGTTCCAGAAGCCGTATTGCCGCCAGATCATCGGGGGTGAAGCCATAAATCGGAGAAAGCAATACCGCCAGGAGAGGGATATCCAGGAGCGGATTGTCAATCACCCGGAGCATGGACAGAGCAAGGGATATCTCCGGAGTTGCGAAAAGCCCCCGGTCTCCTGCCGCCGTCACCGGTATTCCAGCCCTGGTCAGCGCAGCCGCATAGGTGTCGGAGTGGCCCTTTTTACTGCGCAGAAGAATACAGAAATCCCCATATCTGGCGGGGCGCGTCACACCGCTTTCCGTGACCGACAGATTTCCCACCAGTTCTCCGATTCGCTGGGCGATCCATCGGGCTTCCCCTGCATTCCGGCTATCCAGGGGATCGTCACTGGTGTCGGCGTCGAAAAGGCAAAGTTCGGTTTCATATCCCATTCCGACAGGATAAGATGCAGATGGAACCAACGCCTCCCGATCCCCATAGGCGATATCGGAGGACTCCTTGGACATCAGTTGGCGGAACAGAAAATTCACGCTGTCCGTCACCTCGGCCCGGCTTCGGAAATTATGCCCCAAGGTGATTGTCGCCGGATAGTCTTTTCCGGTAAAATCCGGCCAGGTATCCCGTTTCCGTAGAAAAAGCTCCGGCATGGCTTGACGAAAGCCGTATATACTCTGTTTGACATCGCCGACTAAAAAGAGATTGCTTCCCTTGCGGGACAGAGCGTAGAATAGAGCATCCTGGGCGGCGTTGGTGTCCTGATATTCGTCTACAAGGATTTCGTCGAAACGGCCGGACAGCTCTTGTGCAAGCGGGGAGGGAAGGAGGGCGCCGTCTTCCCCACGGATGGTGAGAAGCCGGAGGGCGCCGTGTTCAAGGTCATGAAAATCCAGCATTTTGCGGGCCTTTTTCTTTTCTTCATAACGAGCGGCAAAGCTGCGGACAAGAGCGAATAAAGCCGCTACTAAACGGTGCAGAGCCGTCAAATCCTCCAGGCATTGCGCCTCGTTTCCCCCCAGCAGACCGGGCAAAGGCCGAACCAGTTTTTTCACTTTACTGCGAAGATTTTTAATCCGTTCCTTAGCTGCATCGTCTGTACAAGTACGCACCGGTTTGAGCGGGGCAAGCGCGATTCTCGACAAATCGTATGGAATCTGGTCCCATACACAGTTTGGAGATAGGATCTGCTCCAGCGTATCGTCAATCGCCTGCCGATCCTCCTCCAGCGCCGGCCGATATTTGTCCGTCAAAACAGCATCGCCATCCGTCTGCTGCAGTGCCAAAATGGTTAAATGCCGCGCATGCCGGAGAACGGTCTCTATGTGTCGAAGCACAATTTTTGCCCAAATTGTCTCGGAAAGAGGACTGTCCGTTTCATATGCCCGTTCTTTTTCGCAGAGCCACCCTTCCGGATCGGGGTGAGATTGAATAAAATCGTATATTTTTTCAATATCTTCTGTTAAACGGCGGTCGCTTTTGCCGTTGCTCAACATATCGGCTAGCTCCAGAAAGCCGGGTTCCTCCTGCGCATAAGCTTCTTCGATGATTTCTCCTACAGCTTCTTCTCTCAAAAGATGGGTTTCGGCCTCTTCCGACACACGGAATTGAGGAGATATGCCAAGTATATGGAAATTTTCCTTAAGCAGATTGCTGCAAAAGCTGTCCACTGTACTGATCGCCGCATAAGGCAGAAGCGTTTGCTGATGCCGCAGACGCCGGTTTCCTGGATGTTCGGCAATCAAACGGCTGATTTCCGATGCGATGCGCTGTTTCATCTCAGCCGCCGCAGCTTTCGTAAAGGTAACAACCAGCAGCCGGTCTAGGCTTGTAGGATTTTCTTCACAGGTGATTTTATGAAGAATGCGCTGGACAAGCACGGCGGTTTTGCCGGATCCCGCTGCAGCCGATACCAGCAGAGGGCCGCCGGACGCCTCTATACATTGCCTTTGTTCGGTTGTCCACTGCCTTTCCGCCATATTTGCCGCCTCCCCGTCAATCCCATATAAAATCCCCAGCCAATCCCTCGTCGGTCCAGGTGCCGAGGACTTCCCGAAAATCATGGTCGCGATACATCCGCCAAAACACATCCATGTTGGGGGATAATGGAGCTTTTTCAAAAATGTCTGTATCCGTCCAGAATACGCGTCCTTCGTGTGTCCGCTCGAGCAATTTCCCGCTGAACAAATGCGTCCGGTAAAGAAAAAGCAGCCATCTCGCCCCTGTTTCAGGATGAATCCAATTCACCAGTCCAATCGGCTGAGGATGGCTGACCAACAGCCCGGTTTCCTCCCGCACTTCCCGAATGACAGAGGCGGCCAGGCTTTCTTTCTCTCTCACCTTGCCGCCTGGCAGCGTGATGCCGGCGAACGGAGACGCGACCTTGTCCAATACCACTACCTGCCGGGTTTTGGGGTTCTCGATCAGACACATGTTATATAAACGTACGTCCGCCATCTGGTGTTTCCTCCGTTGTCGCGCTCTCTTTTTCCAATTCCTGTAGGATCTGTGCCGTGTCCCGTCTAGCAATCAAGCGGACGGGATCCTCCGGCTCGTGTCCGCAGACGGCTCGATAATCACAGTACTCACAGCCGTCGACCGCGCCGCCAACCGGTAGGGCCGCCACATCGCCCCTGCGAAGCGTTTCGGCCATGGATGTAAGGAGCTTTTGAATTTTGATTTTCAGTAGGCCGAACTGACGAAGTGAAGCGATGCTCGATCCTTTTGCAGGACGTCCTGTTTTGGGATCCAGCCGGGCGGGAATGAACAGCCCGGCCGCATCGGTTTCCATGGCCTGGATAATTTCTGGATCATCGAGGATTAGGCCGTTCATCTTCATGGTCAAAAGCTGTTCCCGTTCGAGCGCCGAAGGGTCAGCGTCACGAGACAAGCGGATCACAGGCAGCTTCGCCGGCAGATAAAGAACTCCCGCCGGTCGTATGACATGGCCGTATCGCCCTTCTCCGTTCTGCCAGATGGAAAGCAAATAAATGAGCATTTGAAGGTTGATGCCTTCGACTACTTCAGAGAGTCGGAATTCCCGCTGACCCGTCTTATAATCGACAACCCGTATGTAGTCAGCTTCTCCAGTGCGGTAGAGATCCACTCGATCCACTGTTCCCCGGATTTGTACCTGTGTGCCGTCTGCCAGAGTCAGGGTCAAGGGGGGAATTCCGTTGCCATTTTCATCCGTATTCCCGATAGGAAGTTCGTAATCCACGGGAACAAACCGGCTTTGAGCCAGTTCACGTACCACTCTCCACATCAGATTGGCGCAGGTGCGGGTAAGTTGCTCGAGCAAATGATTCAGACGTTTTGTTTTATTTTCCCGTCCTCCCATATAGGTTTCGACGTATCCCTCGACAACCGCCGCCGTATCGGTTTCGATTCGATGTCGGGTAACGGTCGAAACCCCTTCGTGTGTATAGAAGGGTAGAAGCTGCTCCATAACATAGTGCGCGAGTGTGCCGGCCTCGGCGGCGTTTAAATCTGCCGGCTGTCGTTTCTTGGCATGCAATCCGTACCGGCAGAAATAGGCAAAACGGCAACGGTGGTAGGATTCCACCTGACTGGGGGAAAGCCGCATATGTCCGCCGAAAAAGGTACGGGCTGCCGCTGGATCTTGAAAGGACTGGGACTGGGCCGCCGCCGAACGCCGCATGGCCTCTAACCGCCGCTGATAGGAGGGAAGAGAGGCGAAGAGCTGACGGAATGCTGCTCCGGAAGGGGAATTTTCACTCCATTTCGAAGCCAGCCGGTCAAAAGCATCGGCTTCGGATTCCACGTCCCATCCCTCCGGGTCCTCGAAAGCCAGGAGAGAACAGCCGGGCAGAATTCTGCGGATGGTTTCCACCAGCGCAGATGGCGTAAGGTTTTCTCCCTTTACAGATTTGGCATAGGTTACAAACAATCGATGAGAGGGAGCGGCAAGAGCCGTGTAAGCATAAAAACGCTCCTCCGCTGTCTGCCATTCCGAGGTATCGGCCATAGGCAGACCCATTTCAATCAGACGCCGACGTTCTGCATCGCCTAGTACACCGCTGGAGACCGGATAAGCGGGAAAAACCCCCTCGTTTGCCCCTAAAATTAGGACAGTCTTAGGGGAGGAAAAACGGATCCGGTCGGCAGAGCCAATTTGAACAGCGTCAAGGGACTGCGGGATGCTTCCTAGGTCCTCCAAGCTGGCAATCAAGTGAAACAAATCCGCGAATCGGGCAGGGGGGAGGATGGTATTTCCCAGTACAAAGGCAAATTTATCCAAAATCCCCATTAAAACATCCCAAAGTCGGGACTGTCTTTCAGCGAGTGCATGTTCTCCGGCCTTATCCAGACGGGCCACCTGAAAACGAACCATGCGGGCGGTGTGAGCCTCTTCCAGATAATGGTATATAGCCAATGCAAAATCTTGTCCGCTCAGAGGTCGGGATAAACGGTGATACAGAGCCTCCAGCGGCCGGATGAACCGGCGTCTCAAACGGTTGAGGTAAGCTAGACGTTTTTCGGAATCGGGCGACATTTCCCGGGAAAGCCCGTCTGGATTCCAGGGCCAGTCCAGTTTCCACTGGGTTCCCCGAATTCTCCATTGGTAAACATAATTTTCCAACAAAGAAATCGAGCGGGGAGAAAAACCGGACAGACCGGTTTTAAGCAGCCGGAATACGTCCTCGCTGTTCCAGCCATCGGTCACACACCGCAGAGCCGAGCCCAGCAGCACAACGATTGGATCGGTCAAAATTGAGTCGCGCCGGTCGATGGAGCAGGGAAGACCCTCTTGTTCAAAAGCAGCTTCTAACAAGCCCTGATAGTCGTCAAGATTCCGCACCACCACTGTGAAATCCCGGCAGCGTTCCCCCTCCTCACGCAGTATTCGGCGGACCGTCCTTGCGGCAAAACGGCATTCCGCCTCCCGATCGGAACAAGGAACGATCGCCACAGCGCGCGCTTCTCCTTGAAAAACAGCCGGTACCGGCAAAAAGGCGTTTTCCTCCAAAAAGCGCAGTGCAGGATCAGCAGCCCGACGATTTTCTTTCAGCAGACGAGCCTTAGCCACCGGAACATGATTTTCGCGGGCCAAATCCCGTAACCGAGCCGCTGTACGAATAGCCGGTGCAAACCGACCGAATTCTTGTGCATCGTCTGCGCTATCGGTGTTATCGGCGTCATCGGAAAGGGTGTCGGTGCACAGGGATACGACCATTTTCCCCGCCCGGCGGATGAGTGCGCCCAGTATCTGCATTTCCTGATAAGTAAAGCCTTTAAATCCATCCACATATATATAGGCTCCATCAAACAGACGGCTCTCGCCTATGCGGCGTGAGAGCACTGTCAGATCATCCAAAGGATCGATTTGCTCGGTTTGGGAAGCCAACGCGTCATAGGCCCCGTATATAAAACCCAATTCGCGCATTTTATATTTCAAAGTTCCTTCTTCAAGGGCCTCAGAGATTTCTGTCAATTGATCGGGAGAAAGTCCACACTGTTTACATTCCGAGAGAAAGGCCAGGACAGCCTGTATATAATCCGGATCGGCGGCATGACGCCGGTAAAGGGTCAGATGATCCGTAACCTCGCGTATGGCTTGGCTGATCAGTAGTACCCGTGCGCCGTCATCCATACGCTTTCCAGCCACGCCGCCCAACTCCCGAAATACGGTCTGCGCCAGTCTTGTAAAGCTCAACACCTGTACACGAGAGGCCCGCTGCGGTCCGAGACGGCGCAGCAATGTCTTTTCGCTTTCAAAAGAAAACTGCTCCGGAACCAAAAGAAATAAGGAAGGAGCGGATTCCTGTTCCGCCAGATGGGTAAGCTCATGAAAGACGGTATCGGTTTTTCCTGTGCCAGCGCCGCCAATCAGCAGTTCCAGCATACCTGCACCCTCCTTGTCCGGATAAATCCACTTCCGACAGTATACACTATTTTTCTCAAAAAAGAAACGGCGCGTTTTGGAAAACAATCTGGAGAATTTGCAGAAACGCCATAGTCCTGTCATGGATTGTTCATGAGCATGTGGCATACTAACCATAACGAGATGAAAGGAAAGGGTGGATAGGCATGAAACGCCTATACTTGGTGACGGGGGCTTACGGACATTTAGGCCATACCATTGTGGAGCAGCTTCTCGCACGAGGAGAAGAGGTACGCGGCCTCGCCCTGCCCTGCGACAGCATTCCGGCTCCGGTTCGCCGGGGACTCGAGATTTATCAGGGAGATGTATGCGATCCCCATTCGCTGGAGGATTTTTTCCGGGTGGACGAAGACTGCGATATAGTGGTGATTCACACCGCCGGCATTGTCTCCATCGCTTCCAAATTCAATCAAAAAGTTTTCGATGTCAATGTAATCGGCACAAAAAACATCGTGGATATGTGCCGGAAAACCGGAGTCAAACGCTTGATCCACGTCAGTTCGGTTCATGCGATCCCGGAAAAAGCAAAGGGAGAAATCATAACCGAAGTTTCCAGATTCGATTACCGTAAAGTAAAGGGGTTGTACGCTCAGACCAAGGCCAAGGCAACTCAGATCGTTCTCAATGCCGCCGCACGGGGACTGGACGCTGTGGTTGTTCATCCGTCCGGTATCCTGGGACCAGGGGATTATGGACACGGGCATCTCACCCAGCTCGTTTCGGATTATCTCAACGGACGTCTAAGCGCCTGTGTGAAAGGCGGTTACGATTTTGTAGACGTCCGGGACGTGGCGGCAGGAATCCTGGCCGCCGTTGATAAAGGGAGAAAAGGGGAGTGCTACATTCTATCAAACCGTTTCTATCCTGTGCAGGAACTGTTGGACACACTGCATGAGGTGACCGGGCGCAAGAAGATCAAGACGGTTTTGCCGCTGTGGTTCGCCAAAGGAACGGCTCCCCTTGCGGAAATGTATTATAAAATTCTCAAACAACCGCCGCTGTTTACCCGGTATTCTCTTTATACATTGACAGGTAATGGATATTTCAGCCATGAAAAAGCGGATCGGGAACTGGGTTATACAACACGGGATATGCGGGAAACACTGAGGGATACGGCTACTTTTCTCATATCGCAGGGAAGAATCCGGCATCCCGGCCGCTTGTCCGTCCATCCAGGGTGAAATCCGATGCATGATCGTAATCCGATATCAAAAACCGGGAAGGGTGAGGTCATTGACCTCACCCTTCCCGGTTTAACGGTTCAGCTGTTTTTCATGATGACGCTTTCCATGATATTGGCTACATGTTCGCAGGCGTCACAGCATTTCTCCATTCGGTCGAATAAATCCCGCCACACCATGAGTTCAATCGGTTCATGGCAAGTGGTGTACAAACGCCGGACCGCTCGGGTATATAAGGCGTCTCCCGTTTCCTCCAAGCGATTGACTTCGACGATATTTTCATTGATCGAGCCGGACTTTCGAAAATTGTGAAACTCCTTCATCGCGTCTTCCAAGGCATTACAGCACTGGAGGAGAATGGCGGTGAATTCAGAGGCTTCATCCCGGATAGAGAGTACATTGTACATATATACCCGCATTAGCACATCTTCAATGGCGTCCGTTACATTGTCGATCTCCTGACTAAGGAGAATAATGTCCTCCCGTTCGATCGGAGTGATAAAAGCGCGGGATAATTCTTTCATCATATCGTGTTTCAGAATATCCGCTCCATGTTCTACAGCGTGAATATCCTTGAGTTTGGTCTGAAGGGAATCTGGATCGAAATGGGCAAGCGTATCTTCGAGCATATGCGCGGCTTTACAGGAGTAGCCCACCCCTTTGACAAACATATCGAAGTAATCGTATTCCCGTTTTCTGCCCATTTGTTTCACCCGGCCCTTTCTTAAATAAGTTTCTCCATTTTTTATATCCGTCCGTCTACATTTGCCAGCGATGGATTAAAATAGCATAACGAACAGCCGCGCCATCAAAAAACCGATCAAACCGCATCCTGGAAAGGTAAGGACCCAGGTCATCACCATTTCTTTAACAACAGACCATTTGACGGAAGACAACCGTTTTGCTGCGCCGACGCCCATGATGGCGGTGGTCTTGGTGTGCGTGGTACTGACAGGCAGAGCAGTCAAAGTGGAAAGTAGCAGACATCCGGCTGCCGCAGCGTCAGCGGCGAATCCCTGATAGGTTTCGAGCTTTACCATATCCATTCCCACCGCTTTGATAATCCGATATCCGCCGATGGAGGTGCCGATGCCCATAACGAGAGAGCAGAGGATCATCAACCAAATCGGAATTTGAAAGATTTCCACCTCTCCACCGCCACTTGAAAGCAGAATGCCGAGCATGAACACGCCCATAAATTTCTGACCATCCTGTGCACCGTGCATAAAGGCCATGGCGGCGCCGCCGCAAATCTGCGCTCCCCGGAAAAAACGAGTGGTTTTCCGTCGTTCCATCCCTCCGCAGATCAGAGCGGTGAGTTTGGCTATCAGCCATCCGGAGCCGAAGCCGAGCATGGTGGAAAGAACCAGTCCCCAAATGACTCTTAACCATTCGCCGCCGTTGATTCCCGCCGCGCCACCCATGGCGATCGCAGCACCCGAGAGTCCGGCGATGAGGGCATGGCTCTCGCTTGTGGGAATGCCGAAATACCAAGCAGCCACCGCCCATAAGACTATGGCAAAAAGAGCGGCGCACAATGCCACCAGGGCTTGATGGGAATCGTGCCCGAAATCCACCATGTTGTAGATCGTCATGGCTACGGCGGGGGGGATCATCGTCATGACCAAGACGCCTAAAAAGTTAAATATCGCCGCCATCAGAATAGCCGCCCGAGGTCCCATAGCCCGGGTGGAGACACAGGTGGCGATAGCGTTCGGCGCATCCGTCCAGCCGTTGACAAAGATAACCCCCAGGGTTAAAATGACGGTAACCGCCAGAACGGGGTTGGAAAACAGCTGGGATACAAACTGTTCCAAGGTGATGGGCATGCCGCTTCCCCTTTCCTTCAAATTCCATCCTTATTATATCGGGAATTGTACCGGCTGAAAAGCCCTAAGTTTACCAAGTTTTTAAAAAAGGTGAATTTTATTTGCATAAACAGCAAATTGCGACACTTTATTCGCAAAAAATGTAGGGTGAGGGGAGAATTCCGTGAAAAAGGTAGGACGATTTTTTCGTCACTTGTGTTTTCTGATTCCAGCCGTGGTAGCTATGATCCTGGGATTTTTACTGCCCCACTTTCCGGAAACCACCGAAAAACTGTTCGCACAAGGGATTTTTCGTGTCGTATCGGTTCCTATCGGAGGCTTGGTTTCTTGCCTCCCGTTTTCGCTGACAGAGGTGTTGGCCGTACTCGCGCTGCCTGTTCTGATATTCCTTCTCATTTGTCTGATCCGCCGTCTTCGCCGCTCTTCGAATCGAGGGAAATCTCTATTGCGGGCAGGCAAAGGAACGGGATGGGTGTTGTCCGTCGCCTTTTTGCTCTATATGCTGCTTCATGGTCTGAATTTTTATCGACTGCCGGTCGGCGCTCTAATGGAATTGGAAACAGTAGATTTTACGGCCGAACAGTTGCGTGATGTCTGCATCGATCTTGCAGATCAGGCATCGATGGAACGCGAGTCCTTGACGGAAGACGGGAGCGGCTGTGTTCGTCTTTCGCAATCGATAGGGAAAACGTTGCGTCTTGCGGACAACGGCTATCGGAATTTGCAGGATACCTATCCTTTTCTGTTCGGAGGTGTCTTTCGCGCGAAACCTGTACAGCTTTCCCACTGGTGGAGTTATACGGGGATCACGGGGATGTATTTTCCCATGTTGGCCGAAGCCAATGTGAATATTGATGTTCCGGACAGCAGCATCCCGGCTACCGCCGCGCATGAACTGTGTTATCCCCAATTAGTAGGAACTCGTCCATTTTCCCCTGATTTTTCAAGGGGTGCTGTTCCCCCTCAAATCAATGGGTTTATCCCTAATTAGGTGCAACACAGCCATCGGCGGGCGGCGGCGTGTCAAGAAATATCTATGGA
>CDZU01030916.1_pt1 | contig 11308 bp, 11 predicted proteins | sample 557441 | NCBI WGS metagenome assembly CDZU01 (sample SAMEA3182114, study PRJEB8094) | gut metagenome | biome: human; feature: gut; material: Stool; isolation source: human stools | place: Canada | collected 2013-06-10
GCCACCAAAAGGTGACCTTTTTCGACAGGCTGCCGGGCCGTCCTTTCGGACGGCCCGGTGTTTTTCGTTGCCGTGGAATGGGCGGATGATCTTTGAATCCCGGGATAAAGTATAATAAATTGCGCATGAAACCGCTTAAAATGGCGTGCTAATCCGCTTTTCTAAAAATTGTTTGATAAGCGAGTCTCATTACGCTCATTTAGTTTTGCCTGATCTTACGTTTTTTCACCAGCGTTACAATAATAAATATTGAAGTGATGAGAATAAAAGCAACGAATGGGAAAAGGAAGAAGTCCGTCATAAAGTGGCCTCCCTTAAATAAATAAATAATTCGAGGAATGAATAGAATAAAGGAAATAAGCGGAAGTATGATCGCATATTTCCAATTGCATTTAAATGTAAGGAAGCCTTCAAAAACGCAGATCAATAGAAAAAGGATTACGGCGAATATAAAGTGATTTATAATGAAATCATGCATAATCTTTATCCCTTTCTCTCATTATTTACAAAATATTTTCCGAGCATTTCAGGCAAAGGGATGGCATCTTTTGGCTCTCCTGTCGATCCTTAAATAAGTTCCATGATAACCATATAAATAGTTATCCTAATATTTTATATATTTTTACCCCGTTATTGATACAATTATGAATAAATTATAATAAAATGTCAAGATAGATGCATTTAACATTTAGTATAATGACAATTCTATGAGGCAATATTTCACAAATATCCATTTCATTTGTAACAAATGGTCAAATTTATGCAAGGATATTCATACAATATTCTTATGTTGCGCATCACTGTGTTTTGGGCATGTTGTGGTCCTCTGCCCCGGGTCTTGAACAGACGGAAGGCTCGGAAGCCAATCGGCTTCCGAGCCTTTTCGTTCGGTTTTGTGTACACCTGCCAAACCGGTGGGCGATTTTATATCCGCTGGGTTTACAAAGGCAGTTTCTGCGCCAGATCGAGCGCCTGATCATACGGCAGATGCCGGACTCGGTGGCGGCGCCTCTTTTCTCCGAAGCAGCGCAGATCCACCGTGCAACCGCCGGAGCGGCACTGCCAGGGACTGCGCCGGATCACGGCGCAGTCGGTCACTTCCAGCGGGATATACACCCGGTAAAGGGCCAGACCCCGGGAATAACAGATCGCCGCGGCGCCCCGTCCCACCCCGAAACCCGCCTGATAGAAGCCTAAAAACCGGACGAGCAGCCACCAGGAGGCGCCCACCGCCCATAAGGCCGCGACCACCGTCCAGAGGCCGCCCATCCACAACGGCAGCAGACAGCCTGTCAGCAGCCAGAACGCCGGCGCCAGATAACCGAAAAGCGCCGTTTTTCGGGGACGCAGGATGCTGGTGCAGATGGGGTAGTCGGGGAGCAGAACATCCAGCGCCGCGCAGAGTTCTTTTGGCCGGGCGGCGGGGATGAGTACCGGGCGGGCGCCGCTGTCCCGGCCATAGCCCGCCGCCGTGATGACGGCGGTATACAGCCCGAACAGGCGCATGAACAGGGTTTGGCGGAGTTCCAGAGCGGTGATCTTGTCGCAGTCGATGAGAACGTCCCGCCGGGTGAACAGCCCCGAGACGAGATGCAGGCGGTTGCCCTGCCGTTCGGCGCGGAACCCCAGGTAGCGCAGCAGGCTGCGCAGAAAGGCAAAGGCCCAGCCAAGGACCAGGACGTTCGCCACGTTTTCTAGAAGGGGAGGCAGACCGAGGGAGACGAACCGGCGGAACAGCCCCACCACCTCGCCGGGAAGTTCCTCTCCCAGAATCCGCCCGGTCTGGCGCAGGGCGGGCGCCAGCGCCAGCAAGCCGAGCGCCGCGTTGGAACTGGAGGCGGACATCACCAGCACCGGCCAGAGACGGGCGGCGTAGCGGTTCTTCCCGGCGCGGCCGATGCTGCCCATCAGATTTTTCGCCTGGGCCGCGGACAGATAGAGGACGGCGTCGGATTTCCGGCGCAGCCCGGCGGTGTTGACCCGGATCCGCCGCCCGCCCAGTATCCACAGCAGGGGCGTGCGTTCCATTTCCACCGAGGCCGCGTCCTCGGCGGATATCCGCAGCGCCCGGCGGAGGACCACCCCTTGGGACAGGGTGAGGCTGTGCAGGGTTCCGCCCGCGTATTCCCGCAGCCGGTACCGGCACCGCCGCCATTTCAGCACCGAATAGAGCAACAGCAGTACGGCGACCCCGCTGTCCCGGACCGAGGCCAGGATCAGCAGGGCGGCCGTAGCATAGGAGTCCCCCATAAACGGCGCGGACAGGATTCGTAGGGCCGGGATAAGAAGCAGCGGGATCCATTTTTTCGCATCGTACAAAATATAGGCGCCATAGGGACGAATTTCGATGACCCTCTCCCCCTCTTCAGCCGTTTTCGCAGTCTTCCAGCATCCGCACCAGGCGGCCGGCGTCCTCTTCCGGCAGCAGGGGCAGCGCCGCGCTGCCCCCCGCGAAACGCAGTACGATGGTGCGGCAGTGCCATAGCCGGTGGAGCGGCGGCGCCCAGCTTTCAAAGGTGCGCAGCGCGTTCATGGGGATGAAAATCTCCCGTTTCCAGAGCACCCCCATCCGCGCCCGCACCGCCTCTCCGTCGAAGCTGCCTTCCACCGAGGCGGCAAACCGGGGCGGATACCACAGGAACAGGAACACCCCGGCGGCCGCGACCGGAATCAGGAGAAACAGGATGAAAGGCGTGAACAGCCCTGCCAGAAGACCGATCAGCCCGGCCAGCAGGACGAAGGCCGCCGCGATCGCCAGCATCAGGATTTTCCGCGCGCCTTCGCCGGCCTGAAAGGTCATCCCGCCCGTCTCCTTTCCGGCCCGTGTCCGATTCTTCACCGGACAGACAACGGCCAGTTTATGAAATAGTGTATGCACGAAGGGCGGATTCTAAACCCCCATACGGTCCCGTCTTTCGGTATTTTGTCCACTTTTCGTGGAGAGCCGCCGGACAGAAAGAGGGAGCTGCTGCAAAACTCGTCTTTTGCAGCAGCTCCCAGGCTGTCAAAATCTCATGAGCGAATTGCCGGCGGCGCAAAAACCGTGTTCCGGGTGGAGACCCGCGAGAAAAAGGGCTCTTTTTCTGCCCGGGCGCAGGGGGAAGAGGTGCGACATGCAACTTTGCACCCCTTTTCTTTTATTCGTGCGGCCCCGGCGGCGAAAAAGGGTTGTCGTCTTCCAGCAGGCCGTCCCGCCGCAGCATGGTTTCCATCACCTTGATCTCGGCGGACACGTCCAGCGCCTCGCCGGAAAAGAGCTGATCGAGTTGTTTTTTAAAGGCTTCGGCCAACGTGTCGGCCATCTCCTCCACATCCCGCATGGTTTTGTCGATGGTTTCGCCGTGTACGTTTTGGGATTCCAGACGGCTGTAGGTATCCAGCAGCCGCAGAGCGGCGGGGAGATAATATTGCATGAAGGCCCGGATCTGGGGCTGTTTTTCCGGCTGGGAGGCGACCACTTCGAAGATTTTGCCGCACAAGCCCTCGATCTGGAGGATCCGGTTGGAAAGCCGGGGATTCTGGATTTTCCCGCCCCGTTCCCGGATTTGTTCCAACAGCCGGGCCGTGTCGGAGTCTTCCGATCCGGTATCCTCTGACTCGTCTTCGGAACCGGCGGAAGAGGGAGGAGGGGGCGGCGACGCGAGCCACTGCCGGCTGAAGACAAAGAGACGGTGAGTGTGATCGATGTAAGCGCTGCTCAGACAGCCAGTGTTGATCAGACGCTGCAAATCCCGGCAGACCCGCAGATAATCTCGGGACAGCGCGTCGGCAACCGCGTCCAGGGAGGTGGTGACATGCCCCAGCAGAAAGGGGGCGTACAGCCGGTAATGCCGCCGCCTTTGCAACAGCAGTCCGGCGGCCACAAAGCAGAGTAAGCCCGCCGCCAGGGCCACAGCAGTATAAACCGGAGAACTGAGCAGGAATCCGACATCTCCTCGGAACGGCGGCCAGCCGATGGTGCGTTTGAGAATATCCAACGCGGCAATGCCGGTGAAGGCCAGCCCGATCAGGAGAAAGACAACGCCGCCCCTGCCGAAAGGCGGAACAGAGAATTTTCGGTACAGCAGATATAGGCCGGCCGGCCAAAACAGGACCAGCAGCAGGATGACGACCAGCCAGGAGGGCTCCGCCCGGCCGGGTTTGGATGACGGCATGATCTCTGCGCCCCTTTCCATCCGAAATCAATCGGCTTCTTTTAGTATATCCGATTCCGGGCCGGTTGTCCAGACGGGACGCCGGTCCCGGCCATATGCAAACGGAACCGGGAACTCCCGGGCGGAGAAGGGGCCGGCAGTGGGGGCACGGGGTCAGGCGGCGGCCCGGGGCAGGATGACGGTGAAGACCGTCACCCCGCCGCGGCTTTCCGCGGTGATGGTCCCCCCGTGGGCCAGGACGATTTCCCGGGCAATCGCCAGCCCGAGCCCCGCCCCGCCTGTGTTGCTGGAACGGGCATCGTCCAGCCGATAGAATTTTTCAAAGATGGCGCCGAGACTTTCAGGAGGGATTTCCCGGCCCCGGTTGGTGAAGGACACCGCCACATTTTCCTCCTGCTGTTCCGCCCTTATGGTGATGACGCTGTTCGGGAAGCTGTAGGCCGCGGCGTTTTTGAGGATATTGTGGAACACCCGGGCCAGCTTGTCCGGATCGGCATAGACGGACAGGTCGTCGGGCGCTTCCACCCGGGCTTCCCGCCCCTGGGGAGAGAGGATGGGAAAGAACTCGTCGGCGATCTGCCGGAGCATGAAGGACAGGTTCAGCGTCTCCCGGTTGAGCACGATGGTTTGCAGATTGAACCGGGTGATGTCGAAGAATTCGTCGACCAGCTGTTCGAGCCGGCAGGCTTTCCGCAGGGTGATGTCCAGGTATTTGGCCCGTTGGGCGGCGGGCATGTCCGGGGCCTCGTCGAGCAGGCTCAGGTATCCGATCACCGAGGTCAGGGGTGTCTTGATGTCGTGAGCCAGATAGACGACCAGATCGTTTTTGCGCTGTTCGGCCTCTTTGGCGTCTTTTTCCCGCTTGCGCAAGGTCTGCCGGACGGCGTTCAGGCGTTTTTCCATAAAATCGAGTTCCGCCGGCAGACGGATCTCCTCATCCGTGTCGTCGGCCAGGTGGTCGAGCGCCTCGCTGAGCCGGTCGAAATAACGGGTCATCCGGGTCAGGGCGAAATAGAAGATGACGAGCAGCAGCAGCACGAATCCCACGCCGATCCAGATCGGCTTGAACCGCTGGAACAAGGCGTAATAAGCCGTCTTGGCGCTTTCGGGGCTTAAACGGAGGATCCGCTCGCACAGACGGATGAACGATTCGGCAAAGGGGTTCTGCAAAACCCCGTCGACGACCACGAACAGAAGAAAAGACCCCACCGCAGCGGCGACCGCGACGGTCAGCACCACCTGCAGAAAGATCTTCTTCTTTAAAGAGCGGAATTTACTTTTCAATTTTATATCCTACCCCCCATACCGTTTTAATATATTTGGGATGCTCGGCCGCATCGTGCATCTTTTCACGCAGGTGCCGGATATGCACCATGACGGTATTGTTGCTGCTGGTGAAATATTTTTCTCCCCACACCTCGCGGAACAATTCCTCTGAGGGGATGACCCGGCCCCGGTTTGCGCACAGAAACCACAGGATGGAAAATTCGGTGGGCGTCAGGGAGAGCGGCTTTTCGTCCAGGGTACATTCGTGGGTATCCAGGTTCAGCACCAGGCCGGAAAACGCGATGACCCGCTCTTCCGGCTCGCCCTCGGCGCGGTTGTATTGGGTGGAACGGCGGAGTTGGGCCTTGACCCGCGCGATCATCTCGAGCGGGCGGAAGGGCTTGGTGATATAATCGTCCGCCCCCAGGGTCAGGCCGAGAATCTTGTCCAGTTCCTGATCCCGGGCGGTGAGCATGATGACCGGATAGGTGTGGGTTTCCCGGATTTTCCGGCAGATCGCGAATCCGTCGGTGCCGGGCAGCATCACGTCGAGCAGCGCGAGGTCGAGATGTTCGGACGCGATGCAGGCGAGGGCCGCTTCCGCGGTATAACAGGTGTGAACGGTGTAACCCTCGTTTTTCAGATACAGTTCAATCAGATCCGCGATTTCCGGTTCGTCGTCCACGACGAGGATGTGATAGCCCATCCGGCCGCCTCCTTTTCGGTGTCGGGGCGGTACCCGGCCGCCCGTGCGGCCCCCGCATGAGGTCCGCCTGGTTCTATTTTAGCCTATCCGCCCCGGAGGGATGTTAAGCAGCCCTTATCTTCCTCTTAAAATCACCTTAAGACCCGGCGGCGCCTGTCCATTTCAGGATACCCCCGGATCCGCCGGATGTCAACCGGCGCGCTACCGGAACGGCGGTGGAAAAACTCGAAAAGCGGAGGAGAAAAGGGGTAGAAGATCGGGAAATCCCCCCCTTGACAATCATCCGGTTTCGGACTATAATGCCGATTGTCCGTTTTCGGATAAAATGGAGGCGCTTATGGAGAAATCGACAGCCGATACACTTGCGGCGTTCAACCAGCTTTATAAAGAGATGGATGAGATCTACCACCTCTACGCCAAGAGGCGGGGGATTTCGGACACGGCACTGTGGCTGCTGTACTCGCTTTATGAAGACGAAAGCGCCGCTTATACGCAAAGGGCCCTCTGTTCGGACTGGCACTATCCGCCGCAGACCGTCAACTCGGCCTTGAAAAGCCTGGAAAAAAAGGGGCTTCTCGTGCTGGAGTCTGTTCCCGGAAACCAGAAAAACAAACGGATTGTTCTGACAGATAAAGGGCGGGAGACCGCACAAAAGGAGATTTTCCCTTTGATTCTCGCCGAACAAAAAGCCTTTCAGGGCCTGGGGGAAACCGAAAGAGAGACGCTTTTGTCCTTGACCCGGCAATATGTGGAGCTTCTGCGGGCGGAGGTCCGCTGAATTTTCCCATTCGGGGAGAGGATGCCGTCCGCCTATGGGGACGCCGCCGTCGATACAGGGGCTGAAGAGCGCCGGATGATATACCGGAAAAAAGCCCTCCCACCGATTTCATATAGAAAGGAAGACCACCGTTGTATGAGTTCCACCGCGCTGTTCTCAAAAACACCGCCGCTTAAGCTCTTCTTTCTGGCAGCTTTTCCCGGAGCGGTCAGTATGCTGGCCTCTGCGTTATATCAAACGCTTGACGGCATCTTTGTAGGCCAGTTTTTGGGGGCAACGGCTTTTGCGGCCCTCAATCTCGCCATGCCGTTCGTCATCATTAACTTTTCGCTGGCGGATCTGATTGGCGTTGGGTCGGCCGTCCCCATCTCAGTCTGCCTGGGAAGAAAGCAGGAGCGGGAGGCCCACAACATCTTCACATGCGCCTGTCTCATGATTGTCGGTGCCGGTGTGCTGATTGGGGGCGCGCTGTTTGTCTCCGCTCCGCTGCTGATCCGGCTGATGGGGGCCGAAGGCGAATTCGCCGCCCTGGCGGTCCAATATCTGCGGGTCTACGCGCTTTGTTCCCCGGTGACGACGATTGTCTTTGCTATGGACAATTACCTGCGGATCTGTGGATATATCCGCGGCAGTATGTTTCTGAATATCCTGATGTCGGCGTTGATTGCCGTATTGGAGTTTTTATTTCTTGGCGTATTCCGTTGGGGGATCTGGGCGGCGGCTTTGGCCACGTGTTCCGGCATGCTGATTTGCGCCGTAATCGCGTTTATTCCCTTTTTACGGGGAAAGGCGCTGCTCCGGTTCTGCCGGCCGCGTTTTACCGGCAAGATGATAAAGCAAATCGTCTCGTGCGGCAGCCCGAATTTTTTGAACAACATCGCCGGCAGGATCACCTCGATTCTGATGAACGCAATCCTGGTGCGCCTGGGTGGAGAGACGGCTGTCTCTGTGTATGGCGTTTTGATGTTTGCGGATGGATTTATTCAACCGCTTCTGTACGGCATGTGTGATTCTCTCCAGCCCGCCGTCGGATACAACTGGGGCGCGCAGAAATATTCCCGGGTGCGGGCGATTGAGAGATGCTGTTTCACGGCGAGCGGTATCGTTTCCCTGCTCTCTGTTTTGGTCATCGCGGTTTTCCCGGAGCCGATCACAAAATTGTTTGTGGCCGACGCTGGACGGGAAATCCTGGATCTGTCTGCCCACGCGCTGCGGCTTTTCAGCCTGACCTATATCACCCGGTGGTTCTCTTTTGCGACCCAGAGCTATATGCTGGCGATCGAAAAGCCCTTGCCTGCCTCTTTGATTTCGGTGTCGACTGCGCTGCTTTTCCCTGTGATTTTGGTGGGGGCGCTGTGGCCGCTGGGCCTGACCGGGATCTGGCTGAATTTCGCGGGCACCTCGATTCTCGCTGCGGCGCTATCGCTTCTTATCCTCCTGAAGCTGCGCCGTGAATGGAAAAAGCCGGATGCTCCAGATACAGATGCGGGCGACATGCGGGAGAATTCCTGAAATCCGGCGGGGAAAATCCGCCGGTTCCCCTTGCCTTTTTCTCCCACATGGAGTAAAATGGCAGAGAATGGAAGAGCCATTGAAATCCACCGCCCGCCGGGCGGCGGAAAGAAAGGAAGGAACCGATATGGAGAAAAAGCGCACTCTGCCGGTGGCCCTGCAACTGTATTCGGTGCGGGGCGATATAGACCAGGATTTTGAAGGGACCCTGCGGGCGGTCAAGGATATGGGATACGACGGCGTGGAGCTCGTCGGCTTGTATGGCCGGAAGCCGGAGGATGTCCGCAAAGCCGCGGAGGCCGTGGGCCTGGCGGTGGTCAGCGCCCATGTTCCCTATGCCGAGATGACGGCGGATCCGGACGGCGTGATGCAGGCGTACGCTGCGGCCGGCTGTTCCTATATTGCGGTGCCGTATCTGGAGGAGGCCTATCGGCCCGGCCACGACCGCTTCTTCGAGATGATCGACAAAGTGGCGGTGCTGGGCGAGGCCGCCAACCGGGCGGGGCTGACCCTGCTGTACCACAATCACGATTTCGAATTCCAGAAGGTGGAAGGGCAGTACGGGCTGGATCTGCTTTATGAGCGGGTTTCCCCCTCCCTGCTGCAGACGGAACTCGACACCTGCTGGGTCAACGTCGCGGGGGAGGATCCCGCCGCTTATCTCGCCAAATATGCCGGGCGCGCGCCGGTGGTGCATCTCAAGGACTTTGTGCTCAAGGGCCATAAGCCCGCCCATATGTATGACCTGATCGGGCTGGAAAGCGAGAAAACCCCGGCGGACAACGAGGGTTCCTTTGCTTTCCGTCCCCTGGGACACGGCATGCAGAATATCCCGTCCCTCCTGGAGGCGGGAAAACGTGCCGGCGCCAAATGGTTCGTGGTGGAACAGGATGAGCCGAGCCTCGGCCTGTCGCCGCTGGAATGCGCACGGACCAGCCTGGAAACGCTGGACGCCATCGACTGGTAAGGTGGTCTGTCCGCCGGACGGGAAAGCGGCTGTGTGCCTCTCTTCGAGTTCCGGGAGACAGCCGGCCTTCCTGCAGCGTTTTCCGGCCGCCGGTCCGGGATAAACCGGGAGCCGGCCGATAAAAGAACAGAAAAGGGGCCGCTGCAAAGGGATTCCTTTGCAGCGGCCCCTTTGAAAATCCAGGCGGGCCGCTATTGGTGGCCCGCCTGCTTTTCGATCTATCCGATGTATACCGTGCGGCGCTGTCTCTTTGCCTCGCCTCCCCGATAGGCGGCCGGATAGAGGAGGGCCGCCTGGAGACACGGGACGAAAACCCGGCGAACCGCAGGCGCCCCGAAGGGGAGAACATGAGCTTCTGAATACGATAGGAAAGAAAATTCGAATATATTTAAAAAAATATAGATTATATTGGCGGAATATGGTATAATTTATTCAAAATTGATGGAAAAAGTGTCACATCCGGCAGGGGCTTCGATCCCTTGGTGATAAGCCCCCTTTCAAATGCGTACAGAAGGGGGGCGGCTCAACCACTGGATCTGTGTATGCGGGCCGGTTGTTGGGCGAGGGACGCCTCTTATCATGAGGGGCCTTCCGGTTTTCATCCGACTTTTAGAGGAGGAGAGGGAGATGAAACGGGTTCGGACAAAGCGGCTGGTGATCGCGGGGCTTATTGGGTGCGGCATGTTGGCGGTGTGCGCGGTGGGATACGGGTATGTCAAATCTTTCCGGATGGACACGCCCGTCTATGCCTCTGTCGTGTCCTACCGGGATCAGGAGGGGGCGCTGGGCAAAACCTTTTGCTTTGAGTACGAGGGCGCGGATTTTTACGGGGCGGTTCTGAATTCCGGAACCGATCCGGATCCGTTTTTCGACATTCGGGTTTTGGAGAAGCGGCTTTTCTGGTGGACGCCCGCCCATTTTGAAACCGCCTTGTTTCCCGTGCAGCCGGCGGCCGTCCCGGACGGCTATGCGGTCGTGGGCTGCTATACCGGCTGGAATGCGGACGAGGCCGTATCCGTTACCCTGCGGGATGAGGAAGGCCAGCCCCTTCAGCCCCGCAAGCAGGAACAGTTCGCGGTGAATGGGACCTCCTATCTCGGCTATGCCATTGAGGTGGAGAGGGATTTCAGCGGCGTGCTGCGGTTCCAGTACGCCGACGTCGACGGAAGGCCGCTTCCGGAATTCTCACCCATGAGCGTCTATCATGCGGCAGTTTATCAAACCGAAAACGGGGAGCCGATCGGCCGGATAGGGGATGAACCCGTCAAAAAGCATCTGCTGGAAGAGGCGGCCGCCCTGTTTGCCTCCCGGGAACCGGCGGATGCCTTCCCATCCCCGTCTCAGGCGTTGGTCTTTGATTTCCCCGCAACGTGTATAAAACCCGGCCCTTCCTACGCGCCGGGGGATGTTTGCACACGGCTGACGGTGTGCAGACTGGATGAAAACCGATACGGCCTGCGGGTAGAGCCTCCCGGCGGGGAGGCGGCCTGCTATATGGGCCGGTGTGAGCGGGACGATACCTTGCGGGCGTATCTGGAAGGGCAGGGGGCCCCCTCTGTGTAAAAAGGCCGCGGATGACCCCGTCGGCGCGGATGCCCGGCTCTGGATTCCCGCCCCGGCCCGTACCCGTTCGTATCGGGGGGCAAGCATCTCAGTCTCTCGGCGGGTTTATGGTTCCCGGCTTTTATCCGCTGTGGCGCTATCCACAACTGCATTTTATTTGCCCAAAAATGCAGAAATAGAGCAGTATTTGCGCATATCAGGTTTCACACCAATTTGCTGACCAATGACCATATGGGCAACAGAGTGGTTGAGGCGGCAAACACGCATTTAAATATCTATAAATGAGTTGAGGCAGGGAATCACTCCCTGCCTCGCAGCTTTAACTAAAGAAAACTTCTTTATGGAATGTATATCTGACGCAT
>CDZU01031665.1_pt1 | contig 11306 bp, 11 predicted proteins | sample 557441 | NCBI WGS metagenome assembly CDZU01 (sample SAMEA3182114, study PRJEB8094) | gut metagenome | biome: human; feature: gut; material: Stool; isolation source: human stools | place: Canada | collected 2013-06-10
GCCTACGCCACTAACATCACCGAAAATAGAAAAACCGCCCAGAAACGGCGGATTTACGACATTTTTGAGGGTATGAAATTGTATCAATCTCGGCATGGTTTTGTCCATTAATTTTATCAACTCCACATGCCATTTATCCAACCTGTCAACTCAACACCCCTAATATCTAAATCAACCACTCAACTCTCCGCCATTTTCCACAGTAGACCAGTTCCCACTTACCCGTAAAATGAAAAAATCCGGGAACCCGAACCTGTCCTCTGACAAGCCCCAACTCCCGGAAATCCCTTGTTTTCTACACTTTTTCGCTATCCTATTCTTTAACTTTTGACATCAATACAACCGTCTCCACATGAGGCGTGCGGGGGAACATATCGACCGGCTGAACCTTTTCCGTTCGATAGCCCCGTTCTTCAAACCGTTTGAGATCCCTTGCCAGCGTGGCTGGATCGCAGGAGACATAAACCACACGGCCGGGAGACATCGCCGCGATGGTCTCAATGACGGCGGGAGCGCATCCCTTTCGGGGTGGATCGAGAATGACGATAGACGGCCGAATCCCCTCTGTCCGGAGCCTCTCAGCGGCTTCACCCGCATCAGCACAGAGGAAGCGTGCGTTCCCAACACCGTTATCCTCCGCGTTCCGTTCGGCGTCTTCGACCGCCTCCGCTACGCTCTCGACTCCAATCACCTGACCGGCTTTTCCCGCCATAGTCAGACCGATTGTCCCCGTTCCGCAATACAGGTCCAGGACCGTATCCTCCGGCCCGGGAGAGGCAAGCTCCGCCGCGACGCCGTATAAGATCTCCGCTTGCCGGCGGTTGACTTGATAGAAGGACCTTGGCGACAGACGGAACCGCAGGCCGCACAGTTCATCGGTGATATAATCCCGTCCCCACAGGACAAAACCCTTTCCGCCGAGCACGACGTTTGTATCTTTCCGGTTGAGATTCACCACAACGGATACAAGACCCGGCACTTGCTCGCGCAGTGCGGCGACCAGGGCATGCGATTCGGGCAGCTTTCCGGACGTGCAGACCAGACAGACTTGAATTTCGCCCGTCGCTTCTGCCTCGCGTATGTATATATGCCGGAGGATTCCTTTACCGGTCGTTTCGTCGTAAATCGGCAATCCTGTCTTTTTTGCCCATTTCCCCACAATATCCACCACGGTTTGAAAGGACTCCGGCTGCAGAAGACAAGCGTGTTGTTCCACCACACGATGACTGCGCGGCGCGTAAAATCCGATCAACGGGCGGTATGGTCCCGGCACAACCGGATACTGTGCCTTGTTGCGGTAATGCCGGTCGCGTTCGCAGCCGATAATCGGCAGCGCGTCGGCCTTAATCCCTCCTATGCGGATCAAGGCGTCGGCCACCTTTCGCTGCTTATACCGCAGTTCCGCCTCATAGGAGACATGCCGCCAGGTGCATCCGCCGCAGCGACCGAACACCGGGCAATCGTCTTGCGCCGCGATACGGTCGCCGGAGGAAATCAAAATCTCTTCCGCCCGGCCATAGGCCAGCCGTTTTTCCATCTTGAGGATCCGGCAGCGGATTCGGTCTCCCACGGCGGTAAACGGTACGATCACCGCCATACCGCCGTCTTCTCCCGAGGATTCGGCCCGGCCAATACCGCTGCCTTCGGCTGTTGTCCCCGTAATATCCAGGGTTATCATTTTGTTTTTGGAAAGCTCCATATCGTTTCCTCAGCTTGTTTTTTTCTCATTGTACACTCGCACGACAAAAAAAACAAGAACAAAGCCGGTAAAGAGACCCTTTACCGGCTTTGTTCATCAGCAACAGGATTCTTTGACCTTAAAAGACTGGCAATCGGTACACTCCACCACGGTGGGATGCGCTTCATGGGTGCCGATCTGGATTTTATCCAAGGAACAATAATTCTGGCTGCCGCAATGGTACCGGCACTGCTGTACGGAACACGCGATCGACTGATTCGCTTTGCAGTTGTCCATTCTTTCTCCCTCCTTTATCTTGGGTTCGTCATTAGTGTCCCCGAAACGTTTTGAAATATGAGTCCCTCCAGCATTAAACAAATGTTTCTTTAATTTTATTGACAATCTACTCTGTTTTCTATATACTCGTTTTTAAAAAGAACATATTTTCTTTTTAAGGAGGGTGCGGTATGCGGTTGTCGGTACGCGAACTGGTGGAATTTGTGCTGCGTGACGGTGACCTCGACAATCGCGTCGCCGATCCGGAACGGATGGTCGAGGGCGCCCGTATCCATAGGCGGATCCAAAAAGAACAGGGCGACCGGTATGAGGCGGAAGTATCCCTGTCGCTGACCATCGAATATGAGGGAATCCCCTACACGGTGGAAGGCCGGGCCGACGGTATCCTGACCTCTGACGAGGGAGTACTGGTGGATGAAATCAAAACCACCGCTCTGCCGCTCGAAGAAATCGACGGAAACAACCGCGTGCATTGGGGGCAGGCTTTGTGTTATGCCCATATGATTGCGCAGCGGCGGTCTCTATCCTCTGTGGACGTACAACTGACCTATTGCCAGCGGGAGACAGGCGAAATCCGTCGCTTTGTCCGCCCTTACGCACGGGAGCAACTCGAAACCTTCTTTTTGGATCTTCTGTTTCATTACCAAATGTGGGCCAAAATGCAGCAGGAATGGAACCAGATACGGGACGCTTCCATTCTTCCCCTTCCTTTTCCTTTTTCGGGCTATCGACCTGGACAGCGCCGGCTGGCCGCCTGTGTTTATCGGACGATCCGAGATGAAGGCCGGTTGCTGTGCCAGGCACCTACCGGGATCGGCAAGACCATTTCCACACTCTATCCGGCCGTCAAAGCCCTTGGAGAAGGACATACTGAAAAAATCTTCTATCTAACCGCCAAAACCATCACCCGCAGAGCCGCTATGGATGCTTGTGAAAAGATGGCGGCGCAAGGCCTGAGGATGCGGACGATTCTGCTGACGGCCAAAGACAAGATTTGTTTCTTACGGACTCCCGAGGGCGGCCGCAGTGGGGAATGCAACCCGGATGGCTGCCCCTTTGCCAAAGGGCATTTCAGCCGGATCAACGACGCGCTTTATGATCTTTTGCACCGAAGCGATCTTTACGCCAGGGAAACAGTCGAAACCTGTGCCAGGGACCACCGGGTATGCCCCTTCGAACTTCAGTTGGACGCTGCCCTCTGGTGTGACTGCGTCGTGGGGGATTACAATTATCTCTTTGATCCCCAGGTCTATCTCCGAAGGTTCTTTGATTTTCCGCGGGGTTCCTATACCTTTTTGGTTGATGAGGCGCACAACCTTGTAGACCGCGCCCGGGAGATGTATTCCGCCTCTCTGAGTAAATCGACGGTTTGGGCAGTCAAGAAAACCTTAAATAGAAAGGAAAATCTCGCCAAAGCCCTTGCCTCGCTGAACAAGGCTTTTCTGGCACTGCGTGAAGAGAATACGGAAGAAGGTGTCGAAACGCGGGAGCAGGCGGTGGATTCTCTTCTTCCTCCCCTTGACCGGGTGGCCGGAGAAGCTGCCTTATGGCTGAAAAACCATCCTGGCGCCGCGCAGGAAGAGGCTGTGCTGTCCCTCTATTTCGACGTTTTGCGGTATCTGAAAATCGCGGATTTATACAACAGCCGTTACCGAACTCTTCTGACTTTTTCTAAAGGGGATATCGCAGTCAAACAATTCTGCGCAGATCCGTCGGAACTCCTGTCCGGCTGCCTCGATAAGGGAAAGGCAACCGTCTTCTTTTCCGCGACACTGGCCCCCATGTTTTATTATCAGGAGCTGCTTGGGGCTGGGAAAGACGCGCAAACTCTCCTTCTTCCCTCCCCTTTTTCACGGAAAAACCTCTGTCTTCTCATAGGAGATCGTATAAGCACCCGTTATCCGGACCGGACCGGTAGCATCGAACCCATTGCGCGGATGATCGGCGCAGCCGTGGAGACAAGAAAGGGCAACTATATGGTCTTTTTTCCCTCTTATACCTATATGCGGGAGGTTTATGAGGCTTTTACCGTTTGGTATCCGGAGCTCCGGACTGTATTGCAGACGCCCAATATGAAGGAGGACGAAAGAGAGGCGTTTTTGGAAAGGTTCAAAGCGGATTCTCCGGAACCCACTCTTGGGTTTTGCGTTCTCGGCGGCATCTACTCGGAGGGGATTGACCTCAAAGGCAACCGGTTGATCGGATCGATTATCGTGGGGGTTGGCCTTCCGCAGATCAATCCGGAACAGGAGGTTATCCGCGCCTATTTTGAAGGACAGAATCACAGGGGATTCCTCTATGCCTATCAAATTCCGGGAATGAACAAGATTCAGCAGGCGGCCGGCCGGGTCATCCGGGACGAGGCGGACCGGGGACTTGTCCTTCTGATTGACGACCGTTTCACCTCCTTTTCCTACCGCCGCCTGCTGCCGGCTCATTGGGACGGATATCAAGTGGTGAGGACGCCGGAATCCGTATCCCGCCGGCTCTGCGCCTTTTGGGAGGAAAATACGGGTACGGTGGGCGCCGATCCCGTCCGGATTTTAGGCTCCGGGGCGGCGCCTCTCGGCCTGTGCTGATATGGTCCTCCCACCTGTATGTCTCGTCCCGAGCGCACGTCCAAATTTATAAGGAGCCCTCCATCGCGAAATAGCGTTTTCCGCCGTCCTCCGTCATGGAGAAATAAGGCTTGCGGGTGATGAGAAAGGCCGCTTCCGACCAGGTCGGAAGCGGCCTTTCTCAGGCGAGTCATGTGGCAAAGATCACTTTCAGGATCAACAGGGTCACCACTCCCGGCACCCCCAGGATTAGGCAGGATAAGCCGGACAGGAGATTCAGCCCCAGCGAAACTCCGGTAAACGCGCCGACCACATTGACCGCCGCCAAAGCACAAAGTCCCTGCGCACCACTGCCGATCAATCCCCTCACTGGGCGCTTTGAACGGATTAAGGCAACTGCTACCACTGCAATCAGGCATACCCCTACCGCTCCGACCAGGATGCGCAGCCAAAGACTCATGTCCGTTTCCTCCGTTTATCCGTTTTTTTCCTGTATAGAGGTACCCGCCGGCATTTCTTTTGCTTTTGCCTGCCGCAGCAAATACCGGTAGCGGGCTCTTAGGGATTCCATTTCATAGATACACGCTTCGATCAAATCGCTGTCATTTTCCATCTCAAAACGCGCCCGCACATTTTCTAGCTGCCGGCATACCTCCCGGATCGCCTCCCGGGTGGCATCGGTCTGTTCCTCCGGCTTCAGCAGGACGCGCTTGATTGCGAAATCCATGTGTCCCCCGCCTTTCATACAAAGTCTATGCGTAGTATTGGCAGAATATGCCGCTTTAATCAGCGGGAAGAGTCGGTTTTCATGGCTTCGGGACAGCATGGGGATAACTCCGAAAAAGAGTTTTTTCCATTTCAGGCGGTTTTGGTTTGGCGCCGCCGCTCGATTCTTCTAGGGTTCAGATTCAAACGATATTCATCGCCCTCACCATCGTTCTGTTTTGCGGCAACATTTTGGCGATACTCCATTGTATAAAGCTTTGCATCCAAAATAAAAATGACTCCTCCCGAATAAACGAAACGTTCAAACGAGAGGAGTCTCTTATGTAAATCTAAAGCGGGATTAGAGCACCAGATTATCCGCCAATATCTCCGGCTTGTTTCTCATACTGTCGGTTTGGGTAATCTCACGGATAACTCTGCAGGGAACTCCCGCCGCAAAGCTGTTCGCCGGAATATCCCTAGTCACAACGCTGCCTGCCCCGATCACACAATGGTCCCCGATGGTAACGCCGGGACATACTGTGACCGACGCACCAAACCAACAGTCGTTTCCAATGTGTACGGGTTTTGCATAACAAAGATGTCTCATCTCTCCTTGAGCCGTCAGCATTGCCCGGCGTTCGTCCGGCAGCATGGGGTGCAATGGTGTTACGATGGTCACATTCGGACCGAAATTACAGTCGTCGCCGATCGTCACCTCTGCGTCGTCCTGCACGGTTAGGTTGAAATTCGCAAAAAAATTTTTCCCGATTTTGGTATGCTTTCCGTAATGAAAAGCAATAGGGCCTTGAATAAACCCGCCTTCACCAAACGCGCCGATGATCTCGGAAAGAATAGCCGCGCGTTTTTCCGCCTCATCCTCATGGGTATTGTTATAGTCCACATTCAGATTGTGGGTTTTCAGCTTTATGGCTTTTAATTCGGGATCCGCGGGGTTAAATAAAATCCCCGCCCTTATTTTTTCTTCTTCGCGCATTCTTGTTTCCTCCCATAGAGCTCCGGCGATAGGTCAAAAGAAACGAAAGGATTTGTCGTCGGTCAGCAGCACGCCGGGTATCTCATCATACTAAAAAGACGCCCGTCTTTTGCCCTCTCCCATATTATCATGGAATGCCGCACAAATAGGCAGAAGGACAGACGAAAGCTCTTCGTCTGTCCTCTGTCGGTCGGAATTCCCGGTCTTTTACAGGCCAAAGGATAGGCTTCCCTCGTCTTTGACACAATACGCGGATTTTAGTTCCTGGATTCTAAAATTGATCAATCGGCAACCCTTTAGCCACTCGTTCTTCGGTAGTACCATCGACGTAATAACAGTTGAGGGTAGTGCGCCAGTTGTCCGGCGCAGCCCAACGAACCGCGTTGCCGATGATTCTCAGAATATCGGGATGGCAGTAAACAGGATTGGTTTCATGGCCCGGCTGAAAATAGAAAATCTTACCCGCGCCGCGTCTCCAGCAGCATCCCGAACGGAACAGTTCCCCTCCCCGGAACCAACCGGCAAACACCAGTTCATCCGGCTGAGGAATATCAAAAAATTCCCCGTACATCTCTTCCATCGGAATCTCGATGTTCATGGGGATCCCTTTGGCGATGGGATGGCCTGGATTGACACACCAAAGCCGCTCATAATCGCCATCCCGGCAGCGCAGAGAGCACGTGGTGCCCATCAACAGACGGAAGGGTTTGGAATAGTGGCCGGAGTGCAGCACGACCAAACCCATGCCGAGCAGAACCCGGTCCGCCACCTTGCGGGCAAGATCATCCGGCACTAGATGGTGTCCCACATGGCCCCACCATATCATCACATCGGTGGTGTTCAGCACCTCGTCGGGCAGACCGCAGTCAGGCTGATCCAATGTCGCCGTCCTTACCTCGAACTCGTCGGGACTTTTCTGCAGATACTCCGCGATAGCCGCATGAATTCCATGGGGGTAGTGGGCCATCTGTTCGGGTATTTCTTTTTCATGGATATTTTCATTCCATACCGTAACTCGAATCATATCCATCCGCTCCTTTTGTCAGAGTTCGCAGCGAATTGCCTGCCCCTGGCGATCGGATTCGAAGGCCGCTTCCATCACCTTCATCACCCGCATGGCCTCTTCGGGCTTTACCCGAAGTTCCGCCTTGCCGTCGAGTACGTCGGCAAGGTTGCGGTAAAAGATATCGTAATCGGATTGATATTTGTCCGGATCGAGTTCGATCTGTTCGATGGTGTCTTTGGACCGGGGAGCCATGGTTTTGGTTGGGCCGGCCTTGGTATAGACGATATCCTCTTCCCAAGTGACTTCACGCTCGACGGCCCGGATAACCCGGCCTTTACAGGACCAATCGTCAATCACCAGCGCGCCGCGGTCCCCGCAGACATACCAGCGGGGAATATTGGCGTAATGGCTGGTTCCCACCTCGATAGTGACCATCACGCCATTGTCAAACTGGAGAAAGGCCTTGAACCCATCGTCACATTCCTGATAATTGACGTGATACATCTTACAGAACACCGATGTCACCTTGTGGGGCGCATACATCATCACCACCTGGTCAAGCAGATGAACGCCCCAGTCGAGCATCATGCCGCCGCCGGCCACCGCATACTGCCGCCAGCCCTCGGGAATGCCGCGGGAGCCGATAACATTGGATACAATCTCAAACACGTTGCCGAGCAACCCGGCATGGACCGTTTCAAGCACGGCGGTATAGTCCGCATCGGCACGGCGGTTCTGGTGGACGGTAAATAAGCTGCCAGTCCGGCGGGCCGTGTCCATCATGGTCTGCAATTCTTCACTGCTCATCGCAACCGGCTTTTCACATACTACGGCCTTGCCCGCCTCAAGCGCCTGACAAACCTGGGGCATGTGAAAATTGTTTGGGGTTGCCACCACCACGATATCCACCGTAGGATCGGCCAACAGCGCTTCAAAATTCGAATAGGCCGTTGTGATGCCGTCCTCCTTCGCCGCGTCCATCCGAGCGGGATTGATGTCGTATACGCCGTCAATACAGACACGGGATGTTTTGCAAATTCCGGTTTTGTGCCAGCGCCCCATACCGCCGTAGCCGACAAGGGCCGCTTTATAAGTTTTCATCGGTTTCCCAGTCCCTTCCTTTTGGAGGTCAGGCCCACCACATGGCGGCGGGTTCTTCGGTGATCATGACGATTTTGAGGAATGCAATGGCCTTTTCCAATCCTTCTTTGACCGACATCAGCCCATCCTCATGTTCGATGCTGACCGAGCCTCTATAGCCAATGCTCTGTAAAGTGGACATCATATCCTTCCAAGTCTGAGCGTTGGAGCCGTAACCGACGGTGCGGAACACCCAGCTCCGGTCGAGGACGTTTCCATAATGCCCGGTGTCGAGCACGCCGTTTCTAGCCTTGTTGGCGGGATCCACCCGGGTGTCTTTGGCATGGAAGTGATAGACAGCGCCTTTGAGTTCCCGCAGAGCCATGACCGGATCCATTCCCTGCCAGATCAGATGGCTGGGATCGAAATTGGCGCCGATTATATCGCCGACCGCTTCCCGCAGACGCAGCAGGGTAGCGGGATTGTACACACAGAACCCCGGATGCATCTCAAAGGCAATTTTGGCGACCCCGCAGGAGCGGGCAATTTCGGCGGCTTCCTTCCAGTAAGGGATAAGTACCTGGTTCCATTGCCAGTCAAGAATTTCGCTGTAATCCTCCGGCCAAGAACAAGTAACCCAGTTAGGCCGCTCAGACGTTTCGCAGTCGCCCGGGCAGCCGGAGAAGGTCACAACCGTATCGACGCCCAGCTGTTGGGCCAAGCGGCAGGTGTCGACATATACTTTATGATACGCCGCAGCCTTTTCTTTATTGGGATGAACCGGATTGCCGTGGCAGGAAAGGGCGCTGATTTCAAGGTCGAATTCTTTTAACAGAGCCTTGAATTCCGCAATTTTATCCGGATGGTCGAGATAGACCTCCGGGTTCATATGATTATGATTGGTATAGCCGCCGGTTCCGAGTTCCACGGTCTGGACACCAAGGGAATGGAGATAGGCGAAAGCCTCTCGGGCAGACATGCTTTGCAGCGGGACGGTGAGAACTCCCAACTTCATACCGAACACTCCTTTATGCAATAAATTTATACATATTATAGGGGGATTCCCTATGAAATCATTATAGCGCAGTCACAAGGTTTTTCAGCAACTATCGTCCACTTTTTTTTAACTTTTTTATTTTTTGTCCAAAGGGAGCGGCGCTTCTCCGAATGAGCGGTGACAGCGTCACCGTTTTCGACCTATGCGATTCGCAGCGCCTATCCAGCGGCGCGTCCGGTTCTTCGACACGCTGAAAAGGGACGGACCTGCAGGCCCGTCCCTTTTTTCCCTTACTTGAGCAGTTCCTTGACTTTGGCCGCTTTACCCACACGGTCGCGCAGGTAATAGAGCTTGCTGCGGCGCACCTTACCATGACGCACCACCTTGACGGCTGCGACGTTCGGGGAATGCAGTGGGAACACACGCTCCACTCCGACGCCATACGAAATACGACGGACAGTGAAGGTCTCAGCCACACCGCTGCCCTTTTTGGCAATGACGGTGCCTTCATAAGCCTGAATTCTCTCTCGTTCGCCTTCGCGAATCTTAACATCCACCCGGACCGTGTCGCCGATCGAGAACTCGGGGGGCGCTTCCTTGAGGCTCCCCTCCGATATCTGTTTCAAAGCATCCATGTTTTGTTCCTCCCTTAAATTCAGACATTCTTGCCTCATCGGAGCGGGACCCCGGGGCAGAGGACTGTCCGCCTAATGTCCTGCTTTGCGCCTGGCATTAACCCCATATCAAGCCGGAAACCCGATACGGATACCAAATACCGAAATAGTTTAACATAAATCGGATTAAAATGCAAGGGTTTTTTCTTGCTTTCAGCGGAAGGGCCTGCCGTCGGACGCATAGACTTCCAGTCTTCGAATCAGACAAGGCATCTCTTTTTCGCCGCTCTCCCCCTTCAGCGCTTCTACCAGCAGACCAGGATTCACCGATTCACTGCCGCAGGGCAGAGTCAGTTCCAGCCGGCAGCCCGCCCTGTCTTCACAGAGCGTCCAAGCTGAAGCAACCAGGACGGGCTTTAAGTCCACCGTCTTCAAGTTTTTTTTCTTGGTGCGTTTTTCTACCGGGATATTCTCTTTTTCCAACAAAGCCTGAACGGTTGCAGGTGGACAGCCAACGATCATCTCATAACGGGCGCCTGCCACCTCCCCCGGCTTGCGCTCCGCTTTGGCGGCCGAAAGCGCCCGCAGTCCTTCGGGCAGCACGGCATTCAACCGGGAGACGAGTTCCCCCATCGGCATCTCCCCCTCCAGCCGCAAGTCCATGGTCTCATGCATCCCTTCATACCCGAGCGAAAGGGGGGCCGCAAAGGTCACATAGGGATGCCGGTTGAAGCCCTCTGTATACCAGACAGGCAGCCGCGCCCGGCGCACAGCCCGGATCATAGCGCGGTTCAGGTCAAGATGAGAAATATACCGAGCTTTTCCCGTTTTAGAAAACACCAAGCGGATGGTGATAAAATCCTTAACGTCGTTCAACACAGATTCCTCCTTTGAAGCAGACAGCCCCGCAGGCGGAACAGGATTCCCGGCAGTTCGGCGTCGTAACGCTCTGCCATGCCTTCTGGTTTTCCCGGATCAGGAACTCTTTAGATACCCCGAAATCCAGATGATCCCACGGCAGCACCTCGTCAAAGGGCCGACGCCGGTTGGCATAAAAAGCGGGATCCAACCCGCAGGCAGCAAAGGCGTCCCGCCATCGTTGTACGCTCAAATGTTCCGACCAGGCGTCCAGATCCCCCCCCTGCCGCCAGACCTCCTCCAACACCCGGCCGAGCCGCCGGTCACCTCGGGCGAGCACGGCCTCCAAAAAGCTGACGTCCGCATCATGCCAGTTTAAAGAAATTTTGCGGGTCGTAACCGATTCCCGCAGCAGTCGCTGCTTGCGCCTGAGTTCCTCGGCCGTGTCCTGCGGTTCCCACTGGAAGGGGGTGAATGGCTTGGGGACAAAACAGGAAACGCTGACCGATACATTGC
>CDZU01023782.1_pt1 | contig 11233 bp, 10 predicted proteins | sample 557441 | NCBI WGS metagenome assembly CDZU01 (sample SAMEA3182114, study PRJEB8094) | gut metagenome | biome: human; feature: gut; material: Stool; isolation source: human stools | place: Canada | collected 2013-06-10
CAGGTCGAGGGCGATGCCTGTATGCGCTGTCCAAAACGGCCGGGCTGTTTTGACAAGGCTGGAATTCGGCGCAGAGTGTTGGCCAGCAGCTGCTATCCGGCATTTTTCAGAGGGCATCAGCGCGTGGGAACTCCTGAATATCTGTCCATGATGCGGCTTCGTAAAATCTGGGCCGAGGGCAGCTTCTCCGTCTTGAAACGGGAACACTGTATTTCAAGGATTCGAAAAAGGGGCATTCTTGCAGCTACGGAAGAATGCCTCCTTGCTGCCATGGCCCTAAATCTTAAGCGGATGGCAAAATGCCATCTTTCGCTATCTCCCAATTTATTATTCTGCTGGAACCACTGTGGGTTCCAGCAGATTTTTTGCTTTTGTCAACAGGTCCAGATAATTGTAGTAGCCGACGGCCATGCCTTCCTCGTCCAGTTCCGACGGAGAGAGCAGATACAGTTTGTGTCCGTATAGCTGTACCGGTTCCACCGTCACCATACCGCCTGCCCGCAGGAGCTTCAGCGCCTGCTGCGCGTATTCCGCCCGGTGTTCCTCCGGGATATTGATCTCTCCTAAATATTGACTCTCAATGCCCATGATTTTGTCCCCCCTTATATGAGTTCAGCATACCACGGAGGACGCGCGCAAACATTAAACCTATGGTATAAAATGAAGGTCGGGAACGATCTGTTCCCGGCCCTCATTATGCTCTATGCCGCCTGCTCCACAATGATCTTGTCCATGGGGACGCCCCAGAGCTTGCTCAAGGCATACAGGTTATCCACGCTGGGCAGATTACGCCCGTGCTGCCAGTGGTAGATCGCCTGCGGATGTTCGAGCCCTAAATAGGCCTGTAAGTCTTGAATGGAGTACCCTTGCTCCAGCCGCAGCTGGCGGATGTGCGCGCCGGTAGCCGCAAGGTCAATGGTCGGATAGGCCATGCTGATGCTTCGCATGATGCCGCCTCTATTATGCTGCCAGATTGATACAGAGGTCGATGCCAAGCTGCGTGGCCAGAGCGTGCTGGATAGCCAGCCGGTCATACCAGCCATATACTGTGCCGATGTGCCGGAGCAGACAGGACTTGTCCAGCGGCATCACCTGCTCGCACATGGCGATACTGCCGCTGGAAAGGCCGTAACCCCGGAGGTATACGTGGGTGGGCAGCGCGGGCTTGTGGCGCTGAGTGGTACAGGGTACTACCGACACGACCGGGCTGGAGGCGTTGCCCAGATCATTGCTGACGATGACAACCGGGCGGGTGCCGCGCTGGACGTGGCCTGGTACAGTCGGCAGGGCTGCCCACCAAAGCTCCATACGGTGCACGGCGGGCCGGGGAAGGTTCTGCTTTCGCTTTTTCATGGTTTTTTGTCTCCTCGTATAATAAAAGATATGTGGAAACAAAAAAGCACTGCACAGGCCATAGTAGTCCCGTGCAGTGCGGAAGATTCTCTTGCCTTGGGGGGGCGAAATGGGTATAATATCCCTGCGGTGCAGAGTCTCTGCTGCTTCGGGCGGTGCGTCGCCTGCTGCAGGCGGTGGGGTGCTGGTAACACCCTGCCGCTGCCGTGCTATTCTGTTTTCATCGTCATTATACCACTTGTTGATAGGCCGTGCAACCCGCATCGGGCCATCGCGCGCGGCGGGAAAAAATTTTAATTTGCGTGGAACAGGCAGGAATGGCCGAGGTGGACATTCCTGTTTTTTATGTAAGTCAGGTGGCCGGCAGGTACTGTGTGGCAGTCAAAAAAGGAGACACAAAAATAGTTCTCTTTGTCAATTTGATTGTGCAATGATAGAAAAATTACGCGATCACAAACGAGCGGCGGCGCTGCTGCGTGCGGCAATTTCGCTGAAAGAACGGCAATGCAATTCGTGCTTCTGAAAGCTCACTGGCAGATAAAATTGATATAAATAAGATGTGCGTTTTCAAATTTTTCGAGCGTTTCCGGCGGCGTGTTCGCCGCTTTTTTTGATGAGAAATCGCAAATTATTCGACGGTTCTGACACGGCAGTCCTCTGTTTTTAGAGATGAGTTATAGCGAAACACGCGCGAAAAATATCGTCGGTTTCGAAGAAAACTGAACTCGTTTTACGAATTTCGGCTCTGTTTTTTGAGTAAGTTCTTCATAGAACCCAGCCGGTTTTTCGCCGGAATTGACGCTGCTTCCGGCGGAATGAAGCTGTGCGATCTGCGCAGTTCGACCGCTGAGCGACGCATCTGCGGCTGCTTGCACGCGCGATATGCAAGCTGTTTTGCTGGCAAAAATGCTGCGGAATTTCCGCTCAAGCGCGCCAACGATGGCGGCTTTTTTCTGATAATTTTGCGCTCGCAATCAGCGTTTTTGCCTTTGCATTTAGCTACTTTGCACGCTATAAAGATGACTGAAAGTGTCTGAATTCTCATCGGAAAAGTTTATTTATCGGCCCATTTACGAAAGAAAAAAGTCGGCGGAATGTGTTCCACGCGAGTCGCAAAGCGCGTCCTGCGTGAGCAAAAAAACACATTCTGCCGTCTCTTTTTTTGAGTACTCCTGACAGGGTTTGATGCAATTCAACTGCGGAGCTCTCCCCTGTTTTGATGCTCCGCAGTTACGAAAATCGGAGGAAAATTAAGAATGAGCGGAGCGTTCTCCACATCTTTTTTGCTCAGAAAATGAAGAAGAAACACGCATCCGCTGCCTCATTTGGATGGCGGTATGGTACGTCATTGGGGAGCTAGCAGTCTGGCGGAGCACGTCGTCCCGGCAGAGCTGAATGCCAATATCCGCCTGGAGCCCGGTAAGCATGAGCTGACCGCCGAAGAGATCGCAGCGGCCAAGGCCGATACCGCCGCCATCGCCAATGGCCATGGCCTTTGTCTGGTGGGTGTTCCGGGAGGCCGGTTTCGGCCTCTGCAAAGCGGCCAGCTGTGCGACGCTCGTGACCCTGTATAAAGGTTTTTGCCCCCAGCCCGGCTACCCGGACCCGGCTTAAAACCAAAACGAGAACCGCCCTGCGGCCGTGGGCGAAATTTTTTCTTGACTTCTGGAAGTGCGCACCGTATAATCATATTGTAAATGTCTCTCATCGCCCGTCAGGGCTCGTCTCTTCTCCGCCCTTAGTGGCGGTCGTTTCTTAATTTGACGTTCTTCACGGTTTGCGGTATCCTTACCGTAGATTATGAAGTAATAACCAAACAAGAGATTTCATTTCAACAAAGAGAGTATTTTTATAAAACAAAGAGCTAAGACAAACCTTAGGGAAATCCCTTAGGTTGTTTTAGCTCTTTTTGTTTTGTGCGAAAGGAGGTGGAGAATATGCAGATCATCATGATCGCCTTCCGCACCCGGCAGGGCGGGAGATTGCCCCAAGCATTGCTGTCTGCCGGCAGCACATGGCACGCGCGGCCGCTGGCCGCATCCGTCTGTACGGTAGTGCCTGCCGCCGCTGTGGCCACTGGCTACAGCAGGACGTTTGTGCGTCCCATGCGGCGTCTTACTCACCAACCCCAACTAGAGACAGTGGGCAAGCGTCACCCACGAAGCCTTACGCGGCAAGGCTTTGACGCATCCGTCTTCCGGAAACGAGGCGGAAACAGGGACCGCGGACTATTGGGGGTACTATACCCAGAAAGGATATTGCGTATGATCCACACTCAGAACGAGGGCATTTACCGTGCCCTCATCGCCCAGCTGGACAAGCTGGCCCGGCACAACCGGCAGGAGAGCTACAAGACCCGGCAGCGTTATTACGAGGCCATGCAGCGCTTCTGCCGCTTCTTGGCGGAGGAATACCGCCTACAGAAGTTAACCAACATCTCCGGCAAGCATCTGGTTGACTACGTTCGCCACCTGCAGGAGAACGGTAAGGCGGCCAGCACCATCAAGACGGAGCTGGCGGCGATTCGGTTCTGGCATGATAAGCTGGGGGAGGCTAAATATAAACTGCCCTCCAACGCGGATCTGGCCGATCAGGCGCCGTTGGAGCGCCGAAAGCTTCAGGGGACTGACCGGCACTGGACGCCGGAGCAGTTCACGGCCTTCGTGGCGGTTTGCCGGGAAGTTGGCCGGACTGACTATGCAGATATTGCCACGCTCACCTTTTATGTCGGTCTGCGCATCCATGAGGTCTGCCGTCTTGATACGGCTGCCGTGGAGGCGTGGGAGCGGTCTGGACTGCTGACGGTCAAGGGCAAGGGTGGACGCGTCAGGAGCGTGCCTGTGACGGCAGAGGCGGCGAAACAGGCGCTGCGTGACCGGCGGGCCGCAGTCCAGCGTGGGCATAAGCTGTTCGTGCCGGACGATGTGGCCACGGATGCCTATATTCATGCTTTTCAGGCGTTCCTTCGGGAGCACCGTCCGGACCAGGGCAGCAATCCCTATCCGCTGACCCACCATGGGATGCGGCACAGCTATGCGGCCCGGCAGTATCGGGAAGCGTTGGATGGCGAGGCTACAGAGTACCGGGCAAAGTTGGAGGTGTCCAAGCTGCTGGGCCACGGCCGGGCAGATGTGACGGACGTGTACCTGGCATGCGAAAAGCCTGAAAACCAATGACTGAGGTACACACAAAAGTACACACTGATTTTGCTGGTTAGCCAATAACTTTTTTGCCATGATAAAAGGCAGTGCCTGATTCGAGTCCGGCAGTCTCCACCAAAACGACAAAATCCGAACTTGTTCCTAATCGGGGATGGGTTCGGATTTGTCTTTTATTTGCAATTCTTTACAATGTGGCGGGGCATCCCGAAGCAGACACCTCTGCCCTTTCTACGTTCAATGACAAAAATCAGATTGCCGCGTATGCGGTCAACGGCTTTGCATGGGCGGTTTCCAATAAGGTTGTTGGCGGAACCAGCAATACCACTTTATACGAATCTTGATTCAGAGACTTTTCCCATTGGAACAGTCAAAGAACTTTACCGTCTCCGTTGGGGAATTGAAACTTCCTTTAGAGAACTTAAATATACCATTGGGCTATCTTGCCTGCACGGCAAGAAAACGGACTTTTTACTACAAGAGGTTCTTAAAATGCTTTACACCCAAACAGTGTTAGCGTTCGCCAGGAAAACCACTGCGGGGGTGTGGACATTTTTTTGGACTTATTTGATGTAGTTTCTAAATTTCTCCGCCTCAATATCAATGGAAAAAGTGGGGTCAAAAATATCTTCCTCTACAATTCCAATGGCGGATGTAGAATCAATCAACTCACCTGAGTTCGTCTCAAAAACTTGAATTTCAATTTCATCATCATTTGGGTAAGCGCGCAGCATAGTGATCAAATCGCCGACTGTCATTTTCTATTCCTCCGTATTCATTACTTGCACAAGCCCAGGCTAGTGGAAGGCATGACTCCCAGGCAAAAACTTCGGCTGAGAGCATGTCGAATGCTGATCTCATATCAGAAGAATGGTGATTTCGAATTTCAATCTCCTCGGGTGGAAAGAATCTTTTCCGGCGAAGCGGGAAATTTGATCACTCAGTTTATACAGCATGAGCGCTATTGGTCGTTCTGAAAAAACAATCGAATCCCGCGAAATATATCTGCGCGCATTTAATCTCTACTTGCAACGATTTGATTTGTCCTTTAATGACCTGTCTGTCGATTGCATCGAGGCTTTTTTCAAATCAATGAATTATGAGTTTGCGATGCGCCATAACAGTGCCAACCATCTCAGGCAGCTTTTCCATTATCTCTATAATCGCGGAATTACTGTTACAGACAATCTCCCGTCCACAGGCCGGATGTGTGCAGGATACCGACAGCTAAACGATCCAAAGCCGGCGTCAAATTGAATCGAACAAAAGCCCCCTTCCCTGTTCGCGGTGCGCTCTTGCACTGAACACAGGAAAACCCCCGGTTCGCACGAACCGGGGGTCTTTGCTCCTCTCTGCGGCCGGAATCTTCCGGCCGCGGCTGGGTTCTATGGAGTTTTGGTTTTGCGGGTCACGCCGCGTCGGGCGGGAGGGCGATGCCCTCCTCGTCCCAGGTGGTCAGCGCAAAGTGGTAGGGGCGGCCCTTCTTGTCTTTCTGGCGGTTCAATTCCGTTAGCAGCGCCTTCACGGTGTCGGGGTGGCGTTGGGCGATGAGCACGGCCTCCCGCACCTCCATATCGTCTGCGACGCAGCCGTCGTGATACATCCGTAGCTGATACAGATCCTCCGCCTTGCTGCCCCCGGCCTTCGCCTCAAAGAGCGTGACGCCCTCCGTGGTGCTGACGAACAGATCCGACTTGATCTGCAGGTTCAGGCACTGATACAGGTTCTTCTCCGTGGAGACCCGCAGGACGCCCGGTTCCGCCGACTTTTTCTCCGCCAGCATCTGCACCAGCATCTGCTCGCGCCCCTCCTCCTTGATCGGCTCGGGGATGTTGGCGCGAATCCAGCTGAACAGCGCCGCCACCTTCGCGTCATCCTCGCGCAGGCCGTTTTTCGCCGACTTGGTGTCGGGCAGGGCTTCCGCTTGATCGCTGAGAATGTCGATCTGGGCGAGGAAGCGGTTCTGGCTGGGGTGCAGGGCCTTTCCCCAGATCTCGTTGTACAGTCCGTGCTGGATGGCACGGCCGTTGATCCGGATCTCCGCGCCGCTGGATGCCATGTTGGCGCGGTAGTAGAAGGCGTTTTCCTTGCTGCGGCGGATGCTGCCGTAGCGGCAGCAGATGGTTACCGGCCCGCCGCCCAGATCGGTCTCCACCGGGGGCAGTTCCGTCATCTGCCCGTCCCGCCAGTTGGGCTCCAGCGCCCCGGGGATCTCCCCGCCGTCGGAAGCGCCGCTTTTGTCAACGGCGGTGAAGCAGATGGTGAACGCCTTGTCCCGCAGCAGGTTGGCGTAGGTGTAGCGCAGGGTCTCCCGCAGGTAGGCCGCCATCTGCCCAAAGGTGGGCTCCTCCTTTTTGGAGGCGGGCTTGAGGGTCAGGAACTTGTGCATGGGGCAGCGCACCCGCACCACCGTGCCGGTCCCGCCTGCCACTTCCCCGCTGCCGGGGATCATCGACACGGGCATGTGGATGTCATAGGGGCCTTCCGCCCGCTGGTAGCGGTCATTGGCCACGTCCTCTGCCGTCCGGGTCTGGATGCTCCAATGCTGATCCTCTCCGGCGTTGATGGACGCCAGGGCGTGCTTGAGGCCCATGCCGTGCTCGTTCAGAGTAGATTCAGCGCAGGAGCGGGCGGCAATGGTGAGGGCGGCGTCCATGTTCTCGATGCCGGTGCCGTTGTCCCGGACCGAGACATCCACATAATCCCCCTGCTCCTCCAGCACGATCTCCACCCGGCCGCGGATCCCGTGGGCGTGGAAATTGGAAATAGGGTTGTCGATCAGTTCGCAGAGGGTCTGGCCGAAGTCCTTGAAGTTGCCGGAAATGCCGGCGAAAAACTCCTTGCCGTTGGGGGCGTTGTCGATGTTTCGAATAATGATCTCGCGCATAATAGTTCCTCCAAAAAATGTTTTTTTGAAAACAAAACGCACGGTGCAGGTCGTTGCCCTACATCGTGCGGGAGGATCTTACAACATTCCTCTTGCCCCGCCCGCCGAAAAAGGGTATACTGTCCCTATCGGTGCGGGGAATCCCGTTGTGTAGGTGGTTGTGTCACCTGCGCAGGTGCAAAGGAGCTGCAACTCCTTTGTACTGCCGTGTTTTTTACTTTCTGATTGTATTATACGGTATCTGCACTCAGATATCAATACACAGATCTAACAAATATCTGAGTGCAGATATGTCAAAATTGACAATATAGACAAGGAAAGCAAAATGCCTTATACTGATGCTATCAATAAAAGGCGGAGGTGCGCAATGTCTACTGAGGAAGCCAAGCGCAGAGCAAAGAAAAAATTCATTGCAGAAAAACTGGAGGGGATTACCTTCCGCGTGCCTGTTGGACAAAAATCCCGCATTCAGGAACACGCCAAATCTCAGGGGGAATCGACCAACGCCTTTATCTATCGTGCGGTGAACGAGGCCATCGAGCGGGATGAGAAGAAAGCTGATAGAGAAGAATAATCAGGGCGGAAAGGTTTATGGCCGGAAGCTGACCAGTATCAATTATCCCGGCCTCAATTATTCGATCAGTTGCTCTCGAAACACCGTGGCGCGGATGGCGTCCAGATAATACAGATAGGCCGTCAGCCTTGATGGTTATGCCCTCTGTGCAAAATATAAAGGATCCTAACGAGAATTTCTCAGCAGGATCCTTTTGTGTTGCGAGGGTCTGAGCCACGGGTGCAGTGGTGTCGAGAGAGACTTTACCTTGCGGTGAGCAGCCCCGCCACAAGTGGCTGTACCGGGTTCAGTGATGTCACAACGGATGCCTACTACGCAGCCACTGTGACATGGGGCCGCACACGACAGCATCGCCGACGGGATCGGCAACGACCTGTTCGGCGTCGGCAATAAATGTACAAGAGCGCAAATCGTGATGTTCCTGTGGAAACTGTACGCAGGAAAGCAACTGCTATCTATGTAAAAAGGACTCCCTTGACCGATTTTGCGGTCAAGGGAGCCCTTTTTGTATGTCGTGGGAACCATGGGCGAGGCACATCATCGTAACTGTGCTTCTCTGTAGGTACGGCAGTTTCCGAATGATGTCTGTCGCCTTTTGGCGTAGTGGTTTAATCGGGTCTGCGCAGTTTTCTGATATTTTCAAATGAGCCCTTCTGCGATTCTTGCATTTTTGTAAGAATCGCAGGCAGGCCTTGAATGAGAGATAGATCATTCTTCACACCGCAAAGTGAACGAAAAGTGAATTTTCACCTTATGGTGTTGAAGATTGTGAAAATATGAGTATAATATAAGTAAGCAACAATGGAGGTACTGCGTATGCAATACGAAAGCGAGCGCATTGAATACAAATCCCAAATGATCGACGACATCTATAAGGAGGTCATCGCATTTGCAAATACGGACGGTGGCGTGATCTATCTCGGTATTGACGACAAAGGCAACCTGATTGGCATTGATAATGTGGATGAAACCTACACGCGCCTGACCAACGGCATCCGCGATGCAATCGCACCGGATGTGACCATGTTCGTGCGGTATGTCCTCCAGAATAATAAGGTAATTCAGATCGAGGTTGCCGAAGGCAGCTATAAGCCTTACTATCTGAAATCCAAAGGTATGAAGCCTGCCGGTGTTTATGTCCGTCAGGGGACATCCAGTGTTCAGGCATCTCCCGAGCAGATTCGCCAGATGATCAAGGAGTCGGACGGAGACAGTTATGAGGACTCCCGCAGTTTGGAACAAGATTTAACATTCCATGCCGCAGAAACCGCATTTGAACGGTACGGCGTAGAGTTTTCCGTTGAGAAGTATCGTGCGTTGGGTATTACACAGAATGATATTTACACCAACCTTGCGCTGCTGCTTTCCGACCAGTGCCATCACACGATCAAAGTTGCCGTGTTCAAGGATGAATTCTGCACAGAGTTCCGTGACAGCAAGGAGTTCGGCGGGTCTGTGTTCAAGCAGTTTGAGGATGTGGTAAACTATCTCGCTCTGTGCAACAAGACTGTTTCCACGATCAAAGGACTTGTTCGCACGGATAAGCAGGACTACCCCGAGGAAGCCATTCGTGAAGCCCTGCTCAATGCGCTTGTGCATCGGGATTACAGCTTCAGCGGCAGTATTATCATCAATGTAAACGACAGCAAAATGGAGTTTATCTCTCTTGGCGGTCTACTCCCCGGCCTTTCTACCGAGGATATTCGCATCGGTGTTTCTCAGCCGAGGAACAAAAAGCTGGCAGAGGTGTTCCATCGCCTGCGCCTGATTGAAAGCTATGGCACCGGTATTCGCCGCATTTTCAAGCTGTACGAAAACTGCCCTGTACAGCCCAGCATTGAGACAACGACCAATGCGTTCAGAATCGTGTTGCCCAACATGAATGCTACCGATGCTGCAAACGAGGATACACCGGCAACAACCGGCAAGTCTACTGCTGCCATCACTCCCCAGATGAAAACGGTGATGGATTATCTGGCGGAGTATGGCGAAATGACCGACGAAGATCTGCAGGAGCTGCTGAATATCAAAAAGACAAGAGCCTACCTGCTTTCCCGCCAGATGAATGAAAATGGGTTGATTGACATCATCGGCCGGGGCGCGGGAAAAAGATATCGATTGAAGTGAGGGCAAAAATGATGATTGCTACCACGAAATCGAAGAACAGTATCTACACAACAAATACTGCGACGAGGAATTCAAGGTTAAGCTGAAGCCCATCAAATCAGACAACAACCAATTTCTTCTCCTGTAGGAAGATAAGATTGATGAAATGGATGAGGATACTCATATCTACCATAACTTTATGCTTTGCAAAGAGCGCTTTGTGCGCTGGACAGAAAAGGACACCAATCCGTCTCAGGTGCTTGATATGGACCCTGAGAAGATTGGCCGACATTTCCTGGGGGTGCTGCCGAGGATCTGTCCGAAATAGAAACAAAAAAATGGCGGTAAGAGAGTAATACTCCTTACCGTCATCTTTTATGACTTCCTTTTATTCTGCCTCGTCCATAAAGGCAGAGAATGAAGTTATAAAAAAAGAGATCGCCTTGAGAGAAGAGAGGCACGCAGCGCAACTCAAGGCGAGAAAGCAGCGATCATCAAAGAGCTGCGTGAAAAAGGATACCAATTGAAATATCTGTTGAAATCTATGCAGATGGCACGGTCTACCTATTATTTTGAGTTGAGCAAGGCCGATCAAGTTGCTGTTCGAAACCATTGCTTGGCAGATGAAATCAAGGACATTTTCTCACAGCATAAAGGCCGCTACGGTGTGCGAAGAGTATATCAGGAACTGATAAAGCGCAGCCACAAGGTCAATCATAAGCGGGTACAACGGCTTATGCATACTATGGGGTTGGCAGGAAAGCGCCCAAAGGAAAAGTATCATTCCTACAAGGGTGAGGTCGGCAAGGTTGCTGAGAATATCCTTGACCGGGATTTCAGCACGACAGCTCCTATGCAAAAATGGACTACCGATGTATCTCAGTTCGGTTTTTCGTGGGGGAAGTGTTATCTCTCCCATACTCGACATGAACACAAACGAAATCATTTCTTATGATTTATCTCAAAGTGCCAATATGGAACAGATCCAGAGAATGTTGGCCGGCGCCTTTACGAAGTTTCCCTCTGTAGATGGCCTGATCTTTCACTCTGATCAAGGGTGGCAGTACCAGCACGTGTACTTCAGGCAGGCACTTAAAGATCACAAAATCATTCAATCCATGTCAAGGAAGGGCAACTGTTACGACAATTGCATCA
>CDZU01001622.1_pt1 | contig 11186 bp, 10 predicted proteins | sample 557441 | NCBI WGS metagenome assembly CDZU01 (sample SAMEA3182114, study PRJEB8094) | gut metagenome | biome: human; feature: gut; material: Stool; isolation source: human stools | place: Canada | collected 2013-06-10
GCCGTGAGCAGGGTGGCTTCCGTATAAAGAGGTTTGGGCAATGTCTTTTTCTGTGACAGTCCATGTCCCATGACCGGTATTTCCTCACCCTCTGTAAAAGATGCTGTGCCTTCGTCTCTTTCCGGCTCGTCCTTTTCCCGGTCCTCCTTTCGGGAGAACACCGCCCGCCAGCCCGGATTGGCGATAACAGTGGAACGGGAGTGGAAGTCCAGTCCCCCGCATACGCACTCCATGAGCAGCAGTTCTTTCTCGCAAGGGGGAGAGAAGGCTTCCAGCATCCTGCCGGCTATGAGAGTATAAACCATGGATTCCGCTTCGGACAATCCCTCAGGGACGATACCGGTGATAATCAGCGCATGGTGCTCGGTCACTTTTGCGGCGTCCACGCTTCGTGTATTCAGGGCGGAAAGGTCTAAGCTCCTTCTGTACTCACGGAACTCCGGCATGGCTGTTATCTTTTCCAACAATACCGGAATGTGCGCCATGACATCCTGCGGAATATACCTGCTGCCTGTCCTCGGATATGAAACCAGTTTTTTTTCGTACAGGGACTGTGTGATGGCAAGGGTCTTGTCTACCGGAAGGTCGTAATGAATGTTACAGTCCTTCTGGAGGGCTGTCAGATCGTAGAGAAGCGGGGGCTGTTGGAATGCCCTCTTGCGTTCCGCCTTGGTGACTGCCGCAACGGATTCGGAAGATATTTTTCGGTATGCCGCCTCTGCCGCTTTCTTGTCCCTGAACTCCTTCGGGTGGATGAACTGCCGGTGCGCCTCTCCCTGCTTCAGCGTGATGTGCAGCTGCCAATAGGGAGTGGAAATGAAGTTGCGGTTCTCCTTGAAGCGTGCGCATATCATGGCGAGTGTAGGGGTCTGTACCCTTCCGATGGAGTTGTTTGCCGATCCGGAGGCTATCGCCAACGCGCGGCTGGCATTCATGCCCACCAACCAGTCCGCCTTTGCCCTGCTGTCCGCTGCGGCATAGAGGCTGTCATAATCGTTTCCGTCCTTGAGGTTTGCCATGCCTTTGCGGATGGCCTCGTCCGTGAGCGAGGAGATCCACAAGCGTTGGAACGGCTTGGTATAACCCAGATAGGCATATATCCACCGGAAGATAAGTTCCCCTTCACGGCCTGCATCCGTTGCCACGATGATGTCGTCGCACTTGGAGAACACCTCGTCGATGACCTTCAACTGCCGGGAGGCGGCAATGTCCGTCACCATCCCCCTGTCCGTCCTGATTTGTCTGGATACCAGCCGGAACGGGTCCGGTATCATCGGGAGGTCTTCGGCAACAGCCTTTGTGTAGCCGTATGTGTCGGGCAGTGCCAGCGACACGAGGTGTCCAGACGCCCATGTGACCATGTACCCGTTGCCTGTACAGTAGCCGTCCTTTTTTTCCGTTGCGCCGACCACACGGGCTATGTCCATACCCACACTCTGTTTTTCTGCTATGATTGCTTTCATGTTAGGATAAAATTTAAGCCGTTCCCCGTGACCGGAACCGGAAAACAGGAAACGGCGGTTTGACATTTTTTAATTTTAACTCGTCGGATTGACCGGTAACGTGCCGCTATGCCGACGGCTTGACACCGAGGATCTCAATCAGCGGCCCGCCGTCCTTGCGTACCAGTTGCAGGGTGGCGTCCATCACCACGTCCACGCCGAGGAGCACGAGGCTGAGCGGCATCACTTTCGTTTTCTCTCCCCTGAGCAACGTGTCAAGTTCTCCCGACATTTCCAGTTCGTCCTTCAATATGCCGATGCCTGCCAGCTCGTCCCAGTTCACATCTTCCGCCTTGAAAGGCGTGGTGTTTCCATTGTTCATTTCCATATTTCCGATTTTTTTAGGATTCCACATTCGTTTGATTCACGCATCATGCGATACTTGCGCCTTTGGATTTCCGGCTGCTTTGTTCCTGGCCCTGCTTCTGTACGTTTGCCACCACGTTGCGCTGCGAGGCATCACGCTTGCGGTCCGGATTCTCGTTGTAGAAGTCCAGTCTGCCCTGGTTGAAGTTCGCCTTGACATATTGGGAGATGGTCTTGCCGTCGTAGCCCTTGATGCCCTCTACCAGTACTGCTTTGCCGCTCTGGAGGTCGGCTCGCTGTTTCCGGCTCAGCTCCACGTCCCATACCTTGTCGGGGACCTTGAACTGCTCGCGCTGCTCGAACCCGTCCGGCGTGCGTGAATAGCTGAGTCTTCCCGTTTCCAGGTCGGCTTTGATGAATGACGAAAACTCCTCGCCCTTGCGGTTCACCATGTCATTTAGGAAGATAGCTTTTCCCTCCCGCAGTTGCTGCTGTTCCTCGGCAGTGATTTTCACGCCGTTGATTTCATTCGGGATATAGATTTCGCGTGCGCCTTCCGGGGAATCCGGGTTGTAACGGGTATATGCCGGCCGTCCGGTAGCCTCGTCCAGCTTGACATACGAGGAGAATACCTCCCCGTCCTTGCGCTGCATGCCCTCCACGAAGATGGCCTTGCCGGCATTCAGGTCTTCAATCTGCTTCTGGGTAAGTTCCACGCCGCCCAACTTCTGGCGGTTGAAGAGCTTGTCGTTCTCGAAGATGTATTCGATGCCCCTGCGTTCGGCATTGATTTGTATGTGGGCGTCGAACTCGTTGCCTGACTTGGCGATCATGCCCTCTACGTAAATTTTCTTTCCCTCGCGCAGGTCATTCTGTTCCTGTTCGGTCAGTTTCACCCCACTGATTTCATTGGGAATGAACACATTCTCTGCCTTCATGGCCACAATCTCGTTGGTGAGCTTGTCGATGCTGACGAAAGAGGGGATGTATTCGCCGTTGCGCCCTTTCAGTTCCACGACACGTCCCATGTTGCCCGTTTCAAGCAGGTTCTTCTTGTCCTCCTCGGAGAAGATGTGCCCGAAATACGGACGGTCAAGTTCGGGTTTCTGCCGGATTCCGTGGATGCCGAGGACAATCGGTCCGTCGACAGACTGCTGGAACGACAGGCGTGCGTCGGTACGCAATACGGCGGAGCCGAAGTTCATGCTGATGGGCACGACCTGGTTGGTCTTGTAGCCACGGAGCATCTGGTCAAGGAGTCCGCGCTCATGGAGATACTCGCGGGACAGCCCGAACTTCTTCAGTTCCTCCCAGTTGATCATGGACTCGTTGTAACGGTACTTGGGGTGCTGCTGGCCACCGTCCTGGGCTGCCTGCTGCGGGGTCTCATTTTTCTTTGCCATTTCTTCTTGATTTTGATGGTTTATACTTTGGTTTTCCTTGTCGCGGGGGACAATCTCGTATTTCTTGAGAAATTCCTCCACGGCTTTGGTCTGCTTTCCTGCCGCGATGTCCTCGACCGCCTGCCTTACTTCCGGGTTGTCCAACGTGTCCTCCTTGACGGAGAGGATGCCGAACCGTGTCGGGTCTTTGAGCTGGCTCCAGAAGTTCTTCAGGAAATTCTCGAACATATTGGCGTAGCGGTCGATTTTCAGAAAGGAATTTTGGTGTTCCTTGTCTGCCGGAACCGTCTTGTACCTGCCGTCCCTTGAGATTTCGGACACGGCTTGTAAAATCAGTTCCATTTTGTCGAGGATAAACACGATGTCGCTCATCTGTTCGTTCTCGGAGACTTGCGGTTTAGGGGGATCGCCCCTTCCATTTTTCTTTGCCATAATTTTGGTTTTTAGAGTTGGTAACTATAAATTGTCAGTGCAAATATATAGGAGAAATTTTGATAAATAATTAGTTTGCAATGAGTTAGGATATGTATTTCATCACTTGTCATCGTGTTTCACCGCAGGAAGAAATACGCAGGGCGGAAAAATGGAAAATGCAAAGGCAAAAGCAAGGAAAAGCACCGAATCCGAGGGGTAAAAGAGGGCATAGGCACGCAAACGGAAAACTCCACGCAGGAAAAAACGGCAGGGACGGAAAGTGAAACGGTAGAAAGCGGCAGGAACGGCACGAAACCGACAAAGAAAAAGTTGTATTATGCAGAGTTGGGAGCGAGCTGTCTTTAGTCCCCGCTTCCTTGGGGTACTTTATAAGACCGGCAGCAAGGAAAGTGTGGAAGCTATAGGATGGCAGTATCCATTGGGACATCATGTATCGGCAAAATACCGCCGACAACTGTTTTTTTGGTTTTGTCCTATGCGTCGTAGGTCGCTTCACTTGCTAAGTCCCGACCGTTTACACAACTCGGACGGCGATACCGGAACGTTTTTTCGGGTGAAAAATTACCGTAGGGAATTTTTTGCGCGAAAACCGCAGGCTTGAACGCGGATGGTATCGTCCTCCGAGTTATCTTCTTGAAGGGACTTGTCAAGGGAAGCGTGGCTTAAGATGGATTTTTATGGAGGAATATGGAAAAATTACCTGATGCGGGATATGTTTCTATAAATCAATATACATGATGGGTGTTTGTTTCAAAAAAAATGAGTAACTTCGCACTTGAATTCAAACTTTAATGAAGAAAGCATATACGATAGACCAACAAATCGCCAGACTGAAATCAAACGGTATGGCATTTGATGATGAGGGGAAAGCAAAAGAAATTCTCCTTGATGTCGGCTATTACCGACTTGGATTCTATTCTTTCCCATTCGAGATAAAATTTCCATGTTTAGAATATCGTGACCATAAACTAAAACCGGGCACTACATTCAAAAGCGTTTATGATCTTTATGAGTTTGATACCAAACTCAGAAGACTTTTGCTTAATGCCCTTGACCGAATAGAGGTCAATATCCGTACAAAACTCATCTATAATATATCGCTCTTGTATATAGATGACCCTTGTTGGTTTGTGAACCGCAAGTATGTGGTTTCTAAATTCGCCAATGATTTTGAGGAACAAGTTTATGCCTCCATGCGCAAGAACCCCATAATCCAGCACCATCATGCAAACCATCCGGGGATATATGCTCCTGCATGGAAGACCATAGAGTTTATGACAATCGGCAATATCATAACACTATATGATTCGTTGAAAGAACTGGAAGCAAAGGATTTGGTGGCTAATGCCTATGGCTGTTCAAGAGGTGTTTTTTACAATTATATGGAAACCATACGTGTACTACGCAACAAGTGCGCACACGGAGGTTGCATTTACCGTATGGACTTCCCTAAAGGTATCAAGCGTTTACCGGCTGACATTTCTGCTGATTGCAGACATAATATAAAAGGTGGCATAGATGTTGTCAGTTATATGTTGGGGTGCATTTCAAAGGCCAGAAAAATGGAATTGGAGAATGAAATTCATAATCTTGTCAATTCCATTCAGACACCTGAGACTCAAGAAATTGTAGTACAAACTTCTAAAATCGAATATTAAAGTCTCATTTATTTGGCAGAATAGCAAATAATGCTTACCTTTGCATCAGTAAAAGTGCCCGTGCGAGCTTAGTCGTCGCATCTGCACTATAAAAAGGAAGTAGAGAAATCTCGGTCATTATGACTGGGATTTCTTGTTTTTATACCTGTATGCAACCATACATTGATACAAGAAAACTGCAATCATTTTGCGTAAGTAATCATTTTCTGATTACTTACGCAAAATGATAATACATGAAATATTTTTGTTCACTCATTTTCGGCTGTTCATTTTTAATGAACGCGAGCAAATAATGAACATTCGCTTATATCCGCCTTCTATTGGAGAAAATTTGTCCTTTTCCCGTTTTTCTCCAATAGAATAACCATAATACTGATAATTTTCACTACTTTCTCATCTTTGACACATCGTATATCGTATATACAAATCAAGCCCACACCACATATCACTGTACAGGCGATTTATGGACTTTTTTTATTTCAAATCCACCATAATATGTAGCATAATAGTGTGTAAAATAGTACAAAAGTAATCAGATATTGATTACCTCTGCACCGTTTTTACGCAATTACAGATTAACTTGTGGTGTAGGAATTTTACGTATGTATGCTCCAGCCGTGGAACGGACCTCCAATCATTACGGCTAAAGATTCATCCGGTCTGCCGTGGTAAAGCAATCCACCTACAACACCTTTGCTCCCATCTGCGGCAATCTCTGCAAATCCGAATGAATACGGAGCAAAATCCCAATAAAGTTCAATTTCATACCTGCCGTTGGAGTTTTTCTCCCATTGCTTGAGGCGTTCAATACATTTCTGCAAGGTCGTGTCGCCAATGCTCTTGGCATACTCTGCCACCTTTTCGTAGTGTTCCTGACATTTGATTTTCATATCTGATAATTTTAAGTTGTTTGTAACAGTTCTTCGTATATCCCGAAACCGAGGCATTCGGCAACGGTAAAATCCTCCTTGCCTTTGTCTGCCAACGATTTCAAATCGTCCAGACTGTCGCAATAGAAGAATATCTCATCGTCCTTTTCCGTATCGGAATCCATAGCCAAAGCGATCCTTACCTCTTCCTTTTCCAACGTGTCACGCCATCGGATGATGCAATCCGCATAATGCGGTTCACGTCCTTGTGCGCTGTAGAATTTCAGATAAAGACCGCCTATTTCCTGTCTGACCTTATCCGGCTTTTTCCATGAGCTGTCATCCACGATTTCAAAGCCCATTCCTTCAACCAACAGGCACGTGCCCTTGTCATAGACCATCATGGTACGTTTGCCGATATGTTTTTTGCGTAATTCCGCCCAATCCGGCAAATCCCAGCGTTCAACGGTCCAAATCCCACGATAGTCTTCCGGGATGGCGTTGTATTCGCTCAATGTTATCTTTCTCATATTCATAATCCTTTAGGTATTACAAAACTGACCTTGTAGGTCTTGCACGGTTTCCCGAAGGCTGGATGGCTGTCAAACTCCTTGTATGATTCCCAGTCCACGTTCATCGTGTACCCGTTCGGGAGATTTTCGGTAATGAAACCGCTTATCATTTTCAGGTCTTCATCCGTCAAGAACAGTTCCTCTTCAATGCCGTATTCCAAAGCGAAAATCGCCCATTCGGGAATATTGTCCCAAACGAGCGTTGTATAATTGCTGTCTTTCATAACCGGAATGTTTATTGTGGTGTTACCATTAATTCTTGGATGATTCCGTCAAGTTCCGTTTCCCATTTGTCCGTGCCTTCAAGGAGAGACGGATAGGTCAGTTGTTGCCATTTTTGATAGTCGAACAATTTCATCCTTAACGGATAATAATCGAATAATTTCTGTCCTTCTGAAAATACTCTCAGGTGGTTTGTTCCGACTTCCATCAGCCTCAGACCATAACGTCCAATGATTTCGTGGAATCTTTTCATCGGGGTGAAGTTGCTTCTGCTCATACCTTTTATTTTTGAGTCGTTAAACATTTCGCGGCTCGTGAGCCGATATTTTATTTCTTGCCTGCCTCGCTGTCCCGTGCCGGATTGAGCAAGACTTTCCGGAAAAATACCGCAAGCGTAGCGCGGAAGATTTTTGCGGAAACCCGTAAGGGCCTGGCCTTGCTCAATCCAGTCTGGCACGGGACGACCTTTGCAGGCGGAAATAAAAAAGCGGTCTGTCGGATATTATTCCTTATCGCTATCCTCCTGTGGAATCAGATGTTTTAAATCAGGGTCATTTTTGATACGTTCCATCTCATCCTCGATTATCTGCATCACATCCGCCTTGATACGTGAATAGTTCCGCTCTATCTGCTGCTGCATGATGTCGTTGCCGTCCTCGTCCCTGAACTCGTTGATAACGGGTATTTTTTTGTAGGCTTTCGTTTCCGCTGCTACCTTTTCGCTATCGACAATAATCCGTGCATGGAAGATTTTCTGGTCTATCTCTGCCCCGAAGTTGTCCGCCACACTGCCCACGAATGTTCCCTGCGAGAGATTGGCTATTTTGGATGCCGGTATCAGCGAGTCCAACTGCGTGTTGATGGAGGTGGATGTATCCTGCCGGTTGATGGAAATGGACTGCCGCTGCTGGAGTATCTTGCCGAAACGTTCTGACAGGTTCTTGGCGGTTTCGCCTACCACCTGGCCGCTGAAGATATTGCCCACTGTATTTTGGATCACTTTCGCCTCTTTTTCACCATAGTCACGCGTCAACTGCGAAAAGTCCTGAAAGCCGAGACAGACCGCCACCTTGTTACTTCGGGCGGTGGCAATCAGGTTGTCGATGCCGCGAAAGTATATCGTGGGCAATTCGTCTATGATGATAGAACTTTTGAGTTGTCCTTTCTTGTTTACCAGTTTCACGATACGGGAGTTGTATAGCCCCAATGCGGCCGAATAGATGTTTTGTCTGTCCGGATTATTTCCCACGCATAGGATTTTCGGATGTTCAGGATTATTCAAATCCAACGTGAAGTCATCGCCTGTCATGACCCAGTAAAGCTGTGGCGAAATCATCCTCGATAGCGGGATTTTTGCACTCGCTATCTGGCCCTGGAGCTGATCTTGAGCTCCTCCTTGCCAGGCATCCATAAAGGGGGAAAGGTAGTTTTCAAGGGAAGGATACGAGGTCAAAATCGTGAAAATATCAGCATATGGTTTGTTTAAGAATTCTATCGCATGGGGAAAGGTACAATACTTGCCGTCCTTGTAAATCCGCAAGTACCAAATAATGGCGGCAAGCAGGATTATCGGGGATTCCACGAAAAAATCACCCTGTTTCTGTATCCAGGTCTTGTTCAAATTCAGGAGAATAGTATAGGCTGATTCGTAGGCATCGGAAATATCCGCCATGAATTTGGGATTGATGGGATTGCAGCGGTGGCTGCATCTCGGATCATCAAAATTGATGACATAGAACTCCGGTTTGACCTTGTAACGCTCCCTGTGCTTAAGCAAATGATTGTATGCGATTTCGGACAAGTCCGGAAATTTGTAATCGTAAATGTACATGGCAAAGGATTTCTCGATTTGCTGTTTGATGTAGTTGTTTACCACTGCATAACTCTTTCCCGAACCGGGCGTTCCAAGCACGATGGAGGCACGGAAGGGATTGACGATGTTTATCCATCCGTCCCATTCCTTGCCCTGGTATACGAACTTTGTCGGCAGATTGACGGAATACTCGTTCTCCATAAACCTTGCTTCCTGCATAAAACTCTCGTTGGCGGTATTGAACACATCTTCCATCAGATTGTTCTTCAACATACGGCTAATCCATACACCGGACATAAGGAGAAGGATATATCCTGCCGTAAGCGTTACCGTGTATATGACGGCATTGGCTGTCGGGCTGAACGGCAGGTCGAGCATCCACCAGTTCATGAAAAACAGCACCATCCCCGAAAGGAAAGCGGCGTATATCCTGTTCCAGGTCATCTTTTCATTCTTCACACCTTTTGTACCCAGACACGAGAGTGCAAGGAATATGACAGCAAAGACTTTTGTCACAAGCAGGTTGCTGAAAAGTCCCGCCGTCCGCTGGAAATTAAGCAGTATCTTATCGACTACACCTATATTGATACCCATATCCACGAACGATTGGTAACAGAACCAATAGACGTGGATGACAATAAACACGATGGATATGGCACGCATGAACTCCATGACCTTGGCCAGTCCTCTCAAATCATCTTCCTGTTGCATGATAAACTGATTTTTAATGTTGGTAAATTCGGTAATTAGGAAATTCCCGGTGAGCGGCGTTTCTTCTTCTTTTTGCGTTGCAGCCTCCGGGCAAGTGCCTCTTCCTGCGGGTCAGGACCGTTCGCTTCCAGACTGAATATCCCGAAAGCCTGTTCGATGGCACTTTCCATATCGGAGGAGAATTCGCTTTGCAGACCGGTGTCCGGCATGGGCGCATCCAGATCCGGGATGTTGTCCGGATTATTGAAGAGCCGTTCAAAGGCGTTTGCCGAGAACTCCTTGCCGAGCCGCGAGCCGTTATAGACCTCCCGGTTCTTGTGGTCGATGAAAGTCGCGCCGTAGATGCGTCCTTCATCGTTCTCACGGAATACCGCATCTATACCTTTCCCGGCAAGCAGCCGGACAAATGTTTCCCGGTCTCCACGGCAACTGTGCATGGCAAGAGCTACCTCGTTCCGAATCTTCGGCCGCCATTTCCAGGCTTTGTACTCACGGGCGTTGTAACCGATACGCTTTTCCAATCCCTCATACCCGTAGCGTTTTCCGATAAGGGAAGACTTGATGGGCGTACATAGCGGTTTTCCCGTGTCATCCGTCATGGTATAGACGATGCCGTTATAGGGTACTCCGTCAAATTCGCCTTTCACCTGCTTCGCTTCGATATTGAAACAGGAGAGCAATGCGCTGTACTCTCCGAAAGATTGGAAACGGTAAGTGCCGAACATGCTCTTTACGATGTTGGAAACCTGCTTCTTCACGTCACCGTTTTGGTAGTCTGCTTTTTTCAGGTACGGTTCAAGCAATTCTTTCCGTTTGTCTTCTACCTGCTTCAGTCCGAACTTCCGTTCCAGTTCCCGGCAGGTTTTCATCGAACGGTTCCACTCGTAGGCATCGTCAATCTTTTCCCCTTTCTCGTTCACGCAGGTGGATACGATATGGATGTGTCTGCGGCCGATGTCCTCGTGTACATATACGATGTAGGGTTGGTCGCCATATCCCATCTTCTGCATATACTCTTTGGCGAGGTCGGCAAATTGGCTGTCCGTCAGCCGGTCGTCCAATGAGGGGTTCAACGAGATGTGCAGTACGGGCTTCTCCGTATTTTTGTTGGCAAGCAGGTAATTTTCGAACGCCCACATCGTCTGCCGCACGGCTTGTTCCGGATTACCAGTGACATCGGTAATCATGCGGTTTCCGTAAATGATCCGTGCCGTGGCATCATCCACTTTCTGCTGGTTATAGACGATTGCCCCGTAAAGGGAAACGCCCCTGTTGATTTTCGCCACCATATCATCCTTCCTCCCTTTTCCTTTTGATAAGGTAGGTCTCTTCAAACTCCCGGGTCAGCATGATAATCCGTTTGCTCAGCACCACCAGGTCTATGGTCGCCTTTTCCAGATTGCGGAGCAGGGCGTATGCCCGTTTCTCCCCGAAATTGCTCTTGACCGCCTTGACCGTCTGGTTATAATTGTTGCCGATACTTTGGAACTGGTGGTAGAAATTGGTCAAGCGGATGTAATAGTCCATCGTCGCCTTGTCGATTTTCACGACCTTGATTTCGTGTCCGAAAAGCATCGCCTTGATAAATTTTGAATGCTCTTTCAATCCGGATTTCTGGAACTGGATGTTGAAACGCCCGTTCTCTTCCGAGTTCAACCGTACTACATAACGGTGCACGGCAGGGTCGGATTTTGG
>CDZU01015258.1_pt1 | contig 11162 bp, 11 predicted proteins | sample 557441 | NCBI WGS metagenome assembly CDZU01 (sample SAMEA3182114, study PRJEB8094) | gut metagenome | biome: human; feature: gut; material: Stool; isolation source: human stools | place: Canada | collected 2013-06-10
GACAGATTGAGAGAGACCTGAAGCAGGTGAACACGAACCATCGTTTCAAGGCGCGTATACGGCCTTCCTTGTTGAACCGTCTCGCCGGCTTTGATGTGGTAGTGGGGCAGGCATAGTTGGATCAACTCGTTGATTACGTCATCTGTCAAGCGATCCATGGCATTCACACGGCGATCAGCATGAGCCCGACGAAGCTGTAGATACTTTTCAGCCTCAATGTCTGCAAAGCTCAATTGACCATTGAATAGCTCTTCCATAGTATCACCCAACTGTAAACATCATTGCAATAGAATTATACTATTTTTATGGCAAAAAAACACCATTTTTTGACGTTGTTAAGAAAAACCGAACGGAACATTTTTGTTCCATTCGGCTTGGCAACAGGGGTTTTTGAAGAGCTTCCCTGAGCCTTCATTGCTGCGGCTAGTAGCTCCTGTTTCTTCATGGCTACTCCTGGGGATTGATCTCAGGAGTAATTTTACCAGATTTCAGAATTTACCTACAAAACGTAGATGCACCCAACAAAAGGCAGGTTAAACTGACGCAAATTCAACACATTGCTTTCTAAGCTCATTTGCATATTTTTGAAAATCATTCTTATTTACTATATTACCTGATGAATCAGTGTTAACCTCATCCTTTCCAGAGCAATCAACCCAAATATGGTTTAATAGATCACTCAATCCCTTAAACCGTCTTTCATCATAAGAACAAACCAATATGACCGGCGTTCCCATAGCCAAACAAGGCAAGGCAGCATGAATTCTTGAGGTTATTACCAGCTTGGCTTTGGCATAGGTTCGGAGTAACTCTTTTGCCAATTCAAATCTTTCCGCATGAGGAATAGAAAGAGAGCAAGCATGAGTTACAAACGAAATTTTCTCTCCTGGATACCTTTTAATGATATTTGTTATTTTGCTTGCAGCCTTTCTCTGTATAAAGCTTTTCTTTATAGGGAACAATTTTGGATGAGACAATTTTTCTAGATCAAAATCAGAAAACACAATGCCAATTCGTTCTTCTGACGAAACAAAATCTCTTCTCCTAATAGTGGTCGTCAGGCATGATGAAAAATAACAATCAATATGCCTTTCGTTTAAAAAATCTACAGTTCCGAAATCTCGGCATCCAATAGGTCGAGACTTAGAATAATTTTTAAGGTAGTTTATTACCCCAGGAAATTCATCTCCGCAGTCAGTATTGTTAATATGAAAGGCAGTCAACAATATATCCATATTGTTTGCCGGAATGTGCCTATCATCAGATAGATAGTACCAACCGTTTCCTATGATCTTTATTTCTTCATTTGACTGTTCAGATGACAATGCATCGCGATCAACAAACTTTTCATTTTTTGGGAAGTATTGCTGAGCGGCTAACGATTGAATGTAATCACCTAAATTGACTTTGTCAGGGTTATAACCTTTGAAGCTTTGATAATTATAGATGTAGCTTGCAAAGATTGGATTTTTCTCTTCTCTAGAAGATTTGTTTTGATTGTTTTTTTCATATTTTATCTCCAAATTAAGGTGAAGTAGCAGTGGAGTTCAGATCATAAGGTTATAGTCTTTTTTATGGCTGCAATTTTCTCTAATTGCGCCTTAGTCCGAAAATATTTTGTTTTATGTGAACTAAAGAACAGGGCTGTGACAAAATAAAACAAATACCTCAATTTTATTTTGTTTTCTGATAGAAGCAACAAGCAATCATAGCGAATTTTCGATTCATTTTTCTTACTGTACAGATCAATAGCAAAAGGAGTACACTTGGCATAAGACCACCACATATCGGAAAAGAGGGGCTTATCGCTATTCCATGGCTTTTGGTTGCTTGTGTAATGAGTGATTACATTACATTCTATCCCATTCAAGATTTCTTGCTTAATCTCACCTTCTACTATGTCTACGATTCTTGCATATGAGCTCACTTGCAAATTAAATCTGAGCGGCAAGGCTTTCATGCTAGAGTTGAATATGATATTTAGTAAGTCTTGATCTAATAACTTTAAATCAAATTCTGATGTTACTCTAGCGATTTCCGATCGGAAGTTATTAACGTCAATTTTTTTAACGTTAAATAACATTACGCCGGCATTGAAATAATTTTTGGGTTGTTTTAGCTTTAAATCGCATCTAATGTAGTTAAAAAATTCAATGTCGTAGTTTGGTATTGTCACAGCCGCCGATCGAACACCAGCAACACTCGCTGACTCTGTAGGAAGCAGTTGGTTAAAAATGACATCAATATCATCGTTAATGCAGATATCGGAATCAAGGTAAGCAACGGTTTCGTATTCTCTTAATATGAATGGAATTAGTAACCTATAATAGGTTGCAATAGACCATATACCGTAAACCTTAAATTTTATTCCACCAAAATATTTCTCAACCAAAAAAGTAACGTTGATAAAACGAATACTGACATTCGTCGGAGACATGCGAGTGATTAATTTCTTATCGGTTTCCGATATATCAGAATAAAATATTAAGACATCGTATTTTTTGGACTCATTTACATGCTCAACCAATGAAGATAATGCCACCGAAAAGTACCGAACGAAAGATTTGTCAAAAGCGAATACGATGCATTTTCTATTATCTGGTTCTGCCGGGGTTATTTGATATTCAGGATAGTGCATTTTTGGGCTGTTTAAATGGATATTTCTGTTGACCTTAGTCAACATCAGAGCAAGTAAACTAGAAGCCGTTACCAGCCGCGGACATGATCGAGCGCGGCCTTCACGCGTCCCTCCTCATTGACTAGAAGGAGCTTATCATAGGGTGCCGCGGTCGGACAGGCGTGATTGGGGATGATGCGAAGGCGCGTGCCGATGGGCAGGTCCTCGGGCTTGAGTCGGTCGCCTGCGGCGGCCTCGATGATGCTGTGTTCCTGATTGGCGCCCGTCATGCGGATGTCGCAGCCGCGAAGCGGCCTGCCGTCGACGTCACAGATGAGGCCGTAGCCGAAGTCGCAGTGCTGGCGGGCGGTGCCGCGGTCGCGGGACATGGCCATCCAACCCGCGTCGACGATCACCTGGCCCTTTTCGGGCTGGTGGCCGATGACGGTGCAGAGCACCGTGCCTGCAATGCGGTCCATCGGCACGACGCCGAGATTCATCATGAAGAGGTCACCGAGCGCATAAACGCCCGCGCGGATTTCGGTCACGCCCGTCTCATCCTCGGCATGGGTCATGGTGGGCGTCGAGCCGATCGAGACGATGCGCACTTCAAAGCCCGCCTCCCTCAGGCGGTTCGCGGCCGTCACGATCCCGTCGCGTTCATTGGCAGCGGCCCTGCGGATGACGGCGAGGTTTTCGACGTCGTAGCTTGCGCCCGCATGCGTGAGAACGCCCGCGAGCTCGGCGCCGTCCGTGAGGGCGCGCGCGATCTCGATGAGGAGTTCGCTTTCGGGCCTGACGCCCGAGCGGTGGCCGTCGCAGTCGACCTCAATGAGGACGGGGATCGTGACGCCGCGCCTGGTACAGAAGGCGCTAACGGCCTTCGCGGCCGCGACGTTGTCGAGGATGATCTTCAGATCGCACCCAGCTTCGCGGATGGCGGCGACGTCGGCGAGCTTCTGCGGGGCGATGCCCACGGCGTAGATCAGGTCCTTCACGCCGTTTTCGGCGAAGTAGCGGGCCTCGGCGAGCGTGGAGACGGTGGCGGGGCCTTCGGGCGAAAGCATCTGGCGGCGAGCGATCTCGATCGACTTGTGGGTCTTGAGATGCGGGCGCAGGGTCACGCCGAGACGGGCGGCCTTCTCTTTTGCGAAGTCAAGGTTCACCTGGAGCTTCGCGTCGTCGATGACGAAGGCGGGCGTGGCGACTTCGGGGTCGGTGAGCAGACGGCCGACGGGGTCGGCTCGACGGAGACGGTTGGTCATGGATTTTCTCTCCTCAAGGCTGCGGGCCGTGTCCTGCGAAGGTGATCGGCCTGCGCGGGGATCCTGCAGATATGAGCAAGCCCACCGTACGCCTCGCGGGCGTCCGATGGGCTCGGAACCGAACTCGCCACGGGCGCCTGCAGGTGCGTGCGCCGGCGGCGGATCGTCGATCAGTTCGGGATGAAGGCGGCGACGGCCTGCTGTTCACCCTGAAGCTCGGCGACGTTCTTCGCGATGCGGGCCTTCGTGTCCTCGGTGAGTTCGAGACCCTTGACGATTTCGTACGAGCCGTCCTCCTTCACGATGCAGGGGAAGCCGAAGACCATGCCTTCGGGGACGCCGTAGGAGCCGTCGGACGGAACGCCCATCGTGACCCAGCGGCCTTCGGAGCCGCAGAACCAGTCGTGGATGTGGTCGATGGCGGCACTGCCGGCGGAAGCGGCGGAGCTCGCGCCGCGGGCGGCGATGATGGCGGAGCCGCGCTTGGCGACGGTCGGCATGAAGTCGTTCTTCACCCATTCGTCATCGACGAGGGACGGAGCGGCCTTGCCTTCGACCGTGGCGAACGTGATGTCGGGAACCATGGCCGGGGAATGGTTGCCCCAGACGGCCATGTGCTCGATCGAGGCGACGGGGGCGCCCGTCTTTTCGGCGAGCTGCGACATGGCGCGGTTCTGGTCGAGGCGGAGCATAGCGGAGAAGCACTTCGGATCAAGATCCGGGGCGTTCTTCATGGCGATCCAGGCATTGGTGTTGCACGGATTGCCGACGACGAGCACCTTGACGTTGCGGCTGGCGGCGACGTTGAGGGCCTGGCCCTGCTGGCGGAAGATGGCGGCGTTGGCCTCTAGCAGGTCGGCGCGTTCCATGCCGGGACCGCGCGGACGGGCGCCGATGAGGAGCGCGACCTCGCAGTCGCGGAAGGCCTCGACGGGATCCTGAACGGCACGCATGCCGGCCAGAAGCGGGAAGGCGCAGTCGGAGAGCTCCATCATCACGCCCTTGAGGGCGGCGGCGGAGGTCGGATTGGCGCGTTCGAGCAGCGTGAGGAACACGGGCTGGTCCGGGCCGAACATGGCGCCGGAGGCGATGCGGAAGAGCGTGGCGTAGCCGATCTGACCGGCGGGGCCGGTCACCGTCACGCGAACGGGTGCTTTCATGGTTTCTTCTCCTTGATCCTGAAGCATTCAGGATGAAAATGAATTCGGATTTTTTACCGGATTGTCCCTTATTATGCACGGGCCCGCAGGCGGATGCGCCTGCGGACGCCCTGCTCAGAAATCAAACGCTGGCGAGCTCGACGGCCGACTCGATGGTGCGGTAGTCGGGCTTTTCGGAGCGGCGTTCGCGCTCCCTGTATTCACAATGCAGAAGCTCGTGCGCAAGCGGACTGCCGGGCTCGCCGAGGAAGTCCCTGTAGAGCCTCACGACGTCCTCGTTTTCGTGCGACGTGCGCAACTTCATCGAGGCGTCGGTGCTGTAGACGGCGTTCTGCCTGCGGTCGAGCGTACTGCGCCAGACGATGCCGCGCACCGTTCCGCCACCGCCCACGCAGCCGCCGGGACAGGCCATGACCTCGACGAAGTGGTAGGGGGAGCGTCCCTCGCGCACCAGCCTGATCACCTCGTCGGCCGCACGCATGCCGTGCACGACCGCGATCCTCAGTTTGCCGAAGGCCTCCGTCTCGACTTCGGCCTCCTTGAAGGTCGCAAGCCCCCTGACGGGCTCGAAGGCGATACGGCCGAGATCAGGCCCGCCCGCAAGCGCCGAAACCGTCCTGAGCGCGGCCTCCATCACGCCGCCCGTCGTCGCGAAGAGCTGCGCGGCGCCCGAACCCTCGCTCATGAAGGGCGAGTCGAATTCGGCGGGCTCGAGGCTCATGAGGTCGATCCCGCGACGGTCGAGCATGGCCGCAAACTCCTGGACCGTGAGCACGAGATCCACGTCCTGTTCGCCACCGTGCTTGAGAAGCTCGCGCGCGGCCTCGTCCTTCTTCGCCGTGCAGGGCATGATCGAGATCGATCGAATGCGCTCCGCGGGAATGCCGAGCGTCTTCGGCAGCCAGGTCTTGGCGAGCGCGCCGAAGATCGCCTGCGGACTCCTCGTCGAGGAGATGTGCGGGATCATGTCGGGGCAGTTCTTCTCGATGTGGTTGATCCAGCCCGGACAGCAGGAGGTGAACATCGTGTCGGGATGCCCGTGCAGCGTCCCCGCCTCCTTCTGCCTGAGAAGGCGTTCGAGCAGCTCGGTTCCCTCTTCCATGATCGTCACGTCGGCGGACCAGCGCGTATCCATCACGCAGTCGGCGCCGAGCTTTCTGAGCGCGGCGACGATCCTGCCCTGCAGGTTTTCGCCCGGACGCGCGCCGATGCTCTCACCGATCGTCACGCGCACGGCGGGCGCGAACTGCACGACGGTCGTGACTGCGGGATCGTCGAACCAGTCGAGCGCGCGGTCGGTCTGATCCTTGACGGCCAGGGCGCCGGTCGGGCATACGAGCGCGCACTGGCCGCACTGGATGCAGGTCTCGGACTCGCCCCAGGGGCCGCCGAAGCTCACCGCGGCGTTGGTACCCGTATGGTCGAGCTTGATGACGCCGATGCCCTGCACCTGGCGGCAGGCCTCGATGCAGCGAAGGCAGCGGATGCACTTGTCGGGCGTGAAGACGAGGCCGTTGGCCGAGGCGTCCGTCTCGACGGGACGCGTTGCGAGGCGGCCCGAAAGGCGCGTGACGTCAAGGCCCACGACGCGGGCGACCTTCTGCAGCTCGCAAGCGCCGTGGCGCGCGCAGCCCGAGCAGGTCTCGCAGTGGTCCGAGAAGAGGAGCTCCGCCTGGAGCTTCTGCATGCGGCGGACCTTGTGCGAGTAGGTGTCGACGGCGTCGCCCTCGACAAGACGGGTCTCGCAGGCCGTCACCACGCGGCTCGTGCCGTCGGCGCGGGTGACCTCGACGAGGCACATGCGGCAAGTGCCCGGACGGTGATTGAGCGCCGCAAATTCGCAAAGCGTCGGAATGAAGGTGCCCGTGCGCCGGGCGACTTCTAGAATGGTTTCGCCCTCGGTGAACTCGACGGGCTGTAGATTGATCGTGGCCAGCATTCTGGGGGTCTCCTTCACGCGATCAGAGTTCGTCCATGGCGCTCTTGCCGGGGATCGGGAAGAGCGTCTTCACGCCGAAGAGGCGGTAGCAGCGCAGGCAGCGCTTCGCCTCCTCACGGGCGTCGGACTCGGTGAGTCCGTGCTCGACTTCCTCCCAGTTGCCCACGCGCTCGGCGGCGGACAGCATGCCGATCTCCCTGCGGGGCCTGAAGACGACGGGACGGTCGGGCACGCACTTGCCGAGAAGGTCGGCCTTCCTGATGAGGTCCGCAAAGCGCAGGCGCGGATTGAACCCCGGTGCGTCGGTCATCAGGTACTCGTGGATCGCCATGGCGGCGTTCTGGCCCTGGGCCATGCCCCAGATGAGGGACGTCGGGCCCGAGGAGGCGTCGCCGCCCGCGAAGACGCCTTCGCGCGAAGTGCGCAGCGACTCGTCGACCTCGATGGTGCCGCGCTTCGTGAGTCGGATGCCGTCGGCCTCGCAGAAGATCGACGTGTCGAGCTTCTGGCCGATGGCGGCAATCACATAGCGGCACGGCACGACGAATTCGCTCCCCTCGACGGGCCTGACGGAACGGCGGCCCGAGGCGTCGGGCTCGCCTTCGGCCATGCGCACGAGGCGGATGCCCGTGACGCGGCCGTCCTCGACGATCACCTCAACGGGCGCCGTCAGGAATTCGAATCCGATGTCCTCCTCCATGGCGGCCTTGATCTCCTCGGGGTCCGCGGGGGCGGAGGCGCGGGTGCGCCTGTAGGAGACCGTCACCCTGCCGCCCTTCATCAGGCGGCGGGCCGTGCGGCAGCAGTCCATGGCGACGTTGCCGCAGCCAACGACCACGACGTCGCCGTCAAGCTCGATCGGCTCGCCGCGGCTCTGGTGGCCCTCGACGTCGACGAGGAAGTCGAGCCCCTTGAGGTAGCCGTCGGCGGACTTGTCCTCGCCCGGCAGGTTGAGGTACTGGCCGAGCGCGCAGCCCACGCCGAGGAAGACCGCGTTGTAGCCGCGTCTGAAGAGCGAGTCGAGCGTGAAGTCGCGCCCGAAGCGGCTGTTGAAGAAGTACTGGCCGCCCATGCGCTCGATCGCGGTCGTCTCCGTCTCGAGAAGCGAGTTCGGCAGACGGTAGGCGGGAATGCCGAGGCGAGCCATGCCGCCCGCGCCCGCATGCTCTTCATAAATGTCGACCATGTGGCCGCGGCGAAGCAGATGGTAGGCGCAGTTGATGCCGGCGGGACCCGCGCCGATCACGGCGACGCGCTTCGAGACGGGCGTGGGCTCCACGCGCTCGTTCCTGAAGAGCGCCTCGATCGTCTGGCCGCAGTAGTCGGCCGCATAGCGCTTGAGGTCCTTGATCGCGACAGGGCGGTCGACGTGGTTGCGCGCGCAGGCCGTCTCGCAGGGGCGCACGCACACGCGGCCGCAGGAGCCGACGAGCGGATAATGGCGCAGCAACACGCCCGTGGCGAGCTCGGGGTGGCCGTCGCGGATGTAGTCGATGTAGCGCGGCACGTTCACCTTCGCGGGACAGGCCTCAATGCAGGGGGCCGTCGCCACGCTGATGAAGTCGCGCTGGGTGGCGGGCATGACGGGCGCGTTGACGAGAAGCTCGGGAAAGTGCTCGAGCGCGCCGAGAATGGGCTCGGGCGTCGTGAGGCCTATGCCGCAGAGGCTCGTCTCCTTCATCTGAAGGGCAATGTCGCGGATGCGCTCCCAGTCGACTTCGGATCCCCTGCCCTCGCAGGCGGCTTCAAGCGCCTCGACGATCATCACGCCGCCCGCACGGCACGGCGTGCAGCGGCCGCAGGCGAGCTCCCTGACGCGCTTGTAATAGGAAAGCAGCACGTCCGCGAGCGTCACGCGATTGTCGAACATCAGGAAGCCCTGGGGACCGGCAAAGCCCGCAACGGGATTGCCGCTGTTGAAGGCGAGGAATTCGCTCAGCGGAAGGCCCTCGGGCGCCTTTCCGTCGATCGTGCGGCGGTTGTCGTACGCGCGTCCCTTCCAGACGCCGTAAATCAGCTCGTCCATATGAAAACATCCTCTCAAGCAGGATTCGGCCGGGCGCGCCTTTTCATGCGCGGACCGGGAGTTTCAGCATAAAAGTCTACGGGAACCCGTCAAGTGTATAGTTTTTTATAGACGCAGAGGAGCCGCCACTGTATGATGGGGTCTAGCGGTTCTCAGCACCGTCCCGACGCGGCCTTCAGCCGGCGTTCAGGCAAGGGTTCCCGTCGGGAGGAAATTATAGCTAGAAAAATTTTTACAAGCAATAAATTTTTTTATATATCCACTTATGAAGCCCATACTCGCCCCGTACGTTCCGATTGCCGACCTTGTTGCCAAGACCTTCGGCGAAGACGTTGAAGTCGTTCTTCACGACCTGTCGGATCCGCAGCATTCGGTCGTCTACGTCGCCAACAACAAGGTGACGGGCCGCCAGGTGGGCGAAAGCTTCCGTCATCTGATCACGAAGGCGATCCATTCGCCGGGCGAATCGGGCGACGTCAACCCGAACTTCTACTTCCGCCACGAGGGGCGCCTCATCCGCAGCTCCTCCTCGATCATCCGTGACGAGAACGGGCACATTGCGGGTGCGTTCTGCATCAACGTCGACACGACGCGCATCACCCGCCAGATCGACATGCTCGCTCAGATGCTCCCCGGGATCGACAAGGGCGTACTTCCGCTCCTGCCCGACGAGGAAAACGAGGACGTCTGTCCCGTCGACACGAACCGCACCGTGATGGAGATCATGACGGACCTCGTCGACAACATCACGGGCGACATTCCCTCGGGCTCGATGACGCGAGAAAAGAGGATCGAGCTCATCCGCTTCATGGACCAGCGCGGCGTCTTCCTCGTGAAGGGCGCCATCGACCGCGTCGCCGAAAAGCTCGGCATCTCGAAGGTGACCGTCTACTCCTACCTCGACGAAGTCCGCGGCAAGCGCTGACCGCCACCTGTTTCTCGCCCCGAACCGCGTGACCTGCGGTCCGGGGCGTTCTGCATTCACAGACCAGACAAGGAGACTCTGATGAAATTCGTCCAACCCCCGTTCAAGGGTGAAAACAAGGGCCACTACACGCCGGGCATCATCTCGAAGGGCATGCTCTACGTCTCGGGCCAACTCTCGATCGATCCCGACACGCGCGAGGTCTGCCGGGGCGACATCCGCGCCCATGCGCGCCTTGCGCTCGGCAACGTCGACCGCGTGCTCAAGGAGGCCGGCGTGCGCCGCGACCAGGTCGTCTACTGCCGTGTCTTCACCACGAAGGGCGAGTACTGGGGCCCGATCAACGAGGTCTACGCCGAATTCTTCGGCGCGCACAAGCCCGGCCGCCTCGTCGCCACCGTGCCCGAGCTGCACTTCGGCTGCCTCGTCGAGATCGAGGCCGTGGCCGAGCTCGACGAGAACTGATCCGCATCTCTTTTTCTGGGAGACAGCCACATGACCTCCGGCTACGTCTGCACCTCCTGCGGCGCCGCATGCGCCGCCGACACCCATGAACCCAAGTGCCGCTGCGGCGGCCTCTTCGAGCTCGACTTCACGCCACCCGCGTAGGATCCCGCCCGCATCGACCGCTCCGAATGGAGCATCTTCCGCTACCGCGACTTCATGGCCGTGGACGGCGACGTCTGGCGCTCCGTCACGATGGGCGAAGGCATGACGCCCGTGATCGAGATGGACGGCAGAAACGGCGTCCTGCTCAAGATGGACTACGCCATGCCCACGCTCTCCTTCAAGGACCGCGGCGCGGCGACGCTCGTGAGCCACATGCTGGCGATCGGCGTCAGGACCTGCGTGCAGGACTCCTCGGGCAACGCGGGCAACTCCGTCGCGGCCTACGCGGCCCGCGCCGGGATCGCATGCGAGATCTACGTACCCGAAGGCACGAGCCCCAAGAAGATCACGATGATCGAGTCCCACGGCGCCAAGGTGCACGTGGTGCCGGGCACGCGCGATCACTGCGCGGACGTCTGCCGCGCGCAGGTGGCCGAACGCGGCGCGTACTACGCCAACCACGTCTACAACCCGTACTTCTACGAAGGCGTCAATAACCCCTGCCTAAAGGCAGAGGCTTGAAAGAGCCTTTATTGACTAGCCTCAGCGCCCCTCTTTCGAGAGGCGCTACGTTGGTTGGGAATGTATAGGCACCGTGGGATGTACATCCTAGTTCCACGC
>CDZU01025733.1_pt1 | contig 11116 bp, 10 predicted proteins | sample 557441 | NCBI WGS metagenome assembly CDZU01 (sample SAMEA3182114, study PRJEB8094) | gut metagenome | biome: human; feature: gut; material: Stool; isolation source: human stools | place: Canada | collected 2013-06-10
TGGCCGCCAAAGTACCGTGCATCCCCACCATGCCGAGCCAAAGCCGGTGATCCGGTGGGAACCCGCCAAGCCCCATCATGGAAGAGCAAACCGGGATATCCTGTCCCTCCGCCAAAGCGAGAAGCTCAGCTTCCGCGCCGGAGGAGATAACGCCTCCGCCGAAATAGATCAGTGGTCTCTCACTGCTTTTCAGCCGGTCAAGAGTCATCTGGATCCGTTCTTCTTTCGGGGGAATATGGGGCCGTGGCTCCACCGCAGGGCAGGGTTCATACTCCGTCACGGCCGCTGTGATATCCTTAGGCAGATCGATGAGTACCGGACCAGGCCTGCCGCTCTGGGCGATTTGAAAAGCCTGACGCACCGTGTCGGCCAAATCCTCCACCTGCTTGACAATAAAGTTGTGTTTGGTGATCGGCATAGTAATACCGGTAATATCCACTTCCTGAAAAGAATCCCGTCCAAGCAGAGGCACCGCCACATTGCCGGTGATCGCCACGATTGGAATAGAATCCATATAAGCCGTCGCGATACCGGTGACCAAATTGGTTGCACCTGGTCCCGAGGTGGCGATGCAGACCCCGACACGGCCGGTGGCGCGAGCATATCCATCCGCCGCATGAGAAGCCCCCTGCTCATGGGCGGTCAACACATGCCGGATACGATCACTGTATTTATACAGGGCGTCGTAAATATTGAGTACGGCTCCGCCGGGATAGCCGAATACGGTGTCCACCCCCTGTTCGAGCAGACATTCCACCAATATATCCGACCCGTTTCGCTTCATCGTTCCGTTCCTTCCTTTCCGGGGATCTTCCCCTGCAAAAAAGCCCTCGTCTCCTTTTTGTAAAGAGACGAAGGCCGATTCCTCCGCGGTACCACTCTTTTTGCTTCCAGGGAAGCCGCTTACCGCACGGGAGCAAAGCTCCCCCGCATCCCGTTAACGGTGGGAAACCGGCCGAGCCTACTCTCCGGGAAACCGGAATTCAGCCAGGCAGCTCCGGGGCGAGCCCGGCGGACACCGCTTGCGGCCTCGCACCAACCGGCCGCTCTCTGAAAGACGGATTGCCCGCTTTCTCCCCTTCATCGCTGTTCCATCCTGTGTATAGTGAGGTGAATGGATTTATTATAGATCAACGGCAACGAGTTGTCAAGCAACGTCCTTTTACTCCAGGTTCCTTTGTTTACCCCTAGTTTAAACATTTCACTTTGCCCGGCTATGCGGCACCGTCCTAAAGGGTATAGAATGCCCTCTGCGGACGGCTGGCTCTACCACCAGTGTCGAAGAATCGATACGCGCTAGTCATACAAAAAGACCAGCCGCTCGGCTGGCCTTTTCCACACACTAAGAGAAACAGCGCCGCAAATCGTAGCGCTGTTTCTCTATTTTACTCTATTTTACTTTAAGTCCGTATGCTTTCAAAAGCCAGCGAGCCCGCTCGACATCTTCTTCGTCGGCAGCCGGGGTATCTTTCAGCGTATAAGGGACACCCAGTGCTTCCCACTTGTACTCTCCCATCTTGTGAAAAGGAAGAACTTCCACCCGCTCAACACAAGCATAACGGGACAACAAGACTCCCAGGGCACAGAGATCGTCCTTTCCGTCGGTCAATCCCGGCACCAGTACATGCCGGATCCATACCGGTTTTTGGACGTTTTCACAGTGGTTGAGTAATTCCAGGGTATTATCCATTCCCCGGCCGGTAATTTTGCGGAACAGCTCGTCTTTCGCCGCCTTGATATCCAGCAAAAGCAGATCCGCCTGGTCCACCGCCTTCCGGCAGTGAATGAGAGACACCGACCCCGCGGTATCCACAGCGGTGTGCAGCCCGTTTTCATGGCATCCTTCCAGAATAGAGGCGGAGAACTCCGGCTGCATGAGCGGTTCCCCTCCCGAGAGCGTCACCCCGCCCTTCTGGATAAAGTTGCGGTAGCGCAGGATGTCCGCCACCACATCTTTTGACCCGACTTTTTCTCCCCCCTGCATGTTCCAGGAATCAGGATTATGGCAAAAAGCACAGCGCATGGGACATCCCTGCAAAAACAGAACGTACCGGATACCCGGGCCATCCAAGGTCCCGAAGCTCTCCACCGAATGAACCCGGCCCACCACATTTTCCATACCGCCGCCCCTTTCCCCATGTCAGCCGAATTCTTAAAAACGGGTATGGAAGGTGCGGTGGATAACGTCGAGTTGCTGCTCCCGTGTCAACTTGATAAAGTTGACGGCATAACCCGACACCCGGATGGTCAGCTGTGGGTAAAGTTCGGGATGGTCCATGGCGTCGAGAAGGACCTCTCGGTTGAGGACGTTGACGTTGATATGGTGGCCGCCCTCCTCAAAATAGCCGTCCATCAAACCAACCAGATTTTCGGCCTGTTCTTCTCGGTCATGTCCCAGAGCGGACGGAACGATGGAGAAGGTGTAGCTGATACCGTCCTCCGCATAATCGTAAGGGAGTTTCGCCACCGACATCATGGAAGCCACACAGCCGTGACTGTCCCGGCCATGCATCGGGTTGGCACCGGGCGCAAAGGGTTCCCCCGCCTTCCGGCCGTCCGGAGTCGATCCGGTCTTTTTGCCATAGACCACATTGGAGGTAATGGTGAGAATGGACATGGTGTGGATGCTCTCGCGATAAGTGGGGCATTTTTTGAGTTTATTCATAAAGAGCTTAACCACGTCCACAGCCAGATCGTCCACCCGGGGGTCGTTATTGCCGAATTTCGGGTAATCCCCTTCCACCTCGAAGTCCACCGCTAAACCGGTCTCATCCCGGAGGGGTCGCACTTTTGCATATCGAATGGCGGACAAAGAATCGGCCACCACCGATAGTCCAGCCACACCACAGGCCATGGTGCGCAGAACCTCGTTGTCATGCAGAGCCATCTGGATCTTTTCATAGCAATATTTATCATGCATGTAGTGGATGACGTTGAGGGTATTGACGTAAAGGCTGGCCAGCCAGTCCAGAATCGCGTCAAACTTCTTCATCACATCGTCGTAATCCAGGTATTTACCCCGGCAGGCCAGCAGTTCAGGCCCGACCTGTACTCCGGTCTTTTCATCCCGGCCGCCATTTATGGCATAGAGCAAAGCCTTGGCCAAATTGGCCCTGGCGCCGAAAAACTGCATCTGTTTGCCGATCCGCATGGCTGAGACACAGCAGGCGATGCCATAGTCGTCTCCAAACTTTTTCCGCATCAGTTCGTCGCTTTCATACTGGATGGAACAGGTCTCGATGGACATCTTGGCACAGTATTTCTTAAATCCAGCGGGCAGACGAGGACTCCACAGCACCGTCATATTGGGCTCGGGGGCCGGCCCTAAATTGGTCAGGGTATGGAGAAAGCGAAAAGACATCTTAGTAACCAAATGCCGTCCATCGGTGGATAATCCTCCGATGGATTCGGTCACCCAGGTGGGATCACCGGAAAACAGTTCGTCATACGACGGAGTGCGCAGGAAACGCACGAGACGCAGTTTCATGACGAAGTGATCGACGAATTCCTGGATTTCCTCCTCCGTATACCGCTCGTCGGCGAGATCCCGCTCCGCATAGATATCGAGGAAGGTTGAAATCCGTCCGATGGACATAGCGGCTCCGTTTTGTTCTTTAATGGCAGCGAGATAGCCGAAATAGAGCCACTGAATCGCTTCTTTTGTATCTTCGGCCGGCCTGGAAATATCGAATCCATAACTCTCCGCCATCCGCTTCAGGGCTTCCAGTGCTCGGATCTGCTCGGCCAGTTCCTCCCGAAGCCGGATTTCCCGGGAATCCATAACCGGATAATCCGCCGCATCTTTAGACTGCTGTTTTTCCCGGATAAGCATATCCACACCGTACAGGGCAACGCGGCGGTAGTCCCCAATGATCCGTCCGCGACCATAAGCGTCTGGAAGCCCGGTGATAACCCCCGATTTGCGGGCAGCCCGCATCTGAGACGTATAAACATCGAACACGCCGTCGTTATGGGTTTTGCGGTATTGAAAGACCTTTTCCATTTCCGGATCCATTTTACGGCCATAAGCCTCCAGGGAATTCCGGACCATCCGGATCCCTCCGAAGGGCATAATTGCCCGCGTCAGAGGCGCGGCGGTCTGCAAACCGACGATCTGCTCCTTGTCCTTATCGATATATCCGGGCTCATACGCATCGATTCCCGATATAGTGTGAGTATCGATATCGTAAACCCCGCCGCGGTTCCGTTCTTCTTTCATCAAAGCCGCGACCTCGTCCCATAGCGCCTTTGTCCGCTCTGTCGGAGGGGCGAGGAAACTCTCGTCCCCATCGTATGGGGTCACGTTGCAGGCGATAAAATCCCGTACATCCACCATCTTTTTCCAAATACCCGGCTTGAATTCCGTCATGCTGTGCTATCCTTTCCTTTCGCGGCAACGGGCCGTCTTTCCCCGCCGAAACCGGCGTCACGCTTCATGCGTTTAGTATACCAAAAACTCAGCCCCTATACAAGGAAGACGGGTAAAAAATTCGGGTGGACGCGGAGACAAATTCTAGATATTTTTCGTAATTCTGTGATCTTTTGAACATGGAACACATTGATAATCGGGCAGAAAGTCACGATATCCCCGGTAAATGATAAGATTCTTATATAGCGACCCGCCGTAGAAAACAAAGCCAAATCTTTTTAAAATTTAAAAACCGGGACGATTGGATCAAATCGTCCCGGTTCATCTTTTCATAATAAAGGAATAAGCCACAGATTAAGAAGCAAGCGGATAGCTAAAGGTGATCACCTGCTGTCTGGATATCCAGCATTCCATCGGTTCCCTTTCATCGACGGATTACTCAATCCGGTTTACTGGAGGATTTCACCGTGAACCATTTGCCGTTGACTTCAGAAGGCATGCTGATCTTCTTTTGCTGAATTTCATTGGCCTCACCGAACCACTCGATGCGCCACTTCTCTTCTGTCCGGCGAAGACGGAATGCATAAAAACGCGTCTCGTTTTCATAAACCAGCTTATACATCAGATATCGAGGATTGTTATCTTCCACGTTTTCAACTGTGGCAAAACCTTCCTCTCCGTTCCAGTATTTCGGCGTGTATTCCTTGCTGATCTGAAAGCGTACCTCACGCAGTCCCTTAACCGGTTCAGAAGCCGGCGTGGCATCCAGGCTTTCCTTTACATTGTCCGCCCCGTTTTCAAGGATAAAGGACCGGAAATCCTCCCAGGACTGATCGCCGACCAATACTTTGCTGTGTTCCGTCGCCACTTTCTCAAGAAAAATTTCAAATCGGTTCTTCATTGTCATCTGATAGGAGACTGTTAAAAAAGTTCCGATGAATAGGCAGATTACCAGAATCACCCCAAATCGAACCGGTTTAAATCGGATAGGATCCGGCGGACGCTTGATCCAAATCTTTCTGATATTAAAAATAATCAGTGGAACAATGGAGAGGACACCTAACAGAATATAAATAAACAACGCGGTCTTCATGCTCTCTCCCTCCTCACAGCACCTTGGACAGGAACTCTTTTGTCCGGGCGTGCTGCGGATGGCCGAACAACTCGCCGGGGGTTCCCTTTTCGGTGATAATGCCGCCGTCTATGAAGAAAATGGTATTCCCCACCTCCCGGGCAAATCCCATCTCATGCGTAACCACCACCATGGTGGCGTTGTTCTTGGCCAGTTGCTTCATAACTTCCAGCACTTCCCCCACCATCTCGGGATCGAGTGCCGAAGTCGGCTCATCAAATAGCAGCACATCCGGATCCATGGCCAAAGCCCGCGCAATGGCCACCCGCTGTTTCTGCCCGCCGGACAAACGGCTCGGATACTCCTGTGCTTTATCCGACAGCCCCACCTTGTTCAGCAGTTCCATCGCCAACTCGTCCGCCTCGTTTTTGGGCATCTTTTTGAGTTTGGTGGGTGCCAAGGTGATATTGCGCATGACGGTCATATGGGGAAAGAGGTTGAATTGCTGGAACACCATGCCCACCTTCTGCCGTAGTTTATCAATCTGCCGCAGATTTTGCATCACCGAGATCCCCTCGATGATAATATCGCCTTTCGTGGGAATCTCCAGAAGATTGATACAGCGCAGAAAGGTGGATTTACCGCCTCCGGACGGGCCGATCACACAGACACATTCGCCCTTGTTCACATGGGCGTCGATCCCTTTCAGGACTTCCAGTTCACCGAAATATTTGTGGAGATTCTGTACGTCAATCACTTCTACGCATCCGCCTTTCCAGAGTATTCAGTCCGGTGGAGAGTACGGTGGTCATCAGGAAATAGATATAGGCAGCGCAAAGCAGAGGTACGATATAATTGTAGGTCACACTACCCACCGACTGAGCGCCTTTAGTCAGATCGGCAATCCCGATATATCCCGCAACCGAGGTTTCCTTAAGCAAGACAATAAATTCGTTTCCAAGGGCCGGCAACACGTTCTTGACAGCTTGAGGAATGACGATATGGATCATCGTCGCACCTCCCGACAGACCGAGAGAACGGCCGGCCTCCGTCTGTCCTTTGTCTACAGCCAAGATACCCGCGCGGATAATCTCTGCAACATAGGCGCTTGAGTTAATACCAAAAGCAATGGAGGCGATTACGACATCGGAAATGCCGTTGAACAACGGCAGTTTATTAAGAACGCGCAGATAGAGAATAAAATAGATCACCATCAATTGGACGACGGCTGGGGTCCCGCGGATGACCGATATGTATCCGTTGGCAAAACCCGCCACCATTTTGCGGATCCAAACCACCACCGGATTTCCGGTCAGGTTGTCCACATCCTGCAATTTGGCGATTGCCAGCAATAAGCCAAGGATCACGCCGATTACAGCCGCGATCGCCGTCAATTCCAGAGACTTACCAAGCCCACGAAGCAGTTGTTTATACTGATCATCATGGATCAAGGTCACATAGATAGCATTGGCAAAGGAATCCGCCACATTTTCAAACCAGTGTACGACAGCACCCAAGACTGTCCCTCCTCCTATTCCATTCGGGAAAACAGAGAAAAGCCGGCCATAGGGACACAGCCGGCTTTTTCCATTTCAGTCGTTATTTGCTCGGGATGTATTTCTCGACAATCTGATCGAAGGTGCCGTTCTCTTTCAGTTCTTTGAGAGCCTGATTGATCGCTTCGAGAAGTTCCTTGTTTCCCTTTTTTACAGCCAAGGCGTACTCTTCTTCGTCAAACAGATTCTCAAGCAGTTTGAGACTGTCGCCATGCTGGTCTTTATAGGCCATCGCCGGGTTTTGGTCGATAATCACCGCATCGATCTGTCCGCTGACCAGTGCTTCAACCGCCAGCGAACCATTGTTGTATTGGGTAATATTCGCTGCGTCGGTTACTTCCGCCGCCTTATCTTTACCGGTGGTGCCGGTCTGAACGCCAATCTTCTTGCCCTTGAGATCCTCTAGCGTTGCGATGGTGCTGTCCGCTTTCAGAATAACCGTCTGAGTGGCGTTGAAATAGGTATCGGAGAAATCACAGGTCGCTTCTCTCGTCGGATCGATGGTAAAGCCGGCCGCGATCACATCAATTCTCCCAAAAGACTGCGTCAGCGATTCGAAAGCCATATCCTCGACTTCGAGTTCAAGACCCATCTTCTCCGCGATAGCACGCATCAAATCCACATCGATCCCCGCGAAGCCGGTGCCTTCCTTGTACTCAAAGGGCGGGAACTCGGCGTTGGTCCCCATGACCAGCGTCCCCTCTTTGACGAGATCCAATTCAACGGTTTCCGTGCTTCTATTCGATTCGGGTGCCAAAGAACCAGCATCCGGATTGCCGCCGCAGGCAGACAAAGACGCTGCCACCAACAACGCAGCCAAAGCGACAGCAACCAATTTTACAAATCTTTTCACACAAATCTCTCCCAACAATTCCAAATCGTTTCTAGATAGGAACGTTCTTATTATATAAGATGATAGCTCGAAAATCAAGAGACAACCACATCTTTCGCTCAAAAGAGGCAAAAGTGGGCAAGAGTGGACTTTTAGTTAGAGCGTTGCAACTTCATTTTCGAACAGTGAATGGGCTTCCTCCGTCTATTTTCTTTCACCTTACACAAAGATAAGGAGCGTCCATATCAACAACAATGCTCCATTGTAGTCATCCAGCCACCATTGGGAAAATCCGGAATCTCCACCGGCCGGCTTCCCAAGACGATAGAGCGCTCGCTCAATACTGAAATGCACATCCAGGAGGCCAATACGCCTTTAGTCCTGCTGACCTGCTCACCGTGAAAGAGGCCGCTTCAAGGCAGACGCTCCAGCACCAGGGTCATCATCTCTCTCGCCATGACCAGTTTCTCATCCTCTTCGCCGGAAAATCCGACCACGGCACCCAACATATAAGGAGCTTGATACACCACCAACGTCGACGACTCCCCGCTCCAATAACCGGATTCTCCCAGATTCGGCGCTTCTGTGAGATCGGCATAACCACGAATCATGCTTTCAAAGTCTGCCTGACTCGCGTCTTCGATCATAACGTCGATATACTGCCCGTCCTCAGCGGCAAACCGGATCATGGGGGCATCTTCATAATACACTTCCGGACCCGTAACGGCCATTCCCAGTGTTTCCGATACGTCTTCCGCCGTCAACAACGTCTCCAAATCCAAACTGACAAAAGTCGGATCCGTAATTTCGGGCAGGGTTTCCTCCACGCTCGAAGCGGGTTCGACCGGTTCGCCCTGACAAGCGACCAGCATCAGCAGGATCATTAAAGAAATGAGCAACAAACAAAAGCGTTTCATTCAGGTACACTCCTTCATTCGGTGGGCGGCAGGTGTAGTTCAAATATCCGGCTTCCATCGGTGGCGGTTCAAATCAACACAGCCATTGTCCCGAAAAGAGATCCCCTCCTGTTCCAGCAACAAGCGCTGTTCCTTCCATCCCGGAACGAGACCTCCTTGTCCATTAACCACTCGATGGCAGGGCAGAAGCCGACCGCAAGGCGCCAAACGCATCGCACGCCCAACCTGTCTGGCCCACTGAGGCGCATGCAACATCCAGGCGAGCTGGCCGTATGTAGCGACAAAACCTGACGGGATCCGCGCCACAAGACAGTAAACAGCCTCATAAAAGGCCGCCATCTCCTCAGACATCACGATCCGCCAAATCTTCATAGGTCTCAGCCCGGACAACCACACGGGCCCTTCCATCCCTCGTCATCACAACGGCAGGCCGGGGCAAACGGTTGTAATTGGAAGACATAGAGAGGTTATAGGCACCGGTTGCCAACACCGCGAGGATATCACCGGGCTCACAAGCCTGCAAAGGCGCATTTTCCTGAATCAGATCGCCGCTTTCACAACAGCGTCCCGCAATCGTCACAGTCCGGTCGGCATTCTCGCCAGCCCGGTTGGCTATTAAAGCGGTATAGGGAGACTGATACAGTATGTAACGGGGATTATCCGGCATCCCACCGTCCACGCTTACATAGGTGCGCACTCCCGGGATCTCTTTGACATGTCCGACGGTGTAAAGCGTGATTCCAGCGTCGGCGACAACCGAGCGGCCCGGTTCGATGACCAGATAAGGGCACGGAAAATGCAGGGCCTCCGTCTTTTTCAAAACCGCTTCGGTCAGTACACGTACCATATCTCCGCAAGCCTTAGGATGATCGCTTTCCATATACTTAGCTCCGAACCCGCCTCCAAGATTGAGTTCTCCGACCACGGTTCCGGTCTCTTTACGGACGCAATCCATAAAATCCAGCATGACTTCGGCCGCATGGACAAAAGGCATGTCATCAAAGATCTGGGAACCGATGTGGCAGTGAAAACCCTTAAGCGCAATCGCGTCGAGGCCCACCGCATCCACAGCGCCCTGTAAAGCTTCTCCACTTTCCAATGTGAAGCCAAACTTGGAATCGATCTGTCCCGTGCGGATGAAACTATGGGTATGGGCCTCTACCCCCGGCGTGATCCGCAGATACACCGATGCGGTCTTCCCCATCCCCTTAGCGATGGCAGAAAGGCGACGCAGTTCGGTAGAGTTATCCACCACAATACGGCCTACTCCGACTTCCATGGCCATGCGAAGTTCCGCATCGGATTTATTATTGCCGTGAAAATACAGCCGCTCTGCCGGAAAACCCGCTTGTATTGCCGTATAGAGTTCGCCGCCCGATACCACATCGGCTCCGCATCCCTCCTCGTTGACGATCCGATACAGTTCTTTAAAACAGCATGCTTTGCTTGCATACGCGACACGGCCCCCGGCCGCATAAGCGTCCATCGCGCCTTTGAATTCCCGCAGAGCTTCGCGAATAGCCTGCTCATCCATGACATATAGCGGCGTACCAAAGGTCTCCGCCAGGGAAACCGTGTCGCAACCGCCAATGGTCAGATGTCCACGGGCATTGATGTCCAGACAGTCCGAAACAAACATGGGCTTCATCCTTTCTTTGAAACGACCGAACTTCGACTTCCGTAACTTGTCGACATCCGTTTTTAGGCGGTCACGCCTGCGAGAATTGTCCGCAGTTCTTCAGCCCCTTCTCCCGTCACAGAAGAAAAGGGAATCCACTTTATACCATCATATGCCACCCATTCCTTTTCAAAAGCGGCTAAGCGCACCGCCCGTTCGGTTTTGTTCAGCTTATCCGCTTTCGTCAGCGCGATTAAAAAGGGGATTTCCTCCTGGACGAAAAAATCAAGCATCGCCCGGTCGTCCGCGGAAGGAGCATGCCGGATATCAATCAATTGAACCACCAGCCGCAAATCCCGGTCGTCTTCAAAATACCGCCGGATGACGGCGCTCCATTTTTTCTTCTCTCTTTCCGAAACCCTGGCATAGCCATATCCCGGTAGATCGACAAGCCGGAGAGTATCCAGACGATAAAAGTTGATAGTCGCGGTTTTTCCGGGCGTCGCGCTGGTGCGGGCCAACGACTTCCGGGACAATAGACGGTTGATCAGAGAAGACTTTCCTACGTTGGACCGCCCAGAGAAAACCACTTCCGGCAGGGTGGAAGGAAACAACTGACTACCGTCTGCCACCGACGTTTCAAAAACTGCGGTTTCCAGTTTCATCCGGCGTCTCTCCTTTTTTCGATCACTGGGTTCTGCATACCGCCGGAGCCTCCCCAAGCGGCGGAGATATTACCGGCGGCTGCGGGC
>CDZU01007811.1_pt1 | contig 11115 bp, 10 predicted proteins | sample 557441 | NCBI WGS metagenome assembly CDZU01 (sample SAMEA3182114, study PRJEB8094) | gut metagenome | biome: human; feature: gut; material: Stool; isolation source: human stools | place: Canada | collected 2013-06-10
GAAGATGAGACGAGCAATGATGCTATGCGCCGCTGTGTTGTGCCTGACGATGACACTGGCCCCCACAGCCCTGGCCGCAGGAACGAACGAGGTGGAGATCTGCTACCCTACTGCTATCACCCAGAGTGAGGATGGCACCGAGCTGCGAAAGCTCTATGACCTGGGACCGGAGGACGATCCCACGGGCATCCCCCGGTCTGACTTTGAGCAGGATGGTTTCCACTATACTCTGACAGATCTGCTGCGGCAGGAACTGCCGGAACACGACGAGCGACAGCACACGGAAACGGTCAGCCTCCAGAGCGCCAATAAGGACATGGCCTCCATCCTGGCACTGCTGCCTCAGGAGAAGGAGTTCATCACGGAGGACGGCTACATGGGCACCCTGTCTCTCCAGCTGGACACAGTCCAGGTGGAAGTCTCCGGCTACGGCAGCAGCACCCGGGAGATCTCCGCCACCAGGTCCTATCCCAACCTGGCCAATCAGGACACTTCCAACATCCCCAAGACCATCCAGGACAATGGACGGACCCTGACCCTCCAGACCATCAACTGGCAGACGGACAACACAGCAACCCTGGACGGCTACGCCCTGGGTGACCGCTTTACTGCCGTGGCCACCTACACCGGCAGTGCTACCAGCAGCTATGTGAAGGGTTACACCGTCACCGCCGACTATACCGGCACTGTTGGCAAAATCAATCTGGACCGTGTCCGCTATGTGGCCATCTTCGAGGGCACACCCCTCCAGCCGGTGGAGGAAGTGCCCGCAGCGGCGGCCTTCAGCTGGGCTGTGCTGCTGGTGCCCATCGGCATGGTGGCCCTGGTGGGTGCCGTGGCCGGGGCGGCGCTGTTCATCCGGCACCGCCGGGAACACGAGCCGGTGGAGGAGAATGAAGTGTGAGAAGAAAGCATGGGAAATATGCGAGGAGGAGTTTTCATGAAACGAGTCATTACAAGCCTTGTGAGCCTTTGTCTGGCCGCCTGTCTGGCATTCCCCGCAGGAGCCCTGGACTATACCATCGCCGCGCCGGGCGATCCGGAGTACGGAGATCCCACTTCCATCGAACCTGTCATCATGGCAGACGGCGGCGCGGCAAAAAATGAGGACCGCAGCAAGAACGCCGCCCGGATCCCACCGGCCTTTGGCAGTCCCAGCGCATACGCGCTGAACACTGGCACATACCTCACCCCCAACCTGGCACCGGGAGGACAGGCAGTCACCGGGGCGGTCATCAACGGCGGTTCTGCCGCGGTGGTGACACCGGGGACCTCCGCCTCCAGCAGCGGGTCCACGGTATCTTCGTCCACCGGCTTCACGGAAGTGACAAGTGATCTCTACTACAGCGGCGGATATCTGGCGACCCTCAAGATCCCAGCTGTCGACCTGAACGTCAAGGTGTACCAGGGCACGGGCAGCAAAACTCTGGCCCGCGGGGTGGGGCACTTTGAGGAAACCAGCATCTGGAACGGCAACATAGCCCTGGCGGCCCACAATAGGGGTACCAACGACTACTTCGGTGAGATCCATACCCTGGATATCGGAGACCGAATTACACTGGCCACCAAACTGGGGACCCGGACCTACAAGGTGGTCTCCGTGGAGAAGATCAGCGAGACGGATCGGAGCGAGCTATCCCCCTCCGCGGAGAACCGCCTGACCCTGTACACCTGCGTCCGGGATCAGCGTACCTACCGCTGGTGCGTCCAGGCGGTGGAGGCGTGATGGACAAACTGCTGTATGATCGAGCGATTCCTTCTGCGTTTTGGTCAATAGCTTTCCACATTTTCTTGGCGTATCATGGTGCCACAGGCAAGAGGGACTCCCCATGACCGTGGAAGAGTTCCTCGAAATCCATCCGGATGAGGATGTGGACCTGCAGGTGCCGGAGGGCCGTGTCCTGCTGGATCACGGACAGGTCCAGCGCCTGCTGGGAGGCCGACCGGTGATCGTCTGCAAGACCGGCGTACAGGACGCCCAATATATGCAGGCGGAGGATCTGCTGAACCAGGTGGTCTATCTGACCCATCAGACCTGCAGTCTGTGGCGGGTATCCGCGGCCCATGATCCGAAGTTGCAAAAACCGGTACGCTATTGGCCAAAGCTGAAGAGGGGGATATCGCTATGAACAACAGAGGAAAGAAGATGGGACTGCTGCTCACCGGCATGGCATTGGGTGCGACGTTCTGCGGCGGCGCTGCGGCAGCGGGTATCGTTGCGGTGCCCACCAGGCAGCCCATCTATGTGGATGGACAGCAGGTGAAGATGGAGGCATACAACATCAATGGGTCCAACTATGTGAAGCTGCGGGACGCCGGCAGGCAGGTGGGATTCAACGTCTATTGGGACAACGGCGTCCAGGTGGACACGGGCGCCCCCTACACCGGCGTGGCGCCGACACGCGATGAGCAATCGGTACCTGCCTCGGATATCTCATCCATGCGGCAGGAAATCGTTGATAGAACCAACCAGCTCCGTCAGGAGGCTGGCCTAGCGGACTTGGAAACCGACGTCATGCTGACACAGGCGGCCCAGGTCCGAGCTGATGAAATGGCTGCCACCGGCACCTACTCCCACATCCGGCCTGATGGCTCTGACCGGTCAACCGTCAGCAACTGTCCCTATACCGCAGAGAACATTCACAGGATCGCGGACCGCCGGCTGGCGGAGTTGGGCAAAGGACTGGCGGAAGTGGTTGTGGATGACTGGGCGGCATCCAGCGGACATCTGAAGAACATTCTCAATGATGGGCTGTCCGAGATTGGCGTGGGCCTTGCCCGAGGTATGAATGCCGCTGGAGAAGATTGCTGGTACTGCGTTCAGATATTCGCTTATGAAGGGTATCACGTCACTTGGGTGGACAACCCTGTAGAATAAAACAGAAAGCAGGCAGCCGCCTGCTTTTTGTTCGATCAATCTTTGCAGAACCTCCTGGCACCGCAGTTGTAGAGGATCGCCATACGGGGCTCCAGGACCGGCAATTCTGTTTCGCCGTTCTCTTCCTGCAGATACCACTTCTCTCCGTCCGTGGAGAGGACCTTGGTGAGGTCCTTGAGCGAATAGGCATTCATTTGGATACTGCCTCGATCCCACTGGGAGAGAATGTACGGAACATCCACATCAGAAGGTGAGTCGATGATGGCCAGCTTCAGCTCCTGGATGTACGCCCCGCCAAAGACCTGGTCGATCTGCGCATTCTCAAAGCCGCTGTCGGAGAAAGCCTTTACGGCATCCACAAGATCCGTGTTGTTCCAGATTGGAGCCACCACATAGCTCTTCGTCAAATCTACCCGCACGGTCCCCTTGGAGGGGATCTCAGACAGTGGGATCAAATCGTCCAAGGAAAACGGAGCTGTTCTGGTCTTTGGCAGGAAGATCCTGGCGGCGCTGTCCGCGGCCATGCTGGAGGCCAGAGCACGGATGGCCCAGTCCAGATAGACATTGAAATCCCGCCCGGTCTCGTGGCAGCAGTGCAAAGCCTGATTTAAGAATTTGGAAAATGTCTCATAGTCCGTCAGGGCCATAGGTGGCAGCGGGCTTTCATACAGTTCCTTCATGGGGTTGAGCGAAAACATGGCAGTTCCTTTCTTTCCTCTCTCATCGCAAAAATCGACATTATTCTAGCATATCACAGCTCAAAATACAACGACCAGTCTGTGCTGCTTGCATAGGCAATGGCAGGCCGTCCTATATGGACGGCCTGCTTTTTTGTGCCCTTTTACACTCGAAATCCAAATAAAAGGCCGTGAAAGGAGGACACCGAAGCGGCCTTTCGAGTGGGCTATCCCACCTTTCACGGTCAGAAAGGGTTTTATGAAAAAGAGAATCGTCACATTGCTTCTGACTCTGCTGACAGTGCTCTCGCTCCTGCCAACGGTGGCGATGGCGGCAGAATCCACTGGCGTGGGGATTACGCCGGTGACGGACCCCAACCTCTGGACCACCCGGCTCAACTCCCAGGGGCAGACCTATTCCTACCGCCCGCCCACGGCGGCGGGGCGGCAGCTCTACTGCATGGACCTGGGCTACTCTTACCGTTCTGGCACGGAGTCGTTTCTCCAGTCCTACATGTACCGCTCCGCCACCGGAGCGGATGCGGACGCCCTGTGGAATGACGCTGTTGCCGAGACCGGCCTGGGCGAGATGGACGCCATCACCAAAGAGAACGTCAAATGGATGATGAGCTACATTGCGGACTACACCGGTGAAATCCCCGGCAGCCTGTTCATGGCACTTCAGACCTACATCTGGGACAATCAGAGCGATAAGAGTGCGGGCGGCGATCCCAGCGGCGACATCGACGCTGGCGGCTTCGCCAACGCTGATACCTACGACCAATATGTAGAGTATTACAACTGGCTGCTGGGCCAGAAGGCCAATGAGGATGCCGAATTCCAGCGGCAGATCGAGGAATACGCCGCCCAGGGCATCCACGCCTCCATCGTGGAGGACGAGAGTTCCAAGTGGGCGGTGCTGGCCACCTCCAGTGTCTCCGGGCGGCAGTCCTTCTTCGCCTACCACAGCGGCCGTAAGGTTATCGCAGATGATGAACCGCAGGATGACGATGATCCTCCTCCCGCTGGCGATGGCGACATCACCTTCCAGAAGGTCATCGCCGGTACCGACAAGGGCCTGGACGGGGCCGTCTATAACATCTACCTGGACGGCCAAATCGTTGGCAGCGATGTGACCTCCGGAGGGGGATACATCGAGGTCCACGATGTCACCGAGGGCCTGTGGTCCTTTGTAGAGCAGGAGGCCCCGGCGGGCTATGCCTTGGACCCGACGCCCCACAGCGTCTACGTCAGCGTTACCGACGGCGATAAGCAGTACACCGTCACCGTTGGAGACGAGGAGTTGCCCGGCATCAAGGTCATCAAGACCTCGGCTGTCGATGGCTCTCCCGTGGAAAACGCCGTCTATTCTATCGAGGGCGTCACTTGCGCCTTCAGCACCTCCGTCTCCACCGGACCGGATGGGAGCGCCCTGGTGGAGGACCTCCCCGCCGGCGTTTATATCGTCCGTGAGGAGTCCGTTCCGGAGCCGTTCGTGCGGACTGCCAGCGAGCAGACCATCGCCCTCCGGCCCGGCAAAATCAGCGAGGCACGGTTTGAGGATTACACCCGGCCCGGATTGGAGATCGTCAAGCGGAATATTGCCGACAGATCTCCCATTGAGGGAGTCACCTACCAGGTCCGGCAGATCGACGGGGATTTCCTGGACACCGTAGAGACCGATTCCAGCGGCAAAGCATTTCTCGAAGTGGACCCCGGCAGCTACGAAATTTCGGAGGTCAACGTACCGTCCAACGTCATTATCAGCGAGATTCCCCAGACCATTTTCCTGGAGCCGGGCGTCACCCGGACGGTGCGCTTCTTTAACGCAGTCAAACCATCGCTCACAGTTATCAAACGCAATTCCATCACAAAAGATCCACTTGAGAACGCCAAGTTCCATATCTATTATGCCAGCGACAACACGGAAACCGGCGAGATCAATGACCTGGGGACGTACTACACGGACTCCTCGGGGCGCATCGTGCTCACCAATGTCAACAGGGGCTGGTACAAGGTCGTCGAGGAGGAGAGTCCGACAGGATTCTCCATCCAGGATGACGGCGTCTATGAGTTCTACCTGGAGGCCGGCGTCAGCCGTGAGTTGGTCGTGGACAACACGCCTCTCAGTGCGCTTGTTGTCTACAAATACGATAGTGCGACGAAGCTGCCGCTGGAGGGCGCACGATTCGAGCTGCGTTACCTCAGCGGCGAGACCTCCGGCACAGAGGGGACGGTCATTGGCGAATATGTGACCTCGAAAAATGGGTCCTTCACGGTCACGGGGCTAAAAGAGGGCACCTATATCTGTCAGGAACTGGAAAGCCCGGACGGCCACCTCATCGACTCGGAACCCCAGACTGTCTATATCTCTGGCAAAGAGCAGGATGTGGTCACCCTGCGGTTCGGCAACGCGCCGTTGGGGTCTTTGCTTATTACGAAGGTCTCGGATGATGAGAAACGGGAGCCGCTCTCTGACGTCGAGTTCCTGCTGACGGACAGCAGCGGAAACTTCATCGGCACCAACAACGGCCGGTATGTGACCAACAGCGCGGGCGAGATTCTGGTGGAGGGCCTCATCCCTGGAACCACAGTGGTTGCGCGGGAGGTACGGGCCAAGCCTGGCTATCTGCTGGACGACAGCCCCCAGTACGCCCTAATCCGCAGCGGCGAAACCGTTGGCCTCGAATTTAGAAATGCTCCCGCAGGCAATCTGGTCATCGTCAAGCGGAGCAGCTCCGGCACCCATGAGCCGCTGGAGGGGGTGGAGTTCAAGATCACCTATGCGGATGGGTCCTATGTCCCGGATGAAAACGGCCAGCTCTCCTCCAACGGCCTCTACTATACGGACCGGGAGGGAAAAATCACCCTTTCAGGGGTAGTTGGGACTATCGTAGCAACGGAAACGGCCTCGATTCCAGGGTACACCATCGACGAGGCCACCCGGACCCAGACGGTGGTGGTCCACCCAAACGACACCCAGACGTTGTATGTGTACAATGAGCCAGAGACGACCCTCGTCCTGGAAAAGTTCATCAAAGGCACAGACCGGGAGCCGTTGGCCGGCGTGGAGTTCCTGGTCACAGACGGCGCCGGGACGGTCATTGGTCCCAACAACGGCGTCTACACCACCGGGGAGGATGGCCGTGCGGTCATCACCGGCCTCACCCCCGGAACTACCATCACCGCCAGGGAGACCCAAACAGCGGAGGGCTTTGTGCTGGATGGCAGCCCCCAGAGCATCCTCATCAAAGAGGGCGAGGTCCAGACGTTGACCTTCTGGAATGCCAGAGAGGGTGGCGTGGAGCTGGTCAAGGTCAACGCCGCGGACAAGACGGAGCGGCTTTCTGACGCTGTTTTTGAGATCCGCAAGGCATCGGATGACGCCCTAGTGGACACCGTCACCACGGGAGACACCGGCACTGTGTTTGCTCCGCTTGCCGAGGGCGATTATTATGCTCTGGAACTGGAAAGCCCCTCCGGATTCAAGCTGGACTCTACCCGGCACTATTTCACCGTCAAGGATGGCGAGGTCACCCAGGAGGTCATTGAAAATGAGGCCGTCTCCGGCATTCTGCTCCATAAGGTGGACAGCGCCACTGGGGATGGAATTTATGGCGTCACCTTCCTGCTCTACGATGATACCAACACCCCCATTGGCCAGTACACCTCGGATGACCGAGGCTATGTTTACATTGAGGGGTTGGAGAGTGGCCGCTTTTATTTGCGTGAATTGGAAAACGAAGGTTATATCGTAGACACGGAGAAAAAGACCGTCTATGTAAAGTCTGGGGAGACCACGGAGATCACCTGGAAGAATACCCCCATCACCGGTCAGATTCAGATCACGAAAACCTCGGCAGACTATAACAGTATGAATGGCTGGCCCGCCGGGACGCCCATCCCCAACACGGAGTTCGAGATTTATAACGCCCGGACCGGCAAGCTGGTAGATACCATCCGCACGGACAAAAATGGTGTCGCCGTCTCCAAGCCCTTGCCTTTGGCGCGCTACGAAGTGATCGAATCCAAAGCCGCGGATTTCTATGGCCTGGACAAGACTCCCATCGAGGTGGAGATCGAGTACGCCGGGCAGATCGTGAAAGCCGCCATGACCAACAAGAGCCTCTACACCAACGTCTCCATCAAGAAGACCGGCTATGTGGAGGTCATGCCCGGCCAGACCCTACGCTACGACTTCACCGACATCGCCAACAACTCCACCACATCCCTCGAGTCTTTCTACTGGAGGGAGCGCCTGCCTGCTTTCGCGCACTTGCAGAAAATCGTCACCGGCACCTGGAACGTCCCCGGCAGCTACAAGATCGTCTATAAGACCACGCTCAGCGGAGATACCTACCGGGTCCTGGCGGACAATCTCAGCACCCAGCAGAACTATGTGCTGGATGCCTCGCCAGCGGCCCTGGGCCTCGCCTCCGGGGAGAAGGCAACGGAGTTCATGGTGGTGTTCGGGATCGTGCCGGCCAACTTCCGGCAGGTGGAGGCGCCCGTGGTGTACTGCACCGCCAGCCAGTGGCTCACCGGCGGCAGCCAGATCGTCAACCAGACAGATGTGGGCGGCATCCACGATGGGCAGTGGATCATGGCCACCTCCCGGTGGGCGACCAAGGTCTATAAGCCTGCTGAACCCCTGCCCAGAACCGGATATTGAGAAGCATCAGAAACTGGAGAGCCGCCCCGATTTGGGTCGGCTCTCCCATTTTCGATAGGAGGAACAACGATGAACCGTAAGAGATTCCTGCCTATGCTGACAGCATTCTACCTGCTGGCGGCTCTGTTCTGCACCCCAGCCCTGGCGGTCGGCAGTGTGGCGGATGCGGTGGAACAGACTTGGGGCGACGCCTCAGAGCAGATCAAGGCTGTAGTGGACAGCGTAGTGTTTCCGGCGTTGAGCATGGTGCTGGCCATTGCGTTTTTTGTGAAGCTGGCGCTGACGTATTTTGAGTATCGGAAGCACGGACAATTTGAGTGGACGGGCCCGGCCATCCTGTTCGTCTGCCTGATCTTCGTCCTGCTGGCCCCCAACTACATCTGGGGCATCATCGGAGGATAAGGAGAATGGTAATGCAGAGAGAGGAATTTTCGGAGAGGGCCCAGACACAGAAGATGGATACGAACCAGGGAGAGCGGGCACGCCTGGAAAATAGGAGGCGGTTTTCAGGGGAACTGGCGGAGGGGGCCCTTCAGTTTTTCGCCCTGGAACAAACCCTTGGTGGCCAGGCGGGAGGCTTTGGAGCGTGGCTGCAAGCCACATACGAGTTGAATGAAGATTTTGAAGAGCCCTATTCAAAAGTAGTGGATGACATCTGTCAGGCATTTCGGGAGGTGGAGCGCCGCCATGGGACAGCAATCGCCCAACATTTATATGACGTCCACTCTGTCATCCTTCCGACGGAGATTCAGAACGCTGCCGATTACCTGGCTCTTGGCGGGCAGCCGGAGGATCTCCCAGCGTTGGCAAGGAGCGGCATTTTTCTGGAGCATCTGGACCCAGATGCCATCACCAGGGCTATCGACTACATGGAGTCTGCCGGAGAGGCATCCGGCGCCTATCAGGCCGCAAAAGTTGAGACACAGGATAAGACCTGGGATTCCGGACAGAAGTTCCAGCAGACCATGGGGAGGTAACTTGGGTTACCGGAATGCCGCGGCTCGGGAATCATGAAAATCAGATTGCTTAATGTCCTACCGCAGGGTATAATAAATTCAGCGAGGAGGTGCTGAGGATGACGGTTAAAGTGAAAGAGGAATTGTCCCATATCTGCCAAATCATTGCGGAAACAGTGGATGCTGAAAAAATATACCTGTTTGGCTCCTATGCCTACGGCACCCCGAGTCGGGATAGTGACTATGATCTGTGTGTTCTCGTCTCTGATATGGCATTGCGTCCTGCAGACGCGGTCAAACGAATTCGCCGCGCCCTGTTCATGGTCCAGGACACGCCGCTGGATGTGATCGTGTATCATACCGGAGTCTTTCGGCAGAGGCAAGCACAGCCCTCCCTGGAACGAAAAATTGCGAGAGAGGGGGTGGTCCTGTATGAACGGCCAAGAGACATGGAGCAGCGAATGGCTTGACTTGGCGGAAATGGACCTTGGCGCTGCGGAATACTTGCTTGGGATGCGTCCAGTACCTGTGGAGATCATCTGCTATCACTGCGAACAGGCAGCTGAGAAAATGCTGAAAGGAACACTGGCGCAATTTGGCATGGAACCGCCCAAGACACATGATTTGATTCAGCTCTGCAAGCTCTGTATGGAGCGGGACCCGCAGTTTGAGCAGTTGGCAGACGCCTGCGTGGAACTGACCCCCTATGGTGTACAGGTGCGGTATCCGTCCCATATGGAGCTGGATGAGTCTGACATGAACTGCGCACTGCGGGAATGCAGGAAGATCCGCGAATTCGTTTTACAGAGACTGGATCCACATATCTCACAAGACATTAAAGCGGTAACAGAAGCAAAACGGAAGTTTGAGCAACACATGGGATAATACAAAGGCAGCAATTCCTGATGGGTTTCAGAAGCGGACACAGAAACTGTGTCCGCTTTTGTTTTTTCAACCCCAATTCTAGATGCGCCGCTTGTGCTGTGCTTCACTTTTGGTGCAGATTATTTGTATATAGAACGGAGGAATTTTTTTCATTGTTTATCTGGGACTTTGTAGCGTCTACGGTCATGGATGATCTCATCGACTGGTTCTATGGCCAACTGGTGGGCTTTTTGGGGAATTTCTTTGCCCAAATGGGTAATATGGGCGTGGAACTGTTTGACCTGGAATGGGTGCAGGCTGTGATTTTGTTTTTCTCCAAACTAGCTTGGGCTCTGTTCGCTGTGAGCCTAGTGGTACGAGCATTCGAGTGCGGCATTGAGTACGCCAGCGGCCGGGCCAATCTACAGCAAACAGCTCTGGACATGATCAAGGGCTTCTTTGCCGTGTCCCTGTTCACCACGGTTCCCGTCCGGCTGTACGCCCTGTCAGTATCCCTCCAAGGAACTCTTTCTGTAGGACTGACCGGTTCGGACACCACCATCGGAGAGGTAGGGCAGCAGATCATTACGGACCTCAGTGAAATCGACTCCCTGGCGGACATGATCGACAACAGCTACTTCGGCCTTGGTGTCATCACCAGCCCCCTCATGATCCTGTTCTGCGTCATCCTTATGGCTTACGCGGTGATTAAGGTGTTCTTCGCCAACCTGAAGCGGGGCGGTATCCTGTTGATTCAGATCGCCGTGGGAAGTCTCTATATGTTCTCTATTCCGCGAGGATACATCGACGGCTTCGTCCAGTGGATGAAGCAGGTTGTTGTGGTCAAGCTTTTTTGTAACACTTGTGGCTAAAAAAATAGTGCTTATCAATTTATGCTGCCGTCCTTGCTTCATATGGGGTTCGATAACCATTATAACTGTGTGGACGAACATGATTATAATCAACGTATGCAAATTCTTCTACCTTTTGATAGAGTGTTTCCTCTGTTGTAAACTCATACAAATTTGTGCATTCATTCTTCAAGGTATTGAAGTAACGCTCCATCGG
>CDZU01012458.1_pt1 | contig 11111 bp, 12 predicted proteins | sample 557441 | NCBI WGS metagenome assembly CDZU01 (sample SAMEA3182114, study PRJEB8094) | gut metagenome | biome: human; feature: gut; material: Stool; isolation source: human stools | place: Canada | collected 2013-06-10
GCTGGATAGAGCATCTGCCTTCTAAGCAGAGGGCCAGGGGTTCGAGTCCCTTCAGGCGCGCCATCCATGGTGGATATAGCTCAGTTGGCTAGAGCGCCAGATTGTGGCTCTGGAGGCCGTCGGTTCGAGCCCGATTATCCACCCCAAAACAGGGACACGCGGGCTCTTTCCGGGTGTCCCTCTTCTGTCCGGCAGCAGGCGGTTCGTCGCCTGTTATATTGGGATGTAGTCTAGTGGTAGGACAGCAGACTTTGACTCTGCTCGTGCTGGTTCGATTCCAGCCATCCCAGCCACACCCGCGGTGAGCATGTCGCGCACCGCGGGTTTTCTTTTTATCCGGACAGGCCGTCCGCGTCCAGGATCGCCTGCTTTCAGTGTCGGCGCTCTGCGGTGGATATGGCCTTCCTCAAATCAAAAAGACTCCCTGCGGCGATTATAAATCCATCTTCCCGGCGCAAAATAACAATCAGGAGATGACGCGATGAATCTGCTTTTAAGCGACATGGTTTTCCGAACGGCATTGCCTCAAACAGCGGATAACCGGTATGTTTTCCTTCCGGAACAGAACGTGTCAAACTGCATCGGCTGTTTTGGCTGCTGGGTCAAAACACCGGGAAAATGCGTGATACGAGACGACGCGGTCTCGGTTTATCCCCTGATCGCGCAGAGTCGGAAACTGCTGTACGTCAGCCGGATACGGTACGGCTCCTACGATATTCCGATGAAAACCATGCTCGAGCGAGCCATCCCGGTCCAGCAGGCCTTTATCCGCCTGCATCAGGGGGAAACCCATCACGTGCAGCGAAACGTGGCGGAAAAGGACGCCGTGATTCTGGCCTACGGTGAAACCTCTGAAGAGGAGCGAGGCCTGTTCCGTCGTTTGGTTGAACGCAACGCCAAGAATATGCTGTTTAAAAGCTGGAGGATCCATTTCGTCCCCCAAAACGAAGTGGAAAATGAGGTCGTCAAGGAGGTCGCGTTATGGGGAACCTCATGATTGTCAACGGGAGTCCCCGGGCGCCGAGATCCAATTCCAAACGATACATCCGGCTTTTTGAAGAGTTTTGGGGATCACCGGCCGAGGTGTACCAGGTGACGGCCGGCCGGCACCAGGAGGCTTGCCGGAAAATCAGCGAATGCCGGGACCTGCTCTTGGTTTTCCCTTTGTATGTGGACGGCGTTCCCGCTGTGCTGATGCGCTTGCTCTTTGACCTGGAAGGGTCTTTTTCGGCAAACCGGCCGACTGTCCATGTCCTCGTCAACTGCGGTTTTTTGGAGCCGGAACAGAACCGCACCGCGGTCGAGATCATCCGGTTATTCTGCAAGCAAAGCCGCTGCCCCTTTGGGTCGGTGCTTTGTATTGGCGCGGGCGAAGCCATTTTAGACACGCCCTTTGTCTTTCTGGTCAAACGCAAGATTCAAAAAATGGTGCGGGCCATCCGGTCGGGAAGCCCTGTCTCGCTAAAGGTCACGATGCCTCTGACAAAAAAAGGGTTTTTGAAAGCCTCCACAGCTTATTGGATCCGGTACGGGGCACAGAACGGAATCCATCGGGAGCAGATGGCAACGATGGATATCGAGGGACAGGACAGTCCGTCTTCTCCAAAGCGCGGCGGCTCTTAGCCATATTCCGGCAGGAAATTCTGCATTTATGAAAAAGCAAGGCGGAAGGAGAGAATCCACTTTCCGATTTTATAATACAACAAAAATTTATTAAATAGATATTGAATACAATATTACTTTATCCCACTTTATCATAAAACCCCTATGCCAATGAATCCTATACTATACTATAGGATAGCATAATGGCAGTGAGGTGAGGATATTGCGCTCTCTGAAGCAAAAAGTCAGCATTACACTGGACGGCGATCTGATTGAACGGGTTCGTATCCTGGCAGAGGAGCAGGACCGCTCTTTTTCTCAATTTATCAACATGGCATTAAAAGAATACTTGAAAAGATTGGACAAATCCGGGAATTCCCAATTATGAAAATATCCGAAAAATGCTCCGAATGGCCGTCGCCATCCGGAGCGTTTTTTAAATCAGGCCCTTCCATTTTGGTAGAATTTCCACTGTGAACATTCCTATGCAATTCCAACTCTGTCAAAATAATTAGCGCTTCTAAAATCCATCAGAGCCGTATATACTACAAAAATTTACAAAACAAACATGAAATATATTACTACTTAATCCTACTTTATGCTAAAAAGCCATATCTCTGCTTATCTTATATTATACTATACAATAGTACAAAAGGTTGCGAGGTGAGAGTTATGCGCCCTCTGAAACTTAAAGTCAGCATTACGCTGGACAGCGATCTGGCCGAAAGGGTCCGCTCTCTGGCGGAGGAAGAGGAACGTTCCTTTTCCCAGTACATCAACATGGTCCTGAGAGAACACCTAAACAGACTGGATCAATTCGACAACCTGTAGGCTAACCACTCATGAAAAACGCCGTCCTGCCCGGACAAAATTCCGGGCGGGACGGCGTTTTTTAACCAGGTTGGCCCTCAATGCCATCCGGAGGCGGGGACTTTTCTTCAGAAAAAGGGGCCGGTGTTTTGCGAATTCGCTGGACAGCCTTCAGCCGGTATTCGGGGTCGGTTTCAAAACCGACGAAGGTCCGGCCGGTCTGTTTGCAGACCACGGCCGTGGTGCCGCCGCCCATAAACGGATCGAGCACCAGATCGCCGGGCCGACTGCTCGCAAGAACCAGCCGCCGGATCAGCTCCAGCGGCTTTTGAGTGGGATGGATCCGGTCCTTTTCCTGGTAAAAATTGATGTCGTCCCACACGTCGGTATATCCCATTTGAGGATTGAAGGTGATGGCCAGCCGGTCGTACGGGTAGGTGAACTCCAGGATGGCCTGCAGCTTGTCCCAATATTCCGAAGTGGGAAGCTGCTCGCACACGTTGTCCCCTGTATAAATGCTCCACATGCCGCCGCCGTTCGATTTGACCCCCAGCCGCTCGTTGATTTCCTTGGCCGTCAGCCCCCGTTCCCGCTGCCGCCGCCGGAGGAGATCGCGGACAAAGGGGCGGGGATCCTTATAAAGAAACAGAATACTCTCGGTGACATTGGGAAACATCTTGTATTTTTTGGTGGCGCGTCCCGATACCGCCTGTATCCCCTTGTTCACGACGATTTGCTGGCGGAGCCGGAGACCCGCTTTTTCGAGATGGGGCAGCAGGAGGGAGAGGATGCGGAAATAACCGAACAGGTAAAAGCTGCCACCCAGCCGCAGAACCCGTGCGGCCTGCTCAAACCAGGAGACCGACCACTGGATATAATCCTCCTCCGTCCGCCACTGATAATCCCATTTCTCCCCTACAACCTTAAAATAAGGCGGATCGGCCACGATCAGATCCACCGTTTCAGCGGATAGGTGGGCCGCCATGCCGGGAATACAGTCCTCCGGATAGATATGATTGCGCCTCAACGTGACTCTTCCTTTCCCGGGCGGGCAGGGTCTCCGCCGCTGGAGAATAGGGCCGATGGCACTTTCGCGGGCAAACGGCCGATATGCCTATTGTAGCATGCCGTCTGGAATATGGCAAACCTCTTTTGTGAAAACAGCGTCGCATATACGCAGATATTTCCCGTTAGGACTTGTCCTTCGGAGACAGGGGGAGGTTGGTTCGGGAAATTTCTGCAAAAAGGGCGCCGGCTTCTTTACAATTTCTCCGAACCGGGGTAAAATGGAGAAGAGCGCCGCCTACAGGCGGTCGTCCGATTATCGAAAAAGGATGGACACGGATGACAAACGCGATCTGGAATCCGGAGATGGAATGCATCGGCCGGAAAGAACTCGAAGCGATCCAGCTCGAGCGGTTGAAAGCTCTGGTCGATTACTGCGACCGCACGGTCCCGTTCTATCACGACCGTCTCGCTGCGGCCGGGGTGACGGCGGACAAGATCAAAGCCCTCTCGGATATTCAATACATACCGTACACGACCAAGTCGGATCTGCGGGACACCTATCCCTTCGGGATGTTCAGCGTCCCCCGCCGGGAACTGGTCCGCATCCACGCCTCCTCCGGCACGACCGGGAACCCCACTGTGGTGGGGTATACGCGAGAGGATCTGGACAACTGGGCCGAACAGGTGGCCCGGCTGGTGGTGGCCGCGGGTGCCAGCGACGAAAGCCTGGTGCAGATTTGTTTCGGGTATGGCATGTTCACCGGGGCTTTGGGGCTGCATTACGGCCTGGAGCGGATCGGCGCTACCGTCATCCCCACCTCATCCGGCAATACGGAAAAACAACTGAAATTCATGCGGGATTTCGGCACCGACACCATTGTGGCCACCCCGTCCTATTGTTTGTATCTGGCCGAGTCGGCCCGGGAGCGGGCAGAGGAATTCCCCCTCGACCGATACCGTCTCCAGCTCGGTCTGCTGGGCAGCGAGGGCTGTACCCCCGAAATGCGGGATCAGATCGAGAAAAGCTGGGGAGGCGGGTTCTTCGCCACCGACAACTACGGCATGTCCGAGCTCAACGGCCCCGGCATGTCGGGCGAATGCCGGGAACGGTGCGGTCTGCATATCAACGAGGATCATTTTCTCTGTGAGGTCATCGACGCGAAGACTGGCGAGGTCCTGGCCCCCGGTGAGACCGGGGAACTGGTGGTCACCAACCTGACCAAGCGCGGGATCCCCATGCTCCGCTACCGCACGAAGGATATCACCCGCATCGATTACGAATCCTGCGCCTGTGGGCGGACCACCGCCCGGATGCATAAAATCATTGGGCGCAGCGACGACATGTTGAAGATCCGGGGGGTCAATGTGTTCCCCTCGCAGGTGGAAAGCGCTTTGATCGGCGTCACGGAGATCGGCCCGCATTACCAGCTTGTAGTCCGCCGCGAGGGCTATGCGGACACCCTCGAGGTGCGGGTGGAGCTGATCGATGGCTCCCGACTCGAACGGTACGGCGAACTGGAGGCCCTCCAGCGCCGCATCCATGACCGGATCAAGGCGATTCTCGGCATCGAAATCAAGGTCAGTCTCGTGGAACCCAAATCCATCGAGCGTTTCACCGGCAAAGCCCAGCGGGTGGTGGACCTGCGGGGACAGTAACCCCCGTTCTCCCCGCCGCCCGGAATTATCCCTTGAAAGGACTGGTTTGATGAGCAAAACCCTGCTGCTTGGCAACGAGGCGGTTGCTCGCGGGCTTTATGAGGCCGGCGTCACCGTCGTCTCCTCGTATCCCGGCACCCCCAGCACTGAAATCACCGAGGCCGCTGTCCAATACGGCGAAATCTACGCCGAATGGGCGCCCAATGAGAAGGTGGCCTTCGAGGTGGCTTTCGGCGCGGCTACCGGCGGCGCCCGCAGCTTCTGCGCCATGAAGCACGTTGGATTGAACGTCGCGGCCGACCCACTCTATACCGCCTCTTACATTGGCGTCAACGGCGGCATGGTCTGCGCCGTGGCGGACGACCCGGGGATGCATTCCTCCCAGAATGAACAGGATTCCCGGCACCATGCCGTCGCCGCCAAAGTGCCGATGCTCGAGCCCGCCGACTCGGCGGAATGCCTGGCGTATACCAAGCTCGCCTATGAACTGTCCGAGCGCTTTGATACCCCGGTGCTTCTGCGGCTCTCCACCCGGATCTCCCATTCCCGTTCCCTGGTGGAGGTATCCCCTCGGCAGGACCGGGAACTGCGCCCTTATACCAAAGACCCGATGAAGAATGTCATGATGCCCGCCATGGCCAAAGCCGCCCATGTCAAGGTGGAGAAGCGGACTGAGGCTCTGCGCCGGTGGGCTGAGACCGAGGCACTGGAATCCGGAATCAACGCGATCGAATATCACGACAAGCGGATCGGCATTATTGCCGCCGGCACCACGTATACATACGCCAAGGAGGCGCTGGGGGAACGGGCCAGCTATCTGAAGCTCGGCATGGTCAATCCCCTGCCGGTTCAGACCCTCATCGATTTTGCCCGCAACGTCGGGCAGGTGTACGTCATCGAGGAACTCGACGATATCATCGAGACCCATTGCCGCAAGCACGGCATCCCGGTCATCGGCAAGCTGCTCTTCCCCCTGACCGGCGAATTCTCCCAGCGGGTGGTGCGGGAAGCGTTGCTCGGGGAGGAACGCCCCTGTGTTTCCTTTGACGGGGAACTGCCCCCCCGGCCCCCGGTGCTCTGTGCCGGATGCCCTCACCGCGGCCTATATTACGCCTTGAAAAAATACAAGCTCTATGTCAGCGGGGATATCGGCTGCTACACCTTGGGCGCCCAGGCACCCTTGTCCATGATGGACTTCAGCCTGTGCATGGGCGCGTCGATCAGCGGCCTGCACGGTTTCAACACCGCCCGCGGTAAAGAGCAGGCGAAAAAGGCTGTCGCCGTGATCGGCGACTCCACCTTTGTCCATTCCGGCATCACCGGCCTGATCGACATCGCGTATAACCAAGGCATCTCTACTGTGGTGGTGCTGGATAACTCCATCACCGGCATGACCGGGCATCAGAACAACCCCATGAACGGCAAGACCATCACCGGCGACCCGACCGTCGCCATTGATTTGGAGGCTCTGGCTCACGCCATCGGCATTCGCCGGGTGGTGACGGTGGATCCTTTCGATATTGAGGGAACCCGCCGGGCCGTGGAGCAGGAACTGGCGGTCGAGGAGCCCTCGCTGGTCATCTCCCGCCGGCCCTGCGCTCTGCTCAAGGAAGTGAAACATAACCCTCCTCTCGAAGTGGACGCGGACGCCTGCACCGGCTGTAAAGCCTGCCTGCAGGTGGGTTGCCCCGCTCTGTCTCATGCCCCGGCCGCCGGTGGCAAGACTCGGGCCGTGATCGATCCCACCCAGTGCGTGGGCTGCGGCGTATGTACCGCGGCTTGCCGCTTCGGAGCCATCAAAGGAGGGGACGCGGAATGAGCGGAATGACGGAAAACAACGTTAAAAACATCTTGATTGCCGGTGTCGGTGGTCAGGGTACCCTGCTGGCCAGTAAGCTCATGGGCAAAGCCTTCATCGGTGAAGGATACGATGTCAAGGTCAGCGAGGTTCACGGTATGTCCCAGCGGGGGGGATCGGTTGTCACCTATGTCCGCTATGGCGACAAGGTACACTCCTCCTTGATCGAAAAGGGAGAGGCGGATCTTCTGCTGGCGTTCGAACAGCTTGAAGCCGCCCGCTGGCTGCCTTATCTGAAACCGGGCGGGGTCCTCATCGCCAACACCCAGCGGATCGACCCCATGCCGGTTATCATGGGGAAGGCCGTCTATCCCGAGGATATTCTGCCCAAGATTCGGGACAAAGGGGTAAAGGTGGTGGGGGTTGACGCCCTCTCCATGGCCCTGGAGGCCGGTTCCGTCCGGTCGGTCAACGTCGTGCTGCTGGGCGTCGCCGCGCGGTATCTGGGCTTTGAGCCGGATGTGTGGCTGGATGTTTTGCGCACAACCGTGCCCCCTCGGACCGTCGCGGTTAATGAACAAGCCTTCCGCCTTGGCTACAATGCCGGGTAAAAGCCGATAAAGGAGAGGATCGTCATGCCCGTTTACCAGCCGGAGGTGGAATGCGCCTCCCGAGATTACCTTCATGCGGTTCAGTCCGCCCGTCTGATTCGCATGGTCCGCAATGCCTATGATCATGTGCCGTTTTATAAGCGGAAATTCGATGAGATGGGCCTTACCCCCGGCGATATCCATTCCATCGACGACATCACGAAGCTGCCCTTCACGGTGAAAAACGATCTGCGGGACAACTATCCCTTCGGGCTGTTTGCGGTCCCTCAGAGCGAACTGGTGCGGATTCACGCTTCCTCCGGCACCACCGGCAAACAGACGGTGGTGGGCTATACCCGGCACGATATTGACGTCTGGGCGGAGGGCGCGGCCCGGGCCCTGAATGCCGCCGGGGCCACCCGGAACGACATTATCCACGTCTCCTATGGGTACGGCCTGTTCACCGGCGGCCTCGGCCTGCATTACGGTGCGGAACACATGGGCGCTACGGCCCTGCCTGTCTCCTCGGGCAACACCAAACGGCAGGTCCAGATTTTGCAGGATTTCGGCTCCAATTTCCTTTGCTGCACCCCGTCCTATGCCATGTTCATCGGCGAGACGGTCCGGGACATGGGGATCGATCCCCACACCCTGAAGCTGCGGGGCGGTTTGTTCGGGGCCGAACCCTGGACCGACAATATGCGCCGGGAGATCGAGCGGCTCCTCGACATCCGTGCCTACGACATCTACGGCTTGTCCGAGATCGCGGGGCCGGGCGTCGCTTACGACTGTGAACTGCAAAACGGTCTGCACGTCTGCGAGGATTATTTCTATCCCGAGGTCATCGATCCCGACACTCTCCAGCCCCTGCCCGATGGAGAATATGGGGAACTGGTCTTCACCTGCATCGGCAAGGAGGCTCTGCCCTTGGTCCGGTATCGTACCCGGGACATCTGCGCCCTCTATCACGAGCCCTGCGCCTGCGGACGGACCACTGTCCGTATGACCAAGCCCCGCGGCCGCAGCGACGACATGCTCATCATCCGGGGCGTCAATGTTTTCCCGTCCCAGGTCGAGCATGTGCTGCTCGAACTCGGGATGGATCCCAATTATCTGATCCTGGTAGACCGGAAGAACAATCTCGACACCATGGAGGTCCAGGTGGAGATGAATGCTTCCCTGTTCTCCGATACGGTCCGGGATCTCGAATCCACCGAGAAACGGATCGAGGCCGCGCTGCAAAGCACACTCAACGTCCACGCCCGGGTCCGGCTGATGGAACCGGGATCTCTGCCCCGGTCGGAAGGAAAAGCCAAACGGGTTATCGACAAACGAGCCTATACGTAACCTTCATGTGCCCCGGCTCAAAAAGCCGGAAGCCCCACGGTGATTGTTCACGATCCCAAACAAATATAAGGGAGGGTCACGGACCATGATCAAACAATTATCGATTTTTGTGGAGAACAAAGCCGGCCGCCTGGCGGAAATCACCGCCGTTTTGGCAGACGCGGGTATCGACATCCGCGCCCTGTCGGTCGCAGACACGACCAATTTCGGGATTCTCCGCCTGATTGTGGATAAGCCCGACGAAGCCGAACGGATTTTGCGGGAGGCGGGCCTGACCGTGTCCTTGACCGGCGTCATCGCCGTCGGGATTCCGGACCGGCCCGGCGGCTTTGCCGCCGCGATGCGGGCACTCGCCGATGCTTCGATCGATATCGAGTATATGTACGCGTTTATCTCCCGGGATGAAGGGCGCGCCTGTGTCATTCTGCGGGTGGAAAACACCGAGGCAGCGGTCGAGGCTCTCGAAAAAAACGGCATCCAGCTTCTGGGTGAGGACAAGGTTTATACCATGTAATCCCGCGCGGATGCACCCCCCATGCCGGCTGAAAGACGCCAAAATCCAATCCCTCGCACCAAGATATACGGCACGCGGACACGCCTTTATCCTTGGGCGTGTTTACAGAGAAAACGGCATAGCCGTTTTCTCTGTATTGCCCGATGACCGTCGGCCGAACGGCTTTTATAGACGGCCGAGCGGGTCGGCGAAGGGGTCCGCCCCAGATGGCGCAAAAAGGCAGCATGACAGCGGTGGGGCGGAACCAGAGGAGATGGTGTGCATGACCGAAAGAGAAAAGATGCTGTCGGGTCAGTTATATGACTGCGGGGATGAGGAGCTTTTGGCCCAATGGCACCGGGCAAAAGATTTGATAAGAATGTACAATAACGCCAGTTCCGCAGACGCAGCAGGAAAAGAAAATATTTTGCGCGAATTGTTGGGAGGAAAAGGCGACAATCTGTGGATAACGGCGCCGTTCTTTGTTGACTATGGAAAGAATATTTATTTCGGCAATAATTGTGAAGTAAATATGAACTGTACGTTCCTAGATGATAATGTTATCCGCATCGGGAACAACGCCCTCATTGCTCCAAACGTGCAGATATATACGGCTTTTCATCCGACAAATGCCGTTGACCGATTTGGAGAACCCAAAGACGACGGTTCGTTTGAATTTTGTAAAACTCAAACGGCGCCGGTCACGATAGGAAACAATGTCTGGATTGGCGGTGGAGCCATTCTCATGCCGGGCATTACAATAGGCGACAACGTGGTGATCGGCGCGGGGAGCGTCGTTACAAAAGATATTCCAAGCGATAAGATCGCGTATGGAAACCCCTGCCGCGTCGTTAGGGACAACCGATAGATTCAGTTAAAGAAGACGGACCATCTGCGAAAGCCGATCGTCCGTCTTTTTTTATCGTATTTTGTCTACCCGTATTATCCGTCCCTTCTCCCGACGAGGTCGGCGGAGGAAAAACCGGTTTTCCTTTCCCGTCAAGATGTCATCCCTCCGGCGGTCACAAGCAGGCACGATGGCCCGCATCGATGCATATAATGGAGGGTAGAAGGCGAATCAGGAGCGGCACCGGATGATGTTGAGTACCACCCCGGCACCGGACAAATCCACCACGCCGTATGTCCCGCTGCGCAGAGAACCGGGGTTGAGGATATACAGGCCGTCCTCATAATCGGTCATGGGAACATGGGTGTGGCCATAGAGCAACACGTCCGCGCCCCGTTCTTTGGCCGCACAGACCACACGGAACAGGTCGCTTTTCACCCCGTAAAGATGTCCATGGGTCAGGAAAAACCGCTTTCCCTCAAAGCATTCCTCCCGGACGTAGGGGATTGACCCGTTTGCTGAATAATCGCCGTTTCCCCGCACCTGAATAAAAGTCAGACGCGGGAAAGCGGATACTACGGCTGCGAGATCGGCGGCCCCATCCCCCAGGTGCAGCACTGTATCCGCTTCGGGCTGGGCGACAATGGCGCGATATACCGCCGCCGCATCTCCATGGCTGTCCGAGAGGACCAATAAACGCCGCATTCCGCTTCGCCTCCCTCCGGAGGTTTCCTCCGGTGATCACATAATTTTTGAAAGCCCGTCATATGATGAACTAGGCCGCTTGGAAAGGATGAATACGATGAGTCAAGTCACGCCCGACCAACTGAAAGCCCTGCTTGCCTACGCCAGCAAACGTTTGGGCACTACTCCGGAGGAACTGGAAAAAACCGTCAGTCAGGGAAACCTGTCCGCTCTGGCCAACCATCTGGATCCGGAAAATGCCGCCCGGCTGAACGC
>CDZU01036835.1_pt1 | contig 11038 bp, 10 predicted proteins | sample 557441 | NCBI WGS metagenome assembly CDZU01 (sample SAMEA3182114, study PRJEB8094) | gut metagenome | biome: human; feature: gut; material: Stool; isolation source: human stools | place: Canada | collected 2013-06-10
AGGAATCCTTATGGACTCAGTCTCAAAGAATACGGGCTGAAATTCTTTTCAAGGAATATCCCGATATAAAGAAAGGATATTATCTGTCTATGCGGTTAGGCTTAATCTATCATCAGTGTAAGTTTAAGGATATTGCTTTGACAAGGCTGGCAAGGTGGTATGATGAAGTAGATAAATCAGGGTTCCTCACCTTTGGAAGGGTCGCACGTTCTATACAAACACATTATCTGGATATAATCAATTTTTTTGAAAGGAGGGCAACCAATGCCGCAGCAGAGTCATTCAATGCTAAAATCAAAGCATTTAGAGCACAGTTCAGAGGAGTAAGAGATAGAGCTTTTTTCTTATATAGACTTGCTAAATTATATGCTTAAATATAAAATCCCTCAGATTGTTACGTTGACCCGTATTGACTATATTAAAGGATATGATCGATACGAAAAAAGCCCGTCAAACTGTATGTTTAACGGGCTTTTGTTTCATTTCGGATTGAAAACTGTTGGACTACCAAGATTCGAACTTGGACAAACAGAACCAAAACCTGTTGTGCTACCATTACACCATAGTCCAATCATTATGTGCTTTCCTTAGAAAGCGGTGCAAAGATACGTTTTTCCTGCAATATATTCCAAATATTTTCGCACTTTTTTTTGCAATAAAGTGCAAATGCTTAACTTTGCGTACAAACTAAAAGAAATAAATACATGAAAAAACTTCTAACTTGCCTTGCTTTAAGCCTTGTTGCAGCAAGCAGTTATGCAGCTACACCTTTATGGCTGCGTGACGTGCAAATTTCCCCCGACGGCACGGAAATTGCATTCTGTTATAAAGGAGATATCTATAAAGTACCCTCCAACGGAGGAACTGCCACCCAACTCACTACACAAGCCTCATACGAGTGCAGCCCCATCTGGTCACCGGATAGTAAACAGATTGCCTTCGCCAGTGACCGCAATGGCAATTTCGACCTGTTCGTCATGTCGGCCGATGGCGGAGCAGCCCGGCGCCTTACCACCCATTCGGCTTCCGAAATACCGTCAACCTTCACCACCGACGGCAACTATATCCTGTTCTCGGCCTCTATCCAAGACCCTGCCAACAGTGCCTTGTTCCCTACCTCGGCCATGACAGAACTATACAAAGTCCCGGTAACCGGCGGACGTACCGAACAGGTGCTGGGTACTCCCGCAGAAATGGTCTGCTTTGACAAATCAGGAAAAACATTTCTCTACCAAGACCGCAAAGGTTTTGAAGACGAATGGCGCAAACACCACACCTCGTCCATCACCCGTGACGTATGGTTATATGATTCGGAAAACGGCAAGCATACCAACCTGACCGCCCATGCAGGCGAAGACCGTAACCCTGTATTTGCGCCCGACGGGCAAACCGTTTATTTCCTGAGCGAACGAGACGGAGGTACATTCAACGTATATTCCTTTCCGATAAGTAGTCCTCAATCATTGAAAACGGTCACCCATTTCAAGACCCATCCGGTCCGCTTCCTGTCAATGGGCAGCAACGGCACTCTCTGTTATACGTATGATGGAGAAATATACACTCAAAAACAAGGAGATAAACCGCAGAAAGTCAAAATCGATATCATCCGTGATGACCAAAATACAATAGCGGATCTGAATTTCAGTAACGGAGCAACCTCAGCTACCGTATCACCGGACGGCAAACAAGTTGCTTTCATTGTACGAGGTGAAGTATTCGTCACTTCCGCCGATTATAATACCACCAAGCAAATCACACATACCCCTGCCCGTGAAGCAGGACTTACTTTCTCACCGGACAACCGTACTTTGGCGTACGCCAGTGAACGCAACGGAAACTGGGAACTTTACATGGCCAAGATTGCACGTAAGGAGGAAGCCAACTTCCCCAATGCGACTGCCATTGAAGAAGAAGTACTCCTGCCTTCGGACAAGACAGAACGTACCTATCCGCAATTCTCGCCGGATGGGAAGGAACTAGCCTTTATAGAAGACCGTAACCGGTTGATGGTGCTTAATCTGGAAACCAAAAAAGTACGTCAGGTCACTGACGGTTCCACCTGGTTCAGTACCGGCGGTGGCTTTGACTATTCATGGTCGCCGGACGGCAAATGGTTCACATTGGAATTTATCGGAAACCGGCATGATCCATATTCCGATATAGGTATGGTAAGTGCACAAGGAGGAAAAATTATCAATCTGACCAATAGCGGCTATACCAGTGGCTCCCCCCGCTGGGTACTGGATGGTAATGCCATTTTATTCATTACCGAGCGTTATGGTATGCGTGCCCATGCCTCATGGGGATCACTGAACGATGTGATGCTGGTATTTATGAACCAGGATGCATACGACAAATTCCGCCTGAGCAAAGAAGATTACGAATTGCAGAAAGAACTGGAAAAAGAACAAAAGAACACAACCGAAGCCAAGAAAAACGATAAAAAGAAAGGTGATAACAAAGAAAAATCCGAAGAGAAGAAAGAGGAAAAAGTAAAGGACATTGTGGTGGAACTGAACAACATAGAGGACCGCATCGTACGCCTTACTCCCAACTCTTCCGATTTGGGGAGCGCCATTATCACCAAAGACGGCGAGACCTTATATTACCTCTCTGCCTTTGAAGGCGGCTATGACCTGTGGAAAATGAATCTGCGCAAGAAAGATACCAAGTTACTCCATAAAATGGATGCCGGATGGGCCAACATGGAAATGGACAAGGATGGAAAGAACTTGTTCTTGCTAGGCAGTAACACGATGCAGAAAATGGGTACTGATTCTGAAAGTTTGAAGCCCATCAGCTATCAAGCCCACGTGAAAATGGACCTCGCAGCCGAACGTGACTATATGTTCAACCATGTATACAAACAAGAACAGAAACGCTTCTACAACCTGAACATGCACGGAATAGACTGGGATGCCATGACCAAAGCCTATCGCAAGTTCCTGCCGCATATCGATAATAATTATGACTTTGCGGAATTACTGAGCGAATATCTGGGTGAACTGAACGTTTCACATACCGGAGGACGTTTCCGTCCGCAACTGAAAGGAGATGCCACCGCTACCTTAGGATTACTGTATGACTGGAATCATAACGGCAAAGGTCTGTTGATTTCTGAAGTAGTGGAAAAAGGCCCCTTCGACCACGCCCGTTCCAAAGTGAAGGCCGGAAATATCATTGAAAAGATCGACGGCCAGGAAATCACTCCCGAAAGCGATTACTCTGTTCTGCTGAACGGTAAAGCCAGAAAGAAAACACTGGTTACGCTCTATAACCCGCAGACCAAAGAACGTTGGGAAGAAGTAGTTGTTCCTGTCAGCAATGGTGTAATGAGCGATCTGCTCTATGCACGCTGGGTAAAACAACGGGCAGCCGATGTAGACAAATGGTCGAACGGCCGTTTGGGATATGTGCACATTGAATCCATGGGAGATGACAGCTTCCGTTCCGTTTATTCGGATATTCTGGGCAAGTACAATAACCGTGAAGGTATCGTCATCGATACCCGTTTCAATGGCGGAGGACGTTTGCACGAGGATATTGAGATCCTGTTCAGCGGAAAGAAATACTTTACACAGGTAGTTCGCGGACGTGAAGCTTGCGATATGCCCAGCCGCCGTTGGAACAAGCCGAGTATCATGGTGCAGTGTGAAGCCAACTACAGTAACGCACACGGCACTCCGTGGGTATACAGCCATCAAAAAATAGGCAAACTGGTAGGTATGCCTGTACCGGGAACCATGACCAGCGTATCTTGGGAAACATTGCAGGATCCGACACTGGTATTCGGCATTCCTGTTATCGGCTATCGCTTGCCGGATGGAAGTTATCTGGAAAATTCACAATTAGAGCCGGATATCAAAGTGGCCAATTCACCGGAAACAGTAGTGAAAGGTGAAGACACACAATTGAAAGCTGCGGTAGACGAGCTGTTGAAAGAGATAGACGGAAAATAAGACGAAAGAAAAGATACAAACAAAACCGGAAGGAGAAACAACAGGTTTTCTTCTTCCGGTTTTTGTTTGTAGGGACATTTACTGAATATCCCCTTTTTATTTATAAAAGAAGTTCTCTTTTTTCTTATTTGGCAATCACCAGATAATAGTTCTTCTTTCCGCGCTGAACCAGCAGGTATTTTTCATCCAGCAGGTCAGCAGTCGTAATCACCTGGTCAAAGGCACTTAATTTCTCCTTGTTCAATGAAACGCCACCGCCCTGTACAAGCTTACGCATCTCACCTTTAGAAGCGAAAACAGCGGCATTATCAACGAACAAGTCTACTGCCTTCACACCTTCGGCCAATGCATCTCGTGACACCTCAAACTGAGGAACACCTTCGAACACTGCCAGCAACGTGTCTTCATCCAGCTTTTTCAACGCTTCGGAAGTGGCGTTACCAAACAGGATGCCCGATGCCTCAACAGCAGCATTGTAATCTTCTTCCGAATGAACCATCACAGTTACTTCCTTAGCCAGACGCTTCTGCAATACACGCAAATGCGGAGCTTCAGCATGTTCTGCTGTCAATGCTTCCACTTCTTCCTGACTCAGCGAAGTGAAAATCTTTATATAACGTGCGGCATCCTCGTCACTTACATTCAACCAGAACTGATAGAACTTGTAAGGAGAAGTATAACGGGGGTCCAACCAAATATTACCAGACTCAGTCTTACCGAACTTACCACCATCGGCCTTTGTAATCAACGGACAAGTCAATGCAAACACTTCACCGCCATTAGTACGGCGAATCAGCTCGGCCCCGGTAGTAATATTACCCCATTGATCCGAACCACCCATCTGAAGTTTGCAGCCCTTTGTTTCATAAAGATGCAAGAAATCGTATCCCTGCAACAACTGGTAAGTAAATTCTGTAAATGACAAACCGTCACGCGCCTCACCGTTCAAACGTTTCTGTACAGAATCCTTAGCCATCATATAATTCACTGTAATGTGCTTCCCTACCTCACGGGCAAAGTCCAGGAAAGTAAAATCCTTCATCCAGTCATAGTTATTCACCAATTCGGCTTTGTTAGGAGCATCGCTCTCAAAGTCAAGGAACTTAGCCAGCTGTTTCTTGATGCAAGCCACATTATGACGCAATGTTTCCTCGGTCAGCAAATTGCGCTCCTGCGATTTGCCGGAAGGGTCACCGATCATACCGGTCGCGCCGCCCACCAATGCCAACGGCTTATGACCGCAACGCTGGAAATGACGTAGCATCATCACACCACACAAGTGGCCGATATGCAGAGAATCAGCCGTAGGGTCAATACCCAGATAAGCTGTCACTTGTTCTTTAGCCAATAACTCTTCGGTGCCCGGCATCATTGTGTGCACCATTCCACGCCATGTTAATTCTTCTACAAAATTCATCGAATGATTATCTATTTAAATGTTTGATTTATACTTTAAATGCCACAAAAGTACGACTCTTTATCTGAAGAAACAACTCTTATTGCCGAAAAAAGATTTTCCGTGCATTTTCATCTATCCTATCGCACAGAAAGGAAACTTCCACATTCTTCGTTTCCGCCATCCGTCCTATCACCATACGGATATCCTGCGTGCTCTCATCCGTTTCGGCCAATAAACATTCTAAAGGCACGTGCCGCAACACATCAGGCTGATATCTTTCTCCCAACGAAAAATAAATGTTTTCCTGCATCAGCCGGCAGGCAATATGCAGATTATTACGGAAACCATGTACCACCCAAGGCATCTGCGGACGATACTTCTTTTTCAGTTCAATCAGTTCATTAAACGCCTTCACACAATGAATAACCAACGGTTTTCCTACTGACTCGCTCAATAAAATTTGTCGGACAAACACCTCTTTTTGCAACAGAATATCTGCCGGCCCCAAACGGTCCAAACCCGCCTCTCCTATCGCCAGAACAGAGGGATGACAGACCGCCTTTTCCAACGTTGTCCAATCTTCCGGACCAGCTTCCAAAACTTTCCACGGATGAATGCCTACAGAATAATAACACCCTTCCACAGGTTCAAACCATGCAGGCTCTACATTGAAAATGCATTCTCCCGGTACAGCAGCATTGCGATGCGTATGAATATCCAGCAACATAAGGACAACAGATTTTACGGAACCGGATCATAGCCCGACCCGCCCCACGGATGGCAACGCAATATCCGGCGGACAGCCAGATACAATCCCTTGAAAGGACCATGTTTTTTAATAGCCTCGATGGCATATTCCGAACAGGTAGGTACAAAACGGCATGAAGGAGGAGTCATTGGAGAAATGTACCCCCGATAGAAATAAACAGGCAACAGCAACAGATAGGAAAGTATCTTTTTCATTCCAGCCTTTCCACTATATGAAACAGCAGTTTCTTCACTTTCTCCTCCACTTCGGCAGAAGAATGAATATGGTTATCCAGCCATATAAAGGCGATAATCAGTCTTTTGTTCCGGGAAGCCAGCGCATCCAGCAACAAATGCTTGTTCTTCCGATAAGCCTCACGTACCTGACGTTTCACCAAATTACGCTTTACCGCACGTTTGAACCGCTTCTTGGGCACGCTGATCAGAATGGAAGCTGCCGCCATATCTTCCTCCACAGGCTCTACCGACATATACACCACACGTAGCGGAAAAGCCGGAAAAGACTTGCTTCCACCTGAAAAAAGACGCTCAATCAATGTCTTACTATTCAGACGCTCTTTTTTACCGAGTGTATATTCTACCATAATCTTCTTTCTTTTATTAAAATAAAGAAACCGAGGGTTTCGAATCACAAAGTTACAACTTTATTGATACAAAACCCCCGGTTTTGGGATATAAACTAAAAATTAATCCTTATTACGCTCGCGGATAAACATATCCAATGCCGCAGTCATGGACGGAGCCTCTACAGTAGGAGCTTCCAGATCCAACCGCAATCCGGCATCCTTTACCGCTTTAGCAGTAGCAGGACCAAAACATCCTATCGCAATTTCCTTTTGGTCGAACTCCGGAAAATTCTTCATCAAAGAATTGATTCCTGCAGGACTGAAAAACAACAGCATATCGTAATCGAACTCTTCTTCGGGAGTGAAATCATTACTTACCGTACGATACATCACTACCTCCGTATGCTGAATTTTATTTTTATCCAATAAAGTCTTGATCTCATCATTGTGTACATCAGACATCGGCACCAAATATTTTTCCGTATTGTGCTTTACGATAGAAGGCACCAAATCTGCGAATTTACCGGTCGCGCCGAAGAATACTTTACGTTTACGATACTGAACATATTTCTGAATGTACAAAGCAATGGTTTCAGACGTACAGAAATATTTCATTGTTTCGGGCACAGTAACACGCAATTCTGCACACAGATTGAAGAAATGGTCAATAGCGTGCCGCGATGTAAAAATCACAGCGGTATGATCAAGAATAGAGACTTTTTGCTGTCTGAACTCTTTGGCCGACAAGCTCTCAACTTTGATGAACGGGCGGAAATCAATTTTCACACCGTACTTCTCAGCAATATCATAGTATGGCGACTTTTCAGAAGTCGGCTTCGGCTGAGATACGAGGACTTTTTTTATTTTCAATGTACTAAAAATTTAAAACCAAAATGTTGTTCGCTAAGATAATCCCTTTCCACAGAACAAAATCAGGGAGTATTTCAAGGGCACAAAAGTACAGAATTAAATGGAAAGCACCATGAAATTTGTTGAAAAAGTTACTAAAGCACTTATAAAACAGCAGAATTTTAGCAATTATTATAACAAAACCGATAAAATAAGGAGCAATTTGCGGTGACAGATCGAAATACACAATCAAAAGTACAATTGGAAAAAGTAAAAATCCGGCTCCGATTACAACATTAAAGTAAGATTCCAGCCAAATAATATTGCGTGTTTTGTTAAAGAAAATCCAATTTACAAAGCTATAAAGAAGCCATTTGATGACAAAGAAAAAAACTACATAACCAATGTAAATACTTAGCAATAAACAATGAGGAACCGTACGAAAAAGGAGCAGGTCATGGTCCGAAAAATAATCGTACACACAAAAACCGGATAATATACAGGTCTGCAATATCAGCACCAATGTATAACGCACATCAGATGCGGTAGTATCATCAAACAAACTGGCACGCTCTTTAGACAAAGCAAAATTCTTAAATTGCTGTTCAAGATGTTTCTTGCCATGTGCCAGCACGTATGATACCAGGATAAAGCAAAGAAACAGCACGCTGGTCACCATCCAGTCCGAACGCAGCTGATAGGGCAACTCCATTCCTCTCATCCCGTCTTCCTTGGACGTATGACACACGTTGTGTGTCAAAGCCGTATCAACACGGCTCTGCTCTTCCGTATAAAGTTGGAGAATATACGCTATTCCGGGATGGCAGGTTTCACTCATATCGCTGCAAATTTACGTATTTCTTTGTTCCAAACAGGCGTTGTATAGAGCAAATTTATCGCTTCTTCGGCTGTTGAAGCCACCTTCCAGATCGCAACATGCTCTTTACGCATAAAATTACCCTCCACCGCCCTTTGCAGCATTTCAAGCAAAGGGTTGTAAAACCCGTTGATATTCAAGATGATTATCGGATTAAGATAAAGCCCCAACTGCTTCCAGGTGATGATTTCAAGCAATTCCTCCAATGTGCCGCAACCTCCGGGCAATGCAATGACGCCATCGGACAAATCGGCCATCATCCGTTTGCGCTCGTGCATGGTTTCCGTCTCAATCAATCGGGTCAGCCCTGTATGGTGCCACCCCTGCTCCACCATAAAATGAGGGATTACCCCCGTCACCGTACCGCCTGCAGCCAATGCCGCATCTGAAGTAGCCGCCATCAGGCCGATACAGCCTGCCCCGTTAATCAGATTGATCTTCTTTTCAGCCAGAAGACGTCCTAATTCTTCCGCTACATCAAAATACACCTTCGCTATCTTTGTGCTGGACGCACTATATACACATACATTCTTTATATCATTCATATAAATCCTTATGTTTTCGGGCGGATCCAATCCTCCCCTGCCAGCCAATGACGCTCATTGCCGCAGGAACGAATTGAATTCGCCCGTATACATCACCATATTCGAATCCGTTTCTTACAAACCGAACGCTTCCTTTATCTTATCCACATAATCCAGCTTCTCCCAAGTGAACAGTTCCACTTCCAGCGTCTTTGCTTCATGATACATGGATTCGTATGTCTTGGTCACCACTTTCGGCTCACGTCCCATGTGACCGTAAGAAGCTGTTTCCTCATAAATAGGATTACGCAGTTTCAAACGCTCTTCAATGGCTTTCGGACGCAGATCGAACAGTTGGTCTATTTTCTTAGCAATCTCTCCGTCGCTCAGTTTCACATTGCTGCGGCCGTACGTATTTACGTAGATATTGATAGGACGGGCCACGCCAATGGCGTATGACACCTGCACCAGCATTTCATCGGCAACACCGGCAGCAACCATATTCTTTGCGATATGGCGTGCTGCATAAGCAGCACTACGGTCTACCTTACTGGGGTCTTTTCCTGAGAACGCCCCGCCACCGTGAGCACCTTTTCCACCGTATGTATCCACAATAATCTTACGGCCGGTCAAACCGGTATCTCCATGAGGACCGCCGATCACAAACTTACCTGTAGGGTTCACATGATAAACTATCCGGTCATTGAACAAAGCCAATACTTCTTCATTATGAATTCCGGCAATGACACGTGGCATCAGGATTTCAATCACATCCTGACGAATCTTGGCCAACATCTCTTCGTCAGCCTTCAACTGAGCTTCTTTGGAAGAATCAGCCGGGGTTACAAACTCGTCATGCTGGGTAGAAACCACAATCGTATCAATGCGTACCGGCTTGCCGTTATCATCGTATTCAATAGTAACCTGGCTCTTGGCGTCGGGACGAAGATAAGTCATCACCTTCCCTTCACGACGGATTTCGGCCAGTACCATCAACAGTTTATGAGCCAGGTCCAGTGACAGCGGCATATAGTTTTCCGTTTCATTGGTAGCATAACCAAACATCATTCCCTGGTCGCCCGCACCCTGGTTCATAGGGTCCTCGCGTTCCACGCCACGGTTGATATCCGCACTTTGTTCGTGAATGGCAGAAAATACGCCGCAGGAGTTTCCTTCGAACATATATTCGCTTTTGGTATAACCGATACGGTTAATCACTTCACGTGCAATGCGCTGCAAATCTACATACGCCTTGGTTTTCACTTCTCCAGCCAGCACTACCTGTCCGGTAGTCACCAGGGTTTCGCAAGCTACTTTCGAACTGGGGTCAAACGCCAACAGTTTATCAAGCACAGCGTCCGATATTTGATCGGCCACTTTGTCGGGGTGTCCTTCAGACACCGATTCGGATGTGAATAAATATCCCATTCTAAATTGAAAATTAAGAATTAAAAATTAAAAGTTAATTCGTTAACCACCTTGGGAAGTTATCAGAGTAGATAAATGTAAATAAGAAAGTCAATGTATTTTTTAGCATTTTTTTCTGTGGTTGCAAGCTACTCAAATCTCTCCACTGTTTTTAACGGCTGCAAAGATAAGCATTATTCCTTAACCATTCTATAAATTCCCGGTTCTTTAACATTGGAATCGTAATTATTTAGAAGAAATTAAACCTAATCTGACCGATTTCCGTTAATTTTGCATCATGAGCAAAGAAAAGACCGCATTTATACCTAAACAATATTTCGCAGTGGTAGCCGTACTGCTGGCTATCATGATGTCCGTACTGGACGGAACCATTATGAATATCGCATTACCCACGCTGGCACACGATTTCAATGTCACCCCTTCCAATGCCATCTGGATTGTCAATGCCTATCAACTGGTGATTACCATGACCTTGCTATCATTTGCCTCATTAGGTGATATTTACGGTTACAGACGGATATTTCTGACCGGCATCTCCATTTTTGCAGGCGCCTCTTTGGCCTGCGCCCTCTCGGACTCTTTCTGGATGCTGACTGTCTCCCGTATCATTCAAGGTTTCGGGGCGGCCTGTGTAATGAGTGTCAATACCGCCCTTATCCGTTTAATTT
>CDZU01024180.1_pt1 | contig 10946 bp, 8 predicted proteins | sample 557441 | NCBI WGS metagenome assembly CDZU01 (sample SAMEA3182114, study PRJEB8094) | gut metagenome | biome: human; feature: gut; material: Stool; isolation source: human stools | place: Canada | collected 2013-06-10
CCATATTATGAACGGTATATCGAGGTTTTCGGGGGCGCAGGCTGGGTGCTTTTTCGCAAACCGCCCGGTATGGATTTTGAGGTGTACAACGATTTTAACGGAAACCTTGCAAACCTGTACCGCTGTGTAAGAGATAAACCGAATAAGCTGAAGTACAAGCTTCGTTATGTCCTCGATTCTCGTGAAGATTTCGACTGGATTGCTAGTCTTCACAAGCGAGGTCTGTTCAGCAGATTTCGTGATGTTGACAGGGCGGCGAAGTTTTATCAGCTTATTAGATACAGCTACGCAAGTGGACTTGACAGCTTTGCAAGTCAGCCGCATTCTATTTGGTCGGATTTCCCGATGATAGACTTGGCGGCAAGAAGATTGCAGAAGGTAGTAGTTGAAAACAAGGATTTTGAAAAGCTGATAAGGCAGTACGATCGCCCCGTCAGCTTTTTTTACTGCGATCCGCCGTATTTTGTAACCGAAAACTACTACAAGGACGTGGGTTTTAAAACCAAGGATCATATTAGGCTCAGAGATTCGCTAATGGATATCAAGGGTAAATTCCTTGTTTCCTACAATGACTGTCCCGAAATCCGTGAGCTGTGGGACAAACCGAATATTCACATTGAGGAAATTTCAAGAATAAACAACCTTGCACAAAGATACGATGGAGGTTCGCAGTATGCGGAGCTTTTAATTTCAAATTACGATACAAGCGAGAGATTACGGGCGGTTCGCCAACTTTCGCTGTTTGACGATGAAACAGACAATTTTGGAGGTATAATTTTATGAAAAAAATAATTTTTGCACAAGTAATGGCAGACAACGGAAAAAGCGTATTTTCGGGGCTTTTTGATGAAAACGGCGATCCCGTAAGCGTAGAAACGGAGTGCGATGATAGCGGAGTGACGCTTACGATATGGCGAAATGCTCCCGAAAGAGAACGCCGTGACTGCGGTATCTCAGAGGAAGAGATTGAGAGGACTTGCGCTATGCATGATGACTGCAGTGATTGTCCGCTGTGGGATTATTGCAATGAAGATGAGGAGGTTGTATCATGAGTTATCTTTATAGACATTCTTTTGAAAACGCTGAACAAAGCGGAGAGATCGAGGCATACCGTGAAAGTCAAAAAGAAAATATCCGATGTAAAAATGCGATAGAAAAAGCTATTGCGGATAATTTTGACGGCTATTATTTAAGCGATACAGCGGTCAGGACAGCGCTTGCCGATTTCGGTTATGACCGCACAATGTGGGTGCTGGCGGTAAGTATTCTGAATAAGAATGATGACGGACGTTTCTCACATGAAAATAAGGAGTGGGCAAGGTCTGTTATCCCCCCATATATTTCCCAAAAAGAAATGCGGGAATATTGCGTTGATTCTCATCCTGCCGTGCTTAACGGCTTTATCGATGAGGTCAGAAAGGAATATAGCAAGCTCGGACTTGTGGGAGAAAAGCAGTGCGTTCACTCCGATAAGCCGCAGGACTACGAAAGAAAGCTGTTGATCCTTAAGCCGGAAATTCTTAATGAGCAGTTCAAGAGCCCCATAAATCAGTATTTCTACGCAACGGGAGGTTTTGGCTGCGATCCCGAAAAATCGGGCAGAAAGGTGTTCGGGCAGTTTCTTGCGGACGGCGAGAAGGCGCATTTTTACCGTGAGGATTTCTGCGGAGTTGCGGACTATGATCAGATTCCAAAATGGGCAGTTGAACGGCTTGCGCAGATAGAAGCTCCGCAGATGAAAATACGCATATTTCAGATCGATCACGACAAGGACAGTAACAAGCTTGCTTTTATGAATTATGATTACGCACAGGCACACGGCGGCGTGGATTCGTCCATATACCGTCAGATCTACGGCGGTACGGTAAACTGCAAAAGCCTTGAAAGCGTTTTTGCCCTCTGCAATTCGGACAAAACACCTCCCGGATATTACGGCGAGTCGATGTCCGTTTCTAATGTTATAGAGGTCTGTGAGGGCAAAAATAAAGGTTTTTACTTCTGCAACAGCGTTGGATTTAAGCCTATTGACTTTGATATTACTCGGACAGACCATAATGATATGATGAAAATTCTTGTAGTGGAGAACGGCAAAACACCATATAAAGCGGAAATTCGGCACGATATCCATGCTATGCAGTCTGTGGTCGAAGGCTGTATCGAGCCGATATATTTCGAACCAAAGCAGGACGCTCTTGTCTGGTGCAACGACGAGTTTCTGCTGAATAATTCCGAACCAAACAGAATGGTTGGAGATTGTCTCGTTCACGGTACTTTTTATGTGTCGGGAAACTGCAAAAACGAATACGGCGAATGGGACAGCTGTTCGCTTACCGACGAGCAGATCGAGAAATATTCTGAAATATTTGAAACTCCCGTTATTGTATTTGAGCAAGCGGAAGAACTGACCGAGGATTTTGAGGAAACGGAAGAACCTGAAATTACGATGTCATAAACGAAAGGATCAGGTGATGCAAATGAAAATTACAGCAACAATCAACAGATTTGTTGACAAACAGGATTCATCGGTAAAAGCGTATGCCAGCGTGACAATAGACGGAATGTTTGCAGTTCACGGACTGAGAGTAATGGAAACCGAGAAAGGCAGATTTGTAAATATGCCCTCAACTTCATACACAGACCGTGACGGCAACAAACAGTATTCGGACATTTTTCACGCAGTCACAAAATCGGCGAGAAATGCGCTTAATCAGGCTGTTCTGAATGCTTACGATGTCAAACTTCAGCAGATACAGGCAACAGAGATTGAGGTTGAAAATACTCCCGACGAGGAAATGTCCGACGAGCCTGCGGATGAACCTGAGCCTGAGATGTCAATGTGAAATATATCACAAAAGAATACTGTATACTTTGTTGCTTTGGTAGAATTTCTTTGAAAAGACTGGATTATGATGTATCTCTGTGATATAGTGAAAGAAACAAATTTATCGGGGCGATACTATGAAAAAAGCGATAACGATCTTAGCTATATGCAGTCTTCTGCTCACGGCTTGCGGACAGATAGACGATACAGAATCCAAATCGGAAACTACTACTGCAATTGCTTCCGAAAGCACGGCTGGCGAAGATACTGCGGAAACTTCATCGGCAAAAGAAGAAAAGGATACAAGCGAAGCCACAACTACTACGAAAAAGAGTTCGCAGACGGTATCCTCATCTTCAAAGCCGACGGGTATTACTGTAACTACTACAAAGAAATCAGGTTCGTCAGGTGCTTCGGGAAACTCAATTCAGGGACAAAACAATTCCGTGCAGAATAATAACGGTCAGGAAAATAACTACCAGCCTGAACAGAATAGTCAGCAGACCTATAATTCGCCGTCCGATAACAATCAGAGCAATAACGGTGCGCAGCAGAATAACCAATCGTCTGACAATAAGCCTCAGAATAACAACCCTTCTCCTCCCGTTACAACGGCAAAGCCTGCGGTGACAAATCCGCCGACTACGACTACACCAAAGCCGCAGACTGAACCTCCGGAAGATATAATTGAAGATACAACAAGCCTGCAAAGTGTTTTAAATTATGTAAATTCGCTTGGAAGAACAACCGATGAATATTACAATATAGGTGCAGGCTTGGGGCACGACGGTTCTGATTATGGAAAAGCCGAAGCTGTTTACAATTGGATCAGAGGGAACGTCAGCGGAAATTGTCAAGTATTCTCAGCAGCAACAATGTACGCTTGTAAAGGCGTGGGACTTGAATGTCGGTATGCGTTTTTCTCACCGGATGCCTGGTACGGTCATATGGCAAACTTGGTATGTGTGGAGGGAACATGGTATGTGTTCGATACACAGGGCGGCAGATTTTTAAAATCAGATAAATACGGTGAAATAACCCGAATATTTGATGAAAATGATAATACAATTGAAATTTCGATAAGCGAATCGGCTTATTGATAATATGTAACAAATATGCAAGTGAGAGAGCCGAAGAAATTTCGGCTCTTTTTCTTTGCGTGAAATCAAAGGAGAAATGTACTTTATGTTTAAAATTAAATCAAAGATTTTAAAGAAACTTAGCGCAGGGTTCATGGCAGGACTCTGCGCTTTTTCAATGCTCGGCTCTACAATGAGCGGAGTAATTACTGCAAATGCCGCAAGTACTTCGACCGAAAACTCTGCGTTTCCATCGGCAGATACGGTGATCGCAAAGGCGGCAACGCTTCTCGGCTATCCGTATACCTTTGGAAATAAGGGGTACTGGTACGCATACAATCAGGATCAGTATACTCCGCTGTCGGTACAGACGATAAACAATCTCGGCATCGACTGTTCGGGACTTGTGTACTATACGCTGACACAGCTTGGATACAAAACATCGGGATTTTCTTGGAACAACCCTGTTCCTGTGGATACCGATCACTGGCTGACGGTAAACGACAACTGCACTATCAGCTACGGCGGTAAAACTTCCAAGGTCGATGTTGAAAAGAAAAACATCAAGACCACAGACCGTCCATACTGGGAGTGTTCCAACGGTTCGACTATTACGCCCGGTTCTGTAGTGGTGGCTCAGAATCCATATGGCGAAGATCATGCGTGGATTTACATGGGCGAATTTAACAGCCGTTCAGATGTAGTGTCTTACCTGAAATCTATCGGCGTTTCAGAAAGTCTTATCAATTCCAAAACAGTAGGTGACGGAAAAGGCGACGGCGGCAAGCATTGGAGAATCGAGGCTAACGGCTCTGAGGGTGTTGTAATTAATAACAAGACCGACGGTAAAACAGCAACTGCTATGAATATGTCGGCGTTCAGGATCACAAAGACCGACGTGACTTTTGAGATAGATAAGTATAATACAAATGGTGATCTTGTGGGAAAATCAAGCGTTGACAATTCTACAGCGGTATATGGAATCTACAGCGATAAATCCTGCAAAAACAAGGTTGCTGAAATCAAAATCGGCAGCAATGGAAAAGGCTCCGTAAAGCTGCCAAACAAGACTTATTACGCAAAGGAAATCAAGGCTCATACGGGTTACGCACTGGACAAAACCGTGTACAAAATCAAGGCGGGCGTGAACAAGGTTAAGGAGGATTTCCAGACGGGAAAAATCAAAATCAATAAGTCAGCAGAGGATGGCATAATCAGCGGCAGAAAGTTTAAAATCACCTATTCATACAATGGAAAATCTCTTTCTGAAACTGCAAAAACAAATGCAAAAGGCATTGCGACCTTTGACAATCTGAAAGTTTATGATATGTCCACAGGCAAGGCTATCACTTACACTGTTTCCGAAATCAACGTAGATACGAGATATGAAACTCCCAAGGCGAAGAATGTCAAGCTTACAGACGGCGACGTTGATCTGACTGTCAATGTAAAGTTCAACAATGAACTCAAAACAGGCTCTATTAAGATCAACAAGCAGTCTGAGGATAATCAGAACGGCGGCAGAGAATTTACTGTAACAGGTAACGGCAAGACTTACAGCATAAAAACAGGTTCTGACGGTGTTGCAATTCTTTCCGATATCCCCGTATACGACAGTAACAATCAGAAAATTGTTTACACGATTTCTGAAAAAAACGTTCCCGTAAAGTATGTTGTTCCTGCCAGTCAGACGGTTACTTTGACAGCTGACGCAACCACAACCAAGACCTTTAAGAACGTTCTCAAAAAGTTTACCGCCCAAGTAACAAAGCAGGATTCCGAAACAGCTTCCGCTCAGGGCGACGGTACTCTTTCAGGTGCAGTTTACGGCATTTACCGTAACGGCGAGCTGGTGGACACCTACACAACCGATGAAAACGGATATTTCAAGACAAAGGAGTATGTCTGCGGAAACTACACTGTTCAGGAAATTTCACCAAGCGAGGGATATCTGCTTGATGAAACTGTGTACCCGGTTGGTGCAGAAACTGAGAATTATTCCATTGAGCATAACCCCATTTCTATGACAGTGACCGAGGACGTTCTCAAGGGAAAAATCAGCATAATCAAGCATTCCGATGACGGCTCAACGCAGATCGAAACTCCCGAAGTCGGTGCAGAGTTTGAGGTTTATCTCAAGTCATCAGGCTCTTATGAAGCTGCAAATGACAGCGAAAAAGACTACCTCGTATGCGATGAAAACGGCTATGCACAGACTAAAATGCTCCCTTACGGAATCTATGTCGTTCATCAAATTAAGGGTTTGGAAAATACCGAACAGATGGAGGACTTTGAAGTCAATATCAGCGAAAACGAAAAAGAATATTTCTATTTGCTCAATGACGCAGTAAAAAAATCCTTTGTTAAAATCGTGAAAAAGGACGCTGAAACAGGCAATATAATTCCCGTTTCGGGCATCGGCTTCAAGGTTTGGGACTGTGCAAATTCCGAATATGTTTCGCAGGAAATCAACTATCCCTCAGAAATGATTCTCAACACATTTTACACCGATGAAAGCGGTTCTCTTATGCTCCCGAACGAGCTTGTTTACGGCGATTACGAGCTTCACGAAGTGCAGTCGGCGGAGGGTTATGTCCTTGATAAAAATCCTGTTCCATTTACAATTGACGGCTCAGTAGAGACCGTAGTTGTGGAGAAAACAAATACCGCACAGAAGGGCAAAATTTCTGTTCAGAAAACAGGCAATGTTTTTGCAAGCGTAACTGCTCTTGGCAGCGCAATATATATCGATGAAAACGGCGAGGTTCACGAAAGTGGGCAGACCGCCTATACTCCCGTTTTTGCAAAAGAAAATCTCAGTGGCGCAGTATTTCAGGTAATTGCAAGCGAGGATATCATAACTGCCGACGGCACGATCAGAGCCAACGCAGGCGATGTTGTGGCAGAGCTTGTAACAGACGAAAACGGGTATGCAGAAACTGATTTACTGTATCTTGGCAAGTATGAAGTCAAGGAAATTACTGCTCCTGACGGCTATGTTCTGAACGCAGAATCTCAGTTTGTTGAGCTTACCTACGCAGGGCAGGAAATCGCAGTTCGTGATACCGTTGGCACAGCTTTTGAAAATGACTATCAGGGCATTGAAATTTCTCTTTCTAAGGTTATGGAAAATGATGAAAAGTTCGGAATTTCAGCGGAAGAAAGTTACAAAAATGTTCGTTTCGGATTGTTTGCCGCAGAGGATATTACTGCCGCTGACGGCTCGGTAATTCCTGCCGACGGTCTGATTGCGGAGGTTTCGCTGAACGAGGATATGACGGCTGTAATTGCAGAAAAAATTCCGTTCGGCAAGTATTATGTTCAGGAAATTGCAACCGATGAGCATTATGTTTTGAACGGTAAAAAGTACCTTGTAAACTTCGAGTATATGGGACAGGAAGTAACTACTGTTTCAATCGACTGCGGGCAGTTCGTAAATGAACTGAAACGTGGTAAAATCGAGGGAATCAAGGTAAATGAGAGCAACGAACCTCTTGAAAATGCTCTGTTCGGACTGTTTGCTGTTGATACCGCTGAGTTTACTGCCGACAACGCATATATGACCGCTGTTTCCGATGAAAACGGACACTTTGAATTTGACAAGATCCCATATGGTGAGTATATCGTCAGGGAAATCGAAGCTCCCACAGGCTACATTTTAAGCGATGAAAGCTACCCCGTGACTATTTCTGAGGACGGAGAAATTATCGAAATTACAGCAGTAAATAAGCCTATAACCATTGAAATTTCAAAACAGGATATTTACGGAAATGAACTGGTTGGTGCAAAAATGCAGCTTGATAATTCTGATGGCAAAGTCGTTGAAAAATGGACTTCTGATGGTACAAATCATGTTGTTACCGAGCTTCCTGCCGGAGATTACACGCTTAAGGAAATCGCCGCTCCTGACGGTTATGTTATCGCAACTGACATCAGATTTACAGTTGATGTTTATGGCAAGATTACTGTAGAAAATGTGGACGCAACTGCTGTTTCTGAGAACGGCAATCCGCTGATTGTTATGGTAGACGAGGCTGAGAAAATATCTGATGTTCCTGATACCCCGTATACAGGCGATAACCACAGCAATTTTGCGGCTTACGCAATGCTTGGAGCTGCAAGCTTGATTATTGCTGTCCTTATCATCACAAAGAAAGGGAAAAAGCATGAATAAGAAAGCGATTAGAATTGCGGCTGCCGTCAGTGCAGCCGCTCTCCTTTGCGGAGGAATTTATCTTCTTGTGAAAAACGATTTGGCACAGAAAATTAAGTGGCGTGATATTATGATATACGCTCCTACCCCGATAGCGCAGGAAACGCTTGATATGGCGGTAGATAACCGTTCTGAAAAGCCGTCCGCAGACAGAGTTCCCGAGGATACAAAAGACGAACTGACCGCACAGGTCCGGCAGCTTTCCGAAGATCATAGCGATTCTGTCGCATGGCTGTATATTCCCGACACGAATATCGATTACCCGATCATGCAGTCGGGCGATAACGAATATTACTCTCACAGAGCGGTGGACGGCTCATATTTGTACGCAGGCTCGCTTTTTATGGACTACAGAAATTCCTCGGATTTCACCGATTTCAATAGTGTTATCTACGGTCACAATATGGGAAACGCAACGTGTTTTGCGGACATTCCGAATTACGAAAACGAAGAATATTTTATGAACCACAGCTACGGCTGGCTGACTACCGATGACGATGTTCGGCTGATAGATTTCTTTGCGGTGGCAAGGACTTCTGATACAAGCGGACTTTATCTTGCCGACCCAACCTTTGAAGAGTGGGATTCACAGCTTAGAAACTGTGCGAGCATTTACAAGGAGATCGGTATTTCTCCCGATGATAACCTGATAACGCTGTCCACCTGCACTTCTGCGGAGGGTAACAGTCGTACAATTTTGGTAGGAAAAATTATAGAGGAGTGATGTGAAATGAAGTTAAAAAAGACGAAAAAGAAGATACTTGCAGCGGTCGCAAGCGCATTGTGCTTTGCAGCGATGATGTCGACCTCAGCCTACGCATCGGGAGATGTTGCGGGAGCTGTGCAAAGCACTTGGAGTACCGCAAGATCGCAGGTGGTTTCGGTTGTAAACAACGTTGTGTTTCCTGTGATTGACGTAATATTGGCGGTTTTGTTGTTTGTCAAGATAGGTATGCTTTACATGGATTACCGCAAGCACGGTCAGATAGAATGGACTCCGGCGGCTATTCTGTTCGGCTGTTTGATCTTTACTCTGACGGCTCCGTTGTATATCTGGTCAATCGTTTAAAAAGGAGAATTTGTGTATGAAAAAAAAATATTCAGCTATGTTTTCAGCGGCAATTGCAATGATAATGACCGCCTGCGGAACGATTTCTCCGCCAACAGCACAAACGACAACGGCAGTTACAACAGCCGAAACCAATGTGCAAAGCTTGACGGACTTATCTTCATCTTCGGACTCTGACAGCAAAGTTGATTCAGAAAAAATACAATCCGATACCTTTATCGCAGAGTTTTTCGATTCAAATATATGCTTTGCAGATATAAGCGCATTGGTAACAGAAGCAATGAAAGGCAGTTCCTTTGAGAACGAAATTGATAACTCAAACGGTGTGAATAAAATTACTTTGAAAGGCTCAAACGGCGGCGGTATGATCGATGTTCTGTGTATTGATCTAAGTCAGAGTGATCTTGATCACGATATGGAATATATCCTTGAAAACTTCGGAGATTATTACTTCGGACAGACCTCCGCACAGATGAGCGGTATCACCGAAGATGACTTTGTTTCGAGTTACCGAATGACAAGCAGTGTTGTTTCAAAGGGCAAGTATCAGCAGTACGGCTCTGTTCAGAAATCCGATGGTATGGCGACGCAGTTCGGATACACGGAAACCTACGCTGTGCTGAGTGAAAACAAGCTGACCGTTGTGTCGGGTGCTTTTCTCAGTACGGATATGATGGAGAGGCAGAGTTTTTCGCAGCTGATGAGTCAGTTTGTGGAAAATGTAAAGTATTAAGGCGGTGATGTAATGCCCTACATTCCATTCACAGACGAACAAAAACAGCTTGCTAACAGCGTAGACTTGGCAGAATACCTGCGTGTGCGAGGTGAAAAGCTTGAGCGTGTCGGCATAGAGCATAAGCTCATATATTACGACAGCTCAGGCAAGCACGACAGTATAACTATCCGTGGGTCAAAATGGTTCGACCATAAAAATCAGGTTGGCGGTGGTGCAATAAAATTTATGCAGGAATTCTATGATATGGACTTTCAGACAGCCGTTCAGGAACTGCTGGGACAGAGGGTAACTCCGCTGTCCCACAGTCCGCCGAAAGCTATCGCAAAGGAAGAAAAGAAAGAGTTCAGACTGCCCCAAGCAAACACAAATATGCACAGAGTCTATGCCTACCTCATAAAACAGAGGTTTATCGCTCCCGAGGTCATAACTCATTTTGCAAAGCAACACACACTTTACGAGGATAAAGAACATCACAATGCCGTGTTTGTAGGAATTGATGAGAACGGCGTTCCAAGGCAAGCAAGCAAGCGTTCAACAAATTCTTACGGCAATAGTTTCAGGATCACTTGTCAAGGTTCTGACACAAGATACAGCTTTGCACATTTCGGTGAAAGCAAAAGGCTCTATGTGTTTGAGGCTCCCATAGATATGATGAGTTTTCTTACGCTTTATCCGAATGATTGGCAGAAACACAGCTGCATTGCAATGAACGGAGTGTATGAAAATGCTGTTTTAACGGCTTTGAAGAACCATTCAAATCTGTCCGAAATTGTGCTTTGCGTGGATAATGATGAGGGCGGAATTGAAGCTGTTGACCGACTTAGGGATATTCTTGCGGATAACGGATATTCCGAGGTGAAACGGCTTGCACCGAAGTTTAAGGACTGGAACGAGGTGCTAAAGGCGAAGAATGGCGTTTATGCTTTGCCTGCTGTACCAAACAAGCATAAGGAAGAATATCATTGTCAGGCGGAAAATCTGCAGTATCTCAAATGCCGTCCGGATAAGCTGACGTCTCAGATCTATGC
>CDZU01040292.1_pt1 | contig 10920 bp, 9 predicted proteins | sample 557441 | NCBI WGS metagenome assembly CDZU01 (sample SAMEA3182114, study PRJEB8094) | gut metagenome | biome: human; feature: gut; material: Stool; isolation source: human stools | place: Canada | collected 2013-06-10
GGCAGAGACTGCACGCGGCCCCGTCTTCATTTCAGAGGCATCAAAAAAGCGGGCGCCCCTTGGCGCCCGCCTCCAGACAACCCGACTGCGGGTCGGTTCAAGGACTTTCGTCCGTATCCGTCATCATTCGATGCCGTTCATCTTTCTGGCAAAACCCGTGTAGACATTGAAGGCATTGGGCATGCTCGACTCGTCCTGAATGTCGAAGTTCTGACGATGGTGTCCGTGATGGTTGCAGCCCCAAAGGATGAAGGCAGCCTGACCACCCTTTTGAATGACGCGGCGAATGAAGCAGGCGCAATCCTCGGAGCCCGAGGGGGCATGAATGCGCGGCAGCATCGTCGTATTCGGCACCGTTTTCATCACCTCCTCAACCTTGTCGAAAAGCTCGGGACTCTGAAGGAGAGTCGTGGACTCACCCGCCATCGTCACGGTCGACTTGACGCGATAGGCCTTGTCGACACCCGAAAAAATGTCGTAAACGTAGTCGCGCATGTAGCCGTTGACCTCCTCCGTCTCGCCTCGAACCTCCATCTGAAGTCTGGCATGGGCAGGAATCACGTTGCGGCCCTCGCCCGCATGGAGCGTGCCGACCGAGACACGGGTGGTGCCGTCACCGTTGCGCGGAATGCCCTGAAGCATCATCGAAGCCGCACAGGCCGCCATCAGGGCGTTATGCCCGAGCTGCGGCGCGTTGCCCGCATGTGCAGGCTGGCCCTCGATGTCGATGTCGAACTTCGTTGAGGCGAGGAAGCCGCCGTCCATGACGCCGATCTCACCGAGTTTCGCGAGACCGCCCACATGGCCGCTGATGAAATAGTCCACGTCATCAACAACGCCGGCCGCAGCCATCGCACGCGCGCCCCGCACACCTTCTTCGGCCGGCTGATAGATGAGTTTGAACCGACCACAGAGCTCGTTCTTGTGATCCACAAGCCAGCGCGCCACCTCAAGGCCAACGGCCGTATGGCCGTCATGACCACAGGCATGCATGAAACCCGGACGTTCGGATGCAAAGCCAAGCCTGTTGGGCAGATGCGCCTCATCGTCCGTCTCGCGAACGAGCACGCAGTCCATGTCTGCGCGGAAAGCCGTCGTCGGCCCTGGCCTGCCTGTATCAAGCACCGCCACCGCGCCCGTATAGCCCTCGGTCTCGTCCAGGAAGGATTGCGGCACGCCGTGCTTAAGAGCACGGACCATGCCGTCCTTCACGAGCTGCGGATCCCGTCCGAGAACCTCCGACTCATTGATGTTGGCCTTCCCGACCGTGACTGGAAGGCCGAGATTCCTGAGAAAACTCACGACGAAGTACGTCGTCTCGAATTCCGTCCAGCCCTCTTCCGGTCGCTTGTGCAGCTCGCGGCGGTTGCGGACCATTTCCTCGTAATACTTGGTTTTGTCTTCCATGATGGACTCCTGAAGTTCTCAAGCAGAGGCCTTGTCTGCAACAGGCAGAGCACAGTGCTTCAATCTTATGGCAATCAGCGCGCAGACGATGGCTACGACGGCGGCTGCGACGCAAACCATGTACGCGCGGCTGAAGTCGCCGCCTGCATTTGCCCAGCGGATCAGCAGGGGGCCTGTCAGGCCGCCCACGGAATAGCCGAACATCATCAATGAAAAATTGACGCTGTTGTGCTTCGGACCGTACTCGTCAGCGACGAGGCTCGGATAAGTGCCGATGAAGGCACCGAAACATGTCCCGATCCCGACGATGCCTGCAAAAAAAAGGCCTGTATCGCCATGCCCCGCAGACACCAGCATACCAAGCCCCGCCAGTGCCACGACCAGCACGAGCACCAGCGTCGGAATGCGGCCGATCCTGTCGGAGAGCGTGCCCGAGAGAAAGCGACCTGAAGTGTTGGCGATCGAAATGACGGAAACGCCCAGAGCCGCAAGCCCGGCTCCCGCTCCCACCTGCTCCTGAGCAATGGCCGAAATGTTCGAAAGCAGCATGAGTCCCATCATCGCGGAGGACGTAAAGAGAATGAACAGCGGATAAAAGAGCGGCGTTCTCACCATCTCGAGCCAGTTCATGCTCGGAGCCTCGACTTCCTGCGCCGCACGCCCCGCCGGCCTGAAGGCGGCCTGCAGTTCGTCCGGACACTTGCGTGTTCCGAAAGCGGACAGCACGATCACAACGCCCGAGCACGCACCGAAGACGAGGAGCGTCTCCACAATCCCGCAAACGTCGATCATCCACCTTGCGGCAAAGGGCAGGACGGCTGCGCCGACTCCCAGACACGCCGTCACAAGCCCACCGGCAAAACCTCGACGGTCAGGAAACCACTTGACCGACGAATTGATCGTACAGCCGTTGACAAGTCCGGTACCTACGCCTACGCACAGGCCGTACCCAACATAGAGCATGCCGACGGACTCTGCAAAGGCCGTGAGCGCATAACCTGCCGCAATGGCCGCACCGCCGAAGGCAATCGTAAGCTTCGGACCGAATCGGTCATTGACGAAGCCCCCCGCAAGCATCAGAAAAGGCGTGACACCGGTCGCCAGACCGAAAACCGGCGCCAGTTCCGACGTCTTCACGACTTCACCCGAGACCGCCGACAGCTGCGCGGCCAGCGGTCCCGCGAATACGCTCCAAACATAGAGCGCCCCCGTACAGAAATTAACCAAGCAGAAAAGGAACAGACAAAACCTCCGCTCTCTCCAGATCCCTGCAATCACATCCGATTCTTCGAATTTCATTTCAATGTTTGTACGTAAAAACTGACAATTCGATTATAGAACCCACACAAAATAGCTAGCTGACAGGACATACCACTACTCCACCAACATTGGTATAACATCCGACATCGGATATCCGACATCCGCCTTCCAATATACATTGACAATACTGATGGAAATACCCTATTTAATAAACTCTTCACAGGTTTTAAAATTTCCCGCACTCCAGAACACAATAGGACACTCCCTTTCCCAAAAATCTACCCGGATTAATCAAAATGTCAATCACGCTGATTTTTGCCCTGGTCGTCGTCGCAGCGACCATCTACGCCCTCATCAAGCGGTATGAAACCAGACTCGTACTCATCACGGCCGGTCTTGCCATGGCGCTCTTCTCCCTCAAGCCAATGGTGGCCTTCCAGCAGTTCGACGCCTCCATGACGAAGGGCTCGCTCATCATCGCCATCTGCTCTGCCATGGGCTTCGCCGCAGCCGTGGCGCTTACGAAGTGTGACGTTCATCTCGTCGCTCTTCTCACGCGTCCACCCCGCCATCGCCGCAGCCGCAATCGTCTGCTCAACCACGCCCGCGCTCTTCAATCCTGGTGTTGCTCACAACGTCTTCGTGGCAAAGCTCGCCGAAATGGAGATCATGGATCTGATCGGTCTCTTCTCCATGCCTCTTTTCTGCTTCAGTCTGGCGATCGTCGCAGGCCTCACGCTTGTGTGCTTCATCTACCGCGACTACAAAAAGCCAGCCAGGACTCATGAGGAGACCGCAGGGACCGAAGTGCAGGAAGCTGGCAACCTGCCAGAACACCCGAATGTTCTCTTCGCCATCGCGCCTCTTGTTCCTGTCGCGCTCCTTCTCTACGTCTCGCTCTTCACGTCGATGAAGATCAGCGTCGCGACGGCCATGATCGTCGGCACGATCTATGCCCTCGCCGTCACCCGCTCGAACCCCGCCGAAGTCACCCGCAAGTTCTTCGACGGCATGGGCAAGGGCTACGCCAACATTCTCGGCATCATCATCGCCGCAGGCGTTTTTGCGGCTGGTCTCAAGGCTGCCGGCGTCATCGACCTTCTCGTCGCCGCCCTCACTTCCGCCAACGAACTGGCCCGCATCGGCGGCGCCTTCGGCCCCTACCTGATGGGCGTCCTCACCGGTTCCGGCGACGCTGCAGCCTTCGCCTTCAACGAAGCCGTCACGCCGCACGCCGCCGAATTCGGCATGACGATTCCGTCTCTCGGCTATCTGGCCGTGATCGCAGGCTCCTTCGGCCGACTCAGCTCCCCGCTGTGCGGTGGCCTGATTCTCGTCGCAGGCATCGCCGCCGTCGAGCCCCTGGAAATCGTCAAGCGCTCGGCCCCGGTCATGCTCCTCATGGTCGTCGCCGCCTACTTCCTCGTCTGACCCTCAACCCAACCTCACTCAAGATGAACATCATGAACACGTTCCGCCTCACCGCCGTCGCTCTTGCGACGCTCGCCCTCGCAGCCTCCGCTTCCGCAGCCGACGTCAAGATCTACGGCCGCATCGACACCGGCCTCATCTATCAGAACTACTTCGGCGACTCCACGAAGGAAGACTCCTTCGCCATGCAGTCCGGCACCAACACCGCGACCCGCGTCGGCATCGAAGGCCTCGAAACCATCAACGACGACCTTTCCGTCGGCTTCCGCATTGAAAGCCGTTACGCGTCCGACTCCGGCGAACTCAAGGGTGACCGTCTCTTCGAAGGCAACGCCTCCCTCAAGCTCGTGAGCAAGTCCCTCGGTGAAGTCGCCGCAGGCCGCATCTCCGGCATCGGTTCCGGCTCCGGCCCCTACGACCTGCAGTACTGCATGGACTCCTTCGGCGGCGGTACGAACGGCACGGGCATGTCTCCGATCAAGAGCGCCCGCATGGACAACACGATCACGTACAGAACGCCGAAGCTCTCAGGCTTTCAGGCCACGCTGCAGCACTCCCTCAAGACGGACTCCGTGAGCGCAAAGTCCCTCGGCGAGGAGTCCGAATCCTCCGCCAATCGCTTCTACGGAGCTGGTCTGCACTACACGGCGGGCGCCCTTGACGCAGCACTCATTTACGAACAGACCGACTGGGGCAAGGACAACGCAGACACCCCCGACGATGACAAGACCGTCGTAACGCTCGGCGGCAGCTACCGCATCGACGATGTGAAGCTCTTCCTTCAGGCCCAGTACTTCAACGGCGTCGAGACCTTTGACGGCTTCACGACGTCCGGTGCCAATGCCATGACCGGCCTCAAGGGATACGGCCTCTATGCAGGCTCCGAAGTCTGGTTCGGTCCTCACTCCATGAAGACCATGGCCTACTGGCACGACTACAAGACGAACGTGAAGACTTCGGGCGCGGAAGTCGACGGCTCTTCCGCAGGCATCGGTACCAAGTTCCTCTACCGCCCCTCAAAGACGGTCGAAATATACGTTGGCTGCGGCTATTCCCAGTGGGATCGTCTTGACAGCGGTCTCGTGAAGACCGACAAGAGCGTCAACGCCTACAGCGGCGTGACGAAGTACTTCTGATCCCAGCACCCCTGAACGCAATGCAGCCGGCATTCTTTTCGAGAATGCCGGCCGCATTTGCTTCGAAGCCTTGGCTCATGAAATCTTGTAGTGGTACCTGTCAGTCAGCGAGCGCTGAACATGATATTCAACGGGCTTCTCCCCGTACGTATAAGCCGTGCGCCTGATCTCAATGACAGGCGTGTGCTCGGGAAGGCCAAACTGAACGCGGAGCTCCTCCGGCATCAGCTTTGCCTTGACCGTCTCCTCGCACCTCGTGATCGTCACGCCGCAGACCCGTTGATAAAAAGCATAGAGCATCGTCTCCTCATGCTTTCCAAGGTTCTCCTTCGTGAGCTTATCGAACACCTCCTGATTCGCCCACAGCTCGTCGTGAGTTACGAGACCACGGCTCGTATTGAGAGCACGGGCTGCATGAATCGTCTTGACGCCAAGGGGCAGTTCAAGCGCCACCCTCACCTCCTCGGGCGGAAGCTCCCTTTCAAAGTACAGCATCATTGAGCGCGACGGAGACGCCTCGTCCTCATCTCGATCCGGCAACAGGCGGATGAACCGGCGGTAGATGCTCCCCTCATTGCGGCTGAACTCAGCCACGAAGGTACCTTTGCCCTGTTGGCGGACCAGCACGCCTGTATCGACGAGCATCCTGAGCGCCCTGCGCATCGTGCCCTGACTGACGCCGAACAAGGAGGCGAGTTCGACCTCGTTGGGCAACATTTCACCCGGACGCCACCTGCCATTCGAAATCAGGGCGCCGATCCTCTCGGATACCTGCTCAAAAAGCGTACGCCGCTGCGGAAAGCTGAAGCATTCGTCACTGGAGCTGCCAGACATCATGAAAGTGTTCTCCGTTCTTTTGCTGAGGATCTGCAGGCGAAACATGATGCCTGCGACGATAGACGTTCCAGAGCAGGCACCTTCCCATTCACTGCATGAGAAAGTTTATCCGACTGCCGAGACAAGAACAAACCTGCAATACCGTCGCACCGTAGCCAAAGCACCGGCTCCCGCTCAATCATCCACGAGCGAAAGTCGCCTTCAAGGGCAGAAATTGCCGAGCTGACGCTCGGCCCGCTATCCATCCCCACCCAACGCTTCGCATTGGATGGGGAATTCCGCGGAAGTGGTTAAAACGACACTCGTACAACGGAATCCCGCGCATCCGACAGGTGACGCAAAGGCCGACTTCCGCTACAATTCGGCTCCGAAAATCCTGCGGTCCGTCGCGCGCGTGCGCGAGGGCCCACCGCCACTTTCGAACGCACAAGACATGACGATTGAAAACAGAATCGCCGGCGCTCTGGCCGGCATGGTGCTCGGCGACGCCCTCGGCGTGCCGGGCGAACTGTGGCCCCGCGAGAAGGTCCGCGCCCGCTTCGGGCACATCGACACGTTCCTCGACGGCCCCGAGGACAACATCGTCGCCTGCTACTTCAAGGCCGGCCACTACACGGACGATTCCGCACAGGCCTTCGTGATCCTCAAGGCGCTTCTCAAGGCCGGCACGGTGCCGCCCGTCAAGGTGCTCGCCGACGATCTGATCGCCTGGGTCGAGTCGATGAACGGGTTCGAAATCAACCTGCTCGGCCCGAGCTCCAAAGCAAGCCTTCTCGCCCATTCCCGGGGCGAAGACTACACGAAGTACACCAAGCTCTCGCTCACGAACGGCGCGGGCATGCGCATTGCGCCCGTGGGCTGCCTCGTCGACTGGAACGATTCCGAAAAGCTCGCCGAAACGGTTGCGCGCGTCTCGATCGTCACGCATGGCACGGACGTGGCGATCGGCGGCGCGGCCATGGTCGCCCAGGCCGTCGCGAGCGGCATCGGCGGACGCTCCTGGGAGGAAGCCGCAGAGGACGCGCTCCGCATCTGGAACGTTGCGCGCGCCAAGGGAGAGCCCACCTGGGCAGCTTCGGTCGCGGAACGCTTCCGCCTCGCACTCTCCGTCATGAAGGATTTTGACGACGACGAGAAGTTCTCCCGCTGGGTCTACGACATCCTCGGCACGGGCACGATGACGAGCGAGAGCGTGAGCGCCGCGCTTGCCGTCGCCTTCTACTGCCGCAGCGCCGAACGCGCCGCGATCATGTGCGCCAACATGGGCGGCGACACCGACACGATCGGTGCGATGGCCTGCGCGATCTGCGGTGCCTTCGAGGGATTCGATGCGCTGCCCGAATCGCGCTCGTCCTTCCTCGAGACGACAAACGCGCTCGACTTCCGCGCCATGGCGGCCGAAATCGCCCGCGCCCGCACGACCTTTCACCTCTGAGGGAGCCCCTGCATGCGAAGCATCCGCTCCGTCCTCCATTCGCTCAAGCCTCAAAAGCGCGTCCTCATCATCGGCTCGGCCTTCGTCGACATGGTGATCAACGTTCAGGAGATGCCGCGTGCGGGCGCCGACGTTGAGGGCGACTACCGCTGCACGACCGTCGGCGGCTGCTCCTTCAACGTCGCGGACGTCCTCTACAAGCTCGACCTTCCGTTCGAGAGCTACATGCCCGTGGGCGAGGGCCGGTTCGCCGACCTCGTCGCGCAGGCCCTCACGGAGCGCGGCTATCCCGTGCACCGCGAGGCGGGCGAAGGCGACAACGGCTGGTGCCTGTCGCTTGCCGACGCCTCCGGCGAGCGCACCTTCATCTCGATGTTCGGCCTTGAACGCCGCATGAAGCCCGACTGGTTCGAGCGCTTCGACATCGAGAGCTTCGACTACTTCTACGTCTCGGGCTACCAGGCCGAGGGCGAAAACGGCCGCGTCATCCTCGAGGCCCTCTCCCGCAAGCGCCCAGACGCCGTCGTGGTGTTCGATCCGGGTCCCCGCGTGCACTTCATGCCGCGCGAGCGCGTCGAGGACTTCTGCCGCCTCGGCTGCCTCTTCACCGTCAACGCCGACGAGGCCCTCTTCATGACGGGCACGACCCGGGTCGAGGATGCCGCGTTGCGCCTGCACGACATGTCGGGGCGCGATGCCGTCGTTACCGACGGCGGCCGCGGCGCGATCGTGGCCGACAACGCCAGCGTGCGCCGCATCCCGGGCTTCCCCGTCGCGATCGTTGACACGATCGGCTCGGGCGACGCACACACGGGCGGCGTGATCGCAGGCCTCATGTGCGGCCTCCCGATCGACGAATGCGTGCTGCTCGCCAACCGCGTGGCCTCCGTCGTGACGGGCCGCGAGGGCGGCGCCTGCGCGCCCACGATCGACGAGCTCCTCACCGAGCACTGCTGACGTACAAGGGCCCTCATTCCCATTCAAATCAACCGCCCCGCCCGGCCTTCCCCTGGGCCGAACCGGGAATTTCATCCCTTCCTCAAGAAAAGACAACCAACATGAGCGACAACTCCTCCGCCTCCGCCATTGAGGTCAACGGCGTCAACCCCGTTCCCGACAGCGAACGCTACGGCACGCCCGCCGGGCTCTTTCCCATCTGGTTCTCCTGGAACATCTCCATCTTCGGCATCACGCTCGGCATCTACGTGCTCGGGCTCGGTCTCTCCGTCTGGCAGGCCATGCTCGCTGGCGTGATCGGCTACTTCGTCTCCTGCGCCCTCGTGGGCATCCTCGCCGTGGGTTCCGTACGCACGGGGCTGCCCACGCTCGTGCAGTCGCGCTTCGCGTTCGGCTACCACGGCAACAAGATCCCGACCTTCTTCGGCTACGTGGCCAACATGGGTTGGAAAGTCACGATGCTCTCGATGGCCTCGACGACGCTCGCCGACCTGATGTGCCACCTCGTTCCCGTGCTCGCACAGGTCGACGGCTCCCCCACGTCCGCCTGCGTCTTCGGCTCCTTCATCGTCGTGATCGTCCTCACGATGACGGGGGCCGTCTGGGGCTACCAGCTCATCATGAAGATCGAGAAGGCGATCGCATGGATCACGGGCCTCTTCACGCTCGTCTACCTCTTTTTCTTCATCCCGCAGATCGACTTCTCCGTCCTCGGCGACCGTCCGTCCGCAGGCATCGTCGAATTCCTCGGTGCCGTCGTGCTTTCCATGACGATGGTGGGCCTGGGCTTCCTTAACTACGGCGGCGACTACTCCCGCTACCTGCCCCGCAACACGAGGGCGGGCGGCGTCATTTTCTGGACGATGACGGGCATCGCACTTCCCGTCTCGGTTCTCCTCATCCTCGGCGTCATGCTCTCTGCGGGCAACCCCGAGCTTCTCGCCAAGGCCTCCCACGAACCGATCGCCGCGCTCACCGGCATCCTTCCCTTCTGGTTCTACGTACCGTTCTCAATCGTCATCATCGTGAGCCTCATCTCGGCCGGCATGACGGGCGTCTACAGCTCGGGCCTCGCGCTCCTCGCCATGGGCGTGCCGCTCTCCCGCGCCGCAACCACCGTCGTCAACGCCGTGATCATCACGCTCGGCGCCTTCTATCTTCTCTTCATTTCGGACTCCTTCGTCTCGACCTTCCAGTCGTTCCTCGCAGCGATCTCCGTGATCATGGGCTCCTGGGGCGCCATTGAAATGGTCGACATGCTGCGCCAGAAGCGCCTCAACTGGGACGTCCGCATGGCCTTCGACTACGGCGAGGGCGGCCGCAGCGGCCGCTGGACCGCACTCCTCTCGCTCGCCGTCGCCACGATCATCGGTCTGGGCACCATCACGTCGAGCGACCCCTACATCGCCCGAATCGTGAGCTTCCTCCTGCCCTCGGGCGCCGAGACGAGCGTCTTCGCCAAGGCCAACATCGGCCTCGTCGTCGCCATGATCGCGGGCGGCCTGCTCTACGCAGTCCTCACCTTCGTCTGCCGCTTCGACGTCCCGCCCGTCCTGAAAAAGAAATAATCCCGCCCGTTCATTCAGGCTGAAATCCTCCGGAAGGCCCCGCGCTTATGTAAACGCGGGGCCTTTTCTTGATCCTCGTCCACTAATCCTGCGCCCGCTACCCGCCCGCAGCGTCCTCAGGGCCCCAAAGTCGAGCCCTTCCCTCAACTTCCATCGAGCGCACGCCGCTCTTCCCAGTGCCGCAGGCGTTTCCAACCATACCCGCCATACGCCGACGTCCGAACCTCCCTGCACGCGGCCGTTTGCCTCGCCAAAGCATTCGGGATTTCACCTAAAGAAAAGCCCGGAAACGGCCTCAAACCTACCTCTTGAGAGGTACTTGACCCCAATCAGACACGCACCCGTAGAGTTGCGCCCAGGTCATTTCATTTCATTTCCAAGGGCGCCCGCAGGTTCTCCTTCTCCTGCGCCCCTTTACGGCAAACCCGCAGCCTCTCCCTGCGGGTCCCATTCGATTCGGAACTCATCATGAACAAGTCTCTCTCCCGTCGTGCATTCCTCCGCACGAGCATTGCGAGCGGCGCCTCTCTCGCCGCTGCGGCCGCTGGTGCGGCTCCCGCCGGCATCTACAGGCCGGGCACGTATTCCGCCAAGGCCTCCGGCATCGGCGAAGTCACGGTCACGATGACCTTTGACGCCGACCGCATCATCGACGTCGTGCTCGACGTCTCCCACGAAACCCCGGGGATCGGTCAGGCCGCCGCCGACACGCTCAAGAAGAACCTGATGGCCGCTCAGGCCGCCGAAATCGACGGCGTCTCCGGCGCCACGATCACGTCGAAGGCCGTCTCCAAGGCCGCCGCCAAGTGCATTGCGCAGGCCAAGGGCGAAATTCCCGTTGAAGTCATCTCCGACAAGAAGGCCGACGAAGACGACGGCGACTGGCTCG
>CDZU01031996.1_pt1 | contig 10785 bp, 4 predicted proteins | sample 557441 | NCBI WGS metagenome assembly CDZU01 (sample SAMEA3182114, study PRJEB8094) | gut metagenome | biome: human; feature: gut; material: Stool; isolation source: human stools | place: Canada | collected 2013-06-10
TCCTTCAAATAAGGAGCTAACAGACGGTCGGGGTCTATTCCCAGCAGATAACGGATATCCATATCCTCTGCGTGTTTGAAAGGGCTGGCGGTGAGCCGCACATCCCTGACTGGAAAACTTTCTACTTTTGCGGGTAGCTGAGCATGCAAAGCTACAGAAGCTATAGCAAAAACGGAAGTGGATAAAATGGTTTTAAGTAAATTCATAATGTATTTTATCGTTTCTTTATTTATTCTGCTGGATATTCAATATGAACATTCTAAAGTTTCACCTCAATTGCCGTACCGGTATAATTCACCATCTTTCCTCCCTTCAATGGTTTATCGCCTTCTCCTGATCTATGATTTACGAGAACTACTTTGAACTTCCTCTTTTCCAACATTCCGGGATATCTTCCTTCACGGTCGCTGATGTGCAAAGTACGGTTACTATCATCCCAACGGAAAGTGATAGTAGAATAAACTCCCTTTTCATAATTGTAATTATCGTTCTCATCCTCATAAAGAATAAAAGTTGCATTAGCACCCGGATAAACACGAATCTCCAGGTCATCCCAACTTTTTTCTGTGGCATACTGCACCGCAGGCCCCCAAGGAATTATAGAACCGGCACGGATATAAACAGGCATGATATCAATAGGTACTTCACGCTGTATGGTTTGGCCACCAGCCAACTTTGCCCCAGTCCAGAAATCAAACCAGTTACTTCCCTCAGGCAAATATACATCCGTTTTCTCTATTTTCCGCATATTTTTCTGATAACCATTCTGTTTTTTATCCTGCCATGTATAGAGAGAATCAGTTACCGGACGTACTAAAAAACTACGTCCGAACATATACTCCGTATCCATATCAAGTACTTTCTTGTCTTTCGGAAAATCCATCACCAAAGGACGAATAATGCTGCCTGCCTTATTTGTTACTTCCCAAGTAGTACTATATAAATAAGGTAATAAGCGATAACGCAAATGGGTATATTTCTCCAATGCATCATAAGCCCAATCACCTTTATCGCCGAACTGATAGATCTCTACAGCAACAGGACTGGAATTATGAGAACGCATGATAGGTTGGAAAGCTCCCCACTGATACCAACGGACGTGTAACTCATGATAAGCAATATTATTAACATCATTATTATATTTCCAAGCAAAAAATCCTCCCAAGTCAGTGTTCCAGTAAGGAATACCACACAAAGAATAATTCAGGCCAGCTGCCAGTTGCTTGCGCATCACTTCCCAAGTAGAAACGACATCTCCACTCCATGAATGTGAAGCATAACGCTGCTGTCCCAAGAATGAAGAACGGGTAAGTAAGAATACCCGCTTGTCGGAAGTGGTAGCACGCTGGTGCTCATAAACACCTTTATTGGACATCAAAGGAAAAGCATTGTGAACTCTTCGGAAAGAACCTAAATAAGTTTTTGTATCAAAATCTTTATCTTGAATCTCCAGATGATCGGGTTCGGTAGAATCCAACCACCAGCCGTCCATACCTAGATCAAAGATATTCTTTTTCATTTCATTCCAATAAATACTTCTTGCTACAGGATTGAACGGATCGTAAGGTTTCACTCCGGCTTTAGGCGGCCAAGTCTCAAAATGAAGCAAAGCATTCAGACTGTCCATCTTATGATACATCTCTGTCCACGGACCAAAAGAGGCCCATACAGAAATCATGATATGCGCATTCCGCTTGTGTATATAGTCAATCATTTCTTGAGGGCTTTTTATTCTTGGAGTACCATAACGTGCATCCGGATTCTCACCATTCGGAAGATATTTCATGTATTCTTTGTCGCCCATCTTATTAATATAGCGAGGATTCTGGAACTTCATGGAGTTCCAGTTAGAATCACATCCCCAATACTGCCAATCCTGAATGATTCCATCCAAAGGAACTTTCCGATCACGGTATTCATCAACCACTTCGCACAGTTCATCCGGACTCTTATAACGCTCGCGGCACTGCCAGAATCCAAGTGTCCACAGCGGATAAAGAGGAGCCTGCCCGGTCAAATCACGGACTCCGGCTATCACGCCGTCCGCATTGCTACCATAAATGAAATAATAGTCGGCACAATCGCCCACTTCAGAATCGAATGACATTTCTTGCGGATTATCCGTAAACATAGTTGGGGAATAATTGTCCCAATAAAGTCCGTAACCTTTCACTGAATGAATAAAAGGAATACAGATACTCATATTCTTGTTACGAAGAAAAAGTTTTTGATTGCGCTGATTCACTTTTCCAGTCTGTTGTTGCCCCAATCCATAAATCACTTCATCCTTATCTAATAAAAAAGCCTGCCGGACATTGTAAGAAAAAGTACCCGCATCATCAAACGGGGTGAACTGTGTTCCATAATCCTTGTCTTTTAACAACACCCTTCCGGTTGCATCATAGAAATTGATTCCACCTGTAGATGAATTGACCTCCACCTGTAATGCATCCGACTTTAAACGAATATACTCTTTATTCATTGCAAACTCCACAAAGGTCTCCTCAGGCTCTTTCATTACTACAAGGCTCTTCTTGTCATACGAACTTCCCTCCGGTGTCTTATAAACCCGGACAATGGATGGAGAATAAAATGCCACTTCAACATCTATACCTTGTACAGTAGTCTTAACTCCTTGCGGCATTTTCTGATAGCTCTGTGCCTGGGAAAATAATCCCAGACAGAGGAGCAACAAACTTATTGAAATCTTTTTACTCATAATTCTTTCTAATTTAATGTAGAAAAGAAAAAACAACCTTTTCATCCTTAAAAAAACATCCAATAAATACTATTTAGAATATCCCGGATTCTGTTTCAGATTACTATTGGTCAACAATACTTTATTTGGAATAGGATACAGATTTTTGGTTTCATCACTCTTATCATGAGAGAACCAAGCTTTTGTAGTGAAGATGCCAAAACGAATCATGTCCTGACGGCGGCGTCCTTCCTGACAAAACTCCCAACCAAGCTCATCAAGGAAACGACCATATTTAATATCCGTTCCTCCATCATGTTCTGTCTTATAACTATCTCTCCGACCATAATCATATACACTTCCTCCCATCAGTTCCGCGTCTGTAACTTGCGCTTTTTCAGGTTCATTCTTGAAGGCGCGTTCACGTACCTGAGTCACCAAAGCACCTGCTCCCGATTTGCCCAAACGCATCAATGACTCCGCTTTCATCATCAATACATCCGCATATCGTAACAACGGCCAGTCATTGCTCAAACGGTTGGTTATACCGGTGGCATATTCAAATTTACCCCAACGGAACCCATCATCCACATCCGACTGATCAATAGAGGGGACATCTACCGTATAAATCAATGGTTTTCCATCAATACTACGCTTCAAGATTTCACCGGAATAGGTATATTGCTGACCTTGAATATAGTTATCCTCTAAACGTGCATCATCCTCATCAAAAGAATTAATAAACTGAGGCACTGCGCACACGCCTCCCCAAGGACGTGCAGTCAATTGGTAAGTATCTTGATTCTCAGGTGCTAAAGTGTACATATGAAAATCAAAATCATTCCATCCTGTCACATAAATTTCATCAAACGGCAATGCAAAGATAATTTCTTTAGAATTCTCATTATGCGTTACAAAAACATCCTTCTGATTATTCTCCAATGCATATTCTCCGGACTTCTCGGCATAATTAATCACGATATCACACTCGTCAATACATTTCTGCCATTGAGCAGTACCCGACCAAACTTCAGCATTCAAATACATTTTGGCCAGCAATGTATGAGCCGCCCACTTATTGAAACGTCCATAATAATAACCTCTCGGCGTTTCGGACAACAAATCCATATTCTCCGTTATTTCTTTCACAATAAAGTCAAAGACCTCTTTACGAGTAGACTGTTGCGGCAAAGAAGTATCTTTAAAATCTGTCACAATGGGCACATTACCATACAAATCAATCAAAATATAATAATATGAAGCCCTCAGTACTTTCAATTCGGCAATCAACTTTTCTTTCGTTTCTCCATCCACACTGATCACACCTTCTTCTATCTGAGATAAAATACGGTTACAGGTATTCACACCATTGTACGTACGTTCCCATCCTTGAAGCACACCGTCATCCTCGGTAGTCCAAGTATGCTGATGCCATCTTTTATAGATATAACCGTCTACCCATCCAATACCATCACGGGCAGGAAGAACATCTTGATCCGCACACAATTCCTGTGCACGAACCACTCCGTTCCATTGCAGCAACGTTTCACGCCAAGGTATATAAGCGGCATTTACCAGATAACTGACATCTTCCTCCGTTTTCGGTACGTAATCCTCAGACACTACCTGTCCATAGCTCTCATGCAGTAAATCAGTACAAGCTGTATTTCCCAACAATGCGGCTGTCATCAGTCCCATTGTCCATAATTTTATATTTGTTTTCATCTTCAATTCCTTTTTAGTTCATTAAAATTTCACATTAACGCCGAAAGTAAATGAGCGCACACTCGGATATCTGTCACGTGTATCATACCCCGGAGTCAAACCATCTGTTGATACTTCCGGATCAATACCTTTATATCCGGTTATAGTCAAAGCATTCAATACCGAACCATAAATACGGAGTGACTTTATATATTTACCTACCTGACCGAAGCTATATCCCAAAGTGATATTGTCAATCTTCCAGTAGTCACCATCTTCTACATAATAGCTATTGAATTCCGGTTCTACTTCCGGACTCAACGTATGCTTGCCAAATACCAAGTCATTCACAGACTTCAAACGATTTTCAAAACGGCTGTTTTTTACATTCTCATAATTCATACGTCCACCATTGATTATCTGGAAACCAAACGCGCCACGCATCGTCACATTCAAGTCGAAGTTTTTATAACGAAGAGTATTGTTCCATCCCGCATACCATTTAGGAAGACCGTTACCAATAACATGCTTATCTTCGGGAGCATGAGTAAAATCTTTATAGTTCACCAACTCACCATTCCTGTCTTCGTAGATCCAACGACCTTCACTGTCCACATCTACTACTTTAAAGCCATAAAAATTACCGATGCTTTCACCTACCTGTACTCTGTGAGAATCGGCTACCTGACCGGAGTATTCCACAGTACCCGTATTAAAATAGTCATAATCCGACTTAAAGATGCTGCCAGACAAACTGATTAGCTTATTAGAGTTCAAAGAGAATGTTCCGGTAGTGCTCCATTCAAAATCTTTATTCTGAACAGGAACCACAGTTACCAACACTTCCACACCACGGTTTCTCATTGTACCCCCATTGGCCATCGTCTTATTATACAAGTTCGGAGGAGTCGGTACTCCATATTCGTATATCAAGCCATCCACATCACGGTTATAATAATCAATAGAACCGGACAAACGGCCACCCCATGAAACGAAGTCCAAACCAATATTGGTTTCTTTCTTTTCCTCCCATTTCAAATCAGGATTCGGATTGGATGCCGGAACAATGGTCTGTACCCAATTCCCATTTACAAAAGCATACGAGCCGTATTTCAACATAGCCACCCCCAGGAAAGGATCTTTAGGCTGTGAACCCGTCACACCATATCCCACACGAAGTTTCAAATCATCAAATATCTTCTGATTCTTCATAAATGCTTCTTCGGTAATTCTCCATCCTACAGATATAGATGGGAAAAGCCCCCATGCATTATCAGTACCCCATAACTGGCTGGCTCCTTCATAACGAAGAGCTCCCATCAACAAATAACGATTCTTGAACGAATAGGTAGCCCGCCCCAAAAAACCGATCAAATTTGTAGGAGTTTTCTTTGAGCCGATATTCGCTTTACCGTCTTTCAAAGCAGAACCAATGCCAATATTATGCCATCCGCCAAAATAATCATCCTGAAAACCATAGTTATCAATCCAAAGCTCTTCAAAGTCTGTTTCATTGTAGCTATAACCACCCAAGACACTAAATTTATGCGCACCGATTTCTTTGTTATATTGTGCAGTAAGTTCCATCAACTTCTCCATCTTGGTATAAGCACCTACCGAAGACCAACCAGCCAATCCATCACGCAAAGCAGAAATATGGTTCAAAGTTTCACCGTAGCCACGGTTCATATTGTCACGAATATAAGAGAATACGGCAGAAAGAGTCAAATCTTTGATAGGATTATAAACAATATTTCCATTGTAACGCAACTGCGTCTTTTTTACATTTCCTTCAGCCTCATACAACAAAGCCAACGGATTCTCGTATTCGAATTTGCTCACATTCTCATTCCATGTACCATCCTCATTTCTTACCGGATCAGTCGGGTTTCTACGAGTTGCCTGGCCATATACCCAACCTCTGAAACTACCCCCACTAGTTGTAGATTCCATCTGGTTTTTCTTACCAAACAAACCGAATTTCAACTTCAACTTATCATCAAACATACGGTGGGTTACCTCAATACGTCCTTGAAAACTTTCGAAATCCGATTTTTTCATGATCCCTTGACGAGAGGCATAGTTCAAGTTGGCAATATAATTAGTCTTTGAATTGCCACCCATCAATGACAAGTTATGAACATGGCTAACCGGTGTACGGCTAATCTCATCAATCCAATCCGTATCAGCCCCATGGTCCTGGTCAGGATAAAGGGTACGGAACTCATCTGCATTCAGCATATCCAACTTTTTGGCTATAAGAGAAGTACTGACGTAGCCATTATACTCCACCTGGTTAATATCCACTCCTTTAGCCTGTTTGGTAGTAATTAAAATCACACCATTCGTACCGCGCGTACCATAAATAGCGGCAGCAGAACCATCCTTCAGCACGTCCACGCTCTCCACATCTTCGGGAGCCACTGTACCGAGTTCTCCCGGAATTCCGTCAATCAATACCAAAGGAGCTGTATTAGCTCCACCAATGGTATTTGTACCACGAAGACGTATCTGAGTACTTCCCGTCGGGTCACCGTTAGGATTGGTAATGGCCAGACCGGCTACTTTTCCTTGAATCAGCTGTCCCACATCTTTCACGGCTCCTTTTACAAAGTTGTCGGCTTTCACACTAGCTACAGAACTGGTCACATCACCTTTACGCTGTGTACCGTAACCAATCACCACCACTTCATCCAAGGTTTTGGTATCCTCCTTTAAAACAATCTCTAATGAATTCTTTCCTGCTGTCGGGACTTCCTGAGTGACATAGCCAATATAAGAAATAACCAACACACTCTTTGCCGGAACATCCAACATAAAGTTTCCATCAAAATCGGTAATGGTTCCCATGGTATTATTGCCTTTTACAACAACACTGGCTCCTATGACAGGCTCGCCGGAAGAATCTTTCACCTTACCCGTCACTTTTTGCTGGGCTAAGGCCGTTAATGAAAAGCTTAGCAGAGTAAGCAACAAAAACAAATGTTTCATTCTATATTAAATTTAAAGTTATACATACCTTTACTGCGGGAATGAATGAAGAAGATGTGTTTTTCTCCCCGTAAAAGGTTGTGGCAAAAGAATGAAATAGGAAATAGAAATACAGGTGAAGAACCATGCTAACAGGGGATACAAATAGCTCTAGCTATAACTTGACGCATTTGTACCCCCTATTTGCAACAATTAAAGGACAGGAAGATGTTTATTCTTCGTGTTGTGATTTCTGGAACTCACTGGGAGTCATTCCAAATTCCTCCTTAAAGCAAGTGGTGAAATACTTCCGATTAAAATACCCCAACGTAGCGGCAACCTCTGTTACACTTTTGTCTTTATCTTCCAACATGTGTCTGGCATGCTTCATCTTGATGTTCCGGATAAAATCCAATGGAGTTCGGCCTGTTATGGCTTTCAATTTACGGGTCAAAGTAGAACGGGACATATTCATGGCATCAGCTAGAGCTGTCACATCAAAATCAGGCTCAGTAAGGTTATCTTCCACGGCTTTTACCGCTTTCTCCAATAGAAGTTTGTCCAGTTGTGCAAACTCAGGTTCAGGCAAATTCACCTTACTATCCAAATAAATACGCATTTTAATCATCTCCTTGCTGTCCGCCCACATTTCATTATTCTTACGGTCCACGCGTTTCAGATAAAGATACAGACTATAACCGGATACACCCATCACTATCAATACATAGAACAAATACGCCCACCAAGTTTCATAAAAAGCAGGAAGGCGTCGGATAGTCAGTTCAGTTACCTCTTTACTCCAAAGACCATTTTCATCCGTCGCTTTCACCTGAAAAGTATAAGTGCCCTTACTCAGATGATTATAAAAAGCCGAGTTTTTTCCACCTTCCACATATACCCACGCTTTGTCCACTCCTATCAACCGATAAGCATAGCGTATTTTTGAAGCATAACGGTGGTTAAGAGAAGAAAAACTAATTTCCAAATTCTGATCATCGGGATGCAATTCTATCCGGTTAATGGAATTGCTACTCTTTCTATCTCCGAATATCAATGATTCTCCTTGCAACTTTATATCAGTTATCTTGGTCTTCACTGCACTAGCCTTTCTTTCCAACCCGTTTGATGGAGTAACCATGCAAATACCCGGAATGCCGCCCCAATAAATATTGCCATCTTTTGCTTGACAAACAGCAGTGGGAAGAAAGCGACGCAACAAGATAGAACCATCCGTGGTAAGATAGGTGCGGAACGAACCGTTACGAGGATTAAATTCTATCAGTTTCTGGTTTGTATCAATCCAAATATGATTATATGCATCAGCCACTATTTGATTCACCTGATTACCGTTCATACCACAAGCCTCATTATAACTGACCAACTTATTCTCTGAAGGATCATAAGAATAGACTCCTCCGTCACAAGTTCCCAACCACAAAATCCAATCGGGAGCAATAGACAGACAAGAGAAATTCTTGTCCAATTTGAAAGAACGAAGTTTTTCATCCGCCGTTGTCTGAAACAAACCGTTGTCTTGAGTACAAATCCATATCAACCCTTCCTTATTCTCCACGATTCCCATCACATGCCCCACATCGGGATAAACCTGTTTAATTCTTTTCTGACGGACATCATAACTGCAAAGTCCTTTGTTCAAGCCTATCCACAAGATTCCGTGCGAGTCTTCATACAATTTGGTCACCGTAGCGTTCGATTCCACCTGCCCGTTCAAATCAATAAGATCCACCAGATACATCTCCATACCCTTACGGATCATACCATAAACCAATCTATTCAAATCTTTTGCCACCCAAATACCGTTATTAATACGTGCTCGAGTCATCTCTCGTCCGTTATCCAAAGACAACGAAACAAGCTCGGGAAAATCCGAATAGATTTTCACTTTATCCTGCTTCAAGTCATATAACACCAACCCAGTTCTTTCTTGCATCATCCACATCATACCGTCTCCGTCATCACACAAAGCCATTACAGCCGGACTGCGGTTTACTCTGTCCGCCAAAGCGGGTAAGGCATAATCCTTGGTCATATTATCCATCAGATGTACAATGAAACTAGGACGGTCAAAGGCCGACACCCATAGACATCCCCTCCCTTTCAGAACTTCTACCAACATATGATTAACAGGCAGAAGCCCTGTCTGGAATTTCAATTGTTTTAACGTCTTATCCGGTTGTATTTGTAAGGACATGAAATCGTGCCCGGTGGTTAACCAGATATACCCCAGTTTATCATCCTGTACCAGACTAAGGATGACCCCATCCTCCTCACCGGCAGCATTGACCGGTATTTCAGAATATACAAACATAGAATCTTCAGGAGCCGAAGGGTCAAAACGCACCACACCATCCCCCCAGGTTGCCAACCAGAAGTAGTCCTGTTCATTATCCTGAACCATCACCGTAGGATTTTGTCTTCTCATCTTATCAGGATAAGGAACGAACTCGTCTTTTTCTTTGTCCAAATGATATACCCGGCCATTCCACACAGAAATAATAATCTCATGGTTGCGGCTCTCACAAAATCCGGAAATAGTAGTTCTTCCGTACTTATTCCGGAGGGGATACTCTTTGACCAACTGTCCGTTGATGTCATATTTGGCCAATATAGAACGATAGCTCAGCCACATATAGCCGTCACTGGTAGCATATAGATACATCACCGGAATATTCTTCAAACGCTCCCGGTCCATAGGATGTACACTGTAGTCCGATTTATCAAGAATATACACCCCTTTGTCTGTACCGAACCATATATTCCCCTTCTTATCCTCAGCGATACACTCCACCAAATTGTCCTCTAATAATCCCGGAGTTTCAATGTCCGAACGAAACACTTTCACATGATAACCGTCATCACGACATAATCCGTTCACCGTGCCATACCACATATATCCTTCGCTGTCTCTGAAGACGCGATGAATGGCATTTACCGGCAGCTGGTCAATGGTAGGGATATCTGTAATAGTTATGTTCTGAGAACACACCAAGAAGGAGAGAAAAGATAGTATAAAGGTCAATATATATTTCATTGTGCTTTCGGTTAGAATCATAGACTGCCACAAAGTTATAAAAAAGAAACCGGATACTCTAGCAAATTTTAAAATTTGCTAAAGTATCCGATAATTGCTCCACTCGCAGGTTTCCTTCTTTTGAAGCTTCCTCCTTACATCTGTGTCTTTAATTCTTTTTGGTAGCTTCTTCAGCAGTCTGTGTTTCCACCCCTACGGGAAAAGTATATCAATAACCGAAACCGGTTGCTTTTACATACACCTTATAATCTTTAATCATGCCGGGAGCTCCCTGTTCCGCACGTGGCAGAATACGGAAACCGGTCACGTTATATTCTTTGCCGAGATCTATCACCACCTGATGAGGATAAGCCGTATTATC
>CDZU01016252.1_pt1 | contig 10761 bp, 13 predicted proteins | sample 557441 | NCBI WGS metagenome assembly CDZU01 (sample SAMEA3182114, study PRJEB8094) | gut metagenome | biome: human; feature: gut; material: Stool; isolation source: human stools | place: Canada | collected 2013-06-10
CCACCATCGCCCCCACCGGCACCCTGTCCATCATCGCGGGTGTGTCCTCGGGGGTCGAGCCGGTGTTTTCCTATGTATATATCCGCAGCGTTATGGACCGCACCGAAATGCTGGAGGTCAGCCCGGTTCTCAAGCAGGTGCTGGAAGAGCGGGGCTTGTATTCCGACGACTTGATGCGCCGTATCGCTGAAGAGGGCACCATCGCCCATTTTGAAGAGATCCCTGAGGATATCCGGCGGGTGTTCGTCGCCGCCCATGACATCTCGCCCTTGTACCATACCAAGATGCAGGCGGCCTTCCAGAACCATACCGACAACGCCGTGTCCAAAACGGTGAATTTCCCCCACGACGCGACGGAAGAAGAGGTGGCGGAGGTTTACACTCTCGCGTATAAACTCGGATGCAAGGGTGTGACCATCTACCGGGACGGCAGCCGGGAGATTCAGGTGCTCAACCTGGTCAAAAAAGAGGATAAGAAGGAGGCGGCCGCCTCCGACATCCCGGCGGAGGCCGCGCCTTCCCGCACTCCGATTGTCCCTCGTCCCCGTCCAGACGTGACGATGGGGCTGACCGAAAAGGTCGGCATCGGTTGCGGCAACCTGTATATCACGGTCAATTACGATGAAGAGGGTATCTGCGAGGTGTTCACCAACACCGGGAAGGCAGGAGGCTGTCCTTCTCAGTCTGAGGCGACGGCCCGGCTTGTTTCGGTGGCTCTGCGGTCGGGCATGGACGTCAAGACCATCACGGGTCAGCTCCGCGGGATCCGCTGTCCCTCCACCATCCGTCAGCCGGGGATGAAGTGTACCTCCTGCCCCGATGCGATCGCCCGGGTGATCGAAAAAGTGGTCGCCTCCAAGGAATTTAAGGCGGTTGCCACCCATTATGTGGCCGGCAATACCGAGGAAGCGGAAAAGGCCGCGGCCGCCGCTTCCCGGAAAGAGACGCGGGAACCGGCCGTCGCCGCCCAGATTCGGGTCTGTCCCGAATGCGGCGCCGCAGTCGAACACGAGGGCGGCTGCGTAATGTGCCGCAACTGTGGCTATTCCAAGTGCGGGTAAATTTGTACTGTCTCGCCTATGGGGGAGGGGGATTGGCCCCCTCCCCCCTTTTGTTTGTACATCGCCATTATTCCCATTCCGGCACGGAGAAAGTACTCGCCTGGCTCTTTTTGCAGCCCGACGGACAGAGACAGCGCTAGGCAGACCCGTCCGCAGCGGGCTTGCGAATATGGGGCCCCTGTATCCGGGTATCCAGCGAAAAGCGTTGTGAAAATAGAATATCTGTGGTATTATGAATATACTCACCGCACCCATCGCCGTAGCAGGCAAACCAGAATTTCAAGAGGATATAAATAGGATGAAAGATTTACGTCCGTATATTCGAGACAGTATATTCAAAAAGTTCGAGTTTCAAAATTATGGACATGCATTGGAAATTCTCAATGCTGCGTTTCCGAAAGAATGGAACGAGATACAGGACTGCCTGGAACAACTGACGATTTCCATCGACGATCTACAGGCGGCGGGGGGCAACGAAACAGCCATTCCCAAAAAATTTGACGATGTTTTATACCCTCTGGGGTGGCGAGAAATCCGGATAACAGGCGATCTATTGGTGAAGTTATATCCCCGCAGGGCCAATCAGCGAGGCCGGTTTGCAGACGAGCCTTTTGATGAAAAAATAATAGAAGGGTATATAGACGGACACAATATTGATTTTATTAAAGATAAAGTGGCTTTCGACCTGGAATGGAACAGCAAAGATCAGACTTTTGACCGGGATCTGCTGGCTATGCGGACCTATTTCGACTGCGGCTTAATAGAAGTGGGGATTATAGTCACCCGTTCGAAAGAATTGAACGATATTTTTAAAGAGGTTACAGATCGAAATGGTAAGCCGCTCATGCCGAAGTATGGGGCCAGCACGACTTGGATGGGAAAACTGGAATATCGGCTGAAATCGCGCAGAAACGGTGGCTGTCCGATTTTAGCCATTGGAATTCAGAAATCTTGTGTTGAGGGATATTGACGATGGATGATCGCATAGCAAAGACGGAATTGGAATCCACGATCGAGGATTTCAGGCGTTATACGGCGGGGAAAAAATATAAAACCATCTACGCCGATCCACCCTGGCAGTTCCAGAACCGGACGGGGAAAGTGGCGCCGGAACACAAGAGGCTTACCCGATACGGAACGATGAGGCTGGAAGACATCAAACACCTGCCCGTCGCCGATGTGGCCGATGAAAAAAGCCATTTATATCTGTGGGTACCCAACGCTTTATTGCCCGAGGGCTTGGAAGTGATGCGGGCATGGGGGTTTGAGTATAAGACGAACATCATCTGGGAAAAAGTGAGAAAGGATGGAGAACCGGACGGCAGAGGGGTTGGCTTTTATTTTCGAAATGTGACGGAGATGCTGCTGTTCGGGATTAAGGGCGATAAGAACAGAACCTTGGCGGCCGGAAGGAGCCAGGTCAACTTGATACGGGCCATGAAGAGGGAGCATTCCAGAAAGCCGGATGAATTTATTCCCTTAATTGAGAGCTGCTCATCCCCGCCTTTTTTAGAACTGTTTGCAAGGGGAGACCGAGCCGGCTGGGATATGTGGGGTGATCAAGCGAACGGGGAATACGAGCCGACCTGGAATACATACGCAAATCATACCGTTGCGGCGGAGGCCGAACGGACGTCCGGCGGCTTCGATAAGAACCTGGACGAGTGGACATGAGTTCCCCGAAAAGTGCACAGATCTTATAGTAGGGCTCGCATCATGGGGTACCTCATCGTTTTGATCATAGGCCTTGTAATCGCCTTTATCAGCTTGATGTTGTCCTCATCGAGAATATGGGAATTTATGAGCGGTTCCAAAAGAGACGGATTGACGGAGGAATACCTGTATACCCGCCGGTTGGGGACCTGTATCGGCGGCGAGGGCCTTTTGATATGCTTGCTTACGGAGTTGTGTATAAAGCTGGATACCCCGATCCCTCTGTTTATCGGGCTCCCGATCAGCGAGATCGGGACCGTTGTCCTTCTCTATTTCATTCATAAGAAGAAGCCTGTATAAAGGCGTCTTTTTGCTCGAAGGCAATCGGGGGCCTTCCTGTCGCGAATCTGAAAAACCAGCGGCGAGATTTCGCCGCTGGTTTTTTTGAGAGTTCTGCTTTTTCTTTAGCCCTGCCCATGCGGGCGGAAGCGCACCGGAAGGGATCGTCCCCGGTCAGGTGGGGTCGACCAGGATCCAGTCGCGACGGCTTTCCACGGTTTCGCCGTTCATGGTGTAGGATGCCGTAACCGTATAAGTAGAAGCGGTTTCCGTCTCCGGCACGGTGACGGAGAAGGTCTGGGTTTGCCGGTCCTCTCCGTTCGCGTCGCCAGCCTGCCGGACGGAATAGGTTTTGTGATAGGTGTCGCTCTCCACGCCGTCTTTGTAAACGGTCAGGGTGACTTCCAGATTTTCGATATCTTCGTTGAGATCGTTGATGACGGTGACCGGAAGTTCCCGGACGGTCCCTTTGTCGACCGATTCGGACCAGTCTCGAATCACGATGCCCACCGGGGCAAAAGCGTTGCGGAACGCCTCCTTGATACAGGGGCGGACGGTGGGGGTGCTGATGTCGGGCATCAGGATATCGCTGGTCTCGCGGCCGGGAATGGAGTAGGAGAGACCACAGAACTGCAGGATCCCTGCGTGGTGGCGGCCCTCGCGCCAGAATTCGGTGGACTGGGCGATGACTTTCGCATAGTATTCCAGCCGCTCCTCTGGGGTGGCGTCGGGCAGATACTTATCGAAATGGTCCTTGCCCAAGGAGGTCACATTGCCGTTGCGGTCCAGCCACAGCCATCCGTATTCGTTCAGGATTTTGGGATTGTCGTTCTCCCAGAGGGCGAACGAATTCCTGTGAGGTTCGTTCGAATAGCTGTTGAAACTGCTTAAGGTAAAGTTGAGATCGGCAAACGGATAGGGATGGCACTCACAGGTGTCGGTCTCCCCCGGAGGCTCCGACCAGCCGTTGTCCCAGCCGCGTCCCTGAAGGTCGTAGTCCCGAACCGCCTGGATGACTTCGCCTGTCAAGGGATCGTCATACGCTTCATTTTGTATATCCCAATGGATGACGGAAGGATGATTTCCCTTTTCTTCAATCCAGGCCTTTACCTCGGGCGCCAGCGTGTCTACCGTACAGTCCTCGGGATAATCGCCGCAACTACCCCAATAGGGATATTCATCCATGATGAGGAACCCCTCTTCGTCCGCCACGTCGTACCAGATCTCGGATACATTGCCGATGTGGAAACGCACTGTATCCCAATGCATGCTTTTGAATTCCGCATAGAGTTTCCGGGCCCATGCGGCGTCAAACGGGTAATTGCCATGCAGGGGATCCTCATAAAAGCGCCCCATCACGATATTGGTACCCCGCAGATAATGGACCTCACCGTTTAACATGGGCAGCTTGGTTTCCGGATCGAAGCCGAAGGTGCGCATGCCGAATCGCTCGGTATAGGTGTCTCCCGCGGTTTCGATCTCGATCTCATACAGGAAGGGGTGCTCCGGAGACCACCATTTGTCCGCCGAGAAATCCTCGATCGGGATGGCTTCGACATCTACCTGGCGGGTAGCCCCCGCGTCAACCGACACGTCCGGCACCGTATAGGTGCCGACCAGTTTCTTTTCCTGAACCGGTTGGCCGTTTTCATAGATGCCCCGTTCATAAACGCGGAAGACAACATCACCGGAGGAAGCCGTGTCCGAGCGGTTTTCCAGCGTGACGCGGGCCGCCACCGTTCCGTTGTCCAGGTCGGGGGCGGTCTGCAGCGCCGTCACCGAGGGATCGCCGCAGAAAATCAGACGGACGCTGTCGATGATGCCGGGATAGTACACGTCCTTTTCCATTTCCCAACCCGTGTGGGCCGGGCAGAGCGGATCGTGGGTCTGCTGGCTGCGGTTCCCGAGCATGATGCCGATCTCGTTTTCTCCGGCCTGGAGATAATCGGTAACATCGGTCAGAGAGGACGTGAAATTATAGGGATATTCGTCCACGAATTCCCCGTTGACATAGATGTAACGGCCGTAACAGGCTTTCCCGATTTGCAGTACAGCGCGCCCTTCCGGCACCGACGGCAGGGTGACGGTGGTGCGCACCCAGAGGGCCGATTCCTCGTCGAAAGAATACAACTCGGGCTCGGCTTGGTCCCACAGCCCCGGAACAGGCATCGTGGTTTCAAAAGTGTCGGGTATGCTCAACGGACCCCGGTCGTACGCATCGAAATAGGTGGCGGTGCATTCCCAAATTCCGTCCAGGACGAGTTCAAAGCGATCCGAACCGGACGGGAGAGTATCGACATGAAAGGACGCGGGTTCCAGAGATAATCCTTCATTCGGAGAGGAGGATCCTTTTCCGGAAGAACTGCTGTCCGGAGAAGGAGAACAGCCGGAAGCGATGCAGACTGTGGTCGCCAAACAGACCAGTAGAGCGCGGTTGAAGATTTTTTTTACATGCATTTTCTTACCTCTTTTCCATGTAGTGAATTCTTAAGCGGCCGAGAATTTGTTGACGAAAAACGGGCGTGTCTAGTCTCTCACCTTCTTCCGGCCAAAAATGAAGGATAGCGCCAACAAACTATAGATAAAAATTATTTACAGAACATGAAAATTCTTTACACTATAGTAAAATACAGCAACCCACAAGGAAAGTCAAGAGTTCGGATGTGCTGTATTTTTGGACAATATGAGGAGGGACCGGAATGAACAAAAGTTCATTCCGGTCCCTGGTTTTTCGGATACGGCCGCCGCCATGTCCGGATAATTTCGTTTTCTGTATTTCGAACAAATGCATTACGGTTGCATCGGGCGCCAATATCCCTTATAATGGAATGGATAAGATATGATAGGATATTACCGCCTTTTCGGATAATCCAGACCGTCGGGCAATCCTAAAATGTAATCGGCGGACACTCTGTAAAACTCGCACAGCTTTTTCAAATGGCGGAGCGGCAGAGGATGGGCTCCTCTTTCATAACGCGAATAGACCGTTTGGTTGATTCCCAGCATGTTGGCGATTTCGGTTTGTGTTTTGTCCTGATCTTCACGCAGCGACCGAATGATCTCAGAGGGTTCCATGATCTACCACCGCCCTAACAGCTTCATCTCAGGCTCAGTTTATCATAGTACCGATGAGTACTAATTATTCTAGAACTTATAAGTACTAAATAAGTGCTGAAAATGGAGGAGTGGTCCATGATCGGGAAAAAACTCAGAGAACTGCGGAAGGAACGGGGCTGGACCCAGGCGATCCTCGCGGATCGTCTGCATATGCACCGCAGCAGCATCTGCTATTGGGAAAAGGATCTCAGTGAACCGCCTCTGGAAATGGTCCGCGAACTGGCCCTGCTGTTTGGCGTGTCCGCCGATTATCTGCTGGATCTGCCGCCCCGTAGCGTTGTCACCAGCGGGCAAACAGAAAATACGGACACGGCGGAAGAGCAGAGTCCTTCCGCCATGTCCAGCGCAGACGGAGAATCGCGTCTTCCGGCCTCCAAGGAGGCGTAAAAAATCCAAACTTTTTTTCAAAAAAGCTTGCAATTTGAAAAAGGTTGATGTAAAATAATCGGGCACGACTGTGAAAGGCAGGGCTATTTGTGCCCTTTTGCAGGCGCGCGCGACTGCACGATATGCGATGAAGCGGGAGGTTGCGGCCGGTATGGCCGGTTTTTCCGCTGAGTATGTCCGATTTCAAACCGGGCGACAAGGACACTCTGTGCACCGCCTTCGGACTTCCGCCGGCGCCCCGTGGGGCTTTTGCGGCGAGAGAGGGCTGTTTGCGGGCACAGGACGCTGTATCCGTACCCGGACCCTGGCCAGTCCAGTATCCGGGTTTTTCACGGCCGAGGAAGAAACACCCGGCGAGGTGTACGGTTTCGGCGCCGCCCGCCAACTCAATTTTTCAAGGAGGCGTTTTTCAGTGGCAGTCAAGGAAAAAATCCGCATTCGTATCAAGGGGTATGATCACCAGCTCGTCGATCAATCGGCGGAGAAGATCGTCGAGACCGCGCGGCGCACCGGCGCCCGGGTGTCAGGTCCGGTTCCGCTCCCCACCGAGAAGGAGATCGTCACCATCCTGCGCGCGGTCCACAAATATAAGGATTCCCGCGAGCAGTTCGAGTCCCGCATCCATAAGCGGCTCATCGACATTCTCCGCCCATCCAACAAAACCGTTGAAGCCCTGATGGGGCTTGAACTCCCCGCCGGTGTCGAAATCGAAATCAAACTTTGATTTCACTCTCCGCATGCCTGCTCCTTAATATTTAATTTTAAGGTTAAAAGGTGCGAAGGAATCCCACAGGCGAGGTCATGTTCCCGAAGCGATCCGGGTATGGCCCGTAGCTTTCCAATGCCGGAATGCGAAAACGCGGCCTGCTCCGCTCGTCGACGGAACCAATAACCAAGGAGGTATAGACAATGCAAAAAGGTATCATCGGCAAAAAGGTCGGCATGACCCAGGTTTTCGATGAAAAAGGCAATGTGGTGCCCGTCACCGTCATCGAAGCCGGTCCTTGTGTGGTCGTGCAGAAGAAAACGGCTGAGACTGACGGTTATGCCGCCGTTCAGCTCGGATTCGGCGACGTGTCGGCCAAACGGGTCAACAAACCCATGAAAGGACATTTTGACAAGGCGGATGTGGCGCCCAAGAAAACCCTGCGCGAGTTCCGCTTTGAAAACTGCGACGCCTACAACGTCGGCGATATCGTCAAGGCCGACACTTTCGTATCCGGGGATCGGGTAGATGTCTGCGGCATCAGCAAGGGCAAAGGTTATGCCGGCGCCATCAAGCGCTGGAACTTCCACCGGCTCAAGGAATCTCACGGTACCGGCCCGGTTGCCCGTCATGCGGGTTCTCTGGGCGCCTGTTCCTCCCCCTCCCGTGTCTTCAAAGGAATGAAGGCGGCGGGCCATCTTGGGGCTGAGAGAGTGACCGTGCAGAACCTCGACGTCGTCAAGGTGGACGCGGAGAACAACCTGATCGCGGTGCGCGGCGCCGTTCCCGGCCCCCGCGGCGGTGTGGTGCTGCTCTCCGAATCCGTCAAGAAGGCGTAAGGAAGGAGGAAATCGAAATGGCAACCGTTTCTACATTTGATATGACCGGCAAGCAGACCGGCAGCATGGAACTGGCCGACACCGTGTTCGGCATCGAGCCCAACGCCGCCGTTCTGCATAGCGCCGTGCTCAATTACCTGGCCAACCAGCGCCAGGGGACCCAGTCCACCCTTACTCGTGCCGAAGTCAGCGGGGGTGGCCGCAAGCCCTGGAGACAAAAGGGGACCGGTCACGCGCGCCAGGGTTCCACCCGGGCTCCCCAATGGACCCATGGCGGGATTTCGCACGGTCCCAAGCCCCGCAGCTATTCCTACACCCTGCCAAAGAAGGTCCGCCGTCTCGCCATGAAGTCGGCATTCTCCTCTAAGGTGGCCGCGGGCGAGATGCTCGTCCTCGACGAGCTGACGATGGAAGAGATCAAGACCAAGACGGCGGCCAAGATGCTCGGTGCCCTGGAGGCTACCGGCAAGGTACTCCTGGTTATGCCGGAAAAGGATGACAAAGCCATTCTTTCTCTGCGGAATATCCCTGGGGTCAAGACCGCGTTGGTGAATACCCTGAACGTTTACGATATCCTCAACTGCGACAAGTTCATCGTCGTCAAGGATGCCGTTGCCAAGATTGAGGAGGTGTACAAATAATGGACGCCCGTGACATCATTCTTGCCCCCGTCGTGACGGAGAAGGCGGTCGCCGGACTGGCGATGAAAAAGTACACCTTCCGGGTGGATATGAACGCCAATAAAATCCAGATCGCCCAGGCCGTCGAGGAGATCTTCGGCGTTAAGGTGGCCAAGGTCAACACCATTCATATGAAGGGCCATCTCCGCCGCATGGGCCGCAACGAGGGTTACACCTCCGACTGGAAAAAGGCCGTGGTCACCCTGAAGCCCGAATCCAAGACCATCGAGTTCTTCGACGGCATGTTCTGATCGGAGAATACCGGCGGACGAAACCGCCGGCACGCCGCTTTCCGCCCTTTGGCGGAATAACTCGAGCGGGGACCTCCCCCGCAGGCAAGGTATGGGATGCTGTTCCCTCTTGGGAACACGCGGCGGAGCATCCCGCAAAGCCGGGAGCGCGGACGGTCGGTCCGCATCCCCAGAATTAGGAGAGTGAATCGGAATGCCAGTCAAGAATTATAAGCCGACCACCCCGGGCCGCCGCGGCATGTCCGTCATGGACTACAGCGGACTGTCCAAGGTGGAGCCGGAAAAGAGCCTACTCGCCCCCCTGAATAAAAAGGCCGGGCGGAACAGCTACGGACGGATTACCGTCCGCCACCGTGGCGGCGGCAACCGGAGGAAATACCGTATCATCGATTTCAAGCGGAACAAGCTGGATATGCCCGCCAAGGTGTTGACCCTCGAATACGATCCCAACCGCAGCGCCCATATCGCCCTTGTTCAGTATGAGGACGGCGAGAAGCGGTATATCATCGCTCCGCAGGGCCTTGCGGTCGGAGACACCGTCAGCGCGGGCGCGGCGGCCGACATCAAGCCGGGCAATGCCCTGCCCCTGACCAACATCCCGACCGGTACCTTTGTCCACAACGTGGAGATGTATCCGGGCAAAGGCGCGCAGATCGCGCGTTCCGCCGGAACGATGGCGCAGCTCATCGGCAAGGAAAACAATATGGCGATGCTTCGCCTGCCCTCCGGGGAGATGCGCAATGTGCCGCTTACCTGCATGGCCACCATCGGCCAAGTCGGCAACATCGAGCATGAGAATGTCAAAATCGGTAAAGCCGGGCGCAAACGCCATATGGGTTGGCGTCCCACTGTGCGCGGCTCGGTCATGAACCCCTGCGATCACCCGCACGGCGGTGGCGAGGGCAAATCCCCCATCGGCCGTCCGGGTCCTGTGACCCCTTGGGGCAAACCCGCCCTGGGCTACAAGACCCGCAAGAGCCACAACCGGTCCGATCAGTTCATTGTCAAACGCCGGGGCGGCAAATAAACGAAAGGAGATTCGTCATTTATGGGTAGAAGCGTAAAGAAGGGTCCTTTCGTTCAGCCTGTGCTGCTCAAAAGGATTCAGGAGATGAACAAGGCCGGCGAAAAGCGCATCCTCAAGACCTGGAGCCGTGCCTCCACGATATTCCCGGATTTTGTCGGCCATACCATCGCCGTACACGACGGGCGCAAGCATGTGCCGGTGTACATCACCGAGGATATGGTGGGCCACAAGCTCGGCGAGTTCGCCCCCACCCGTACCTTCCGGGGCCACGCCGGTTCCAAGAGCACCAAGTAAGCGGTTGAAAGGAGAGTAACGCAATGGAAGCAAGGGCGCAAGTCACCCATGTCCGCATGTCCCCTCGCAAAGTGAAAGTCGTTCTCGACCTCATCCGCAACAAACCGGTTGATGTCGCCACGGCGATTGTCAAGAACACCCCGAAGGCCGCCTGTGAGCCGGTGGGCAAGCTGCTCGCCTCGGCCGTGGCCAACGCGGAGAACAATCACAATATGGATAAGTCGAACCTCTATGTTGCCGAGTGCTTCGCCTGCCCCGGCCCCATTCTTAAGCGTATCCGTCCGAGAGCTCAGGGTCGCGCGTACCGCATCAATAAGAGGACCAGCCACATCACCCTTGTGCTCAAGGAAAAGGAATAAGCGAGGAGGAGGACAATATATGGGACAGAAAGTCAATCCCCACGGCCT
>CDZU01022943.1_pt1 | contig 10654 bp, 5 predicted proteins | sample 557441 | NCBI WGS metagenome assembly CDZU01 (sample SAMEA3182114, study PRJEB8094) | gut metagenome | biome: human; feature: gut; material: Stool; isolation source: human stools | place: Canada | collected 2013-06-10
GATGATTATTTCTTTCAGCGAAAGGAGCAACAAATGCTGGAATCTCTCAAAGGACGTAAGTCACTCTTATATTTATGGAACAAGCAGAAGCGGACTTGTCCGTTATGCGGCAAGGAGATAGATTGTACAAAAGCATGGAACGTCAATGAAATATCTGTTGGTGGTTCAATTGTACGGCAACTTGTCCATAACAACTGCTACAAGCGAAATAAACGAAACTGTTGAAAGTATGAGCCGATTTCTAACAACAAATAGAAATATTGAGTTGCTTGAGCCGTATGAGGGGAAACTCTCACGTACGGTTCTTAGGGGAGAAAGGGGCAGTAATGCCCTTGACTTACCCGATGTGCAAAAGCAGGGGGACTTCTTTGTGGAATCCCCGATTGTATTGTTTACGGCGATAATCTGGTTTTTGAAGTTGTATGAAAACGGTAAGTATTGTACGTTCCCTCATGCGATAGAACTATTGAACAAAAGGTACGAGGATGTATTCACCATTCTGACAAGCTATCCCGAACTTGAGAACTATCTGAGTCCGTTCATTGACGCATGGAAAGGCGGAGCGAGCGAACAGCTCCAGGGCCAGATTGCAAGTGCTAAAATCCCGTTATCCAGACTGATAAGTCCGCAACTCTACTGGGTAATGTCCGGCAGTGACTTTACGCTGGATATTAATAATCCCAAAGAACCGAAAGTGTTATGTGTGGGCAACAATCCCGACAGAATTTCAATCTATGGGGCAGCATTGGGACTTTATAATTCGAGAATCGTTAAACTGATAAACAAGAAGAAGCAACTCAAAAGTTGTGTGATTATTGACGAGTTACCCACGATTTTCTTTAAAGGTTTGGACAATCTGATTGCCACGGCACGAAGTAACAAAGTGGCGGTTGTGTTAGGTTTTCAGGACTTCAGCCAGTTGAAACGTGACTATGGTGACAAGGAGGCCGCCGTCATCATGTCAACTGTGGGCAATGTATTCAGCGGCCAGGTGGTGGGTGAAACGGCCAAAACATTGTCGGAAAGATTCGGGAAAATCCTGCAAAAGCGGGAGTCTATGAGTATCAACCGTAACGATACTTCCACTTCCATCAGCACACAACTGGACAGCCTGATACCTGCCAGCAAAATCAGTACACTTTCACAAGGTATGTTTGTCGGTGCCGTAGCAGACAACTTCGGAGAGACAATCGAGCAGAAGATTTTCCATGCGCAGATAGTAGTGGATAATGATGCGATACAGAAAGAGACAGCCGCCTATCAACCCATTCCTGAAATCAGCAGCTTTCTGGACGAGGACGGCAATGATACGATGGAGCAGCAGATACAGGCCAACTACCAGCAAATCAAACAGGATATTGTCGGACTGGTAGAGAACGAGCTGATCCGCATAGAGAATGACCCGGAACTCAGACATCTGTTAGGTGGTAATGAAGACACACAAGCATAAACATAGCCATTTGTCATAACAATATGTCTCCCACAGCATATTGCGGCAATCCCGGAAGCTGTGCAAACTGCACTTCTGTAGATTGCTGCAAAGAGCTGTTTTCAAGAAAAATAAAAGTTTGATAAACACATCTGAAAAATTAGAGGTAGTGTAAAATAAACACGTAACGAAGTAGCAGAAAAATGTAAAGCGTAGTGAACTAACTGAAAAAGTCTTCGTTACGCTATATTTTTCTCTATAATGAAAATCAAGAAAGGATAGAATATAGACTAACGTGGCAAAAGAGTAATGGTAAGAATTTCTTAGAAAACCGATGTATTTCACCGTTTGGCATAATATGTCATAACTGTCGATAACTCACTATAAATTAATTTTGTAACCAATAGAAAGTGAGTTATGAGAAATACATTTAAGGTCTTATTCTACGTGAAGAAAGGCAGTGAGAAACCCAATGGAACCTGCCTTTGATGTGCCGCCTTACGGTGGATGGAGAGATCAAGCAATTCAGTTGCAAGATGAATGTTCTCTTGCGTCTGTGGGACGTGAAGAACAACCGTGCTTCGGGAAAGAGTGTCGAAGCGCAGCGAATCAACCATGCCGTTGACAAAATCCGCGTTGAGGTGAACCACCGTTATCAGGAACTGATGCAGACGGACGGCTATGTCACTGCCGCAAAGCTGAAAGATGCCTATCTCGCTATCGGTGTCAAACAGGAAACCTTGTTGAAGTTGTTTGAGCAGCACAACAGTGAGTTTGCCAAGAAAGTCGGACACAGCAGGGCAAAGGGAACATTCCAACGCTATGTGACCGTTTGCAAACATATCCGTGAGTTCCTGCCACATACCTACAAGCGTGAGGATATTCCGCTGAAAGAGTTAAACCTCTCGTTCATCAACGACTTCAAGTATTTCCTGCGTACAGAAAAAAGATGCCGCACCAATACCATTTGGGGCTATATGATTGTGTTGAAACATATTATCTCTATAGCGAGAAATGACGGGCGTTTGCCGTTCAATCCCTTTGCCGGATATATTAATTCTCCCGAAAGCGTGGACAGAGGATATGTTACTAAAGAGGAAATAAATGTGATGATGAATACTGAGATGCCTGACAAAACCCACGAACTTGTCCGAGACCTGTTCATATTTTCCACCTTTACGGGATTGGCATATTCCGATGTCAAAAACCTCACGGAAGACAATCTGCAAACATTCTTTAACGGCAACTTGTGGATTATAACCCGAAGAAAGAAAACCAACACAGAATCCAATATCCGTTATTGGATGTTCCACGAAAGATAATAGAGAAGTATAAAGGAATGACAAAGAATAACAAAGTGTTTCCAATGCCGAGCAACACGACTTGCAACAAGAAGTTGAAAACCATTGCCGAGTTGTGCGGAATAAAAGCCCATTTAACCTATCATGTAGCAAGGCACTCGGCAGCGACTACCGTGCTGCTATCCAACGGAGTACCCATTGAAACCGTCAGCCGATTATTGGGACATACCAACATAAAGACTACTCAAATCTACGCCAAGATAACGGCTCAGAAGATTAGTCAGGATATGGAAACCCTGTCGCACAAGTTGGAGGATATGGAAAAGAACATCTGCAAGACGATACAATAATGACCGTCAGTCGCATATTTCCTCGCTCGTCCTTTGAAGTTAGTACAGACTCTATTGAAAGCGAAAAGGTCAGGCGGCTTTGCCGTTTCGGGCTGAATACGCTCTGAAAGAGGAAGATTCAGCCCGAAACACTTTTCCCTTTCACGTCTGTACAATGGACGATGACGGCTATGGAAACAAACGACTGACGGAAAAGAATCGTCAAAAAAACAAGAATCTGACCTAAATGGCTAATACAGCCTATTCAAATTTCATTCAAAATATAAGAAACGCCATTTTTATAAGACAACAGAAAATGGTGGCAAACGGGAAACTGCACTCCCTCCTGAAAATAATCTTTTTATCTTGCTGGTGTTTTTTGGAATACCGAGTTCGCTTTGCTGGGATATCGCATTTTACCCAAAGGGAAGGTGCTGCCCGTTTCTGTAATTCTGTTGACCACTTTATTATCTTGATAGATTAGTGACCAACCGACCATGACACTAGCCAACAATTGGGCAAACCAACCAACCGATCATTGTTTGTTGGATGCATCAGATAATATAACCAATATCAAACAAGCATTATATCAAAAAAAATTCGTCTATTTTCAATTGTAATTTCGATGCTTAAATTTTATGTTCAAGCGAACATAGGAACATAGGAACATAGCAAGTTGTGTTTTGGGGCACCCGAAATATTTCTGGCGTCCCAAAACTACTTACTAAAATATTTCCTTCCAAAGTCGGGAAATAACGATGAAAATAGATGCGAAAGCATAGCATACGGTTCAAATAAAATTTGTAACTTTGCCAAATAATGTCAAGACGCAAAAAGGTAAGGTTATGTTTTCGGAACACATTAAAGAACTTCGCATCCAGAATCAGATGCCACAGAGACAATTAGCGGCAGCTTTAGATATTGATACTGCAACTTATTGCAAAATAGAAAAAGGAGAGAGAAGAGCCAAAAGAGAACAAGTTTCTATTTTATCCAAACTGTTTAATGTTAACACGGAGCAGTTGTTGATTTTATGGCTCGCTGATCAAGTATCAGCGGTAGTATCAAGCGAACAGAGAATCGCTCCTCAAGCTTTATCTCTTGTCGTTGAGACATTAAAACAAGATATATAATATGGCTAAAGTAAAATATGAAATGGTTGACCCTGATTTGGCTTCTGCTATATTAGCAGAAGCTAAGTCCATTTACGGTCTTAAAACTTACATCAGTCTGTTTAGCAGTGCCGGTGTGGGATGTTATGGCTTTAAAGAAGAGGGGTTTTACTGCATAGCGACAGTAGAGTTATTGGAGCGAAGACTGAAAATACAGTCTTATAATCATAAGTGCGTATATAAGAGCGGTTATATCTGTGGGGATATGACATTGCAAGAAACTAAAGATAAGGTTTCCAAAGAACTTGCCCTTTGGAAAAGAGGGTATAATATTACAGATTTAGATGTTCTCATTGCTACCCCACCATGTCAAGGGATGTCGGTTGCCAATCATAAAAAGAAAGACGAATTAAAGCGAAATTCTTTAGTCGTTGAATCTATCAAAATGACCATGCATATCAAGCCTAAATTCTTTATTTATGAGAATGTTCGTGCTTTCTTGAATTCTGTGTGCACCGATATTGATGGTCAAGATATAACTATAAAAGAAGCGATCGACAAGAATCTTTCAGGAGACTATAACATATCGTATCAGGTTCTCAATTTTAAAGATTATGGGAATCCATCAAGTCGTACTCGTACTCTCGTTATCGGCGTAAGAAAAGATATGAAAGAAATTACGCCGTTTGACTTATATCCAGATAAACAACCAGAAAGAACTTTGCGTCAAGTTATAGGGCATCTTCCGTCTTTGAAGAAAATGGGAGAAATATCAGCTAACGATATTTATCATAATTTCAGAAAATATTCGCCACACATGGAGGCTTGGATTGCTGATATTAAAGAGGGACAATCTGCGTTTGACAATACGGACATATCAAAAATTCCGCATACAATCAAAAATGGTGTCGTTGTATATAATGCTCAAAAAAACGGTGATAAATATACTCGTCAGTACTGGGATAAGGTTGCGCCATGCATTCATACACGCAATGATATTATGGCGAGCCAAAATACAGTGCATCCGACGGACAATAGAGTATTCAGCATTCGTGAGGTAATGCTGATGATGTCTGTACCACCTTCTTTTGCATGGACTGACATTCCTTTTAAGGAGTTAAATGCTTTTTCAGAAAAGCAAAAACAAGACTTCCTTAAAAGGGAAGAAATGAACATTAGACAAAATTTGGGAGAGGCTGTACCAACAGTCATTTTTCAGCAGATTGCTCATAAAATTCGCACTGTTCTAAGTAAACCGATAACATCAGAGCAAGACATAAAATCTCTTATTGATAGAAAAAAACTAACTACACCAGCCTGCTTATTGAAGTATATCAAAACGGCTGCCCATCGTGGTTTTGCAGATTTGTCTAAAATTGCAGAACTGGCAAACGCACAAAGAGAAGACAATGCAGCCTATTACACAAGACAGGATATTTGTTTCTCTATTGTTAAAAAATTGCCGGAAGCGAAAGAATATACAGAACTGAATATATTGGAGCCTTCGGTCGGAGTTGGTAATTTTTTACCTACCTTGATTCAAAAGTATTCAGGTGTTCCTGTGGTAAATATTGATGTTGTGGATATTGATGCTGTAAGCATTGATATTTTGAAAGAATTGGTAAACAAGATAAATGTCCCCGACAATGTGCATATCAATTATATTAATGCCGATTTCTTGTTGTATGAATTCGGTAAGCAGTATGATATTGTAGTAGGTAACCCCCCGTATAAAAAGCTGACTAAAGAAAAAGAATTGCTATCCAAGTATAAATCGAATATCTATAATAAAGACACTAATAATATATTCTCATTTTTCATAGAAAAAGCAATGAGAATAGGAAATGTCGTATCATTGATTGTACCTAAAAGCCTAATCAATGCTCCTGAATTCAATTTGACCCGTTCATTGATGAAAGAAAAGAGAGTGTCGCATATTATAGATTTTGGAGAGAAAGGATTTAAAGGAGTTAAGATTGAGACTATCTGCTTTATTCTTGACACACATAAAAAACCAAGCAATACGATTGTCGAATCTTACATAACAAGTACTGTATCAGCTCACGAACAGAAATATTTAATGGATGACAAATTTCCGTATTGGCTAATCTATCGAAATAATGAGTTCGATGAAGTGGCAGACAAGATGGATTTCAATGTGTTCAGAGCATATAGAGACAGAGTGATTACCAAATCAATAACAAAGAGTAGTGGAAAAATAAGGGTGCTAAAATCAAGAAATATAGGAAACAACGAAATTATCAATATCCCTGAATATGACAGCTATATTGATGATGTTAATGGTTTAGATGTTGCAAAATACCTAAATCAGACAAATTGTATTCTATTGCCTAACCTAACATATAACCCACGTGCTTGCTTCTTGCCAAACGGATGTATAGCAGATGGTTCTGTCGCAATTCTTACATTGGTGAATGGCAATGATGTTGTTTCTAAAGACGATTTAGCATTTTACGCTACAGATAACTTTACGCGATTTTATGCGATTGCACGTAATTTGGGAACGCGCTCTCTCAATATAGACAATAATTCTGTTTTCTTTTTTGGAAAACTTAAATCTCAACGAGTATGAGAAATGTTATAAATGAATATCTTAGCCAATTCGACTTGGATATACGAAAGTCTCATGACGCAAGATATGTAGATCAGAAGTGTACTCCCGATATTGTATGCTTTATGGCTGATTGTGTTATGAATATGGTCGCCACTAAACCTGTTTTCGTAATCAATGATGTATGGGGTACTCAGTATTTTATCCAAAATTCCAGAGTGATATTCAATAAGCCTTGGGCTAACGACAAGAAAGCATATAATGAATACAACAAAGTCCTTTCGCAGCCACTCAAGTTGTTAGCTTATGCTCACATTTTGAATGTTGAAACAGTAAACGGTTCGCTTACATTCTCTGTCGCCAACGAGGATTTATTGGATTATATTTCAAGAAAAGACCGTAACGCATATAACTTCTTATATTGTTACTTTGTGAAAGTTCTGTCCGATAGTGGCTTCATGAAATATTTTGAAGAATATGCAGAAGATAGCATTAATAATCCAATTGCGGCAAGAGATAAAATTTATGACAGGTATTTCAGATTAATAAATGGAAATACTCCGTCCCATTCTCGATTGGATATTAGGCGTATGTTTCATAAGGTTTTCAATGTGTACGCAGCCGAACATCATCTGTATGGCAGCAATGGTAAGATTACATATTACTCTGATTTAATGTACAACAAAAAGAATTGGCGTGATATGGACAAGGATAAGACCGTAACACGTCAGGAGGCTATAACAGCAGAAAAGAAAGAAAAGCAAGAGGCAATAAATACATATTATGTTCAGAAAGCAATCGCTTTGATTCGTAAAATCCAAAAAGTCAGCGAGGTTAATGATAGCTGGGGTAATGGAGAAGCTACGCAGGTTCATCATATATTTCCAAAATCACAATTTCCACAGATTGCTCATTATGTTGAAAATCTGATATTACTGACTGCGACCCAGCACAATACAAAAGCGCATCCAAACAACAAGACTCAGCAGATAAATAAAGACTATCAATTAGTTTGCTTGTTGGCTAAAGCTGATACAATTGAAAGTTCATTACGACTCGTTGGAGATAAATATTACCGAAAGGAATCATTCGTATATGTGATAAATACAGGATTAGCGACTGATTTTAGCACTAGTCTGACTTTCAATGAAATAAAAACAAAATTAGTGCACATATACAATGCTGCGTAACAATTGTTGATAGGAAATGATATGGCAGACGGTAAAATAAAAGTAAATATTGAGTGTCAGCAGATTGCTCCATTAGAAAAATTGCAAAGAGAAATTCATCTTGGTTCATTGAAGATGGGGATTTTTGCAAACAATGGTTGTGGAAAAACATTCATAAGTAGATTATTCCGACTTATAGACCATTCTAATCAGGCTTTAAGTTTGGATGAGAATGGTTATAGCCCTACTGATTCTTTAATTAGGTTTGGCTGTAACTTTGGACATTTTGCTTTTAAAATTACCAACAAAGAGGGAGATATAGTTGAAGATATATCATTTGATATTAAAGAAAAGAGTATTCCAACTCTGCCAAATTCTCATTATTTATATCATGTATTCAATCAAGATTATGTTGAAGAAAATATCCGGGTGCTAAATTATGAAAAAGATTCAGATATTCAGGGATACATTTTAGGAAAAGCAAACATTGATTTGACTGATGATGAAAACAAATTGAAGAAAATTCAGGAGGAAGGGATTATATTGAGGAGTCAAATTGAAAAAAACATTCAAACCTATCTGACAAAAAATATTGATTCAATTAGAGATATAAAACGATTACAAGAGTATAAAGATTTATTAAACATAGAGGCGATCTTAAGCTCTATCAATCAAGAAAAGTGTAGTTGTTCGAAAACTGTTGATAATTTGCTTGCTGATTACAATAAGGTTAAATCTACACCAGAGAATCTTGACGATATATTATTGATAGACAATGTGTCTATTGATGTCAACTTTATGCAAACAATAGTAAGTGATTTAGATAAACAATATAATCTCAGTTCGTTTTCGGGTGAATTCAAGGCTAAAATCAAAAGTAAACAACATTTCATAGAAGAGGGTGTCAGGCTATTTAAGGGCAACCGTTGCCCTTTTTGTGAGCAAGAATTAGCTAATGATTCTCTAGCATTGATTGATAGATACACACAGTTTTTGACTGATTCAGAATCCCAAACGATAAAACTATTTCAGGATTATAGCAAACAATTACAAAATTATATTTCTTTATTGTTGAATATCGAAAATACGTTAAGCCAAAGAGCGAATTTGTACAATGAATATAAGACTAAATATATTCCTGCATTAGAAAACGATAATTTTGAAAGCGTTGCTATCATTACGTCAATTAAAGATAGCATTCAGCTCCTGATAGAAGCCATTTGCAAAAAAATTGAGGCTATAAACATTTCGATTAAAGTTAGTGATGATGTCATAGAAAATATTGAGAAATACATAATGACATTAAATCGTCTGATTGAAAGTAATAATAAGAAGATACAAACTATCAATCAAAAGAAAAATAAAATTGGAGAGGAAAATAAAAATATAAGAAAAGCCATATGTAAATCGGCTTACGCATATTTAGTTGAACTATGCAATAAGGATGTCCTAAAAATTTACGAATTAAGAAAAGAGTATAAAGAGCTGAATGAGGATATCTCTAAAAGAAAAGAGGCTGAAAAAGTTAGTAAAAAGAAAAAAGTATATGAAACCATAAAGGATGTACTTGACTATTTCTTTTCTGGAAAATATACTTTGAGTGAGAATGATTTTCATCTAATTCTTAATAGTACAACATTAAATAAAGGACAAGTCAAACGAGTTCTTAGTGAGGGTGAAAAAAACATTATTGCATTCGCCTATTATTTGGGAGATGCACACTTAAAAATAGAAAAAGAAGATGACTATAAGAACTTGTTTTTTGTGATAGATGATCCGATATCAAGCATGGATTTCACATATGTTTATACTATGAGTGGAGTGATTCGCGATATAAAACAAATACTTAAAAAAATTGATAGGGAAAAATTTATTATTTTGACACATAATAATGATTTTATGAGGATATTATGTGCAAATAATATCGTAGAGAAGAAGTTATTACTACGTAATAGCGAACTTGTTGATCTTAATGAAAATTTCACGGTACCATATATAAGTCACCTGATAGATGTTTATAAAATTGCGCGTAAAGGAGAAAAAGCGAATCATACTACAGCAAACTCTATAAGGCATATAATAGAAACTTTAACGAAGTTTCAAAATATAGAGGTCTCAAATGATAGTATTGCAGAATACATAAAGGATAACATACCCAGCGATAAGAAATCATATACATTTATTAATGACTTATCTCATGGTGGATGGAGAAACGAACAAACACCTCTAACAGATGAAGATTATAAAGAAGTATGTGAAACAATTATAACTCACATTGAAACGTTGTTTCCAAAACAAATAAAATACTGTGAGAAGTTTTAGTCATACGCTTGTATTCATTGGAAATAAATTTCTAAATTTGCACCTAAGTAGAGTCATTTGACAGTAAAAACACCACAAAACGCTGAAAATCGCACGGTTGCCAAGGGACATTCATTAAATAGGGATATTCAATAAATGTCCCTAAATATTACAAAATCAGCCAACTAATTCATACACAAAACATTGCGAATTAGTTGGCTTTTTTGTATCTTTAGGTATTCCCCCGAAAATAAGGTTTGACGGCCAAAACGGGGGAAATATCCAAACTAATAAGATATGGCAAAGATAGTGAATATTTCAGAAATTCACCCTACTTTGGGTTTTACAGAATTTGATATTCTGGAAAAATACCGCAAGAGTTTTAATGAGAGTGAGCTTGGCAAGCTTCATTCGGTCTTTCCGTTTGAATGTATGGCAAAA
>CDZU01031349.1_pt1 | contig 10581 bp, 8 predicted proteins | sample 557441 | NCBI WGS metagenome assembly CDZU01 (sample SAMEA3182114, study PRJEB8094) | gut metagenome | biome: human; feature: gut; material: Stool; isolation source: human stools | place: Canada | collected 2013-06-10
CTTCTTACGAGAATTGCGTTTGGTGTTCGTGTTCATTGGATGCACCCGTTTGGCGGGCTCCGATTATCCCATGGACACAAAATTTCTGACGCTCTCTGCTAAAGGACACTGTGTCGTCAGAAAAGATTCTCTCTTCCGTCACCCCGAGCACGTTGTTCTTGAGTGCGGAGAGAGCAAAAGAGCTTTTGGACTATCAGAGGGATGAGACTCCTCTGAAAGTAACTATGTCTTGCGCAGAGAAGGGTGATTCCAAAACATATACAATTGACCAAATGGAGCTCTACGTAGAGTAACAACACCATACGGGCTACGATAGTACCTGCGCTCGATCATGAGGAGTGCCGAGAAATCCTGTCCATGAAAATGCCCCACTTACCAGCAACGGTAGGTGGGGCGCTTTTTTTGTGCTCGCGGAAAATGTCACTTCTTTGGCATGATCGTGTCAGCCCATGCCTGCATAACGGGACGCCGTCGTTCAAGAAGATCGTCTCGTTGGTATGCGGCCTGCACGGACTTGAGCGAGTGCATCAAGCACTTTTCCGCCACGGCGGTGTCGACGCCTTCGCGCGCGCACCAGTCGCGAAATGTAGACCTGCAGCCATGCATTGTTGCCGTGCCGCCAGAGGCGTACTGCACCATTGTCGAGACATAGTAGCGAGCCACTGAGCGATTGTTGTAGTAGCTGCCCGAAAAGATGTACTCGCTCTCTGGCGTAATGCGCTTGGGCAACGCGATCGCCTGGTCAGACAGTGGGACGCGGAATGGCTCGGGCTTGCGGTCTTTCCTTCGTTCGGGCGGAACAGTCCAGACCTTATGCTCAAAGTCGATCTCGGACCATTTTGCGTCATTGAACTCAGCTTGTCGCGTGGCGGTGAGGACGCCGAAGACGAAAGCATTGTGCACGGGCCTGTCGACACGAAGACTCGCCTTCAGCTGATCGGCGAGCGCCTCGATGGTGTAGGCCTTCTGATGTTCGCGCCTATGGACCCTCGCCGGCGGCGGGAAGTACGCCTCCAGATTCCCTTTCCAAGTGGCGGGATTCTCGCCAATGTAGACGCCTTCACGCTTCGCGAGCGTGAAGATCGCTTCCAGCTGTCCACGGATCCTCGATGCGATTGTCGTCTTCTTTTCCCACAGTGGGTCTAGCACTTCGCAGATGTCCTGCACCGTGATGTCTGCGACTAGTTTGTGCCTGAGCACTGGCAGGATGTGATTCTTCATCGGTCCTCGCCAAGACACCTAGGTCGCTTCGGACAGGTGCTTGAGCTCGAAGATCGTTTCGAGCGCGTGCTCCGCGTAACTTGCAAAGTCGAGCGCTCGCCTGGCGTGCTCGGCGCGATGCTCTGCTCTGACATCTAAAGGGTCGATGCCGCGCGCGAGCAGGGCGCGACACTTGGCAGCTTCTTGCTTGCGGCCGTGACGGTGACGGTGGGGTGACTGCCGAGCGACAGATCTCGCCGGCGGCCCGCAAACTGGTAGCGAAAGATGAAGGACGCCTTGCTTTTCGTAACTCGGACTTGGAGATTCGTTTCGATCGTGTACCTGCCGTCCGGCAGCAGGCCGATGTTTTTTGAGGTGACTTGCATTTTGCGAAGTGAGGGAGAGAATATGAAGCCCTTCTATTTTGTCCCTCAGTCAAATCCGTAGTTTGCAAGCAAATGAGCGGTGCGCAGAAAGTAAAACCCCGCAAGATGACTGTGGCACAGTCGATCTTACGGGGTCTTCAAGTATTTAGCTGTTAGTTAGCCAGTCATCAGTAGTTTTCAGCGCGCACTTCGAAATAGGCCTGGCTGTAACCGCAGACGGGGCAGACTTCAGGGGCCTTCGTGCCGACGACGAGGTGGCCGCAGATGCGGCATTCCCACATGCATTCGCCGGCCTTTTCGAAGACCTGCTGCATCTCAACGTTCTTGAGGAGCTTGAGGTAGCGTTCCTCGTGGGCGCGTTCGATGGCGCCGACGGCGCGGAACTTGGCGGCGAGTTCGGGAAAGCCTTCCTCTTCGGCGTCCTTGGCGAACTGGACGTACATGTCGGTCCATTCGTAGTTTTCGCCTTCAGCGGCGGCCTTGAGGTTGGCGGCCGTGGACTGGATGCCGCCGAGGGCGGAGAACCACAGGCGGGCGTGTTCCTGTTCGTTGCGGGCTGTCGTCAGGAAGATTTCGGCGAGCTGCTCGTAGCCTTCACGCTTGGCGACTTCGGCGAAGTACGTGTACTTGTTGCGGGCCTGGCTTTCGCCTGCGAAGGCGGCCTGGAGGTTCTTTTCGGTCTTGGTGCCGGCGAGGGTCTTTTCGCCGGTGGCGGCGGGCTTTTCCTCAACCTTTTCGAAGACCTCGACGCCCTTGTGGCAGAGCGGGCAGATGTAGTCGGCGGGCAGTTCGTCGCCTTCGTAGATGTAGCCGCAGACTTTGCAACGGTAAGACATTTTCTTTTCTCCTAAATCCGACCGGCGGTCGGTGTAGCTGGTGTGAAGCAATTCCTCGGCGAGCTCGCTGAGCGGTTCGCCGTAGAAGTCACGGTAAAGGGCCTTGATTTCCTCGTTTTCGTCGCTCGTGCGGCAGTCCATCTCCTCATCGCGCTTGTAGAGGCTCGCAATGCGGGCCTCGCGAAGCACGTCGGCCTTGTTGCCGAAGGCGGAGGGCTGGCCGCCGCCGGAGATGCAGCCGCCGGGGCAGGACATCACCTCGACGAAGTGATAGGGCTTGTCCGTCTCGCTCGCGTTGAGGCGGCGGATGAACTCGCCTGCGGAGGCGGTGCCGTAGATGACGGCGACGTTGATGTCGTTGCCGGCGATCGTGACGGTGGCCTCCTTGACGTCCTGAAGGCCGCGGACGGGGGTCAGGTGATAGAGCTCGGCGGGGGCGGTCTCGCCCGTCAGGTGGCGGTAGGCGGTGCGAAGCGCAGCCTCCATGACTCCGCCCGTGTTGCCGAAGATGACGCCCGCGCCGGAGCCTTCGCCCATCAGGCGGTCAAAGGCGCCCTTGGGGAGCTCGGCAAAATTGATGCGGGCGGCCTTGGCCCAGTCGGCGAGCTCGACGGTCGTGATGACGTAGTCGGTGTCGCGCATGGCGGGATCGCCGAGCAGGCGGCCCGCGGCGTTCATCTCCTCGCGCAGGATCTCGGCCTTCTTGGCCGTGCAGGGCGTCACCGCCACGTGCACGATGCGCTTCGGGTCGAGGTTCATCTTCTTCGCGAAGTAGGTCTTGACGGTCGGACCCTGCATGCCGATGGGGCTCTTCGCGGAGGAGATGTGCGGAATCATCTCGGGATGGAAGGTCTCGCAGTAGCGGACCCAGGCGGGGCAGCAGCTCGTGAACTGGGGCAGCGGACCCTTGGCTTTGGTGATGCGCTCGATGAGCTCGGCAGCCTCCTCGCAGATCGTAAGGTCGGCGGCGAAGTTCGTGTCGAGGACGTAGTCGCCGCCGAGGCGGCGCAGGAGCTCGACCATCTGTCCCTCGACGAAGGCGCCGTCGGCCATGCCGAAGGCGTCGCCGAGCGCCACGCGCACCGACGGGCTCGTCGAGAAGATCACGATCTTGTCGGGATCCGCGACGGCCTTCCTGACGGCGTCGCAGGAGGACTTGATCTGAAGGGAGTTGGTCGGGCAGACGGGAATGCACTGTCCGCAGTGGATGCAGACGGATCGTCCGCCCGTCTTGGCAAGATCGTAGGCGTTGTTGACGCCGACATACTCGTTGCAGATGCCGGCGCAGAGGCGGCATTCAACGCAGAGATCCTCGTCGCGGACAATGGCGGGATTATTCTCGTCGATGGCGACGCGAACCTCCTGCCGCATGTGCTTGGACATACGCTCTCCTAAACTGGGTGGTCTGAATGGGGCGTTCCGCGGCCGCCGGGGGAGCGGACTCGGAACGGGCTTCCTCATTGTAGCCCGTCGCGTTCCCGACTGCGGCGCGGTTTTCCCGAAGCGGCGGCTTCGCGGGACGATGATGCATTTCCATCCTGCGTGAGCCGGAGCGGGTTTTCGCTAGGTGAAGATGCCGTTTACCCTGAGAACGATTGCGGTAGCGAGATCAAGTCAACTAAGATGATCTGCCTAGACGACAGACAGACCGACGGTTCGACGAACGGTCCGCGTCCCGTCGCCGTCGCACCTTCGCAGGCGTCCGCCGCCACATATATATAGAGGCGGATGCAGCGCGCCCCGTCAGAGGACAGGGCGCGCGGCCCCATGCATATTCCGAACCGCCGGACGTCGCACGGGGCTTGAACACGAAGGAGCGGGCGCCCGATGCAGACGGTTCACCCACAGCCCCGCCCATCCCTTTTGACCACTCGGGCGGGACTACGTGAAACATGAGGAGACCAGCCATGTTCTTTCGCAAGCTTGCCCTGACGCTCGCCGTCACGACCGCGCTTTCCGCCTCCGCCCTCGCCTGTACCACGGTCGTGGTGGGTGAAGGCGCCACCGCCGACGGTTCCTTCCTCGTCGCGCGTGCGGCCGACAGCAGCGCCCTCAAGGCTCAGCACTTCGTCATTCATCCGGCCAAGAAGAACCAGTCCGGCATGTACCGCACCAAGGACCATGACGGTGCGACGAACTTCGAATATCCGCTCCCCAAGGAGAGCATGCGCTACACGACGGTGCCCAACTGGAAGACCCAGCTGCACGGCGCCGTGGGCTTCAATGAAGCCGGCGTCGGCATCTCCGGCACGGAATCGATCTTCGCCCGCGACGACGCCCTGAAGCTTGACCCGTACAACGAAGAGACCGGCATCACCGAAGACGACATCCATGACGTCGTCCTGCCGCGTGCCAAGACCGCCCGCGAAGGCATCGAGATCCTCGGCTCCATCGTCGAGACGATCGGCGCCGGCGAAGGCTTCGGCGTGGTGTTCGTCGACCAGAAGGAAGTCTGGTACTTCGAAACCGGCACGGGCCACCAGTGGATGGCTCACCGCACCCCGAAGGACACGTACTTCGCCTCCGGCAACCAGGGCCGCCTGCAGCAGTACGACGCCAAGAGCGCCGACTTCATGGCCTCCAAGACCCTCGTGAGCTGGGCTGAAAAGAACGGTTTCTACGATCCGAAGAAGGACGGCGAGTTCAACTTCTCGAAGGCCTACTGCCGTGACGACGCCCGCGACCGCGTCTACAACGACCCGCGCGTCTGGCAGATTCAGAAGCTCTTCAACCCGAGCCTCGAACAGAAGCCCGACGAAGGCCGTACGTACCCGGTCTACCTCAAGCCCGAAAAGAAGCTCACCGTTGACGACATGAAGACGATGCTTCGCAACCACTACGAGGGCACGGACCACGATCCGTACAGCCCCGTCCTCAACGGCAACGAACCGTGGCGTCCGATCAGCGTGTTCCGCACGTATGAATCCCACGTCATGCACGTCCGTCCGTGGCTGCCGAAGGAAATCGGCGAAGTCGCCTACGTGGGCATCGGCATGGCCGACCTCTCCTGCTACGTTCCGTACTACCACGGCCTCGAATCCTACCCGGCCCACTACGGCATGGGCACGGACAAGGCCGACAGCAAGTCGATCTACTGGAAGTACCGCAAGCTCCAGACGCTCGTCATGACGGACTACCAGAAGCTCGCCCCGGTCGTGAAGGCTGCCTACAAGACGTTTGAAGCCGACACCGCCAAGGCCCAGGCCGACATGGAAAAGAAGTACATGGAAGTCGTGAAGAAGGACCCGAAGGCCGCCAGCAAGCTCCTCAACGAGTTCAACCTCAAGGTCATGAACGACGCCGAGGCGCTCACGGACGACCTGACGAACCAGGTCTTCACGATCCGCACGACGGACATCCAGGCCGCCAACTTCTTCGCCAACAACAAGCGCAAGGACTAAGCGAGACCGTCTGAGCCGCCTGCGCCTCGCCTGAGGCGCGGACGGCGTCCGATGAAAACAAAATGGCCCCGCAGGACATCAAGCCTGCGGGGCCGTTTTGTTTCGTGCGGCGCAAGTCAGAGGAGCTTCACGATCGTCCAGCGCGCGCCGAAGGCGAGAAGCGCCAGACCCGCGATGATGAGGATCGGCCCCTGAATGCCGAGCGGACTGCCGTTGACGGGAGCGGCCACCGAGGGATCGTCGTGGCGGTAGCGGATCTCGATCGGGTCGCTGGGCCTGCCGCGGGCCTCGTCGTCGTTCTTCTCGGGCAGACGAGCCTCGACCTTGCTGCCGTCCCAGGCCGTGAACGAGACGACCTCGGTGTAGTAGTGCACGATCGCAGGCGCATCGTCCTTCCTGACGTGGGCCTCGCGAACCTCGACGCGCTCGATCGTCGCGGTCGTCTGCTCGCCGCTCGTCTTGAGCGTCCAGGCGGTGGAGGTGAGCTTCACGCCAGCGTAGAGGAAGGCGGAGCCGGCAAGGAGCAGCGCGGTGGCGAAGATCCAGGGAAAAATCTCTTTCATGACTGAGTCTCAAAATGTCACCGCAGGGCGCGGTACCTGAGGCTACTTTAGCAACTTTCAGAAGGAGTGGAGCCGCAGGACGGTGCGGGCGGATGCGTCCCGCGCAAAAAGAGAAGCCCGCCCAGCATCGCTGCTGGGCGGGCTGTCCTCAGACCCATCAAAACACGATCTCGAACGCAGGAGAAAGAACGTTCGGTTTGTTCGAGGCGGTGCTCATCCGCCTGCCACTCAGCGCGACCCCTCACGCTGTTTTGCAGTGGAACCGTGTTTCGTTGAAATGAACTATATCGAACCTGAGAATCGTTCGCAAGGCAAATACCCGAGTAAATGACTCGGGTATTGTAAGAAAGTTTTTCCAAGGGTTTGCCCTGATGAGGCATTTCTTAAGAAAGCGGACTGAACGCCTGCGGCACAGTCGTTTTGGATTAAGTCGGGCGGCAAGATGCCGCAACATTTGCGAGGGGAATTCTGAGGGCGGGAGGCGGTCGGATGGGGAGAAAAGGGGGCGCGAGTTGCGGACAATCTCGGTATGATGGACGGACATTGAGAGAACCCGAAATGGGAAGGAGACATAAATGACTCTTGTCCGCACCGCGGCCGCCCTGATGGCCGCCACGTTCGCCCTCGGCGCCCTCGCTGCGGGAAACACCACGAACGAAGACTTCCGTGACTCGAAGAAGATGCTCGAGCGCAAGGTCTACTTCGACCATCGCGTGACGCTCTACTGCGGCTACGCCTTCGACAAGCAGAAGAACGTCAGTCTGCCTGCGGGCTTCGTCGCGCCCCAGCACAAGGAGCGCGCGGGCCGCGTCGAGTGGGAGCACGTCGTGCCCGCCGAGAACTTCGGCCGCGCCTTCAAGGAGTGGCGCGAAGGGGACGGTCGCTGCACGAATGAAAAGGGCCACTTCTACAAGGGCCGTCGCTGCGCCGAGAAGATGTCTGCCGAATACCGCCTGATGCAGGCCGACATGTACAACCTGTTCCCCGCCGTCGGCGCCGTCAACGCCATCCGCTCGAACTACAACTACGAGCTCCTGCCCGGCGTGCCCAACACCTTCGGCACCTGCGAGATGAAGATCGACGGCCGCCGCGCCGAGCCGCCCGAGCGCTCCCGCGGCGAGATCGCCCGCGCCATGCTCTACATGGAGGGCGCCTATGCACCCGTCTTCCGCATGAGCGACCGCCAGCGCCGCCTCGCCCAGAACTGGAACGAGCAGCATCCTGTCGTGCAGTGGGAGTGCACCCGCGCCGCACGCATCGAGAAGCTCCAGGGCAATGTCAACCCCGTCGTGAAGGACGCCTGCCTGAAGGCTGGTCTGACCTATCGCCCCTAATGGCTGAATCCGGCCTCGCCCGAGGCCGGGATCCTGCCCGATCCTTCAAAAGGGAGTTGAGCTCGCGCTCGGCTCCTTTTTTCGCATCCGTTCCTCTGACGGGTGACGGTTCCGGGAGGTGACGCATCGGCAGCCTCATGGATGCCGGCGGACAGTTCGCCGCGAGACGTCACCGCCTCGCGTTCCATTCGGGCTGAGGGACGCCCGCGCCGTCTGAAAACGTCAGGGTTAACCCGGGTCTCTTGGGGTCGTCATCTAGGCACTTACGCCAATGCAGGTTGAGCAATGCGGTGTTGCGGCGCTTTTTCCCGTTGAAGTCTGTTACGCCTTGCTACACTTCGCATCAGCCTAAAATCCGCCACTACGTCCTCGCGGGACCGACACCTGCGGGGAAGAGGATTGAAGGACTTACAACCCAATGACAAACAGCGGCATCAGCTGCCTGCGTGCGGTCAAAGAGAGGCGCATGCGGGCCGCAGGGCTCCGGGACAGGGGGTCCTGCCGCACGAAAACCAAAGGACAGCGATTCTCATGGAACCGTTTAACGCCGGATGGCTTTCGATCGTCCCGCCGATCGTGGCCATTGCTCTTGCGCTCATTACGAAGGAGGTTCTCTCCTCCCTCGTTCTGGGCATTCTGACGGGTACTCTCATTTATACGATCGGCATGGACGGCAACGTCCTGATGGGCACGCTTGAAAGCGCGTTCACCGTGATGGGCAACAAGGTCGACTTCAACATCCTGATCTTCTGCTCGCTTCTCGGCGCCCTCGTCTACGTCGTCGCCATGTCGGGCGGCACGAAAGCCTACGGCAACTGGGCCGTCAAGCGCATCAAGGGCCGCAAGAGCGCCCTGGCAGCCACCACGGGTCTCGGCGCGCTCATCTTCATCGACGACTACTTCAACTGCCTCACGGTGGGCACGGTGATGCGTCCGATCTGCGACCGCTACAACATCGCCCGTGCGAAGCTCGCCTACATCATCGACTCGACGGCCGCTCCGGTGTGCATCATCGCGCCCGTTTCGAGCTGGGCCGCCGCCGTCGGCTCCTCACTGCAGGGCTCCACGGCCTTCGAAAGCGACATGGCCGCGTTCATCGCCACGATTCCCTGGAACTTCTACGCGCTGCTCTGCCTGCTGCTCATCGTCTTCATCGTCGTGACCGACTTCGACTTCGGCCCGATGCGCAAGAGCGAGGAGCGCGCCGCCAAGGGGGAACAGTTCACGTCGACCGCCGCTACGTCCTCCGCCGAGCCGCCCAACGCCAATCCGCACGGCACGCTCTGGGACATGCTCGTGCCCATCGCCTCCCTGATCGTCTTCTGCGTGCTCGCGCTGATGTACTCGGGCGGCTACTGGGGCGCTGATCCGAAGTACCACACCTTCGCCTCCGCGCTGGGCAACTCCTCCGCCGCGCCGTCCCTCGTCTGGGCTTCCTTCGGCGCCGTCGGCATTGCCTTCCTGATGTACGTCCCGCGCGGTCTCGTGCCGTTCACGGACTTCATGAGCGGCCTCGTCGAAGGCATGAAGCTCATGCTTCCGGCCAACATCATCCTGGTGCTCGCCTGGACGCTCTCCGGCGTCTGCCGCGACCTTCTCCAGACCCCGCTCTTCGTGCAGTCCATCGTGACCTCGGGCGGCGCCGAGTGGTCGATCTTCCTGCCGGCCGTGATCTTCGTGATCGCCGCCTTCCTGTCCTTCTCTACGGGCACGGCCTGGGGCACGTTTGGCATCCTGATCCCGATCGTGGTGCCGGTTGTCGAGGCCATCGATCCGGGCCTCACCGTCGTCGCGCTCTCCGCAACGCTCGCGGGCTCCGTCTTCGGCGACCACTGCTCGCCCATTTCGGACACGACGATTCTCTCGTCGGCAGGCTCGGGATGCAACCACATCGAGCACGTCTCGACCCAGATGCCCTACAGCCTCACGGTGGCGTTCTCCGCCTGCCTGGGCTACGTGGTCGCGGGCCTGACGGGCGGCAACTGGATCCTCTCGATTACGACCGCCGTCGTTGCGCTCATCGGCACCGTCCTGCTGCTTCACTTCTGGAACAGCCGCAGGACCGCCGCGACCTGATCCGCAGCGTCCTTTGATTGAAAACCGGCGCCTTCGCACCCTGAAGGCGCCGTTTTTTTTGCATTCGGGGCGGGTGATCACGCTCTGTTGTCAAGCCGAAAGGCTGTGAAAGCCGCTTTGCGGCCACAGGAGGAGACTTCATCTGTCGCCTTAAGGCGTCGCCTGCTCATTTCTCCTTGTTCGTCAGGTGATTGGCGGGGGTGCTATTCGGGTTCTCCCTTGGCGTCGTCGAGGTTTGTCCTCTAGGGTGTGCACGGGCTCGTTTGGCAAAATGAATCGTCCGTCGCGCTCCGACAAGGGCGCGGACATGACCCGGGACCGCAGAGTCCGGATGTTGACCCAAACCAAAGGACAGACATGAACTTCAAGAAGACGCTTCTCGCCGTCGCGCTCACGCTTTCCGCAGGCTTTGCCATGGCCGCCGACCTTCCGCAGGTCGCGATCCTCGCCACGGGCGGCACGATTACCGGCACCGCTGCCTCCGCCACGCAGACCACGGGCTACAAGGCGGGCGACCTGGCCATCCAGACGCTGATCGACGCTGTTCCGCAGATCAAGGACTACGCGACGGTGACGGGCGAGCAGATCGTGAAGATCTCGTCCAACAACCTGACCGACCAGGTCCTCCTGACGCTAGCCAGGCGCTGCAACGAGCTTCTCGCCGATCCGAAGGTGAGCGGCATCGTCATCACGCACGGTACGGACACGCTTGAACGGATTCCCCGCGCATTCCCCATCCATGTGGCACACATGGGTGGGGTCAAGCGGGGCTGACGAAGTCAGTC
>CDZU01036710.1_pt1 | contig 10489 bp, 9 predicted proteins | sample 557441 | NCBI WGS metagenome assembly CDZU01 (sample SAMEA3182114, study PRJEB8094) | gut metagenome | biome: human; feature: gut; material: Stool; isolation source: human stools | place: Canada | collected 2013-06-10
GGGGAAGGGGGGCCCTTTTCCAAAAGGGCCCCCCTTCCCCCTCGCCCCTCTTCCACCACCAACCCCACCGAAATCCCATGCATTGTATCTGTCATGTCCTGAGCAGCGCGGCCTTGCCGCTGGCCCGACGCCTGCGGGAAGCCATGGCCGCAGCGCCGTGGCGCGGGCCGTCGGGCGAGACGCTGGCGGAATGCCGCCTGTCCGCGCCGCAACGTTTTGCCCCGGAAGACTGCCTGCCGTTTGCCGGCATCATGGATGCAGCCCGACAGGCCGCAGAAGTTCCCCAGATCTTTATAGGCGCAACAGGCATCGCCGTGCGGGCCGTGGCGCCCCTGCTGGAACACAAGAGCACGGACGCGCCTGTCCTGGTCATCTCGCCGGACGGCCGTTTCGTCATCAGCCTGCTGGCCGGACACTGGGGCGGCGGCAACAGCCTGTGCCGCCATGTGGCCGCCCTGCTGGATGCCGTGCCTGTCATCACCACGGCCACGGACTGCGGCGAGCGCCCTGCGCTGGACCTTTTCCTCCAGGCAGCAGGCCTGCGCATCCTGGACTGGGACCAGCTGCCTCCGGCCCAGGCCTGCTGGCTGGAAGGGCGGCCCCTGCCCTTGTGGGACCCCTGCGGCGCGGTGACGGACGGCGAAGGGGGAGGATTCCTGCGGCAGGAGCATCTGCCGGAACAGGACGGGCCCGCAGTCTGCGTACACTGGCAACGTCTGCCCGCACGACAAGGCCGCCTGCGGGTGGCCCTGCCCTCGCTGGTACTGGGGCTGGGCTGCCGCAAGGGTATCCCTGCGCCGCTGGTGGCCACAGCCGTGGAAGGTCTGCTGCTGCGCCACGGACTGGAGCCCCAGGCTCTGGCGGCCCTGGCGACCGTGACGGAAAAGGCCCAAGAACCGGCCTTGCAGGAACTGGCCCGGCGTCTGGGCCTGCCCCTGCTGACCTTCGATGCCGCGGAACTGGCCGCCGTCAGCACACCGCACCCGTCCACAGCGGCAGGGGAACGCTTCGCCTGCGCCCCCTTCAGTGTCTGTGAGGCAGCCTGCCTGCTGGCGGCCCGGCGGATGGCCGCAACCGGTACGATGCAGGAGGATGGCGAGGGGGCGTCGCCTGTTAGCCGGGCCGAGCTGAAGGACGGCCCACCGGCGGGAACAGGAAACGGACAGCAAACAGACGGCACGGACGCTCCGGCCGCCCGTCTGCTGGTGGAAAAAACCAAGGTGGCCGGCCAGCTGACCCTGGCCGTGGCCCTGTCGAACAGCATTTTGCGGAGGGATGATGTCTGAGATCGTAATGAACGAAGGGCAGGACGCGGTCCTGCTGGTGGGCGGCGGCAGCCTGTGCGCCGCGGCCGTACCGCTGTTGCAGGCTGCCGGGCTGGTCCCTGCGGGCGTCATCCACGGTCCGCGTTGTGACTTCGCGGCAGAGGCGGGCGTGCCTCCGCTGGGCCGGGACGCCGACCTGGCCCGCCTGCGGCCGGACTTCTCCCGGGCCGTGGTAACGGCCCCGCACAAGCAGGCTGCCAAACTGCGCCGTCTGCTGCACGACGCCCTGCGGGAACTGGGCTTCACTCTGGTCAGTGCGGTCCATCCTGATGCCCACAGGGAGCGGGATGTCCTCGTCGGCGCCGGGAACCTCATCTTTGCCGATGCCTCGCTGGCAGCGGGCTGCCGTACCGGCACGGGCTGCGTGCTGCGGGCCGGAGCGCGTCTGGAGGCAGGCTGCCGCCTGGAGGACCATGTCCATCTGGGGGAAGGCGCGCACCTGGGTGAGGGCGTCATCGTGGAAGAAGGGGCCCATCTGGGCCGGGAGGTACGCGTGGATGCGGGCCTGCGGCTGGAAAAAAATATTTTTGTGCCGGACAATGTCCACCTGACGCACCGGACCCTGCCGCTGTTCAGTGCGGGCGGGGAACGGGAAGGCAGCGCGTAATCTTTCGATTTTCAAGAAAAATTTTATAAAATCGCGCTACAACTTCACGGCAGGCGGACGTTTTTCCGGCGTTCCCGCCTGCCCGAAGGCCGTGCGGATTTTCCGCCACCCACGTTGACACATTCTGCAACCCGGCGTATTGATTTGTTATCTGTCTGTGACGTCCCGGAGCCGTTCCGCGCGTCCCAAGGTTCGACTAGCCTGTGAGGAGGTTGTCATGAAGTTCGCCCTGTTGTCTGCCGGTGTCCTGGCTCTGGCCCTGTCCGTGCCCGCCATCGCGGCCCAGCCCCCTGTCCCGGCTGACGGTCTCGTCCTGCAAGGTTCCAATCCCAAGAAGCCGGTGACCTTCAACCACTCCACCCACAAGACCGTGGAATGCGTCGTCTGCCACCACCCTGTGGACGGCAAGGAAAGCTATGCCAAGTGCGCCACCGCCGGCTGTCATGACAACCTGAAGGACAAGAAGGGGACCAACAGCCTGTACTATGTGATGCACGCCAAGGAAAAGGCCGATGCCCCCCTGAAGCATCAGAGCTGCCTGTCCTGTCACGTCAAGGTCGTGGCCGAAAAGCCCGACCTGAAGAAGGACCTCACCGGTTGCGCCAAGTCCAAGTGCCATCCGTAGGCCGTCATCCATTTTCGCATTGCAAGCCGCGGGAAACCGCGGCTTTTCTTTTTGGCGGTTTGCCTTTTGGAGCATGAGCTGCTATGCAGGGCAAGCCGTTGAGGAACCGGATCACCAACCATCCTGCATGAGAGGCGCCCATGGCCGCATCTGCCGAGCAAAACGAGATCATCGAACTGACGGACCTTATCGAAAAAGGCCCTGACCTGCCGAAAAACAGCCCCAAAACGCCTGAGCCCCTCCCCTTGCCCGACGAGGCTCCGGCAACGGCCGCCCCGGCTCCTGACGACCTGCTCCTGCTGCCTGTCCAGGATCACGAGCCCGTGCCGTCCCCCGCGCCCGCCGTCGAGGACGTGCCCCCCGCCCGGGACTGGGAGGCCCAGCTGGATGCCTCCGCGGCCGGGATCGGCGATACGGGCCTGCATCTGGCCACTCTGGCAGCGCAGACCGGCACCGAAAGCCCCCTGCTGCCGGAAAGCCTGGAGCGCATCAGCAGCCTGGAAGAAAGCTGCCGCCAGCTCGACCGTCGCCTGAGCGCCCTGGAAGGCCAGGCCGGGAACGGCCACAGCGACGCAACCCTGCTCATGGAGACCGTGGAGCGTCTCACCCATCTGGAAGAGCAGGTGCAGGCCCTGCCCGCCACGGCAGACACCGCCTCCGGCAGCATGGCCGGAGCGCCCGACAGCGTCCTGCTTATGGAAAGCATGGAGCGCCTTTCCGCGCTGGAGGGCGAACGCCAGGAGATGCTGCAGCGTCTCGACAGTCTGGAGAGCCAGACCGGGGGCAGCCACAGTGACGGCACCCTGCTCATGGAGACCGTGGAACGCCTCACCCATCTGGAAGAACAGGTACAGGCCCTGCAGGACGCTCCGGCCGCTTCCGGAGAGGCCCCGGCCACTGCGGACAGCGAACGCGTGGCCCGTCTTGAGGAAGAGCGGCGGATGCTGGCACAGCGGGTGGAAGCCCTGGAACACCAGCTTGGCGACCTGATGACGGATTTTGACAAATACGTGGAAAAGGCGGCCGCCGCCGCTGCGGCGCGGATCCTGCATGAAGAGATCCGGCGCCTGATGGGGGACCAGGCCTGAGCGGCCTTTTTCCCTGCGCGCACGGCCTTTTCCGCCCCCGCGGGAGCGGGGGCATCGACTTGCCAAGCGCACCGTTAGCGCATATGCTGACGGACGGCCTTTTGCAGGCAGCAGCCCTGTACAGGCCCGAATCAAAAACAAAAGGGGCGGGGGCCGCCGTTTCCGTTCCTTTACCCGTCCGGCGTTTTCCCGTTGTGGGTCAAGGCCATTCCCCAGTGGACGGGTTTTTCATTTTGTATGCCACGAGGCCAGGTATGGACAAAGACAGCAAGGAAGCCCTTCAGGTCGCCAAGGAGCTGACCGCCAAATTCATCGAGACGCGCACGGTTTCGCCGGGCAACTTCGCCGAGGTCTTTCCCGCCGTGTACCGCGTGGTCTGCGAAGCCATCCGCCAGGGCAACGCGCCCAGGGAGGCCGGACGTGACTGATCCCCGCCCCCAGCATGACGCTGCCGTCTCCGGCATGTTCGGCCGCATCGCCGGCTTCTACGACCTGCTCAACCATACGCTGAGCCTGGGCATCGACTATTACTGGCGCCATGTGCTGGCCAAGAACGTGCGCGTGGGCAGCACCAACCGCGTGCTCGACCTGGCCGCAGGTACCCTGGACGTCTCGCTGGCCATCCGCCGCAAATACCCGCATGTGCAGATGCCCGCCATGGACTTTTGCCCGCCCATGCTCCAGCGCGGCCTGCACAAGCTCAAGGGCGACAATGCCCGGGCCATCATGCCCGTGGCCGCTGACGCCAAAAAGCTGCCCCTGCCCGACGCTTCGGTGGACTGCGTGACCATGGCCTTCGGCATCCGCAACATCAAGCCGCGCTCCGAGGCCTTTGCCGAGATGCTGCGCGTGCTCACCCCCGGCGGCCGCGCCTGCATCCTGGAGTTCGGCTCCGGCAGCGAACGCATCTGGGGCGGTCTGTACAATTTTTATCTGGACAGGATCCTGCCGCGTATCGGCAAGATGGTCTCCCGCGACCCGGGCGCCTATGAGTATCTGGCCGAGACCATCCGCAATTTCCCCACGGCCCCGGCCCTGGAAAAGGAAATGACCGATGCCGGTTTCGCGCGGGCCTGGCATATCAAGCTCACGTCGGGCATCGTCTGCCTGCATGTGGGCGAAAAGGCCCTCTAGCGGGCCAGCGCGCTGCGATAGCGCCGGCTTCCCCGCCGCAGGCGGGACGACCCGGCGCCATCCTCCGGCACAAAAAAACGGCGCCCCAAGGGACGCCGTCATGCATGCGGAAAAAAGCCTCAAGCTCAGGCGCTGCGGGCCAGCCATACAAGAAAGAGGCCCAGAGCCAGCGCCGCCAGCCCGAGGACCCGTATGGAGCTTTTGGGCATCTGCGCGATGAGGATCACTGCCCGTCGCATGGCGTCGGGAGCCAGAGCCCAGACCAGGCCTTCCAGAAGGATGGCCAAACCCAATGCCGCAAGAAATGGTTTCCAGTCAAAAGTCATGTCTTTCACATGGCGGAAACAGGCATTTTTGTAAAGGATAAAACGATGGTGGATTTCGCTGCCCTGCAGAATCGTGAACAGACCCTGGCCGTGGTGGGCCTGGGCTATGTGGGCCTGCCCCTGGCCGTGGCTTTTTCCCGCCACATGAACGTGCTCGGTTTCGACATCAACGCCGGACGCATCGAAGAGCTGCGCAAAGGCCATGACCGCACCAACGAAGTGACCGACGAAGCCCTGGCCGCCGCCACGATCAAGTACACCTGCGACCCCGCCGACCTGGCCCGGGCCGCCGTGATCATCGTGGCCGTGCCCACCCCCATCGACGAACACCGCTCCCCCGACCTCACCCCCGTGGTGGGCGCCAGCCACACCGTGGGCCGCCATATGCCCAAGGGCTGCGTGGTGGTCTATGAATCCACGGTCTACCCCGGCCTCACCGAAGAGATCTGCGTGCCCATCCTGGAGCAGGAATCCGGCCTGACCTACGGCACGGATTTCACCGTGGGCTACTCGCCGGAGCGCATCAACCCCGGTGACAAGGTCCACACCCTGGAGACCATCAAAAAGATCGTCTCCGGTTCCGACCAGGCCACGGCCGACCTGCTGGCCCAGGTCTACGGCTCCGTGGTCAAGGCGGGCATCCACCGCGCTTCCAGCATCAAGGTGGCCGAGGCCGCCAAGGTCATCGAGAACACCCAGCGCGACCTGAACATCGCGCTCATGAACGAGCTGGCCATCATCTTCGAGCGCCTGGGCATCGACACCCTCGAAGTGCTGGAAGCCGCCGGTACCAAATGGAATTTCCTGCCCTTCCGTCCCGGTCTGGTGGGCGGCCACTGCATCGGCGTGGACCCCTACTACCTGACCTTCAAGGCCGAGGAGATGGGCTTCCACCCCGAAGTCATCCTGGCCGGTCGCCGCACCAACGACAACATGGGCAAATATGTGGCCGAATGCCTGGTCAAGCGCCTGATCAAGAACGGCAACGTGGTCAGCGGCGCGCGCGTGGGCATCCTGGGCTTCACCTTCAAGGAGAACGTGCCCGACCTGCGCAACACCCGCGTGGTGGACGTGATCCGCGAACTCAAGGAATATAATGTGGTCCCGCTGGTTCATGACGCCGAGGCCGACCCGGCCGAAGCCATGCGCGAATACGGGCAGGAGCTGGTGGATCTGGACCAGCTGCGCGACCTGGATGCCGTGCTGCTGGCCGTGAGCCACAAGGCCTACGCCGCCCTGACGCCCGAAGACATCAAGGCCCGCTGCAAGGACGGCAACAAGGCCGTGCTCATGGACGTGAAGGGCTTCTTCGACCCGCAGACCATGCGCGCCGCGGGCATCGACTACTGGAGACTGTAAGCGCCGTGCTGCTGGTCTGTGCCGCCACTGCCCGCGAACTGCTGTCCGCCCTGCCGGAACAGGCCCTGGGGCCCGCTCCTGGAGCGGCATGCGGCCCGGCGGCGCAGACCGGCCTGCCGGAGCAGGAATTGCTGCCCCTGCACCTGGGCCTGCCGGCCCTGGCCTGCATCACCGGCGTGGGGCCCGTCAACGCCGCCCTCGGCATGGGGCTGGCACTGGCCGGGGCCCGACAGGCCGGACATGCGGTCTCGCTGGTGCTCAACGTGGGCGTGGCCGGCAGCATGGACCTGCAACGGGCGCCCCTCCGTTCGCTCTGGCGGGTGGAGGAAGAGATCTGGCCGGAATACGGCCTGCACGACGGGACGGCTGTGGACGGCCCGTCGTTCGGTTTTCCCCAGTGGGAAGGGCCGCACGGGCCGGTCTTCGACCGTCTGCCCCTGGCCGCTCCCGCGCAGCTGCCCGCCTGCCTGCACGGGCTGCGCTCCCTGCCCGCGGCCACGTCCCTGAGCGTAGCGGGCGTCAGCGCTTCCCGGCAGCGTGTGGGACAGCTCCGGCAGGCCCATCCCGGGGCCCTGCTGGAAAATATGGAAGGTTTTGCCGTGGCGCTGGCCTGCGCCCGCCAGGGCATCGTCTGTGTGGAGGTACGCAGCGTTTCCAACCGGGTGGGGCCGCGCGCACCGCATGAAACGGATTTTCCGGGAGCCATGCGCCGTCTGGCGGATATCTGGCGCCCCGCACCATAAACCGAGATGTCGCTATGCTGCTTCTGAAAGCCCGTCTGGCACTGGAACTGCCCCCCATCAACAAGGCTCTTTCCCGGGCCGCCGAGGGCCTGCCCCATCCCGTGCGCCCCATCGCCCGCCACATTTTCGAAGCGGGCGGCAAACGCCTGCGCCCCCTGCTGACCATCCTCATGGCCCGCCTGCTGGGCTATGACAAAAAAGACATCTACGATCTGGCCGTCACCATGGAGATGCTCCATGCCGCCACGCTGCTGCATGACGACGTGCTGGACAATGCCGATACCCGTCGCGGCAAACCCGCCGCACACACCATTTTCAACGCCACCAGCACCATCCTGGCCGGCGATGCCATGCTGGCCCATGCCAATGCCCTGGTGGCCCAGTGCGGCGACCCACGCCTGTGCCTCTGCTTCTCCGAGGCCACCAGCCGCACCGCCGCCGGCGAGATCCTGGAGATCGCGGCCCAGCATCAGGTGGAGACCACCGCCGAGGAATACGAGGAGATCATCCGCGGCAAGACGGCCTGGCTGATCCGGGCCTCGTGCCAGCTGGGCGCCCTGCGCGCCGGTGCCGACGATGCCCTGGTGGAAGCCGCCGCCGCGTATGGCGAGAACATCGGCATGGCCTTCCAGATCGTGGACGACGCCCTGGACTTCGCCCCCCAGAGCGTCACGGGCAAACCTTCGGGCGGCGACGTGCGCGAGGGCAAGCTGACCCCGCCCCTGCGCATGTATCGCGACAGCCTGGACGATGCCGCCCGCGCGGCCTTCGACCAGGCCTTCAATGACGCTTCCTTCACCGACAGCGACGCCGAGCACATCGCTGACGGCATCCGTGCGGCCGGCTTCGACCAGGCCACGCGCATGGCTGCCGAAGGCTATCTGGACAAGGCCCGCGCGGCCCTGGCCACCCTGCCCTCGGGACCGGAACAGGACATCCTGCAACAAATGGCCGACTACGTTCGCGACCGCAAAAAATAATCGCCTTATTACGGAACCGGCGGGATTCCCGCCGCCAAAGCGAGGACCGTATGCTCTATCGTGTGGAAACCGGGCTTCATGCCAACATTACCGATACCCAGGGCCGCAAGACGGCGCTGCATCTGCTCAAGGCGCTGCAGATCCCCGTTGCCGCCATCCGTCAGATCAAAGTCTACACCGTGGACGGTCTGGATGCCGCCCAGGTGAACCGTCTGGTGGACGAAGGCATCTGGCACGACCCCATCCTGCAGCAGGCCTCGCTGGAGCCGCTGCCCTTCGTGGAACCCGCCCCCCACTGGATCGTGGAAGTGGGCTACCGCCCCGGCGTCACCGACAACGAAGGCCGCACCGCCCGTGACACCGCCGCCATGGTGCTGGGCATCGCCCGTGACAGCCTGCGCGTCTACACCTCGGTGCAGTACCGCATCACCTGCACGCCCGACCGCATGCTCGGCCGTGAAGAGGTGGAGGCCCTGGCCCGCGACCTGCTCTGCAACACCCTGATCCAGCGCTTCCGCGTCAAGAGCGCCGAAGAATGGCAGGCCCAGCCCGGCTTCGAAGCCCAGGCCGCCAAGGTCACCGGCGAAGCCAACGACACCGTGGACGTGGTGCCCCTGTCCAGCATGGACGACGAGGCCCTGCAGAAAGCCAGCCGCGACAACACCTGGGCCCTGACCCTGCGCGAGCTGCACTGCATCCGCGACCAGTTCGCCACCCCTGACGAACAGGCCCGCCGCAAGGCCGCCGGTCTGCCCGCCGACCCCACCGACGTGGAAATGGAAGTGCTGGCCCAGACCTGGTCCGAACACTGCAAGCACAAGATCTTCGCCTCCCGCATCCATTACGAGAACAAGGAGACCGGCCAGCGCGAAGAGGTCAACAACCTGTACAAGACCTGCATCCGTGACGCCACGGCCGCCATCCGCAAGCGCCTGGGCGACGACGACTACTGCAAGTCCGTGTTCAAGGACAACGCCGGCGTCATCGCCTTCATCAACGGCTACGACGCCTGCATCAAGGTGGAGACCCACAACAGCCCCTCCGCCCTGGACCCCTACGGCGGCGCCCTCACCGGTATCGTGGGCGTCAACCGTGACCCCATGGGCACCGGCATGGGCGCGGAACTGGTCTGCAACACCGACGTGTTCTGCTTCGCCTCCCCCTTCTATGACAAGGAACTGCCCCCGCGCCTGCTGCATCCCCGCCGCGTGCTGGAAGGCGTGCGCGAAGGCGTGGAACACGGCGGCAACAAGTCCGGCATCCCCACCGTCAACGGCTCCCTGGTCTTCGATGAACGCTACCTGGGCAAGCCCCTGGTCTACTGCGGCACCGTGGGTGTGATCCCCACCGACGTCAACGGCCGCAAGGGCTGGGAAAAGAAGGCCGAAGTGGGCGACATCATCGTCATGACCGGCGGCCGCATCGGCAAGGACGGCATCCACGGCGCCACCTTCTCCTCCGAGGAACTGCACGAAGGTTCCCCGGCCACGGCCGTGCAGATCGGCGACCCCATCACCCAGCGCAAGATGTACGACTTCATCATGCGCGCCCGTGACCTGGGCCTGTACAACGCCATCACCGACAACGGCGCCGGCGGCCTTTCCTCCTCCGTGGGCGAAATGGCCGAAGACACCGGCGGCTGCGTGCTGGACATCGCCAAGGCCCCCCTCAAGTACGACGGCCTGCGCCCCTGGGAGATCCTGCTCTCCGAGGCCCAGGAACGCATGACCCTGGCCGTGCCGCCCGCCAAGCTGGACGAGTTCATGGAACTGGCCGCCCGCATGGACGTGGAAGCCACCGCCCTGGGCCACTACACCGACAGCGGCTTCTTCGACGTGCGCTACAACGACCGTCCCGTGGCCTCCCTGCCCATGGAATTCATGCATGACGGCGTGCCCCAGCTGGAACTGGAAGCCGTGTGGGAAGCCCCCAAGGTGGAAGACATCCGCGTGGACATGCCCGACAGCGAACAGGGCGCCTTCCTGCGCCGCATGCTGAACCGCCTGAACATCTGCTCCAAGGAATACATCATCCGCCAGTACGACCACGAAGTGCGCGGCGGCAGCGCCATCAAGCCCCTGTGCGGCGTCAAGAACGATGGTCCTTCCGACGCCGGCGTCATCCGTCCGCTGCTGGAATCCGATGCCGGTCTGGTCATCTCCCACGGTATCTGCCCCAAGTTCAGCGACTACGACACCTACTGGATGATGGCCAACGCCATGGACGAAGCCATCCGTAACGCCGTGGCCGTGGGCGGCAACCCCGATGCCCTGGCCGGTGTGGACAACTTCTGCTGGTGCGA
>CDZU01033145.1_pt1 | contig 10468 bp, 11 predicted proteins | sample 557441 | NCBI WGS metagenome assembly CDZU01 (sample SAMEA3182114, study PRJEB8094) | gut metagenome | biome: human; feature: gut; material: Stool; isolation source: human stools | place: Canada | collected 2013-06-10
TATAAATACATACCCGAGGAGAAACCAATCGATTTTTACGACAACGATGTGGAACAGCGCGTGGGCATCTATGTTCGTGTTTCGACAGACGATATCCGGCAGACAACTTCCTACGAGCTGCAAAAGAAGTATTACGAGGACTTTGTTCAGAAGCATCCGCATTGGAAACTTGTCAAGATATATGCTGATGAGGGTATCTCCGGCACTTCCACTAAGCATCGGGATGCGTTCAATCAAATGGTGTCGGACGCCAAGGCTCATAAACTTGATCTTATTATCACAAAGAGCGTTTCCCGTTTTGCCCGTAATGTTGAGGACTTCCTCGGTACCATCCGTTCTTTAACCGAGCAGAAGCCGCCTGTCGGTGTCTTTTTTGAAAGCGAAGCGATATTTTCTCTCAATGATGATTCGCAGATGGCGCTTTCTTTTCAGTCGGTTATGGCAGAGGAAGAGTCCCATACCCGAAGCCGCAGCATGGAGTCCTCTCTGCGTATGCGATTGGATAACGGACTGCCACTGACCCGAGGGCTTCTCGGATATTATCAGAATGCAGACGGCGACTTGGTCATCAATCCCGATGAGAAAAACACCGTAAAACTTGCGTTTTTTATGTATCTGTATGGGTATTCCACGCAGCAGATTGCCGATGCATTTATTGCTCTCGAAAAGGCCTCCTACAAGGGCAATACCACCTTGTGGACATCCAATTCTATTGTGCAGATTCTCCGCAACGAAAGGCACTGTGGAGATGTATTTACCCGAAAGACTTATACTGTCAGCTTTAAAAGCCACAAGAAAGCAAAGAATATTAATGCAAGACCGCACAGTTGGTACTACGACCACCATGAGGGAATCGTTTCAAGAGATGATTATATTGCCGTTCAGCATCTGCTTGACAATATGAAGTACGGCAATAAAAGCATCATGCCCGAGCTTCGTGTCATTGACAGCGGAATGCTAAAAGGCTTTGTTGTCATTAATCCCCGGTGGTCGGGTTTCAAGGAACAGCACTATTTTGAAGCTTGCCGCAGTGTCTACGATCCGTCCGAAATAACAGAGGATTTGGAAGAATTCAATATTGAAGTACAAGCCGGTGATTTTGATTTAAGAGGTTTTGAGATTACCCGTTCTGAATTTTTTGAGAACACACGCAATCCCAATGTGACTTTTAATCATAAGAAGATCAAATTCAGCACCGCCTGTGTCCGTAAATTTGATAAAAACAATGCTGTTGAACTGCTTATCAATCCGATCAGCCGGAAGTTTGCCGTCCGTCCGACCACACCGAACAACCGTAATGCCGTGGTTTTCTCTAAGTTGGATTTCGGAAAGTATTATCCGAAAGATGTGTCTACCGCTGCGTTCAGCGAGACTGTCTATTCTCTGTTTGGTTGGAATACGGACTATAAATACCGCATCCTCGGTTCTTTGTATGAGCAGGACGGTGAAATTGCATATATCTTCGATGTGAAGGATTCAGAGGCATATTTCAAAAATTATGTGCTGCCCACGCAAGGCACAACCGTTGACGGCAAACCTGTGGTACAGCCGTTAATGCCATCGGGGAAGCGTATCCGTGCGATTCCTGAGTCATGGACAAACACTTTCGGCAAGGAGTTTTATATTCACGAAAAGACTCTTGCCGAACTGGAACGGCAAAGCGAGGAGGATTGGATGCTCCGTTTGGAAGGTCAGATTGTGGCTTCTGAGGAGCGACGCAATATCACAAGCTTTGCGGAAATAAAGGCATTTATTCAAGAAGAGTTAAAAGGGATAAACATGGAGGAAGCAAGGAATGCAAGGCAATATGGATGAGCAATTAAACTATAGCCGATTCCCCTCGGGCAATGAGGTTGAGCCTGAAAAGAGGCCGATACTCTCCGAAGGGGAAGAAATACTTGATATGGGTGAGGATTTTGACTTCGGTGACTTCCAAGTCGTCAGAAGAGAGTTCTTCGCCCACCTTCGAGAGCCGTCCATCACCTTTAATAAATGCAAGATCTATGTTAACACCGCAAGTCTGTCCAAGTTTCCCAATACTGAATACATGCAGGTACTCATCAACCGTGAGACGAAGATCCTTGCTCTGCGGCCTTGCCGTGAAGGTGAAAGGGATTCATTCCCTTGGTGTTACATGTCTAAGGGAAAGCGGAAGCCGAAGCAGATTACCTGCAAGCTGTTCTTTGCAAAAATATTTACTATGATGGAGTGGAATCCCGATTTCCGCTATAAGCTGCTCGGGACGGTCATCCATTCCAAGGGTGAATACTTGCTTGCTTTCGACTTGTCATCCACTGAGGTTTATCAGAGAACCTATGCGGAGGGTGAAAAGCCCAAAGCATCAAGAACGCCGGTATTTCCATCCGGTTGGCAAAACCAATTTGGTTTGCCTTTCTATGAACATCGGCAGTCGATGCAGGTTAATATCTTTGACGGATACGCTATTTATGCAATTAAAGATAATTCGACTAAACATACTGAACCTGTTTCCGATGATAACGGTGCGGATTCGGTGCTGAGTTTGCCCTCTGAAGCGACATTAATCGGAGGTGGTGAAAATGGATGAGAACAAAATTACCGTGTCTTTTGCCATTGACATGAAAAAGGATAGGATTCGCATTCACAGAACGACATTAGTGAAGCTCGGACAACCTAAGTTTTTGCAGCTTCTTGTTAATCCTACGGAGAAAATTGTTGCCATCCGGGGACTTGATAAAAGGGATAAAGACACACATATAGTCAACTATTCCTTTTTTAAAACAGATGCATCCTTTGAGATTTACAGCAAACAGTTGGTATCAACTTTGATGTCTTTACTCCCAAAATTAGAGAAGGACTGTACATACAGATTGACGGGAGAAGTTCGTCCTAATGAGAAGATAGCTTTCTTTTCGTTGGACACGATGATGCGTGTCGAGGGAGGTAATTAAGTGGAGTTATTGCGATTAAAAATTGATCCCGAGTTTAAGGCGTTGATACCAAAGCTTCGAAAAGCAGAGTATCTTCAGTTGGAAAGCAATATCATGACGGACGGTTGCCGTGAGCCGATTATCACTTGGAACGGAATTATTGTTGACGGACATAATCGGTATGAGATTTGCCATCGGCACAAGATCCCTTTTCAAATTCAAGAGATGGATTTCGACTGTCGGGAAGCGGTTATCGCTTGGATTTGCTCTAATCAGCTCGGAAGACGAAATACTTCGGAAGAAACACGCAAGTACCTGATAGGCTTGCAGTATCAGAATGAAAAAATCATGACAAGCAAGCGGAATGCCCGGGGAGTCAATCAATACACCGCTGACGATCACTTTAATGCATCCGAGGGGCTGACTATGGCAGAGATAACGCACCGCACTGCAGAACGAATTGCTGATGAGCACCACATCTCGCATGGGACAGTTCAGAAGTATGCAAACTATTCACGGGCACTTGATGAGATCGGCAAGCACGAACCGAAACTGGTAAACAAGATTTTGTCGGGTAATTATAAAATCTCTCACAAAAATGTTGTTGAGCTGTCAAGGCTGTCACCTGATGAGATGCGTAAGGTTAACCGTAAAATTGATGCAAAAGCTGCTCCTTTTGTTCAGTATAAGCGGACTCGCACCGCTATTAATAATATGGGAAGGAGAGAGTCGGAGGATAATGACGAACCGCAGGGGCCTTCTGTCAAGGATATGCCGGCTTTTGATCCGGATGCCGAGGTCAGCAGTCTGATTCTCACTATTCCGTCATGGTCGAGTTCTATTGAACGCACCCGCAGCAGAGCAGATCTTTCTATTGTGTCTTCCTATGCGAAATACAGACTGATGGATGCGTTGCAATCTCTGCAGGACAGTGTCGAAGAAATGATCACAGCGATAAAGGAGGATGAATCGTGAGTTGCTTAGACCAATTCGTCCCCAATGTGTATTTTGAAAAGATTCCGATAAAAAACCTTGTTTCAAACCAAGATTATCAGCGAAACCTTTCCCAAGCTCACATTGAGAAAGCGGCGGAAAATTTTGACCTTTACCAGATCAATCCCGTAAAGGTCAGCCGCCGTGACGGGATTAACTATGTTTTCAACGGTCAGCATACCATTGAGATTGTTGCAAAGGTATCCGGATCTCGGGAGACGCCGGTGTGGTGCATGATATATGATGATCTTTCCTACTCCCACGAGGCCGATATTTTCGCCAATCAGATGAAGTTTGTGAAACCTCTGCAGCCTTACGAAGTATTCATGGCTAATCTCGAAGCACAGAATCAGGATCAGCTTATGATTCGTGATTTGGTGGAGTCATACGGTCTTGAAATCGGTGCAAAGAGAGCACCGGGCGTCATCTGTGCCGTCTCCTCGCTTGAAACCATTTATCAGAAGTACGGCATTCATGTCCTTAGTCGTGTTCTCCGATTGATTATCGGTGCGTGGGAGGGTGATATGAATTCGTTTTCTGCCAATATTCTCAATGCCGTTGCCAAACTTGTTGTCATCTACAAGGGACAATTAAACGAAGAGGTTTTCAAAGAGAAGTGCGGAGCGATGTCCATCAAGGCACTGACGCGCATTGCCAAAGAGAGAAGACCGGGTTCTATGGGGTTTGCCGAGGCAATGATTATTGAGTACAACGGAAAAAAGAAAAGTGCCGCATATCGCCTTAATATCCGTATGCTATATGAGCGTGATGTTTCTCTTTGGGTTGAGAATGATGCAGGCGAAGAGGAATTTGATGATTCGGAGGAATTTGATTCGCTTCTTGAAACAGAAGAGGAGTAACAACAGCGAACAGACCATGCTGCCTGTTCGCTGTTTGCACTTCCGTTTTTAAGACCGCTTCTTCATCTTGTTCCTTACCTATGAGTATTGTTTCTATGAAAGACAGGTAAAACACAATTATATTTTCGGAAATCGGAAGCAAAATAATATTGAACTTTTTTCTAATTCAACGACTTTTGTATTGACAAATCTCAATAAACAATTTATACTGAATTTAGTTTCAGTGAAAATAAATTCAGCAAAGGGGTGCGCTATGTTTATAGGTCGGGAAAAGGAGCTTGCCATCATAAAGAAAGCCCTTTCAAAAAATACTGCAAGCGTTATGGTTTACGGGAAACGAAAAATAGGTAAAACTACGCTTATTACTCACGCACTCAAAAAAGATGCGAATAAAACCGTCTATTACGAGTGCTTAAAGGCTCCGATGAAAGATAATGTTGACGGACTGATTTCGGTGTTATTGGCGGCAAAGGTTCTGCCTGTCCGGATGTCTTTTGATAACTTCATTGATCTGTTTGCGTATCTGAATACGCTTCCGGAAACTTTCAATATCGTTATTGACGAGTATCCTTACATGAAAGAGTTCACTCCTGCAAAAACAGTTGACTCTATGTTCCAGAGTATCATTGACAATCACATCAAAAACATACGGCTTTTTATTTCCGGTTCTCATATTTCAATCATGAAGGATTTGCTGGAGGAAGGCAATGCTCTGTACGGCAGGTTTGATTCCGTTATCTGTCTGAAAGAATTGGATTACAAAATAACCGCACAGTTTTATGCGGATAAGACTCCTTATGATAAGGCCGCCATGTATGCTGTGTTTGGCGGATCGCCTTTTGTCAATGAATTACTGCATCCGAAAGAATCATTGGAGCAGAATATTATCTCCACAATCCTCAATCCGTCAAGTGCAATCTTTCATTATGCGGATAATCTGTTGATCTCGGATTTGTCTACAAGCAGCAATGCCGAGCGTATTCTGTTTTCCATTGCAAACGGCAAAAAGAAATATTCGGAGATTGAATCGAAACTGTCTATGGACGGAAACGGACTGCTCAGTAAACAATTAAAGGTATTGCTGAACATGGAACTTGTGTCCAAAGTCGCCCCGATAAATAAGCCCAATAACAATAAAATGGCTCGATACGAACTGACCGACAATCTCCTGCGTTTCTTTTACACCTATGTTTACAGCAATAAAAGCGCCCTGCAGGTTTTAGGAGCAGAAGCTTTTTATGAGGCGTATATCAAAGATTCCCTTATCACCTTCATATCTTACCGATTTGAAGATATATGCCGTTCTTATTTTTCCATGCAAGTCCAAAGCGGAAAACGAAAAGGCATTCTCAACATCGGAACATTTTATTACGATGATGCAAAGGCAAAGAAGAATGGTGAATTTGATGTTGTTATCAAAACAAAAACCGCTTTTGATATCTACGAAGCAAAATATTTAGCATCACCCATGACCGATAAGCAGATAGAAACCGAAATTATGCAGGTGCAGGCTATCCCAGAACTAAAAATCGGAACGATAGGGTTTATCTCTATCAATGGATTTGAAAGCGTTCATCCGGGCATTCCTTGTCTTGACGGCAATGATCTGTATGAGGATTAAATTCGCCTCTTGAAACAGATAAAGAGTGCAGGCAGCGAACAGATTATACGGTCTGTTCGCTGTTTGCTTTTACATTTGCTGTGAGTCATTTGCAGTCGGTTCACTGTATTCAATGGGATGTTCCTGCATCTCGAATGCTTCATTGGTGATAAGCCGATACACGCCGGGGTTGAATAGGTCACGCTGTATTCTGTCGGCATCCTGCATCAAGAAGTCTTTTGCAGGGATTGTTTCATCCCCGATTCGGATGTGTTTGACTTCATTGTCAAGCAGGTCTTTGATATCTCCGGGTGTCAGTCGGATATCGCCTTGTACGGTGCGCACATCTATGGTGCAGTCGCTGTAATCCATAATGCGCCCTTTTATTGTATATTGGATTTCTTCATATTCACTCTGTTCCTTCTCGTATTGCCTGATACCTGCGGATACAATCGGAGTAAAGGCTTCGGTGTCATCTACCAATGCTTTGAATCGCTTTGCAAAGTCCATGATCACGGGCAGGTCGGGACTGTCGCAGAAAAAACTGCCGGCTTCACTGTCAAAATGAATTTGGCGAATGTTGGGATCGTCCTTAAAGGCTTCCTTGAAAGCGGCATCCCATTCATATCCGTTTCCGTGTGTGCAGAATCCCTGCCGATCTCTTTCCGGCTGTCCGATTTCTTTTGCGTAGGCATCAAAGGCTGCCTGCCCGTAATCCGCATATTCGTCTTCGAGAAAGCTGAAAGCGAGGCACAGGCTATAGTCGCCGTTATCGTGTGCTACGATATAGAATGGCGATATTTCTTTGTTGAATTCATTGATTTGCTCATTTACGGTCATTTCAATTTTCTCCTTTTCATTCTGTTTCTTCGATATTTATCTCCACTTCATATCCACCGCCGAAGATAACGAGCAGTCTTCCGTCTTTGAACACCTTGATGCATTCTATCATCTGTCTTACGATGGATTCATCGTAGGTATCCTTGTTCGATTCTCTCTCATCGATAATGGACTGGATTGTTTTTAATCGCTCCTGAAGTTCACCGTCTTTCTGATTACTTTCTTGAATTGCTGTTATCCTGTTCCGCAGTTGCTGTATCTGTTCGGAGATGGATTTGAATTCATCCTCATATTCCTCGATATCTTCACCGTTTTCTACGGTGCTGTTTACAAGGGCGAGCATTCTCTTGTTGAGGGCATCGATCCGTCTTTCAAGCAGGTCAATCTCGTCTGATCCGCCGTTGAGGCCGATTGCTTCTCCGATGGTAGAACGCATAAGCATACGGTATGTGGCAGCGTTTTCGGCATTGAATTTGTTAATGGCTCTGACGACTGCCTTCTTTAACTGTTCTTCTTCCACGGTGAGAGAGTCCGTACAGTATTTTGTTCCGTAGTCAAGCCGGCTGCAGCACCGCCATACAACCTTCTTTTTGCCTTTTTTGCTCCATGTTACCCGTCTGTATTTCGATCCGCATTCACCGCACTGGAGAACATCTTTTAGTGCATATTTGGAGTATTTACCCGTAGCAGTGAGAGATGTTTTCTTTGACACGGGGCTGATAGTTCGTCTGCGAGAGAATTCTTCCTGTACCTTATGGAACATCTCACGGCTGATGATTGCAGGATGGCTGTTTTCAACAAGCCACATGGGAGCTTCACCCTCGTTTGGCTTTCTCACCTTGTCGATGGGATCGACTGTTATGGTCTTTTGCAGAATGCAGTCGCCGGCATATTTTTCATTTTGGAGGATTCCGGCAATCATCGGTTTGCTGAATGTGAAGGTCTTGTTTTCGAAGTGCAGGTTTTCATCACGGAGTTTCCTTGCTATGACATGGGTCGGTTCGCCGGCAAGGTACATGGTAAAGATTCGCTCTACCACGGCTGCTTCCTCGGGAACTATTTCGGGCATACCGTCTTCACCTTTTTTGTATCCGAGCATCCGTTTGTATTGGAACACAGGTTTGCCTTCTTCAAACTTCTTTCGGAATGTCCATGTGATATTTTTACTGATACTCTCCGATTCTGACTGGGCAAATCCTGCATAATGTATACGCGCCGCGTTCAGCTGGCTCTAGCAGGATTCGCACAGTGTCATTCCCATCCAGCTCGCACTTCCCGGATGCTACCACTCTGCCCACTTGTTTGAGTTCCCATGAGGCGTCGGTAATCACAAACATCTGATCGATTTTGGACGTGGCTCTAAACCAGACAAATTTTCGCTCCCCAAGCGCAAACTTTATGCTTGGTGCCCCATGGCATGTCACGGCACGCACCCTCCCCTCTTGCAGGATTGTACAACAGACGAATGCACCTCTATCGTGTCGGAAGAGTCCCAGAACATTCCGCCGCAGTCTGGCAAAAGCTCTAACATTACTACTCGACTGTCGAACATATATGAGTGGCTCTTTTTATGTACCATTTTGCTGGTTTGCCTTGACCTTTCTTTGCTGCGCGTGGTATTCTTGTAATGTGTTCTTGGATTTGTGCAGTAGGCGGATTTTTACTTTCTCTTGTCCAGTTTTTCAAGGATAAGTAACACCAGAGTTGCCGCTTGGGAGATCAGCAAAAACATATAGCCCGGTTTCATTTCCCATTTTCCTTCCTTTCCGGCGTTGCCGCGCCGAACCCCCACAATTCTTCCGCTGTTCTGTTTACTGCCCTGGCGATACGGTTTGCCGTCCGCACGCCCGGTTCGCATTTGTCGTACTCAATGTTTTGATACTGGGTCTCGCTGATCTCTGCCAGTTTAGCAACCTGTGCTTGCGTCTTGCCGGACGCTTCACGGGCTGCCCGTAATTCCATGTTCACATCGTCCTCTCTTTCTGGAGTGGCACCAAATATATTTTGTGCTCTGCACATATTGTATCACCAAATATATTTGGTTGTCAACCCCTTGTGACAAAATTTATTTGGTGGTGCTGATATGACTTTGCCTGAAGCTTTAAAACGTGCCAGAAAATCTGCTGGTCTGCCACAAAGCCGTGTTGCTGCAGCCGCTGGTGTCTCAACCACCCAATATCAAAATTATGAATATGGGAAAAGCGAACCAACCGCAGGTGTTTTAATCGCCCTATCTAATTACTTCCATGTGTCGATCGATTACTTGACTGGAAAATCTGATAACCCTCTACGGGCTCCTGAAACCATTGAAGATTCAATTCGCCTGCTAATGTATCAGTTAGGAATAGTGCGATCGGAAAAAGACTTTGACCAAAAAGGCGTGCGCTATCTGATGGATGCTATTCGATTAGCTGTTGAAGAAAGTATGAAGAAAAAGAAAGATTAGTCCCCGCCACCCGCTCAATCCGAGCGGGCTTTTTGTTGTGTTTATTACGATTTTAGTTTAAATAATTCAAGTTCTATTGAAACTTATGGGGAGGCGTGGTAGAATTTGGTCGAAAGGAGTGGTAATGTGAATAAAATCATAGCTGTTGTGATGATCTGCCTTATTGCTGTTTGTATGTCGTCTTGTGTAAGTTCTCCGCAGAGTGATCCTAGTCAGCCGTCATCTGAGGTTGCGTCCTCCAATGAGAGCAATGGGATTGATGTCGATGAAGGATTATTTGATGTGACGATTACAATCCCTTCTTCACTCGTAGGCGAAGATGCCGCTTCAGAACTTACAGATGAACAAAAAGAAAAGGGGTTTAAATCGGTGTCTCGAAACGGCGACGGCTCTATTACCTATAGGTTCCGTCCTTTAGCGACTGGATTAACTCTTTTACATAGAAGTCACTGAAACCGTCTGCGGTATCGTCGTCGATACCCTGTGTAGTTGCACCTTTGTTTGCATAGCGATCCTGCACGACGCTGTTGTTGGTGCCGGTAACCTTGGAGAGCAGCATTTCATTGTACTCCCTGCGGAAATGGTCCAGGCCATCCTCCCGCATGGGGAGCAGCAGGGATTTCTCGAACTGTGCCTTGTCGATCCGCCGGTTGTGGATGGTGATTTTGGCGCTGGCCCCGGAATCCAGAGCGTTAAGGAGCTCTGAATAGTCCAGGAACATGGCGGTCTTATCGTCCTTGCTGGCAATGCTGTAATTGATGTCGGTAAAGGAGAAGGTTTTGGAGAACCGGCTCCCCACCTGAAAAATCCCATCCGGCCA
>CDZU01030214.1_pt1 | contig 10371 bp, 11 predicted proteins | sample 557441 | NCBI WGS metagenome assembly CDZU01 (sample SAMEA3182114, study PRJEB8094) | gut metagenome | biome: human; feature: gut; material: Stool; isolation source: human stools | place: Canada | collected 2013-06-10
ATGCTCTAGCCAACTGAGCTATACCGCCATAAACAGTCCCCCGTGCAGGGGGACGCAGATTATTATATAGTATGTCCCAAAACTTGTCAAGAAGTATCGGCCTAAAATTTCGCCGATTATCCGGCGAAAACCGAAATACAGCCGGTCGGGCATTCCTCGGCACACCGGCCGCAGCCGACGCACTTCTCCGGATCGATGGACGCGAGGAAATTCTCTACGTGGACAGCGTCGTAGGCGCACACCCGGGTGCATTTCATGCAGCCGATGCAGCCGGCCTGGCAGACCCGGCGCACAGCGGCGCCTTTTTCATGGCTCGAACAGCGGACCACGCCTTTTGTGGAGGCGGGAACCAGCACGATCAGCCCCTTGGGGCAGGCCTCGACACACCGGCCGCAGGCACGGCAGAGGGTGGGATCCACCCGGGCCAGGCCGTTATCCACCCGGACGGCGTCGTATTCGCAGGCGTCCGCACAGTCGCCGTAGCCCAGGCAGCCGGCATTGCACAGCCGGTCACCGCCGTAAAACCGCGCGGCGGCTTTGCAGGAGGGAAGGCCCTGATAATCGAGTTTGCGGGCGGTCATGTCCAGACAGCCGCCGCAGCGCACCAGCGCCGTTTGGGCCTCGAAGTCCCCGGACACCCCCAGGAACGCCCCGGTTGCCTCGGCGACCTTCGCGCCGCCGGGGGAACACAGGCCGACCTTCGCCCCCTCGTGAACCATCGCGTAGGCGTAGCCCTCGCATCCGGAATAACCGCAGGCGCCGCAGTTGGCGCCGGGAAGCAGGTCTCGAAGCGCCTCGACCTTTTCATCCCGCGGTACCGCCAGAAGCACCGAGGCCACCGACAGGATCAGCCCGGCGAGAAGGCCCGCCCCGGCAAGGATCAGGATCGGCAACAGGATGGTCATACAAATTCCTCCTTCCGGTCTTGTCACAGCCCGAACAATCCCTGAAAGCCGAGGAAGGACAGCGATACCAGGGACGCGGCGATCAGGGTGATGGGCAGGCCTTTGAGGCTGTCGGGAATTTCCGCCGTCTCCAGCCGTTCCCGCACCCCCGCGAACATCACCATCGCGAGCAGAAAACCGAGGCCGGCGCCCAGAGCGTTGACCAGGGACTGGACAAACCCATACCCGCTGTCGATGTTCAGAATGGTCACGCCGAGCACCGCGCAGTTGGTGGTGATCAGGGGCAGATAGATGCCGAGCGCCTTGTGCAGCGGGGGGACAAACCGTTTGAGCACGATCTCCACGAGCTGAACCAGGGCCGCGATGATGAGGATGAAGGCCAGGGTCTGCAGATAGCCGAGATCGTAGGGCTTGAGGAGAAAGGTATAGACCGGCCAGGTCGCGGCGGTGGCCATCAGCATCACAAAAAGGACCGCGAGGGACATGCCCACGGCGGAACTGCGTTTTTTGGACACCCCCAGGAACGGGCAGATGCCGAGAAACTGGGAGAGGACGAAATTGTTGACCAGCAGGCCGCCGATGAGGATGGCGAACAGGCTTCCGTTAGGCATGGCCGCCGCCTCCCTTCCCGTCGCGGGGTTCGGATGCGGCCGCATCGGTTTCGCCGCTGTCCGAGCCGCCGCAGGTCCCCGCCATGGGGCAAGCCGCGCAGACCTGGGCCCCGAGCTCTTTCCGGGCGGCGGTCTTGTCCAGTTTATGGGAGAGGCGGTTGGTCAGCCAGATGAGGAGTCCGAAGACGAAAAAGCCGCCGGCAGGCAGGACAAAAATGGTGATGGCGGGGATGAGCCCGCCTTCCGGCCAGCCGAACACCGTGCCGTTGCCGAAAAATTCCCGGATCAGGCCCATCGCCACCAGCGCACCGGTGAAGCCCGCCCCCATGCCAAGCCCGTCCAGGGCGGAAAGGCCCACGCTGTTGCGGGAGGCAAACGCCTCCGCCCGGCCCAGGATGATGCAGTTGACCACAATCAGGGGCAGGTAGATGCCGAGCGCCTGGTCAATGGAGGGCAGATACGCCTTGACCAAAAGCTGGACGATGGTGGTGAAGCCCGCGATGACGACGATATAGGCGGGCAGCCGCACTTTATCGGGGATCAGCCGGCGGAGCAAGGAGATCGCAACGTTGGAGCAGACGAGGACAAAGGTGGCGGCGGCTCCCATGCCCAGGCCGTTGACCGCCGCCGTCGTCACCGCCAGGGTGGGACAGGTGCCGAGCACCAGGCGGAGGACCGGGTTCTCCCGGATCAGGCCCTTGGTGAATTCCTGCCGGTACCGGTTCATGCGCCGCTCCCCCCTTCCGTCTGTGGGACGGATTCCCCGCCCGTGACCTGTTCATAATAGGCGATCGCCGTATTGACGGCGTTGACAATCCCTTTGGAGGTTTTGGTGGCCTGGGATACCCCGTCCACGTCCACGCCGAATTGCAACGGGCGGGCCTCTTTTCCGGCAAGGGCGTCGAGCAGGCCGCCGTCTCTCACCTTATCTACATAGCCGGCGGTCTCGTTGTCGGAGGTGACGGCCACCCCCGCGATGCTACCGTCCGCCCGGATGCCGGTCATCACCGTCAGCCCCGCGCTTTTGCCGGTGGAGACGGCGGTGAAGACATATCCCGCCACGGCGCCGCCCTGAAAGCCGACGGAGTACGCCACCTCTTCGCCATCGACGGTCAGGGTCCGGGTTTCAAACGAATCGGCGTCCAGCACCTGAAGACGGGCCGCGTTGGCGGCCTCTTCCTCCCGGGCGGCGATGACGGTTTTCGTCAGGGCGTTGGTGCCGGCCAGCGCCGCCGCGACAACCCCGGCGATCAGGGCCAGGATCAGGGAACCGGCGGCCACGCTTTTCCCGTTGCTATTCATGGCGGAACCTCCGTTTCTCCCCAAAGGGCCGGGGCCGGAAGGCCTGTTCGATCAAGGGGACGAGGATATTCATAATCACGATGGCGAAGGAAACCCCCTCCGGCAGGGAACCGTACAGCCGAATGAGTACCGTCAGCAGGCCGCAGCCTACCGCGTACACCGCTTTGCCGGGTTTATGGATGGGGCTGGTGGTGTAGTCGGTGGCCATGAAGATCGCGCCGAGCATCAGCCCGCCCGACAGGATGTGATAGAGGGGATGGGCGCCGAGCAGCCAGGTCATGACAAAGACGGTGCCGATATACAGCACCGGGATGAGGGGGGAGATCACCCGCCGGATCACCAGATAGAGGCCGCCGAGCAGCAGGGCGAACACACAGGTTTCACCCAGGCACCCGCCCCGCAGCCCGAAAAAGAGCTGGGCCGGGCTGAGCGCCGACAGGTCGCCGCCCTGCGCCATCAGGGCCAGGGGGGTGGCGGAGGACACCGCGTCGGCACCGCCCCACGGCAGGGGCGCTGTCCAGGTGTTCATCTCGGTGGGGAAGCTGCTCATCAGGACGATCCGGCCCACCAGGGCGGGATTGACGAAATTCTGGCCCAACCCGCCGAACATCTGCTTGGCGACCACGATCGCCACCACGCTGCCGAGGGCCGCCTGCCAGAGCGGGATGGAGGGCGGCAGGTTATAGGCCAGGAGCAGCCCGGTGACGACGCAGGACAGATCCCCCACCGTCTGGGGCCGTTTCATCACCGCCCGGGCGGCCGCCTCGGACAGCACGGCGGCCGCGACGCAGGTGAGTTCCACCGCCAACGCCCGCCAGCCGAAGAGCCAGATCGAGGCGATGCCCGCCGGCAGCAGTGCAATGAGAACGTCGAGCATGAGGTTCCGGGTAGTCGCCCCGCCATGCAGATGGGGAGACGAGGAAACAAGCAAAGTCTGGTCCAATGGATTCACCTCATCTTTGTGCGGATTGGGCCGTCCGGGCCGCTTCGGCGCGGATGGCGCCCTTGGCCATCCGGATCACCTGGACGATGGGCCGGTGGGCCGGGCAGGAGTAGGAACAACAACCGCATTCCATACAGGTCATGGCCCCGAGGGCCTTCATCTCCCGCGTGTCCCCCCCGGCATAGGCCCGGGCGATGGAAGGAGGCACCAGATGCATGGGACAGGCGTCGACGCAGCGGCCGCAGCGGATGCAGGTGGTCGCGCTTTCGAGGCGGGCATCCGCCTGTGCAAAGGCCAGGATCGCGTTGTTCTGTTTGAGGACGGGAAGCTGGTCATCCATCAGGGCCAGGCCCATCATGGGGCCGCCCATCAGCAGCTTGCGGACCGGCGCGCGGATCCCGCCCGCGAACGCCAGCACCTCGCGGATGGGGGTGCCGATGGTGACGCGGATATTCTGGGGATGGGCCACAGCCGAGCCGTCCACGGTCATCCGTTTGGTGATCAGGGGCATGCCGGTTTTCAGATACCGGGCCAGCACGGCGACGGAGGTGACGTTCATCACCACACAGCCCACGTCGGCGGGCAGGCCCCCTGCCGGGACCTTTCGCCCGGTGCAGGCCTGGATGAGAACCTTCTCCGCCCCCTGGGGATACCGGGCGGGCAGGCCCTTGACCATCACCGTGCGGCCGGGGACCGAGACGCTCCGGGCGATCCGGGACAGTTCCGCGATGGCGGCGGGTTTATTCCGCTCCACCGCGATGATGACCCGGGCCGCATTCAGAAATTCCATAACCGCCTGCACGCCGGACACGATGTCCCAGGAATTTTCCATGCATTCCCGGTAATCCGCCGTGATATACGGTTCGCACTCGGCGGCGTTGATGAGAATGGTGTCGATAGCGTCCGGATCCTTGGGGTTGAGCTTGACGTGGGTGGGAAACCCGGCGCCGCCCAGCCCCACCAGGCCGGAGGACCGCACCGCGCCCAGAAAATCCTCCCGGGTCTCGACAACGGGGGGCTTGACGCCGCCGTATACCCGCTGTTCGCCGTCGGAATCGATCACGACGGCTTGGGTGGTCCGGCCGTCGGGCAGAAGCAGGTCGGTGATGGCCCGGACCGTGCCGGAAACGCCGGAATGGACCGGGGCGGAGAGGGGACTGTCGCTGTCTCCCACCACCTGCCCGACCTCGACGGGGTCCCCCGGCCGGACCACCGGGTCGCAGGGGACGCCCAGATGCTGGGACATGGCAAGGACGATGGCGGAAGGCGGGGGCATGACGACGGTTTCCGATTCCGCGGTGTGCTTGCGGTGGGGCGGATGGACACCGCCCCGCACCGGGTGGAGCCAGTTTGTCAGGGACATGGAAAACTCACGCATCCTTTCCGTCTCTAAAGCCGCCGCTTGAGATGATGAAGGGCGGGCAGCAGGAGATGCAGCGTCAGCCCCGTCACGGTGCCGGTGGCGAGGGAGACGAGCAGCAGCCAGGGGGTATAGGCGAGCACCGGCGGCCCCATGAACAGCAGCGCCATGAGAAGCTGTCCGGTGTTGTGGGCCACGGCCCCGGCAATGCCAAGCCCGACCTCGCCCATCCGGCCCCGGAAGAGGCGCAGGCAGCCCGCCATGACGAGGGTGCTGAGCAATCCGCCCGCCGCGCTCATCCAAAACGCGCTGCCGCCCCGCAGCAGGGCAAAAAACGCCTTGACCGCTGTGATTCCGAGCGCCGCCGGAAGGGACAGGGCGGTCAGAGCGTACATGGTGACGATATTGGAAAGACCCAGCCTGGCCCCGGGGACCGGCAGGGCGGGAAGCAGGCCCTCCAGAATCGAGAGGGCCAGCGCCAGCGCCGCGAGCAGGCCGAGCAGGGCCGCGGAATAGGCGTCGGCGGCCCTGGGCCGGCGGGCCGGCTCTTTTTTTCTCATGCGGTTTCCCCCGTTCGATCCGGATAAGCGGCCTCAGCCGGCGACGGCGTCGACGCCGTCGGAGGAGGCGGATCCCGCGCGCACCCGGACGGCGATTCCGGCCGGGACACAGGCCGCGCTCTGCCCGGTGGAGGAGAGCCAGCCGCTGTGGACGCAGATCTGGTCGGGACAGCCGCTTTCCCGCACCCGCACCCGGCCGTCCGCCACCTCGACGGTCAGGACCATGCCGTTTTTGCCGGTGAAGGAGACGACGGCGGGCTGGTCCAGGGGCAGCACGGTTTCCCCGTCCGGAGTTGTGACCACGGCGGCCGCCCCCGGGCGGGCGAACAGGCGGCCGCCCGCCAGCAGAAGCAGGGCGACGGCCAGGACCATGCCGGCCAGAAGGAAATCCGCCCGGCGGACGACCGGAGAGCGGCGGACCGGCGACGGCGGCTTTTTCAACAGCACCCCTCCCGCATTGCATCCATATCCACAATATGATATACTATTCCCCGCAAAATTACAAGATATTTACAGGGGAAGTTCCGGGCGCCGGACAAGGGGTGAAGCCCGGCGGATCCCGCTGGAAAAGAGGCGGTAGAGATGGATTTTACCTTTCACATGCCGGTGCAGGTGATCAGCGGGCCGGGCTGCCTGTCCGGGGGAGGAAAGCGGCTCAGGCAATGGGGACGCCGCTGCCTGGTCGTCACCGGGGAGCACAGCGCCAGAGTCTCGGGCGCCCTCGGGGACGCCCTCGCCATGCTGGAGGGGGCGGGGATTGAGGCAACCGTGTTCCCGGGGATCGGCCCCAACCCGCTGCTGACCCAGTGTCAGGCCGCAGCCGCGGCAGCCGAAGCCTGCCGGGCGGATTTTCTCCTCGGCATCGGCGGCGGATCGGTCATGGACGCCTCCAAGGCGGCGGCCTGGCTGGCGGCGAACGCGATCTCGGACGAGACGCGGCTGTTTGAGGGGACGCTCCGCCATCCACCCCTTCCTCTGGCCCTGGTGGGCACCACCGCCGGGACCGGCAGTGAGCTGACGGCGGTGGCGGTGCTGACCGTGGACCGGAACCATCGCAAACGGAGCGTCACCCATCCCCATTGTTACGCCAAGCTGGTGTTCGCGGATCCCCGCTATACCGACACCGTGCCTTATCCCACCACCGTGTCGGCGGCGCTCGACGCCCTCTCCCACACGGTGGAGGGATGGTTTGCCCCGGCCTGCGGGGACCTGCCCACCCTGTTTGCGGAAAAGGCTCTCTCGCTGTTGGGAGACGGCTTGTCCCACCTCGCCGCCCATCCGGGGAAACTGCCCGGGCAACCCGAACGGGACGCGCTGTATGCCGCCTCTTTGTACGCGGGGATGGTGCTCAACGCCACCGGCACCGCCTTTCCCCATCCCTTCGGCTATATCCTGACCGAGGATTTTGGGATCCCCCACGGCCAGGCCTGCGCGGTTTTTCTCCCCGCCCTGACGAGACGGGCCGAGTCCGTCTGTCCCGCCCGGGCTGCCCGGCTTTTTGCACTTTTCGGGGGCCGGGATCGGTATGAGCAGACCCTGGCGGCGCTGACCGTGTCCGGGATCCGGATGACCGAGGAACAGATCGCGGGATACGCGGCCCGCTGGCCCGGCCTGAAAAACTTTGCCCGCACCCCCGGCGGATTTTCTCCCGAAGAGGGGGTAGCCCTGTTCCGGGACCTGTTTCTGGACGGCTCGCGCTGAAGCCGGCCCTCACATCATCAGGGCCAGGAGCAGCATTTCCCGCGCCTTGCGGTACAGCGGCTCGAAATCGGACAGGGGGAGGGGATTCTGCCCTTTCCCCAGTTCGATGGTGAAGCCGGGCCGCCCCATTTCCTTGATGAACCAGTCCTTGAATCCGCCCGCCGAGGCCAGGCCGGACGGCCGCGCGACGGTATAGCCCGAGGCGCAGGCCAGGATCTCCGCCATGAGGCGGGAGGGGGCCGGGGTGCGCGGGCCGTATTCCCAGTAGATTTCCTCCCCCTGGGAGTGCAGGGCGACAACATGCCGGAACCGAAACCGGCGGCAGAGCCTTGTCATGGCCCGGGTTTCGGGCTCGCTCTCCGGGGCGGGTCCGCCCCACTGCCGGGGCGCCGGGCCGTCGATGCCCGCCGCGCGTTCCTGTGCGTGCAGGGCGGCCCATCCGGCGTCAAAGTTGTGGTTGATGTCCACCCCCCGGGCGTTGGCCTGCCACCGGCCGGGAATATCCCCGCCCAGACGGGCAACCAGGGGGGCGCAGGCCCCCGCCGAGGCCGAACCGTGCAGGGCGATATCGACGCCGTCGGGGTTGACCATCGGCACCAGGACCAGGCACCGGCCCGCGAGCGCCCGGCGGAGTTCCCAGCCGTCCAGGCAGGCGTCCTGCGCGATCCCCCGGCAGAGGTCCTCACACAGACGCAGAAGCACCAGGGCGGTCAGCCATTCCTGGCCGTGAAAGGCCGCCGCCATTAGGACCGGGTCCCGGCCGTTGCCCAGCACCAGGCCCATGAGTTCCCGGCCAACGGCGCTTCGGCCGACCGGCAGGGCGTCCAGGAATCCGTATCGCCCCCGCAGGGCGGCGAGAATCCCCCGGACCGCGCCCGAGTCCGCCGCCTGCGGGACCGTGATGCGGGCATCCGCCATGAAAACCCCATCCTTTCCTCCGTGAAATCTCTCTATTACCATATTAGGAAGGAGCCTGCTTTATGAATCTGACCGAAAAGCCGCTCTCAGCCGATTATAAATACCGGGGGCGGATCGTCAACCTGCGGGTGGACCAGGCCCGGCTGCCGAACGGCGCCGAGGCGGTGCGGGAGGTGGTCGAGCATCCCGGCGGGGTCTGTGTCGCCGCCCTGACCGACGACCATTGCCTGCTCTTCGTCCGCCAGTTCCGCTACCCCTATCAGAAGGTTCTCCTCGAATTGCCGGCGGGCAAGCTGGATCCCGGCGAGGATCCCCTGGAAGCGGGCCGCCGGGAACTTCGGGAGGAGACCGGCGCCGAGGCCGCCCGGTATGAGTCTCTGGGGGAACTCTATCCTTCTCCCGGCTACTGCGGGGAGATCATCCATCTGTATGCCGCCCGCGGGCTGGTTTTCGGCGAGACCCATCCCGACGAGGACGAGTTCCTGGAACTGGAGAAAATCCCGCTGGAAAAGGCGGTGCGGATGGTGCTGGACGGCGAAATCCCCGATGCCAAGACGCAGACCGCCGTCCTCAAGGTCTACTGCCGTGAGCAGGGCCTTTGATTTTAGAAAACAGGAGAGAACCGTATGGATATTTCCGCCGCCCTGACCGCCGAATTCCATCTGCGCCCCCAGCAGGTGGAAAACACCGTCCGCCTGCTCGACGACGGCAACACCATCCCCTTTATCGCCCGCTACCGCAAGGAGATGACGGGTTCGCTGGACGACCAGGTCCTGCGGCAGTTTGCCGATCGCCTGGCCTATCTCCGGGAACTCGACGGGCAGCGGGACAAGATCCGGGCCGTAATCGGGGAACAGGGCCGGCTGACAGAGGAACTCGACGCGGCCCTGAACGCCGCCGCCACCCTGGCCGAACTGGAGGATCTCTACCGCCCCTACCGGCCCAAACGCCGGACTCGGGCCTCGATTGCCCGGGAAAAGGGGCTGGAGCCGCTGGCCGATACGCTGTATGCCCAGCCCGTGGATGGGGAGGATCCCCGGGAACTCGCCGGGCGGTACACCGGCGAAGAGGTCCCCACCCCCGAGGACGCGCTCGCCGGGGCCCGGGACATCCTGGCCGAGCGGATGGCGGACGACGCCGGGGTGCGCCGGCGGCTGCGGGCGGTGATGACGGCGGGCGGATTTCTCTGCTCCAAGGCGGCGGAGGAGGACGCCGGGGTCTACGCCCTGTACGCGGATTACCGGGAACCTCTGTGCAAAGCCCCGGGGCACCGGATCCTGGCCGTCAACCGGGGGGAACGGGAAGGCAAGCTGAAGGTTTCGGTCTCCTTCGACCGGGACAAGGCTGTGCGGATCCTCTGCGGCGCCCACGTCCGGGAAGGGACGCCCGCCGCGGAACAGGTGCGTCTGGCGGCGGTGGACGCGTATGACCGGCTGCTCTTCCCTTCGCTGGAACGGGAACTGCGGGCGGAACTAACCGCCCGGGCCGGCGACGCGGCTATCGGGGTGTTCTCCGATAATCTGCGCCAGCTTCTCATGCAGCCGCCGGTCCGGGGCAAAACCGTGCTGGGTCTCGACCCGGGATACCGCACCGGCTGCAAGGCCGCCGTGGTGGACCCCACCGGCAAGGTGCTGGACACCGGGGTGATCTATCCCGCCCCGCCCCACAACAAAACCGCTGCGGCCGCGGCGTTGCTCAAGGACTGGGTATACCGCCACGGCATTGAGGTGATCGCCATCGGCAACGGAACCGCTTCCCATGAAACTGAGGTGTTCACCGCCGGGCTTCTCAAGGAGCTGGCCGCCGAGGGGCGGGACGGAATCGCCTATATGGTGGTCAGCGAGGCGGGGGCGTCGGTGTATTCCGCCTCTCAGGCGGCGGCGGAGGAATTCCCCGCCTTCGACGTGACCCTGCGTTCCGCCGTCTCCATCGCCCGGCGGCTCCAGGATCCGCTGGCCGAACTGGTGAAGATCGATCCCAAAGCGATCGGCGTCGGCCAATATCAGCACGACATGCCGCCCGCCAAGCTCTCCGCCGCCCTGGACGGGGTGGTGGAGGACTGCGTCAACGC
>CDZU01009277.1_pt1 | contig 10280 bp, 7 predicted proteins | sample 557441 | NCBI WGS metagenome assembly CDZU01 (sample SAMEA3182114, study PRJEB8094) | gut metagenome | biome: human; feature: gut; material: Stool; isolation source: human stools | place: Canada | collected 2013-06-10
GATTCGTAATCAGCAGGTCAGCGGTTCAAGTCCGCTCACCAGCTCCACACAGAACGCCCCGGATCCATATGGGTCCGGGGCGTTTGTCCGTGTTCGGGGGAGGGGGCAGTTGGCCCATGGTTGCCTTGCGCCGGATCGGCACCCACCTTCCACCGGTCGGGATGGCCAAAGTAGCTTTTGTGTATTTGCCCTGGGACGGATCGTTTCCCGCGTGCCGCGGGGTCGTGACGTATTCCGGAGGGTCCGGTGATCTCCGGCCACACTCGATTCTAAGGCGGATGGCCGGGCCGATTATTCACACTCCTTCGGCCGTTGCGCTCCTTAAACGCCCTTGCCGGCCGGATAAAATGAGATTTGGCGGCATCCGGTCACAAGTGGGAGTTTGGTCGCCATGCATGGATTACAAACACGGCGGTTTTGATTGCCCGGTATGGATTGCCCTTATAAATTCTTCCGGACATTTTGTGGAATATAACTGTAATTTTCCGGTAGCAGAACATCTTTTTCTATGCTATACTGAATGCATATGTGAGAAACGGTCGACATTTTAGATTTTGAGCTCTCATCCGCGAAATCCGTCGAATCTGCCGATGGAACGTCGGATCCGGCGTCATTCCTTCCGCATCCGGCATACCGGGGCGAATCCCGGCATACCATGAATCCGGGGCCTGTCCTTGGTATGGTATCCCGCCGTATTTCCGCTTTTTACCCCCAACCAAGTATGTTATGTGCAAAGGAGAATGCCCTCATGCCTGCCCTCCCCTCCTCCCGCGGCCGTCTGGCTCTGATCGCCGGTTCTCTTGCCGGTTTTGTTCTGCTGTTTGTTTTGGGCACGGTTTTCTCTTCCGGCCCCGCGATTGAGGCGGGAGGCGGTGTTTATACGGCGCGTGTGGAAATCTCCGAATACATGACCAGCAACAGCGCCGCCTATCCAGATGAAAACGGTCTTTTCCACGATTGGGTGGAACTTCACAACACCACCGGCTCCGGTGTGTCCTTGGACGGCTGGGCGCTGTCCGACGGCAACACGACCTGGCTGCTGCCGTCCTATACCCTGGCGGCGGACGAATACCTGGTCGTTTTCTGCGACGGAGACGGCAAAGAACCTCTGCACGCGGCCTTCCGGCTGAAAGCGGCGGGCGGCGAGACCCTCACACTCAAGGACGCCTCGGGCAAAATAGAGGATTCTGCCGTCACCATCCCGTTGCAGACAAACGTCTCGGCGGTTCGGACCGGTTCCGGGTATAGCGAGGCCCCGCACAGCACGCCGGGATATCCCAATACCGAGGAAGGCTATGCCGCTTACCGCGCTACCCGGATCGGGACATCCGATGCCCTGGTTCTTAACGAAATCATGGCTCAAAATACCGTTACCCTGCCGGACGCCGACGGCACCTATCCCGATTATGTCGAGGTGGTCAATCGGTCGGATGCACCGGCCGTCCTCACCGGCTATGGCCTGACCAACGATCCGGAAGAACCGCTGAAATGGCGTTTCCCGGAAATCACCCTGGCCCCGGGAGAAACCGTTCTGGTTTTCGCTTCGGGCAAGGGGCATTCCGCCGATCCGGAAGAACTCCACGCGCCCTTCCGAATCAATCGGTCGAGCGATGTCCTCTATCTGTCTTCTCCGTCGGGCGTGCTGGTCGATCAGGTGGAGATCAACGGCTTGGCGGCCGATGCCGCGCTGCTGCGGGACTCCGACGAAGCTTGGGCGGTGGGGGCTCCCTCCCCGGGACAACCCAATACCGACGAGGGCGCGGCTGCCTACACGGCGGCTCTGGACGCCAAGCGCCCGAGTCCCGTGCGCATCACGGAGGTCATGTCCCGCAACACCAAGTTTGGCGCTGTTGACCGCAGCGACTGGGTGGAACTGCAAAATGTGTCGGATGAGCCGGTGAGCCTGAACGGTCTGTTTTTGTCCAACGATCCGGAACTGCCCGGTTTGTTTCCCCTGCCCGACATCACTCTTCCGGCGGACGGCCGTGTGGTGTTTTATTGCAACGAGGCCGATCTCCCCAACGCCCGGAACCGTCAGACGAACTTCCGTCTCAACGGCGACGGCGCGGTATATTTATACGATGCGGGTGAAAAACTGCTCGACGGCATATGCTATACCGGACTTGCCATGAACGTCAGCCGTGGCCGGATGGAGGGAGAACCGGGGCTTTTCTACTTCTCTACTCCCACCCCTGGCGCGGCCAATTCGGGGGGGCTGCGCCGCCTCTCCTCTCCGCCCGGAACGGCAACCCCGGCGGGGGTGTATGCATCCGGACCTCTGGAAGTCACGCTGCTGGGGGAACATGTGTATTACACTCTCGACGGCTCGGTGCCCACCGCGTCGAGTACACCCTATACCGGTCCTATCCTGCTGGATCAATCCGCCTCCCTGCGGGCGGTTTCGCTGGAACCCGGCGCCGTTCCCAGCGCCTGTTCCACTTTTTCTTATATCATAGGGGAGAATCACACCCTCGATGTGGTCAGCGTCACCTCTGACCCCGACGGCCTGTTCAGTTACGACACCGGCATCCTGGTTCTGGGCAAGGGCTCGAATGTCTATCCCTACAACGGTGCCAACTTCTTTCAGGATTGGGAACGGTACGCCCATGTGGAACTGCTGTCCAAGGGCGGACCGGGCGGGAGTGACCCGGGCTTTTCGGTCGACTGCGGCCTTAAAGTGTTCGGCGGCATGTCCCGGATTTATGAAAAGAAATCCCTGGCGCTCAACTTCCGGGATTGTTACGGGGTATCCTCCCTCGAATACCCGGTGTTTGAAAGTCGGGATTTCGAGGAATACGACAATCTGATCCTTCGCACCTCCGGGCAGGACCGCCTCCTGACCGTGATGAAGGACGCGATGTTCACCAGCGTGCTCGACGACGCCGGGATCGGGTTTGTTCAGGCCTACCGACCGGTCGTGATGTATCTCAACGGTGAATATTACGGCGTGCGGTATCTCCGGGAACGCCTCAACGCGGATTATGTCGCCTCCCACTGTGAGGTGGATGCCGATACCGTGGATCTGCTTCAGGGGAACAAGACCGTCAATGCGGGCAGCGACACGGCCTATCTGGAACTCCTCAATTTTGTCAAAACCCACGATATGGCCGACCCCGGCAACTATCGGTACGTGACCGAGCGGATGAACGTGGAAAGCTATTGCGACTATCTGATCAGCGAGGCCTACTGCGGCAACCAAGACAGCGGCAACATCCGATTTTTTCGCTCTCCCGATTACGACGGAGGACGCTTTCATTGGATCGTGTATGACGTGGATTTGGGATTTCAAAACACCACGGAGACCTATGGTTTTTTTCATATTCTCAACCCAGCCGGGACAGGAACGGGCCATTCCTTAAGCACCGCGCTGGTCAATGGTCTGCTCAAAAATGCCGATTTTCGCGCCACCTTCATTGACCGGATGGCGTATCTAATGCAAAATGTTTTCACCGCCGACAATCTCATCGCGCACATCGACCGGTTCGAGGAACAGCTTCGCCCGGAAATCGGGCGGGATCTGGACAAATGGGGCGGGGTGTCCAGTGCCTGGGCCTCGCGGGTGGAAGGACTGCGGAATTTTGTGCGGAAACGGCAGGAGATTCTAGAAAAGGAAGTACGCTCGAGCGCACAGCTCCGCTCGATCCTCGCCCTGACCGACGAGGAAATTGAGGCGGTGTTCGGTTGAAGGGGATTCCGATGGATAATTTCCGCCATGAAGAAAAATATTTTATCAGCACCGCCTCCGCCCGGATGCTCCAGGGCCGCCTGCGCGCGGGACTGGGGCGGGACCGCCATGCTGGAGAAGACGGGAGGTATTTCATCCGCAGTCTCTATTTCGACGACTATCTGCAAAGCGGTCTGCTTGACAAGATCGAGGGGGTGGAGAAACGGGAAAAATTCCGCATTCGGTTTTACAACATGGACGACCGATTGATCCGCCTGGAACTCAAGCAAAAAATCGGAGCCTTAACGCGCAAAATAAGCGCGCCGCTGACGAGGGGACAGGCCGACGCCATTCTCGCCGGCGACATCCGGGCCCTGTATGGCAGTGAAGAGCCTCTGCTGCGCAATTTTTATCTCAAAGCCCGCACCCGTCTGCTCCGACCCGCCGTCATCGTCGATTATACCCGGGAAGCCTATGTGTTTCAGGATGTGCGCATCACCCTGGACAGCGGTTTGCATTCGGGACAGTACCGCACCGAACTGTTCAGCCTGGAACCTTTCACCCTGCCCGTCCTGCCGGGGAATCGGTTGATCCTGGAAATCAAATACGACGACGCCCTGCCTTATACCGTCCGGCAGCTTCTGCGCCCTCTGTCCGCGACCCGCTGCGCCATTTCCAAATATGAACTCTGCCGTGCCGCCCAGTGACCCGAAATATATGAGGAGGAACCCCCGATGAGTTTTATGGACATGATCAAAAAAAGCGTGCTTGAACAATTTCAAAGTGTAACGGTGGGTGAAATGGCGCTGTCGATCGGCGTCGCTTTCCTGATGGGGCTCTTTATCCTGCTGGTCTACCGCCAGACTTTCCGGGGGGTGCTCTATTCCAAGGGCTTCGCAATCTCCCTGGTATTGCTTGCCATGGTCACGGCCCTGGTCATCCGCACCATCAGTACCAACCTTGCTCTTTCCCTCGGCATGGTCGGTGCGCTCTCCATCGTCCGGTTCCGCACCGCGATCAAAGATCCGGTCGATACCGTGTTCATGTTCTGGGCCATTACCTGCGGTATCATGACGGGAGCGGGACTTTATCTGGTCGGAGCGTTCGCCTGTTTCGGAGTGGGCCTGTTGTATTTTGTAATCGCCTTGTTCCACAAAAAAATGCAAAGTCCTTATCTGCTGGTGTTGCGGTACGACCCTGAAAAATCCGGGAATATCGCCAAGGCCCTTAAAAATCTGCCCCGGTACCGGGTGAAATCCCGCACAATGACGCGGGACGGCGCCGAGCTGACCCTGGAAGTCTCCCTCAAGGACCGGGAAATGGCCGTCCTTGACCGTATCCTTCAGGTGGACGGCGTCCTCGACGCCAGTCTGGTGAGCTATGAAGGGGAATTCGGGCTGTGATAAAACGGCGTCCCTCAACACGCGCCTGCTCCGAATACCCCTTACAGCTAGATAATATTTTATACTTTTCGTAATTTTTTATAGAATAATAATTTTAAGTATATAAAAGCCGCTGCGGGATGGAAATTCCGCAGCGGTTCATCCTGACGAGAAACCGCTCTTTTGCTCACCCATAACACCGCTTTCTTGACAGACTAAAACCCGGCCGCGAAAAGCGGCCGGGTTTTTGAAAAGGGGAACCTATTTGATGTCGCGGCGGCAGAAGCTGTCCCGCGCGATCCAGAGGAAACAGGCCGTATAAATCAACAGTATCACGACCGAGAAACCGAGCGTCATGGTGCCGTCCACGGTGCTGCTCAGGCCCCCGGTCAGGCTCATCGACGAGGGGAAATAGACGCCGAGGCTGGTATTGGAAAAGAGGAGGAATTTCAGCCCGGGAATGGTAAAGCCCGCCGCGGAGCCAACCAATGTCACGATGGAGAGAACCATTTCGCTGCCGAACATCAGCAGAATCGAAACCGCTATGGCAACGGCGCTTTTCCGGGTGACGGCCGAGAGCATTAACGCCAGAGCGGCGTAGGCGATCACCGGCAGAAGGAACAACAGATATTTGAGCAGGATAAACAACAGATAAGGAATGCGCACAACGGTGCCGAATAGAGACGTCACCTGCATGGCGGTCAGGTCCGAAAAACCGGTGAACAGCCCGCTGGCAAGGAACGAGACCACAAACATCGCGCCGGAAGTGATGAGAATGACCTCGAGCAGCAGAAGGGCCTTGGCCCAGAAAATTTTGGACCGGCGGTGGGGCGTGATGAGAAGCAGCTTGACCGTGCCGCTGCCGAATTCGGTGGCTATCATGCCGCCCGCGAGTACCATGAGGAGCAGAGAGACCAATTCCAGGCTGCTGGTGGAGACATCCATCATGGCCGGGAAGGAGTCGCTGTCGACAGGGGGGGTATTGGTGGAAAGACGTTTGAGCGCCACTTCCACATTCGATTCCAGTTCATGCCGTTGCGTTTTGGTGAGCGGAAGGCCGCTCTCGCTTTCCCCCCTCACCAAGGAGAGCTTATGATTTTGGATGACCTGCAGCTGTTCACTTTTCCAGGCACCGGTGTCGGTCTGGTTTTGATCGTAGTAGCTCATTGAAGTGGAGACAGGCTGAATATCCAGGTCGAGATACAGATCGAGGATTTCGATCTGCACCGCGATCTCCTCGGGGGACTGGGAGCCCATCTCGTCTGCATTTATAGCGGCGAGATCCTCCTTGCGGGATTGAATATAGGCTCTCCAGTCGTTGTTCGTAAGGAGGGTGTCGATTTTCGCCATTTCTTTCTGCGCGTCGGCGATCTCTTCTTCCAGCCGGGCCCGCTCCTCATCCGATAGCATTTGGTTCTGTAGCTGTTCCTGAGCGTCAAGCTCCGTGCGTTTGTACTGGTCCCAATACGTGACCACGAGGTCGGTCCGCCAGTCGGAGGGCGGAATGTCGTTATCCAGCAGATATTTGAATTTCTGTGCCTCCATATAGGAGGAGGGATCGGTTTCCGCGTTGTGCTGGGCATAGGTGTAGTTCCACTCGTAGTTTTCCTGCCAAGTGGTGCTGTTGCCACTGGACATGAGTACGGTGGCAAGCTTGACGATGCCGAGCGTCAAAAGCATCAGCGCTACGATGACGCCCATCAGGATCCAGGTGGAAACTTTTTTATACAGCTTGGTCCGTTCATTCTGCAGGAGCTTATTCAACGATGTTCCCTCCCCCCGTGATCGACATGAAGATCTGCTCGAGGGAGTTGCCCTGAGCGGCCAATCCGTAAATGGTGATGCCGTTCTCCATAAAACGGCAGTTGATGTTTCCGACCTCATCTTCGGCGATGCGCAGATCGATGAAGTCCGGCCCGATCCCCATCAGACGGTCGGCGAGATGCTGCTGCGCCAGGCGGACGGCGTCTTCCATTGGCCGCAAACAGTACCGGTATACGCTGCCGGTGTTCAGATGGGACAGTTCTTCGATCGTGCCCACCCGGAGCAATTCGCCGTTGTTGATGATGCCGACGCTGTCGCACATGAGCTGCATTTCCTGCAAAATATGGCTGGAGACCATTACCGATAATCCCTGCTGATGGGCCAGATGCCGCAGCAGGTCGCGGAATTCCTTAATACCGGCCGGATCGAGGCCGTTGGTCGGCTCGTCGAGGATCATAATTTTGGGGTTGTGGAGTAAAGCCTGCGCGACGCCCAGCCGCTGTTTCATCCCCAAGGAATAGCTTTTGAACTTTTCCTTGATCCGCATCTGCATCCCGACCAAGGTCACGACCTCGTCGATGCGGCGAGGATCGGCGCCGCAGGCGCGGGCCTGCAGAACCAGATTGTCGTATCCCGACAAATATCCGTACATATCCGGATTTTCCACAATGCCGCTGATCCCCGTCATGGCAGCTTCAAATTCTTTCTCAATGTCGTGTCCGTTGACCAGAATGGTGCCGCTGTCCGCGGCGAGCAGGCCGAGGACCATTTTGATGGTGGTGGTTTTGCCCGCGCCGTTTGGGCCGAGAAAACCGAAGATCTCCCCTTCTTGGACCGCGAAGCTGACGTTTTTGACGACGGGGCGGCGGCCGAAGGATTTGGAGACGTTTTCCAGACGGAGCACTTCGCTCATACTATCGCCTCCTCTACGCTGTCATAATAATCGCGATAGATGCTGCTCAGGCGATAGAGCTTCCACTCACCGCCGGACTTTTGGAAAAGCAGCGTCATGCCGACGGTCTGTTCGCCGCCCTCCACTTTGACCAGCCCTTCGGTTCTGTAATTCGTGAAATCGCCGCTGACCCGATAGGTGTATTCCATGGAGAGGCTGGCGGTGTCTTCATTGATCATGCAGCGAATGGTCCTGGCCTTCACAAACTCCTGAGTCTCGATCTCAAATTCCCCATATGCGATGGAGGAAAGCTCCCCCATGACGGTATTTACAGCAGGCTTCAGGTACCCGGAATCCGGAACAAACAGGGGGGAGAGCTTATCCTGAATTTCGGTTTGCCGGGCGGCCAGAGCCGTCTGGTTGCTTTGAAGATTCTCGGCATCTTCCCGCGATATGGTGGATATATCCTCGTAGATTAGACGGACGCTGTCGGCAGTCTTTTTCAAGTCGTTTTTTTGGGGAATGAGCATTAGCTGGGTGGCGGTCACATACAGCACGACAGCACTCAGCAGGACCATGGATACGAGGAATCCACGGTTCAGCCGCCTTTTGGGTTTGGTTTCGTTCATCGGTTCAACTCCTCTCCTGTGATCCAAATGTGATCCAAATCGATCCGGCCGCGCCGGGAAGACGGCCGGCTCCGAACCATGCAACATTATAGCACGCCCTCTTGCGAAATAAACCGGATTCGGGCTTTTTTCCGCCGTCCTTCATAAAAACTTAATGACTGGCTGCTCGAGAGCGGCACAGGGGAAAAAGCATTGACAAGAAAGAACATATGTTCTATACTGAATAAACAAGGGGGTGTACCGGCCTTGGAACTGATGGATAAGCTGCGGATACTGGCCGATTCCGCTAAATACGATGCAGCCTGCACGTCGAGCGGCGTGGACCGGGAGGGGCAGGCGGGCATGCTCGGTTCAGCGGTGGGATGCGGCATCTGTCACAGCTTTGCCGCCGACGGGCGGTGTATTTCACTGCTCAAAGTGCTGATGACCAACCACTGTGTCTATGATTGCCAATATTGCGTCAACCGGCGTTCCAACAACATCCCCCGCGCCGCCTTCACTCCGGAGGAACTCGCGTCTTTAACCATGGAATTCTACCGGCGAAATTATATCGAAGGGCTTTTTCTCAGTTCGGGCGTTCTCAAAGATCCGGACACATCGATGGAGCGGATGTGCCGGGTGCTGGAGTTGCTGCGGGGTCCTTACCGGTTTGCCGGTTACATCCATGCCAAGGCGATTCCCGGTTGTTCCCCCGAATTGATCGACAAGCTCGGCCTGCTGTGCGACCGGATGAGTGTCAATATCGAACTGCCCAGCGAACGAAGCCTGAATCAGTTTGCCCCCGATAAAAGCCGGCAAAGCATTCTAAAACCCATGGCGGCCGTACGGGACCGGGTGGTGCAGAGCAAACAGGAATTGACGGTTTATCGGCATGCTCCGGCTTTTGCTCCCGGCGGGCAGAGCACCCAAATGATCATCGGCGCCACTCCGGACACCGATTATCAGATTATGAAGCTGGCCTCCGGCCTCTACCGGAAATATGCGCTCAAAAGGGTATTTTATTCCGCCTATGTCCCAGTGGGGACGCATGCGCTCCTTCCCAAAAATCAGCCGCCTCCGTTGCTTCGGGAACACCGCCTCTATCAGACCGATTGGCTGCTGCGCTTTTACGGTTTTCAGGTGGAGGAATTATTGGATGAGCAACATCCCTCTCTCGACCCCCTGTTGGATCCCAAATGTAACTGGGCGCTGCATCATCTCGACCGCTTTCCTGTTGAGGTCAACCGGGCGGACCGGGAACTTCTCCTGCGTGTGCCGGGGATCGGGGTCAAGTCCGCCGATCGGATCCTCACGGCCCGCCGGACGGGAGCCCTTTCGTTTGAAGATCTGAAAAAAATCGGGGTGGTGCTCAAGCGGGCAATGTATTTTATCACCTGCAAGGGGCGGATGGCGGACGGCACCCGGCTGTCCGAGTCTTTTATTTATCAGAACTTAACGGCGGAGGTCCGCCTGCGACCCGGCAATCTTCCCATGACACAGCCGGTGCGGCAGCTTACCTTCGCCGATCTGCCGCAAATGACACCCGGAAAGGAGGATCGGATAAAATGCCTGACGGGACAGATCTGACGCTCTTGACCGACGGCAGTCTTGAGGGATTGTTCACCGCAGTGTTTGATTCCTACTCCTATCATCCGGCGCCGGTTTCTATTTACGCGGCGTCTGTGTGTCAGCAGGAACTCGGGCGCCGGTATCTGGAGATCCCAACCGAGGAACGGAAAGCGGAACGGGTCGTCACGGGGCTGAAGAAACGTCTGGGGAGCGGCGGATATGCCCGGATTTGGACAGGGTTCCAGTCCAGTTCAATATACAAAGAGGATATTATATATAAATATATACGATTTGGCATGAGAATTGGCCAGGAAATTGAACGCAGACTCACCGACGAGCGGGTACGGCGGCTGCAAAAAATCGACGCGTTGGTGGAGCGGGAGGCCGGTATGCTTCGCCAG
>CDZU01035375.1_pt1 | contig 10104 bp, 11 predicted proteins | sample 557441 | NCBI WGS metagenome assembly CDZU01 (sample SAMEA3182114, study PRJEB8094) | gut metagenome | biome: human; feature: gut; material: Stool; isolation source: human stools | place: Canada | collected 2013-06-10
GGGCTCAGGCGCGGATCGACGCTGCAAAAAACGGCAAAAAAGCCTAAAATATATGTTTTCACAAAACGATTGGGTCTGAGCGGGTTAACCCGCTCAGACCCAAATTTTTGGTGATTCTTTTGCAGAGAGGGCGAAACACAAACAAAACTTTAACAACTCTATGCTATACTTAATAAAAGGAGCTTGAGGAGGCGGAGTCCATGTTTAAAATATTGGTGGTAGAAGACGATTGGGAATTAAATAAAACCGTGTGTTCTTATCTGGGCCAAAACGGTTATGATGCACAAGGATGCCTGAGCGCGGGTGAAGCCTATGACGCCATGTATGGCGGTACCCTGTTTGATCTAATCGTCTCGGATATTATGATGCCGGGGATCGACGGCTTTGAATTTGCCAAAACGGTACGGGAGTTGAACCAGGAAATCCCCATTTTGTTTATGACGGCAAGGGATGATTTCGCGTCCAAACGGCGCGGATTTAAGATGGGTATCGATGATTACATGGTCAAGCCAATTGATCTGGACGAATTGCTTCTGCGGATCGAAGCCTTGCTGCGGAGGGCCAAAATCGCTACCAGCAAGAAGCTGACAGTAGGCAGCTTGACCTTGGATGCGGAGGAGCATACCGCCTATCTACATGATGAGGAAATTCCCCTGACGGTACGGGAATTTAACCTGATCTACAAGCTACTGTCCTATCCGAAAAAGACCTTTACCCGTTCTCAGCTCATGGATGAGTTCTGGGACAGTGCTTCCACCTCCGGCCCCCGGACGGTTGACGTGTATATGACCAAGTTGCGGGACAAGTTTTCGGACTGCGATGATTTTGAGATTGTGACAGTCCATGGATTGGGATACAAGGCGGTACTGAAATGAGTTGGAATAAAAAAAAGATACGAAATAACCGGTGGCTCTTTTCTGTCCGACGGTATATCATTTTTTCCCTGCTGATGGCTTTTGTGATTACCTGCTGCATGACCTTGTTTCTCCATATGATGACCAGAGCAGCAGGGCTGGAGCTTACGCAGGAGCATATAGAGCAGGCTGCCAAAGTAACCTTCTTAAATGTCGTTCTATTGAGCTTGCTTTGCACGGTTATTGACGGTATCCGGCGTAAGTTTATGGTAGACCGCCCGGTGCAGAAAATTGTGAATGCGGCGGAACAGATCATGAAGGGCAATTTTTCCGTAAGAATTCCACCGCTTCGCAGTGTGGACAGTATGAATGGATTTGATGTAATAGCCGATTATCTCAATCAAATAGCAAAGGAGCTTTCCGGTACCGAGACGCTGCGGACAGATTTTATCGCCAATGTATCCCATGAATTGAAAACGCCTCTGGCTGTCATTCAAAACTACGGCACCATGCTTCAGCAGCCGAACTTATCGGAAGAAAAGCGGCTGGAATATGCCAAAGCCATCACCGACACCTCTCGCCGGCTTGCAAATTTGATTACGAACATTTTGAAACTGAACAAGCTGGAAAATCAGCAGATTTATCCCAAGGTGGAAACTTACGATTTGGGAGAACAGCTTTGTGAATGCCTGCTCGCCTTTGAAAATGCCTGGGAAGATAAGAATTTGGAAATTGAAACAGACGTGGAAGAGGAAGTGCTGGTGGACGCGGATGCGGAGCTGCTTTCCCTGGTCTGGAACAACTTGTTTTCCAACGCCATCAAGTTTACGGAGCCTTACGGCAAGGTATCTCTTTCCCTGAAATCCGAGGGAGAATTTGCCGTCGTACAAGTAGCGGATACCGGCTGCGGCATTTCTTCAGAGATTGGTAAACACATCTTTGAAAAGTTTTATCAAGGGGATACTTCTCATGCCACACAGGGCAACGGTCTCGGGCTTGCTCTGGTTAAACGGGTCATGGATATTATGGGTGGAGACATCACCGTCAGCAGTGAGGTGGGAACAGGCAGTACCTTCACGATAAAACTCAGGAGGGAGTCAAATGGAACACCTTAAAGCAGTCTTGAAAAAATTATTCTTCCTTCCTCCCCTGCCGACGGTTCTGATTGCCGTGCCTTCCTTTATTTTTGTCTTTGTCATGCTTGGCATAGGAGACCACTCCGTTTTCTCTTATTTGGCGTATATTCTCTCGGCCTACGCGCTGGTTATCACCGTAACGGGGATATCCGGCGTTATTGAAGCGACACGCAATGGAATAGAAGAACTGCCACTGGTAAAAAGGGTTCGCAGCACTTCTCTGGGGAACCGTCTGCTTGGTGATGCCGTTTTTCGCTCGGAGGTCTCCCTTTACGGCGGCCTGTTTGTCAATCTTTTGTATGTAGCGCTGAACCTGTTTTCCGGGATCCGGTATCGTTCTACTTGGTTTATCGCTCTTGCGTTTTACTACACTCTACTGTCGGTTATGCGCGCAGTACTTGTCCGATACGTCCACCGCAGACCGGTAGGCCAGGATATTTCGGCCGAGTTTCAGCGCTATCGGGCCTGCGGTATTATTCTGCTTTTGATGAACCAGGCTCTGGTCGGCATTATCGTCTATATGGTGACACAAAACAGGGGGTTTTCCTATCCCGGCTTTATGATATACGCCATGGCAATGTATGCTTTTTATCTTACCATTTCAGCGATCATCAATGTAATTAAGTATCAGAGACGCGGCAGCCCTATCTTATCGGCGGCAAAGGTTATCAGCCTGACGGCCGCACTTGTTTCCATGCTTTCGCTGGAAACCGCCATGCTCGCTCAATTTGGAAATGATGAGCCAGAGTTTCGCCGCATCATGCTCGCAGCTTCCGGCGGGGTTATTTGTGCAATCGTCCTGACCATGGCGATCTATATGATTGCCCGCTCTACAAAACAGCTTAAAAAATTAATGAATAACAATTCGGAAACATAAGTTTATTCTTTCAAAAATAATCACCCAGTATGATAAAGATATCCTGTTCATCAGAAAGGAAGATTGGTTATGGAAAACAGGAAAGATACGTTCAACTATACCTATTCAGCCAAGCAGCAGGAAGAGATTCGCAATATCCGAAAGAAGTACCTGCCCCAGGAGCCAGAAGAAGACAAAATGGAGCAGCTGCGGCGGTTGGATCAGGGCGCCACGAAAAAGGGCGCAATTATCTCCATTGTTATGGGAGTCATGGGATGTCTGCTTTTGGGGGTGGGGATGTGTTGCACCATGGTTTGGATGGAAAAGTGGTTCATTCCTGGCGTGATCCTAGGCATCATAGGAATCGCGATTGTGGCCATGGCCTATCCGCTGTATACTCGCATCATCCGGAAGGAGCGGGAAAAGATAGCTCCGCAGATTTTAAAGCTGACCGAAGAGCTCTCGAAGCCGGAATGAAAAGAAACAGACTGGGCGGCAGGAAAATTCCTGCCGCCCAGTCTGTTTTTGTTATAGCAGATTTTATTCATATGCATCATCATGCAGGAACGTGTGCTTTAAAAATTTTTATATACGAAACGGCTCCCTTCAAAGAGCATCTGGCCGTTCGAGAAAGAGTCCGCCACCACTTTCCCATGCGCCCGCTTGCTCTCCCCTTCGTGCTCTTATCCGCTTTCCCTTCTCTGTAATATAACCTACATGTTTGGACTATGAGGAATATTCTCTAGTGGAAGCCGAAAAAAGCGCGGACGGTTTAGATAGCGGTGCGGTCCTGCTCCATCAGGCGGGCAAGTGCTTCAATCGCGATATCGGCAGGAGTGTCCACCCCTGCGGCCCGAACATTCGGCAAACCAGCCTTTTCCCGCTCCTGATTCCAGAGGGCCTGGAGTACGCAGCCCGCCCGCAAGCCTTTTGCCGCCGCCACCACGAAAAGCGCAGCCGATTCCATCTCGGAAGCCAGGCATCCCCCTTTTATCCAGGCACGCCAGGCATTCTCCAGTTGCCAGGACACCGGCGAGTCCTCCGGACTGTGCTGTCCGTAAAAGGAATCTTTGCACTGCACTACGCCGATATGAACCGTCGCCCCCCATTTTCTCGCCGCCGCTGCAAGGGCGCCTGTGACTGTAAAATCCGCTACGGCCGGAAATTCCACCGGCAAATATTCCCGGGAGGTTCCTTCCATCCGGATCGCCCCCGTTGCCACCACAACATCGCCGCCTTGTACCATAAGCGCCATACCACCGCATGTGCCCACCCGGATCAACGTCTTGACCCCGCAGCGCGCGAGTTCTTCCACACAGATAGCGGTCGACGGTCCGCCGATTCCATGTGAGGTCACCAGTACCCTTTCGTCGCCTATTTGGCCCGACCAAGTGGTGAATTCCCGATTCTGCGCTTCAAAACGGGCACCGTCCAGTCTCCGCGCAATGGATTCTACCCGTCCCGGATCGCCGGTAATGATAGCGTAAGCCGCCCCCTGCTCCGGTGTCAGGCCAATATGAAAGAGTTTTTCTCGATTAAAATCCATCATGGCACGCATTCCCCTTTATGCTTCCGATTTTGTATTCAGTATATCACATGCCGGTCACTACGAACAAACCAAAACAACAGATTTCCCCAAAACACATGAATTTCCGCAGAAGTCAGGCCGGCACCTTATGGATGCCGGCCTGACTTCATAGAAAACGATTTTCCGATAAGCTCAACATTCTCCATTTTCTCCTTTAAAAAGTGAAATATGTTCACTGTTTTTGGACGAATTTTGAACGTTGATTTTCACAGCGGTTCCAGATTGTCTACGGAACATTTCATCTGCAGCCTAACCGTCCGGCAATCCTGTTTCTCTGTAAATGGCCAGATTTAGCCCGATTTAGCCTCCATTGGCGATTTTTCCGGCCTCCAGCAAGCAGGCGCAACCAGTTTGCATTGAGACGATATTTTTAATTTAAATACCTCTTGTCTTTCAAGAAATTGTGTGATATAATTTCACGCGACAAAATGGGTTTTTCGACCAAATTCCCCTATTCCCAAATCTGCCTTCCCTGCTGGACATCTCGGATCAAGCCGCAAATCTCTTCGATTGTACCGGCATATCGAATCCCCAACCTTTGGTAGGGAACCACGATGTCGAATAGTTCTTCAATCGCCACGATAAGGCTGATACAGTTGAGGCTGTTTAGTCCGAGTCCGCGTAGATTCTCCCCGGCCGGTACTGTATCCCAATCGTAAGGGCCCACGATCTCCCTCAGCAGCCTGCGCACCTGCGTTTCCACATCCATGTTCTTCATCGACTCCTCTCCCGCAGCAACTTTCCCGAAGCGTTTCTCGGCAATGTTTCCACCAATTCGAAATCGTCGGGATACTGATAGGGAGATAACCGTTTCCGACAAATTTCCCACAGTTCCTTTTTCGTCAAACCAGGGGCCACCGCTTTTAGATAAATTCGTTGTCCCGCTGTTTTGTCCGGCTTTCCAAAGGCCATCACATCCACGATCCCGCTTTCCATCCGCAGTGCATTCTCGATTTCCTGCGGATAGATGTTGATGCCGGCCCGGATGATCAGATCATCCCGCCTGGAACGGATATACAAGCGTCCATCGGCATCGATTTCCGCCACGTCGCCGGTATGCAGCCATCCATTCTTGAGAACCCGTTCGGTTTCCTCCGGACTTCGGTAATACCCTTTCATCTGGCTTTCTCCGCGGAGAAGAAGTTCCCCTTCTACGACGGTGTATTCCCAGCAAGGAAGAGGCACCCCAACGGAATCCGGAATTTGATCGAACAGCGAGGGAGGCAGATAACTCACCCGCGGTCCTGCCTCTGTCAACCCGTACACATGGTAGATGGCGGTCTCCGGCATGGCCTGACGCATCCGAGCGGCTATGCCTGGGGTCAGGCACTCCCCGCTGACTGCTGCGCTTTTGAGCGGCAAGACCCGGCCGCGGCGGATTGCCGCCCCGCATAATTGGTAGAAAAGGGTCGGAGTAGCGCAAAGCACCGCTGTCTTTTCTGTCTGGATGGCATCGAGCAGGCGAACGGGATGAAATTCACCGCCGTCGAACACGATGTCCACCCCCTTGGCAAGGGAAAGGAAAAACTCGCCCATGAGTACCGCGCAGTGATACAGCGGCCGGACGATTCGGATCGGTCCTGGAATGTGGAAATACCCCTCCACCGCAAGCAGGTTCACCAGCAGTCCCGCATCGGTGAGCATCGCCCCCTTTGGTATCCCGGTCGTTCCGGAGGTGTACAGAATCAGCCGAATTCCTTCCAGCGTTTCTTCGTCGGTCATCGGCTTTCCCACCGTGAGCGCTCCTTTTTCGGTCAGGATACAGGATAAACCCGCCGCCTGTTGAATTCTTTTCACATGAGCCTCGCCATAACGCGTCGAGAGCGGAACAGCCGTTTTCCCTGCCGCCATACAGGCCAGCAGCAAACGGGCCGTATCGAGATCCGATCGGCAAAGGATGCCATACAGACGGCCTGTCAGCGTGCGTCCGATTTCTTCCGCCTGTTGGAATAGTTCCCCAAAAGTCAGAATCCGCGCTTTATCCCATACTGTTCGATCGGGATGCTCGCTGACCCTCTCGCGCAGATAGGTATACAGGCTCATCTTTGGAATCCCCTTTCCCTTGTGGCATGAGAGATCCCCGTCCGTCAATCCCCGGTTTCCCGATGCCTCTCCAAGAGTACATATAGATCGTCCACTTTTTGAAACGATTCCGGATCCAGTTCCTCTTCCGTCAAGGTGATGCCGAAAGCTTCTTCCAACGCCACGAGAATTTCCACCAATCTCAGGCTGTCGACGCCGAGATCCTCTCGGAGCCGCTGCCCTCTTTCAGGAGAATCGCTCCAAGTGTGATCCCGAAGCAAGTCGTTAATTTGTTCTTCCCTTGTTTTCATCTTTATCCTCCTAACCGCGACCGCAGTTCGGTCATGAGTGCGTTATCTATCCGCGCCAGTCCCTGCAGAAGTCCGTAAAATTGGGAAGGAGGGATCCCGCGCTTGAGATGATAATATTCCGACAAGGCATAAAGGCGCTCGATTTCCGGCTGTCTGTCCCGCATAAACGCCATATCCAATCCCCAATTCTCATAATAAACTACCGTGCGGCAGCGCAGCTGTTTGTATATACCGACCATATCCCTCAGACGGCTTCCCACATCGGAAATTCCATCGAGATCCTGCTCATAGAACCAAAAGGGCGTGTGATTTTCCGGTTTAAACAGCCGACCAGTCCAACACTGCCGTCGGTCTTCCTTGGTCAAAGGCCGGCATAAACGAAGGTAAAATCCATCCCCCGCATACACGTTCTGGAGCTCTCCAGTCGTCAGCGTTACCGTCTTGTCCGGAATGTCGTTGATGACCGTCCAGTTTCCTTCTGTACAGGAGAGCCGGACGTAATGATCGTCGCGGAAGCCCCGCGCCATCAATACGTTCTTGGTAAATTCCGGGGAAACCAAAATCAAGACGGCCTCCTGTTTTGCCTGCCCCTCCAGTTCGTCGAGCCAAGCCGAAAGTTCCTGTTCCCGTTTTTCAAAGGCCAGCACGCCCCTTTCCTTCAGGTCGTCCTGGATTCTCTTCACACGGTCGAAATAGGCGGGACGCATTCCCTGGATCACCATAAAGAAGAAAAGTTCCTTGAGCGGAACGGCGCTGTTGTAATACAACGGCGCCACCTCAATCCCCTGCTGCCGCAGAAACGCCAATACCTGATTTTCCACACAGGACAATCCGTACAATCCTTCAAACATAGCGTAATACCCCGGCCACCGCTTTTTTGACCCGCTCGAAACTTTCCTCTTCCGCAAGGTCAGTAGGGATCCGGATACCATCGTTTTTCGCAGCGATCTCCTGATATTCTCCGCGCAGACGGTACTGGAGCGGCAGATCAATATACCGGTCTCGTTCACTGGCGCGGCACCGGACCCTTCGGACGGCGGTATCCACGTCCACATCCAGAAAAAACGCGAGATCGGGTTTCGGGATACTGGCGGATATCTCGTAAATCCATTTGTCCTTCTCATAGCCTCTGGCCCTCAAATTGGCCAGACAGGAATAAAAATACCGGTCGCTGATCACAATCTCCCCCCGATCAAGACGAGGGCGGATCACCCGGTTGGAATGCTGCACGCGATCGCTGGCACAAAACAGGGACAACGCCCGGTAATCGTAAGCGTCGTGAACCGGCGAATCCATATAGGTTCGGAATATATCCGATTGCCGAACCATGTCGGTCGGCTGTTTTGTCAGAAACACCGGCAGTTCCAGATCTTCCAAATACCGCGTCAACCTGCGAATGAGGGTACTTTTTCCGCACCCGTCCAGTCCGCAGAAAGTGATTAAAACACCGGGGGTATTATGCGGTTGCATTCGCAACGTCATATAGCTTCTCCTTTCGGCGGCCGCAGAAAATCCACTCGTCAAAGGCCATATTATGGCGGAACATCCGACCGTCCGAAGGACGATAGATCCTCCCCAGCCGGTCCATATCCCAGGGTTTCAGCCTTTCAAGAACGCTGTCCAGGACCGGGTGGCGCATGGAAAAAAGTTCCCGCGTATGGTAAAAGGAATACGCACACTCTCCCCGCAGGCCGCAGGCCTCGGCTCTTTCTAAGATCTCTTTGGCCAGTTTCCCGTCCAAGTCCTCTCTCAACAGTAGATAAAGATCGCTGAATTTATACAGGGACAGATCTCGGCCCATCTCCACCCAGTTGTAGATACTAGCCTCTTTGTAGAGATGGGCGCATAAATGCAGCAGGAAATCCGCCGGAGCCAGGGTATATAGCGGTGCATCAGCCGTGTCGATCCGCGCCTGCCGTTTTTCCAACAGCCGTGCGACAGCGCCGGAATCCTTGGCTTGATAATCCAGCGTGAAATTGATGTCAATCTCCCAATACGGCATCCCCGGCAGATCCACTTTCCGGACAAAAGGCACAGTTTCACCGCGGTTCATCCGTGAGGAGATGATCTCCCGCCTCGTGGCCGGCCGAAATTGTCCTCCGCGCAGATATCCCTGCACAAATCCATTTTCCCGCAGCAGATCGGATAGGGCGGGGATATCGCCTGCTTGGATGAGTATATCCATATCGTTTGAGGTTCTCAGCCCAGCCGGATACCGGCTGACGAGCAGTCCCCCCTTGAGAAGAGCATAGGGAAAGGATGCCTGCCTCAGCATATTCCCGAGCCGGTCGAGCAAACGGCGGTAACTGCCGGTGCGCACCCGGTTTTGCTCATAGACCGCTTCCAGCGCACTGCGGAACTCTCGATTAACCGAAGATAGGAGGCCTGTATTTTGCAGGGTGTAATAAGCCGCTCCGCCCATCCGGTTGAAAAGGAGGTGACCCAAAACATATGGATAGTCCAAGCTCGCCTCCATCCATACCCGAAGTTTCTCCGGATCGGCATCTTGAAACCGGCAGAGTTCCAAGATATATGCGTTTTCCCTCTTCATTCCGTTCTCCCTTCGTCCATGGCCAATTTTCGGTAGAAAGCGTTACGTGCATAGAGTTCCTGATGGGTTCCCGCATCGAGGATCCGTCCGTCGTCCATGACCACAATCCGCTCCGCTCTTACAACGGCAGACGGCTTATGGGAAATCACCAGAAGCGTCGCTTGCTCCGCCGCTGCACGGACCGATTCATTGACCCGGTCCTCCGACATTTTATCCAGAGAACTGGTCGCCTCGTCGAACACAAGCAGGCGGGGCTGCCGCAGAATCGCCCGGGCGATGGTCAACCGCTGTCGTTGTCCCCCTGACAAACGGACGCCCCTTTCTCCAATCTCTGTATCTAGCCCCTGTGGAAGGCCGACAACAAATTCCCGGATATTGGCCTTTTCGCAGGCATCGAGCAGTTCCTCTTCAGTGGCGTCTTCTTTGGCAATGAGGAGATTCTCCCGGATACTCATGTCGAACAGGTAGCTGTCCTGCATAACCATACCGATCTGCCGGTAAAGCGAATGGCGCCGGAACATCGACGCCTCCTGGCCGTCGTAACGGATGGAACCCGAATCTGGGCGATAGAGAAGCAACAGGAGTTTGGCGAGTGTCGTCTTGCCGCAGCCGCTGTGCCCCACCAAAGCGGTATACCCACCCGCCTCTATCTGTAAAGAGACATTGCGTAAAACGGGTTCCTCCTGTTGGTAGCCATAGCCGACATTTTTGGCTTCGACCGCTCCCACAAGCGGCTGTTCTATCTCCCCGTCCGTCTCATTTTCCAACGAAAGAGTGTCAAAAACC
>CDZU01008572.1_pt1 | contig 10058 bp, 8 predicted proteins | sample 557441 | NCBI WGS metagenome assembly CDZU01 (sample SAMEA3182114, study PRJEB8094) | gut metagenome | biome: human; feature: gut; material: Stool; isolation source: human stools | place: Canada | collected 2013-06-10
GGCAACCACGCCCAGGGGGTGGCCTACGCCGCCCACAAGCTGGGGGCCCAGGCGGTCATCGTCATGCCCACAAACGCCAACCCGGTCAAGCTGGCCGGGGTCAAGCGCTGGGGTGGACAGGTGGAGCTGGTGGGCACCCTCTCCTCCCAGCGGGAGGAACGGGCCGCCCAGCTGGTGCGGGAGCGGGGCATGGTGGAGATCCACCCCTACGCCGACCCGCTGGTAGCCGCCGGTCAGGGCACCCTCGCCCTGGAGGTCCTGGAGGACCTGCCGGACGCCAGTCTGATCGCGGCCCCCATTGGGGGCGGCGGGCTGATCTCCGGCATCGCCACCGCCGTGAAGGGAGCCGCGCCCCAGGTGCGCACTGTGGGAGTGGAGCCGGCTGGCGCGCCCCGGTATACCCGAAGCCGGGCGGAGGGCCGCCCCGTCCAGCTGGAGTCCGTCCAGACCATCGCCGACGGCACCCGCACCGACCACGCCAACCCGGACAACTTCGCCGTCATCCAGGCCCGGGTGGATGAGCTGTACACCGTAGAGGACCGCTGGATCGAGGAGGCCATGCGCCTTCTGATGACCGCCGCCAAGGTGGTGGCCGAACCCTCCTCCGCCCTCCCCGTGGCCGCCGCCCTGTGCGGCGCGCTCCCCGTCCGGCCGGAGGACAAGGCGGTGTTCGTCCTGTCGGGCGGCAATGCCGACCCGGCTCTGCTAGCCCGGCTGCTGGCCTGACGGCGCTCTCCTCTGTGACCTGGTCACAGAGGGTTCGGCGCTTCTGGGTTATACTGAACACAACAAGCAAGGGAGAGGAGGCGCAGCGGGATGCGCTATGACATCATCGTTCTGGGGGGTGGCCCCGCAGGCCTGTCCGCGGCGGTGGCCGCCCGGGGCCGGAACAAAAGTGTGCTGGTGGTGGGAAACCGCTGGCAGGACAGCCCCCTGGCCCGGGCCGAGCGGGTAGACAACTACCTGGGCCTGCCCGGCGTCACCGGCACGGAGCTTTTGGAGCAGTTCCGCCGGCACGCGGAGGAGCTGGGCGCCGACTTCGTTCTGGGCCGCGTCATTTCGCTGATGGCCTGGAACGGCTTCCACCTGACGGTGGGCAGCGAGATCTACGAGGGCGAAACCCTGATCCTGGCCCCCGGCGTGGTCCGTCAGGCCAAATACCCTGGCGAGACGGAGTACCTGGGCCGCGGGGTGAGCTACTGCGCCACCTGTGATGGGATGCTCTACCGGGGCAAGCCGGTGGCCGTGGTGGGCCGCAGCGGGGACGCCCCCCGGGAGGCCTCCTATCTGAAGAGCCTGGGCTGTCAGGTGGTCTATGCCGCCGCGAAACGCCCGGAAACCCTGGAGGAGGACATTCCCTTCGTTCAGGCTAACCGCCTGGAAATCACCGGGGCACAGACTGTTACCGCCCTGGTGGCCGACGGAGCCCCCATCCCGTGCAGCGGCGTCTTTATCCTGCGGGACGCGGTGGCCCCCACCGACCTGCTCCCCCAGCTGGAGACCCGGGAAAACGCTATCCGGGTGGACCGCTCTATGTCCACCAGCGTCCCCGGCGTCTTTGCCGCCGGCGACTGCACCGGCGGCCCCCTCCAGGTCTCCAAGGCGGTGGGCGAAGGGCTCGTCGCAGCCCTGTCCGCCGCGGAATATCTGGACCGGCGGGGTTCGGAGCCCCCGGCCGGAGCCTCCAGCGGGACCTGACCTGTTATCCGATCAAATCAAAAGGAAGGAATTTCAATATGGCATTACAGCATTTTACCAAGGAGAGCTTTGACCAGGCCCTGAACGGGGGCCAGCTGATGATGGTGGACTTTTGGGCCAACTGGTGTATGCCCTGCCGGATGCTGGGCCCGGTGATCCAGCAGCTGGCGGACCAGTACGACGGCAGGGCTGTGGTGGGCAAGGTGGACGTGGACGCCGAGGGCGAGCTGGCCATGCGGTACGGCGTGATGAACATCCCCACCGTCATTTTCTTCAAGGACGGCAAGGAGATCGCCCGTGAGGTGGGCGCTCTGCCCCCGGAGTCATTTACCCGGATCCTGGATGAAAACCTGTAAAACAGACGGGAGCGGTCCCCAGTTGAGGGCCGCTCCCGTTTTCGCTGTGTCAAAGAAAATGCCCCGCCGCCCTATGGGCGGCGGGGTAATTTTTTCTTGCATTAGGCTGCGTATTTCAGAAGCGTGTTGAAGTAGGCCGCAAAGGCCGCGTCAGTCAGCGCGTCCGCCTCGGGGTGGAACTGCACGCCCAGAGTAAACTCATTGGCCTGATACTCCACCGCCTCGATCACCTGGTCGGGGCCATAGGCCGTGATCTTCAGACCCTCGCCCAGCCGCTGGGGGTTGAGCACCTGGTGGTGCCAGGAGGCCACGTTCTTCATGCTGCTGCCGCCCACGATCTCCGCCATCCACTTGGAGCCGGCCTCCACCGTGATGTCATGCCGGGCCCAGTCGGGGGCGTTGCGGTGGGTCTTATAGACGTTGGCGTCCTTCTCCAGGTAGGTGGGCAGATCCTGGATCAGACCGCCGCCCTGGACCACGTTGAGCATCTGCATCCCGCGGCAGATAGTCAGCATGGGCACATTCTCGGCCACAGCGGCCTTGATCAGGTTGTAGTCAGAGGTGTCGCGGATGTCCCGCTCCTCGTTGTTGTCCTCCAGCAGGGGGCTGTGCTCCTCGCCGTACAGGTCGGGGTTGATGTCCTGGCCGCCGGTGACCACGATGCCGTCCACCTTCTTGACCTCGGCCGCCGCCTGGTCATAGCCGGTGATCTGCTGCACATGGGTGACCACGCCGCCGCCGTTCTGGATGATGTCCTGAATGTCGGTGTAGTCCGCGGGATCGCCGCCCCAGGAGATGCCGATGACCGGCTTGCCGGAGGCGTAGCTCACCAGGTACTGGAAGAAGGTCAGGCACACGTCGGGGTCGCACTTGGCCTCCTCGGGCTTTCCGTCATGCAGGGCCAGCTTGGCGTCATTCTCGGGGTGGAACTGCACGCCCAGGCAGAAGGTCTTGCTCTGGTTCTCTACGGCCTCCACGATGTCCAGGCCGTTCACGGTGGTCTTGGCCACCACGGTCAGGCCGGTGTCGGAGGTCACGTCGGTCACCGCCTGGTGGTGCCAGGAGGAGACGTTCTCCAGCTTGTCCGCACCCACGATGTCATACATCCAGGAGTCAGTCTCGATGATGCCCACCACATGGCGGGCATAGTCCCGGTCGGGGGCGTCCGCGGGCATCCGGTGGCTGTCATCATAGGTCTTGCCCTTGGCCTGGTAATAGGCAGGGATGTCCTGAATGAAGCCGGTGCCGGAGACGATGCTCATCACCTGCATCCCGCGGCAGGCGCCCAGGGTGGGCACGTCCTTGCTCAGGCAGTAGGCCATCAGCGTATAGTCGGAGATGTCCCGGGTGGCGTTGATCTCCTCGCCCATGTTGGCCTCCTTCTGAGGCACCTTGAAGAGCGTGGGGCTCACGTCCTCGCCGCCGGTGAAGAACACGCCGTCGATGCCGGCCATGGCCTCGCCCACGTTGCTGTTGGCCAGGTTCTTGGCCTTGATCTGGTCGGCATACTCCTGCTTGAGCATCCCGCTCTCCTCCAGATAGGAGTCCAGGATCTTGCCGTCCTTGTCATAGGCGACCGCGGTGCTGGTCACCCGGTCCAGCTCCACCGGGTTGCCGCCGGCGGCGCGGATGACCGTCTTAAAGGAGTCATAGTTCTGTGTATTGCTCTTCCAGCTGATGCCGATATAGGGCTTGCCAATGAGGGCAGCGCCGTTCTTCAGCACGGTCTGGAACTGGGCCTGGGTCACGCCAGCCGCCCCATCATAGGTGAGGCCCGCGGTCAGGCCCACGCGGACCGCCGTGTCCTCATAGTCGGCGGGCCAGGACTTTAGCATCTCATCGGGCACGCCGGCATACTGCATGACAGCCGCCGCCGCCTCCAGCTGTGTGGTCTTGGCGTCGGGACGGAAGGAGCCGCCGCCGGTGCCGCTCATCAGGCCCTTTGCATAAGCGAGATTGATGTAGCCCTCATAGGCGCTGCCCTCGGCAACGTCCCGGAAGGCACTGGTCTTGGCGGCATACTCGGCCGCCTGACCGGACAGCCCGGCCCCCTCCACCAGGAGCTTCGCCATCTCACCGCGGGTCATACCGCTGTCCGCGGCGTGGACAGTGACCACCATTCCAAGGGTCAGGGCTGCCGCTGTGGTCAGAGACAGGATCTTGCGGAATTGCTGTTTCATCTCAGGACCTCCTTTTGTTGTTTTCGCCAGCAGAAGGAGCCATGCCAGCGCTCAGGTCGGCACGCCTCGCCAACCGGTAAAAATGACGCTTTTCTCATGGTTATTCTCGTCGTCATTGTGCAAAATCATTATATTCTTTTTCATTTTCTCTGTCAAGTATGTTTTCTTTTCCGCAGTCGCCCATTCACCTCCACCGCCTGCCTGGCATAGGCTGGTGCAGCATTGAGGATAAAGGAGGTCCTGCCATGCGGCACGAACTGAATTTCTGGGTCCTGGGAGGCGATATGCGCCAGGGCAAGCTGGCCCAGCTTCTGGCGGAGGATGGCCACCGGGTCCACACCTACGCTCTGGAGGATGGGGCCGTCCCCGCTCCCGGACTCACAGCGGAACCCGGCCTTTCCGGGGTGGAGCAGGCGGACTGCGTGGTCCTCCCCCTCCCTGTTTCATCGGGCGGGGAACTTCTGAATGCCCCTCTCTCCCGCCTCTCTCCTCCGATTACCGAGGTGCTCGCCCCTCTATCCCCGGGGCAGATGCTCTGCGGCGGCCGGGTGGACCCGGTCACCGCCGCCTTGGCCGCCGAGCGGGGGCTCACCATTCGGGACTACTTCGCCCGGGAGGAGCTGGCAGTGGCCAACGCGGTGCCCACCGCCGAGGGGGCGGTCCAGATCGCCATGGAGCAGCTCCCCATCACTATCCACGGTGCGCGGGTGCTTGTGGTGGGCTTCGGCCGGGTGGGCCGGGCCCTGGCCCAGCGGCTGGCCGCCCTGGGTGCTAAGGTCACCGTGGCCGCCCGGCGCTACGAGTCCCTGGCCTGGGCCCAGGCCAGCGGCTACGGGGCGGAGCAGACCGGCCAGCTGGCCGGCTGGCTGTGCGGCTATGACCTGGTGGTCAACACCGTCCCCGCCCTGGTTTTGGGTGAGGCGGAGCTGGCCGACCTGAAGCCGGACTGCCTGGTGCTGGATCTGGCCAGCAAGCCCGGGGGCGTGGACCTGGAGGCCGCCGGACGGCTGGGCCGCACCGTGATCTGGGCCCTCTCCCTGCCGGGAAAGGTGGCCCCCGTCACCGCCGGGTCCGCCATCAAAAACACCATCTACCATATGCTCCACGAGCTGGGAGCATAACGCGGAAAGGAAGGTTTTTCTTGGAAAATAAGACCATTGGATTTGCGGTCTGCGGCTCCTTCTGCACCCACGCCCGGGCCATGGAGGCGCTGGAGCAGGTGAAGGCCCGCTTCGCCCGGGTGATCCCCATCGTCTCGGAGTGCACCGCCGCCACCGACACCCGCTTCGGCTGCGCCCATGAACTGATGCGGGAGATGGCCCGTATCTGTGACCACCGGGTCATCTCCACCATCGCCGGAGCGGAGCCCATCGGGCCCCAGAAGCTGCTGGACCTGCTGATCATCGCCCCCTGTACGGGCAATACCCTGGGTAAGCTGGCCGCCGGCGTCACCGACACCAGCGTCACCATGGCGGCCAAGGCCCATCTGCGCAACGGCCGCCCCATCCTCCTCGCCCCCTCCACCAACGACGGGCTGGCCGGCTCCGCCCCCAGCCTGGGCGCCCTGCTCAACCGCAGGTACATCTATTTCGTCCCCTTCGGCCAGGACGACCCGGAGAGGAAGCCCACCTCCCTGGTGTCCGACTTCTCCCAGGTGGCCGATGCCGCCCAGGCCGCCCTGGAGGGGCGGCAGCTGCAGCCCCTGCTCACCGCCTCCTGAACCGTGAAAAAAGCCTGCGGGCCGCCGGAACTCCGGCAGCCCGCAGGCTTGTGTTTATCCAATGACCCGCTTGGCGATGTCCACGCTCTCCTTGGCGTCCCGGGCGTAGAAGTCCGCCTGGATCTGCCGGGCGTAGTCCGGGGTGAGCACCGCGCCCCCCACCATGATCTGGCAGGTCAGGCCCGCGTCGTGGAGCATGGAGATGGTCTCCGCCATACTTTTCAGCGTGGTGGTCATCAGGGCGGACAGGCCCACCAGGGGCGCGGCGTGCCGCCGGACGGCCTCCACCACGGCAGAGGGGTCCACGTCCTTCCCCAGGTCCACCACGGTATAGCCGTAGTTCTCCAGCAGGACCTTGACGATGTTCTTGCCGATATCGTGGATGTCCCCCTTGACGGTGGCCAGCACCACGGTCCCCCGGCTGACCGTGCCCCCGTCCCGCTGGGACAGGCTCTCCCGGATGACCTCGAAGGCGGCCTGGGCGGCCCCCGCCGACTGGATCAGCTGGGGCAGAAAGACCCGGTTCTGCTCAAAGTCGGCCCCCACCTTGTCCAGAGCGGGGATCAGGATGTGATCCACCACATCCATGGGCTCCCGGGTCTCCAGCAGGGTCCGGGCCGCGGCGGCGGCCTCCCCCTTCAGGCCGGCCTCCACCACCTCCGCCAGCCCCCGTCCGGAGGCCGCGGCCGTCGGAGCGGCCCCTCCGCCGGAGATGGCGGTGGTCACGGCGGCGTTTCCATAGGCGGCGATGAACTCCCGGGCGTCCCGGTCCACGTTGGTCAGCAGGTGATAGCACCGCACTGCCGCCATCATGGTATCCACATTGGGGTTGAGGATGGGCAGGTCCAGCCCCGCCGCCATGGCCATAGCGAGGAAATTCTGGTTCACCAGGGGCCGGGCGGGCAGGCCGAAGGAGATGTTGGACACCCCCAGCACGGTTTTCAGCCCCAGCTCCTCCTTCACCCGGCGCAGGGCAGTCAACGTCTGGGCCGCCCCCTCCTGCTCGGCGGAGACGGTGAGGGTCAGGCAGTCGATGTACACATCCTCCCGCCGGATGCCCAGGGCCAGCGCCCGCTCCAGGATACGGCGGGCCACCTCCACCCGGGCCTGCGCGCTCTTGGGGATGCCGCCCTGGTCCAGGGTCAGGCCCACCACCGCCGCACCGTACTTTTTCACCAGGGGCAGGATGGCAGACAGGCTCTCCTCCTCCCCGTTGACCGAGTTGACAATGGCCTTGCCGCAGTAGACCCGCAGGGCCCGCTCCAGCACCTTCGGGTCGGTGGAATCCAGCTGGAGGGGGGCGTCGGTCACTCCCTGGAGCGCCTTCACCGTGCGGACCATCATGTCTGCCTCGTCGATCTCCGGCAGACCCACGTTCACATCCAGGATGTCCGCCCCGGCCTCCGTCTGGGCCAGAGCCTGGTTGAGCATATAGTCCACATCCCCCCGGCGCAGGGCCTCCTTCATCAGTTTCTTGCCTGTGGGATTGATCCGCTCGCCGATGACCCGCACCCGGTCGATGGGCACTGCCTGAGTGCCGCTGCACACGGCGGCGGGGACGGTCCTTGTGACCCGGCGCACCGTCCGGCCCTCCAACTCCCGCCGCAGCAGGGCGATATACTCCGGTGTGGTGCCGCAGCAGCCGCCGAACACCTGTACCCCCAAGTCTGCCAGGGCGGCCAGGCTGTGGGCAAACTCCTCCGGAGAGATGTCATAGCCGGAGCCGTCCGGGTGAGGCAGTCCGGCATTGGGTTTCAGGACGATGGGCAGAGTGGTCCACCTCAGCAGTTCCTCCACCAGCGGGGGCATCTCCCGGGGGCCCAGGGAGCAGTTCACTCCGATGGCGTCCGCCCCCAGCCCCTCCAGGGTCAGGGCGGCGCAGGCGGGGGAGCAGCCCAGGAAGGTGCGCCCCGTGGCCTCATAGGTCATGGTCACCAGCACCGGCAGGCTGGAGTGCTCTCTGGCCGCCAGCAGGGCGGCCCGGGCCTCCTGGAGGTCGGTCATGGTCTCAATGGCGATCAGGTCCGCCCCTGCCGCCGCGCCGGCCTCCACCACCTCGGCAAAGATGTCCACCGCCTGTTCAAACTCCAGGGTGCCGGTGGGCTCCAGCAGCTGGCCGATGGGGCCCACGTCCAGGGCCACCAGCCCCCGGCCCCGGGCCGCCTCCCGGGCCACAGAGACGGCGGCGGGGACCACCTCCGCCACCGTCCGTCCGCAGTGGGCCAGCTTCTCCCGGTTGGCTCCGAAGGTATTGGCATACACGATCTGGGATCCGGCATCCAGATAGGCGCTGTGGATCTCCCGCAGCCACTCCGGGTGCTCCAGGGCGGCCGTCTCCGGCGCCGCCCCAACGGGCAGGCCCCTGGCCTGGAGCATGGTGCCCATGCCGCCGTCCAGCAGGACGGGTCGGCCGGTCTTTAACAGTTCAAGAAATTCCACAGTGTCCACCTGACTTTCGATATTGGCAGCCGTCGTGTGCGGGACAGCCCAGACAGCTGCGTACAGAGGCTTGAATGGGATGGTCGGCCACCCCCAGAATGGCGGTCACCGACTTGCGCGGGGTGAGGATATGGCTGGCGCTGGCACACAGTCCCACCTGCCGCGGGGCGTCCAGCAGGGCCAGCAGGCTGCTCTGAAGGGTGAGAGGCAGATCCCCGTACCCCGGGCTGTACCGGAATGGGAAAAAGCAGCCGGGAAACTGCCTCTGGAGCTCCAGCTCGATCTGATCGCACAGCTGCTCCACCGCGGCGGTGGCGCAGCTGTCCAGAGCCAGGGCCCGGAGCATATCCCCGCTCTCCGCCCGCCGGATGAGGGCGTCCGCCTGGGCGGACAGGGTGGCGCAGAACAGTACCGCCCGGCGGCACCCCGCCAAATGGCGCTTCAGATCCTCCCCTGGCAGCAGCAGGCCGGAGGACAGACGCACGCCCCCCTCCTCCGGCGTCAGCTCAAAGGTCCGCGCCGCCCACCGGGGGCGGACCACGCCCAGCAGCTCCCGGGCGCACCCCTCCGCCAGCTTTCGTATGGCGGGCTCCGCCCGGTCGGGGGGCGTCCCCATATAGCGGAGGACCTCATCGATCTGGAGGTCGGTCAAAGAAATGGGCAAGGGCAACACACCTTTCCTGCGTTCAAGGCTTCATGGCCCGGCAGGGCGGCCAGGCTCAGACGGTCCGGATGGAAGCGACGCTGTCGCTGATCTGCCGGGCCACGGCGGGGTTGTTCATGGTATACAGGTGGACCCCATCCACTCCAGAGGCGATCAGGTCGGCGATCTGGTCGATGGCATAGGCCATCCCCGCCTCCCGCATGGCCTGGGGGTGGTCGCCATATCGGGCCAGGATGCGGGTCAGCTTCCGTGGCATGGAAGCGCCGCACATGGACACCATCCGCTCGATGGAGCCCTTGTTCAGCACTGGCATGATGCCCGCCTCGATGGGCACGTTGATGCCGGCGATGCGGCACCGCTCCACAAAGCGGTAGAAATCGTCATTGTCAAAAAACAGCTGGCTCACCAGATGCTGGGCCCCAGCGTCCACCTTCTGCTTGAGATAGCGGATGTCGTGGATCATGTCCGGGCTCTCGGGGTGTCCCTCGGGATAGCAGGCCCCGGACACGCCGAAGTCCCCCCGGCGGTGGATGAAGGAAACCAGCTCGTCGGCATGGAGGAAGTCCGTCTTGGGCGGGAAATCGGGATTCCGGTCGCCCCGCAGGGCCAGCACGTTCTCCACCCCGTTCCGCTTCAGGCCGGCCAGCAGCTCGGCGGCCTCCCCCCGGGTACAGGCCACACACGTCAGGTGTGCCATGGCGGTGATGTGGTACTGGTTCTGGATGATGGAGGCAATCTCCTGGGTGGACTGGTTCACCGCGCTGGACCCTCCCGCGCCGTAGGTGACGCTGATGAAGTCGGGCCGGATGTCCTTCAGGCCGTCCAGCGTCTTATAAATGCTGTCCACCGGGCTGGTTTTCTTGGGGGGAAATACCTCACAGGAAAAAACGGTTTTGCCCTTTCCAAACAGTTCTGCAATTTTCATGGAATATACCTTCTTTCTGGGATCATTTCGTGATACAAAGCCCTCCCCCTGTGGGAAAGCGCCCCAGCGGACACAC
>CDZU01017376.1_pt1 | contig 10016 bp, 10 predicted proteins | sample 557441 | NCBI WGS metagenome assembly CDZU01 (sample SAMEA3182114, study PRJEB8094) | gut metagenome | biome: human; feature: gut; material: Stool; isolation source: human stools | place: Canada | collected 2013-06-10
GGGGTTGGTTTTGTGCGCCTTTTTTCGGGCCCGCTCGGATCATTTCTTTCACACTACCTCCCGAAAAAGGGTTGCCAGTATGGAAATAGTATACCGCATCTCGAAGGCAGCATCAAGAGCCGGGAATTAAAATCGATGAGGCTTTTCTATCCGTTCTTTCTGCAGGATATACCACAAAACAGTTGCGGTCGCAACTGTTTTGTGGTATATAATTATAAAATACGTATTTAAAAAGCAGGTGGCATCGTGGATTCTCTCATGAAATATATTAGTCGGATTCACCGCTGTTCCGGGCGTTTTCGCCATGATAAAATTGAAGGGTTGAATGGCCAACAACACATCTATATTTTTCACGTCTGCAAATGTCCCGGGATCTCGCAAGAGCAATTGGCCGGGCGGATATGTGTGAATAAAAGCAATATTACCAGACAACTTGGTCTGCTCGAACAGGAGGGTTTTGTTCGGAGAGAATCCGACCCGGAAGATCGGCGTGTGCTGCGGGTCTACCCAACGAACAAGGCAGAAGCCGTGTTGCCCAGGGTTTATGAACTCATGGAAGACTGGGACCGGCTGTTGCTGGAGGAGTTGAATCAGGAGGAGCAGATATGCTTGCTCTCTTTACTGAAGCGTATTACTAAGAAAGCTGTCGCCGCAGTAGAACCCGCTCAAACGTCCAGATCGGATAGCACTTCGCCTGTTTGACAACTCGCCGCCAATCCCAATTTCCGAAAGGCTGGGTATTTCGCTATGGACCGGATTTTTCAGTATCTGAAACCCTATCTGCCGCGCATGTCTGTTGGTTTAATTATTAAGTTTGTCGGAACCATCATGGATCTGCTTCTTCCCGGAATCTTGTCTTATATTATCGACAATGTTGTTCCCCTGAAAAACGTCCCGTTGATCTTCTTTTGGGGTGGAGTTATGATCTTCTGCGCGGCAATAGCGCTGATTACGAATATTGTGGCTAATCGTATGGCCTCGTGGGTTGCCCAGCATACCACGGAAGCTCTGCGGCACGACCTGTTTTCCAAAATTTCCTATCTTTCGTGTAAACAGATCGACGAATACACCATTCCTTCCCTGGAGTCTCGTCTGACTTCGGATACCTACAATGTCCATCAGATGATCGGCATGATGCAGCGTCTGGGTATTCGGGCGCCCATCCTGCTCATAGGCGGCATCCTGATCACGTTGCTTCTTGAACCGGTCCTCTCCCTGGTGCTGATCGCCGTTCTTCCTCTTATCGCTTTTGTGGTATATGGGGTTTCCAGAAAAGGAATTCCCCTTTACACGAAGCTGCAACAAGGCGTGGATGCCATGGTACGCACCGTTAGGGAAAACATCACTGGTATCCGGGTAATCAAAGCGCTTTCCAAAACCGATTACGAAAAAGAGCGTTTTTCCGCTGTAAACGGTCAGGTGGTGATTCGGGAAAAAAAGGCCGGAATGACCATGGCTTTGACCAATCCCCTGATGAATCTCTTTTTAAACTTAGGGTTGACAGCGGTTATCGTCGTAGGAGCCTTTCGAGTAAATGGGGGGCTGACCCAACCGGGTAAGATATTGGCTTTCCTGACCTATTTCACTATCATTTTAAACGCCATGCTCTCCATCACCCGTATGTTCGTGATGTTTTCGAAAGGGAGCGCCTCGGCCGGGCGAATCCGCGAGGTATTGGATACGCCGGAAGAGCTGACCATTGGCCGGCCGGATTCAATTGATGTACCCTATCATATCCTCTTTCATCATGTTACCTTTTCCTATCAAAAAAAGGAGGATAACGTGCGGGATATCTCTTTCCGTCTAAGGCGGGGGGAAACGCTGGGCATCATAGGGGCCACCGGCTGCGGCAAGAGTACCATTGTTTCCCTGTTGATGCGTCTGTATGACGTGGATTCGGGGGAGATTCGGATCGACGGGCAAAAGGTAGAGTCGATTCCAGCGGAAGTCCTGCACACAAAATTCGGGGTCGTCTTTCAAAACGATGTTCTGTTTGCCGACACCATTGCGGAAAATATCGATTTTGGTCGAAAACTGCCTCGAGAACAAATCGAAAAAGCGGCACAATGCGCACAGGCGATGGAATTTATCCGCTCTCTTCCCGATGGCTTTGAACATCGGCTGACGGCCAAGGGAACGAATCTGAGCGGCGGTCAGAAGCAGCGTCTTCTTATTGCCCGCGCTCTCGCCGGTAATCCAGAAATTCTAATACTGGACGATTCCTCGAGCGCTCTGGACTACAAAACCGATGCTCTTCTTCGCCATGCCTTGGCCGCTGAATTTCAGGGTACGACCACCATTGTCATTGCCCAGCGGATTAGTTCTTTCCTCCATGCCGATCACATTCTGGTCCTGGAAGAAGGGCGGGAACTCGGGTACGGCACTCATGAGGAACTGATGGATACCTGTGAACTTTACCGGGAGATCAGCCGGTCGCAGATGGGAGGTGGGGAGGTTGCCTAAGGGCCCGCGTGGTATTCCGGATAAACCCAAAGATCGCAAAAAAGTCTTACTTCGTATGTGGAAATATCTTTATCGTTTCAAATGGATGGTATTCTTCGCTCTATTGCTGACGGTGGCGAGCAACCTGTTCGCATTAATCGGCCCTACCCTGTCCGGGCGGGCTATCGATGCCATCGGTACCGTGCCGGGTGAAGTCGATTTCCCCCGGGTATTCTTTTACTGCGGGCTGATGATCTTATTTTATTTGCTCTCTTCCCTGTTCTCCTATGTTCTTTCTGTTCTGATGATCCGATTGAGTCAAAAAGTGGTTTTTCAGATGCGGGAGGATGTTTTTCGCCATCTTGTGGAACTGCCGGTTCGATATTTTGACAGTCATCAGACGGGTGACATCATCAGCCGTATTTCTTACGACATCGACACGGTCAATGCCTCCCTATCCAATGACCTGCTTCAGGTGGCGACCAGCTTCATCACGGTAGTCGGCTCTCTCATCATGATGCTGGCCATTTCTCCGCTGTTGGTTCTCGTGTTTGCAGTGACGATCCCCATTTCCATTGTGTTTACCCGCTATATGACCCGCAAAGTACGGCCATTGTTCCGAAACCGGTCGCTCAAGCTCGGGGAACTCAACGGGTTTGTCGAAGAAATCATCACCGGCCAGAAAACGATTAAGGCCTATCACCAGGAACAGACTATGGTCGGCCGTTTTGACGTTAAGAATAAGGAAGCGGTGGATGCGTATTACAATGCCGACTACTACGGGAGTATGACCGGGCCATCGGTGAATTTCATCAATAATCTCTCCTTGTCGCTCATCAGCATGTTCGGGGCTATACTCTTTTTATTCGGAAAATTGGGACTTGGCGCACTCTCTTCTTTTGTTCTCTATTCCCGGAAGTTTTCCGGTCCGATCAACGAGATTGCCAATATCATCAGCGAGCTGCAATCCGCCTGCGCGGCCGCGGAACGTGTATTTCTTCTCATTGACGAACCCGTCGAGCCGGAGGATGTTCCAGGAGCCGCTATGCTCGATCATGTGCGCGGATCCGTCGAAATGGAACATATCCGGTTTGGCTATTTGCCGGATAAAACCGTTATCCAGGATCTGAGTTTGAAGGCGGAACCCGGAAATTTAGTGGCAATCGTGGGTCCAACAGGAGCCGGCAAAACTACAGTTATCAATCTGCTGATGCGTTTCTATGACCCGGATGCCGGCCATATCCATCTGGACGGAAAAGAGATCCGGCAGGTGACCCGAAAAAGCCTGCGGCTCGCCTATGCCATGGTTCTTCAGGACACTTGGCTCTTTCACGGCTCCATTTTCGACAACATCGCCTACGGCAAAAAGAATGCCACACGGGAGGAGGTGGAAGCGGCCGCCAAGGCAGCCAAAATCCATTCTTATATATCCCGTCTGCCGGAGGGATACGATACCATCCTGAATGAGGACGGCATGAACATTTCTCAGGGGCAGAAACAACTGTTGACTATCGCGCGGGCCATGCTTCTCGATGCCAATATGCTTATCCTCGATGAAGCCACCTCCAATGTGGATACGCGGACGGAAATTCAAATCCAGGAGGCCATGCGCACATTGATGAAAGGAAAGACTTGCTTTGTAATCGCCCATCGTCTTTCCACAATTCAGAATGCGGATACCATTCTGGTAGTCCGGAACGGCGACATAGTGGAACAGGGCAATCACCACAGTTTGATGGAACGGGGCGGCGTTTATGCCGGTCTATATCGGTCTCAGTTCCAATAAACACAAAGCGGCATCTATTTTGCCAAAGTGCGATAACGAAGTGGACAGCCCCCCACTTATTAGGAAGTATGAGATATACTCCATAACAAGTGAGGGCTGTTCGGATCGTTACTGGGAGAGCAACGTGGAAGAGGCTCTTATTAACATCCACAATGCCCCGGATATCGATTTTTCACGGTTATACGGCAACCCGAAAACGACGAGCCTTTTATTGCAGCAGACGTTCCATATCATCCACCAAATCTGCGAACTCCCGCAAGGCCTCCTCCACCGGCGCCGGAGTGCTCATGTCTACGCCGGCACGTTTAAGGGTATTGGCCGGATAATCGCTGCCTCCCGCGTGTAGGAAATCCAAATACGGTCCGACCTCTCCCCCGTCCAGGATTCTCCGGCTAATTGCGGCAGCAGCGGAAAAGCCAGTCGCATATTTAAATACATAAAATGCCCGGTAAAAATGCGGGATCCGCGCCCATTCCCAGTTCATATAGTCGTCAATGGCCACAGATGGACCAAAATAAACCTCCAGAAGCTGTCGATAAACATGGCAGAGCGTCTCGGCGGTCAGGGGCTCGCCCGCCTCGGCCATCCGGTGGACCTCCAACTCAAATTCTGCAAACATGGTCTGACGAAACACCGTTCCCCGAAATTCCTCAAGATACCGATTGATAAGAAAAGCTTTTTCCTTGCGCCCTTCTTCTGTGGAAACATCGCAGCGGGACATCATGCCCCGCATCAGGATGTTTTCATTGACGGTCGAGGCGATCTCGGCGAGGAAAATCGGGTAATCCTTATTGACATAGGGCTGCGTATTGGAATATTGGGTATGCAGGCAGTGCCCCGCTTCGTGCGCCAGGGTGAAGACATCCCCGAGCTGTCCCGCAAAATTGAGCAACATATAGGGATGCACACCGTATACATCCGTTGCATAGGCGCCGGTGGTTTTGCCCGGTGTCTCATAGACATCGACTTTGCCCCCGGACAACAACTCCTTCAAATCACGGATATACCCTTCTCCCAGCGGGGTGAGAAAGGTGAGTACGGCGTCTTTGGCCTCTTCGTAGGTGTATTCCACCTCCGGCATCTCCACCACCGGCACATAACAATCATAAATGTGTAGCTGGTCCACCCCCAGCAGTCGGCGGCGCAACTCCAAATACCGGTAATAGACCGGCAACGCAGACCGCACAGTCTGGATGAGACCGGTATAGATGGAACGAGGCAGGGCATCGGCGAACAAGGCGGCATCCAGACTGTCGGCATATCCCCGAACCCTGGCCGAAAAGACATCCGCCTTTACCTGACCAGAATAAAGCGCCGCAATGGTGTTGCCCATCTTTTGAAAGGCGCCGTGCAGGGCTTCAAAGGCCTCTTCCCTCACCCGCCGGTCCCGGCTTTCCCGCATCCGGGCAAAAAGGCCGTCAGTCAGCATCACCCGGTTTCCGGACTCGTCCGTCACCTCGCCACGGCCGAGATCCACGCTGTCCAACATAGAAAAGGCATTATCCATCGACTCGAGCGCCGGAGACGCCATGGCGAGGATCTGCTCTTCCCTGGAGGACAGAACATGGGCCCTGGAACGGATCACGTTGTCGATCATATGATGGAAATCCTGGAGTTCCGAACGTCGTTTCACCACGTCCCGCAGCCATGCCGGATCGAGAGAAGTCAGTTCCGGAAGCAAAAACGCCGTTTTCTCCTGGATTTGAAAAAGCAGGGTCATGGCCCGCTCCTGCATCGACTGAGCTGTGGGAGACGCATTGTCAAGATCCTGCGACATCCGGGCGTAACCGTATACCTTTTCCAAAGTCATAGATAGCTTCTCATCCAGAAGAAGGCAGGATACCAGTGCGTCTTCTTCTCCCAAACGGCCGGCATACGCCGCGACCTGGTCCCCTATGGGCTGCAAAGAGGCAAAATCCCGTTCCCAAGCCGCTGTGTCCGGATAGATATCTTCCATTCTCCACTTGTATTCCTCCGGGATTTCCCCCCGATTCATTTTCTGCGTCCCCTGCATGGCTATCGCTCCTTTATTCAGATGATTCGATGGACAAGTTGATTCCTTTTTGCCGCAGATTGTACAGGCATTCCTCAAGGTATTTTCGGTCATGCTCCGGATAGACTGGCCTGCGGCAGGCCAGCGCCTCCATTTGTGCCGCGTCGATATTCCAAGGATCGCAGCGGCGTCCGCGATACCGGGGTGAGACCCATTTCGGCTCGACCCGATAGCCGCGACGAGCCATTTCCATCATCACCCGCAGATGATACACAATCAGATATTCGGGCGGGTGAGAAAACACATAGTCCACCACCGCGTGCTTTTTTCCCCATGAAAGGCCCCTGAGTGCGCAGCATTCCCGGTGCTGCCCAAGCAACTGTGCCCGTGGCAGATGGAAAAGCAGTCCCTCATGCCAAAGTCGCATCCAGCATCCTCCTTCGTCAGGATATGGATTTCCCGAAGGTAGTATGACCGCGGCCATCGCAAGCCAATCACCCTCCGCCTGCATAAAATGGAGTGATGAACCATTCTCTTACAGAAAGGACGGAGATGGCCGCATGTATGGCTATGACCGTGAAAAAGCGGTTGCATACGCACACAAATGGGCCTACGGACGCAACCCGGCTTACAGCGATTTTTCGGACATGGGAGGTGACTGCACCAACTTTGTCTCTCAATGTCTCCGCGCCGGCGGGGCCTCAATGAATTATACGCCAACGTTCGGTTGGTATTACGCTTCCTTAAACAACCGGGCGCCCGCCTGGACGGGAGTCCAACCCTTCTACCGTTTTATCACCACCAACGCCAAAACCGGTCCATACGGATGGCCTGCCGAACTGCATCAACTGCAAATCGGGGATGTCATGCAGCTGTCCTTCGACAATGGCGTCACCTTTGGACATACGGCCTTAATTGTCTCGGTCGGCGAACACCCCACGCCCGATAATGTATGGGTAGCCACGCACAGCGAGGACGCCGACAACCGGGCGATCTCCCATTGGTCCTACGCACTGCCGCGATTTCTGCATATTGAAGGAAGCCGCTAGACCACTGTAAAACTGCTGTGACAGATGGAAATTCTACCAGTCAAACGGCGAATCCGCCGTCCACTCCGAGTATCTGCCCAGTGATAAAATCGGCTCCGGAAGACGCGAGAAAATACAAAGCTGACGCCACATCCTCCGGAGTTCCCAACCGCCCAAGCGGCGTCTCCTCGGCAAGAGAACAACGGGTCTCCTCACCCAACCCGGCACACATGGCTGTGTCAATCACCCCCGGCGCGACACAATTCACCTGAATACAAGAAGGCCCCAATTCCTTCGCAAGCGCTTTGGTCAGCCCAATCAGCCCGGCCTTTGCCGCGGAGTAGGCTGCCTCACAGGAAGCTCCCGTTATCCCCCACACGGAGGATACAAACAGGATTTTTCCCCGTTTCCGCCGCACCATACCGGGAATGACATGCCGACATCCATAATACGCGCCGTCTAGATGAACTCCCATCAGAGCACGCCATTCCTCAGGTTGTAAATCGGTCAGAAGTTTTTGGGAAGCGATGCCTGCGTTGTGAATAAAGACAGAGATTTCACCAAAAGCTTCTTCGGTCTGCCGGACCATCCGCGCCACCTCTCGGTCGTCTGACATATCCGCCTCAACGAGGAGCGCGTCAGCCCCTACCGCTTCCAACTCTTGGACAAGAACCTCCGCTGCCCGGCGGGACTGGTGGTAATGCACCGCCACGGCGTAGCCCTGCTTTGCAAACAACCGCGCCGCAGCACGGCCGATTCCGCCCGAAGCCCCTGTAATGAGTACCGTCTGCACACTCCCACCCCACCATTGAGTAAAGTTTTATACCATTACAAGTCCAGCGTAATCTGTTTATGACCCGGCGTGTAAGCACGAAGAATGACACCTGTCAATCCGAACATCCTTTTGGACGCCGTTACAGCATCGGTGTCGGCGTATTTATCTTGTAAGTATACCACTTCCCGGATGCCCGACTGAATAATGGCCTTAGCGCATTCATTGCAGGGAAACAGTGTGGTGTAAAGTTTTGCACCTTTCAAGCCAGTACGTCCATGATTGAGAATGGCATTCAGTTCGGCGTGACAGACGTACAGATATTTGGTCTCCAGAGGTGTCCCCTCACGATCCCAGGGCATTATATCGTCGCTGCACCCTGCCGGCATACCATTGTAGCCGACGGATAAGATTTTATTATCCTCCCCTACGATGCAAGCCCCAACCTGGGTGCCGGGATCCTTGCTGCGCTGGGCCGACAGCAGAGCAATCCCCATAAAATACTCGTCCCACGACAGATAATCGTTTCGCTTCATGGCATTTTTCCATCCTTTCCTTTATTCAGTCCGTCTCCATCCCCATTTCGAGTCAACAGTATGGGCAAAAGGGAAGCGTAGGCACGGAAAGCACTTGGCAGAGCCAAGTGCTCCGCCATTTCCCGAGCCGTTACAAGACGGCAGTCCGCAGGCGGATCAAAAGGCGGCGCCATCAGCAGCATTCCCTGCATCCGCCATTCCACATGAGAGAAGATATGGCGGCCTTTGCCGAGGGACTGTGTGGAAACCGGGCGGATTCCCCAAGCGGAGGCCACTTGTTCCGCCATTGCCCGCAGGAAGGATTCGTCGTCCGATTCAGCAGGCAGTTCCAGTCCCGGCAATTCCCATAAGCCGGCCAGCAAGCCTTTGAAAGGGCGGCGGTGAAGCAGGACATGGGGTACGTTTTCCTCCGTCACCACCACCAGAATCAAGCGATACTCAACCCGTCGGGCTTTCTTAGGAGAACGGACAGGCAATTCTCGGGCAATCCCTTCGGCGGCCCCCCTGCACAACGGACGAAGCGGACAAGCCCCACAGCGCGGTTCGGTATTGGGCAGACAGACCGTCTCTCCCAGTTCCATCACCGCCTGATTGAAGGCGCCGGGAGTGTTCTCCGGCACTTGGGACAATACCACTTCGGAAAGGGCTTTTTTCACTGCCGGACGGAGTACATCCTCCTTGCAGGCGGTCAGGCGGGCGAATACCCGCAGGACGTTGCCGTCCACGGCGGCAGCCCTTCGTCCATAGGCAATCGACGCCACAGCCCCGGCGGTATACGCCCCGATCCCGGGCAGGCGGAGAAGCTCCTCCACCTGGTCGGGTATGTAGCCTCCGTATTCCTCCACGACTATCCGAGCGGCCTTCTGCAGGTTCCGGACCCGACTGTAATACCCCAGCCCTTCCCACAGCTTGAGCAGAAGCTCCTCTGGCGCTTCGGCGAGGGCGGCAACATCCGGAAGGGTCTCCATAAACCGGTCGAAATAAGGCAGGACAGCCTCCACACGGGTTTGCTGCAGCATGATTTCGGATACCCATACCCGATAAGGAGTCGGGGTCTCCCGCCAAGGCAAGGGACGGACGTGCAGGCGGTACCAATCCAGCAGGGGCGCCGCCATGCCGTCCAGCGTCTTGTCCGGCTCCATAGGTTTTATCCCCTTTCTAGCTATCCGTATCAGCCTTTCTGCCGCCATTCCTCCCAAATCTCGGGACAATATCCCACGGTGGCTTTTTTTCCGTTGCGGACGATCGGCGTCCGCAGCAGCTTTGGGTTTTCCAGCAGTCTTTCCTCTTTGTCCGCCTCATAGGCGAGATAACGAATCATCTCAGCCCCTTTCGCCTTGTCATCGATGAGACAGGAAAGACCGCCCATAGCCGTACAAACGCTCCGCAATTCTCCCTTGCTGATTCCGTATTTTACCACGTCGATCCGCTGGTAAGGAATACGCCGTTCCTTAAAATA
>CDZU01033874.1_pt1 | contig 9894 bp, 20 predicted proteins | sample 557441 | NCBI WGS metagenome assembly CDZU01 (sample SAMEA3182114, study PRJEB8094) | gut metagenome | biome: human; feature: gut; material: Stool; isolation source: human stools | place: Canada | collected 2013-06-10
GTCAGCGGCTCGTTCGGCGGGGTGAGGGTGGGCATACCCAAAACAAGATCCTCTGCTCGCTCCTTATCCTGTTCGCTATCCCAGCTACATACCTGGATTTCAACCATCAGTTCATTGGCATCAATCGCCCTTGCCATCTTTCAGCGCCTCATTCAATCTCCCCACCAAAATTTCTTCCCCGTTTTCAGTAAGCGGCGCTCCGCATCCCGGACAAAAATGTAGGGAAAAGAGGCCTTTATTCCCGCAAAAAATAAATTGTCCATCAAAGCTTCTCCCGTCCTTGCAGTGGTGGCAACGCTGTTTTCGCATCTTCTTAGCTAATTCTTCCGCTTTAATCATTTTTCAGTACCTCCTGCACGATCTTCTTTGCAGCCTTGTTCCCGCACTCCCGGCTGATGGGGCGGAGGGCGGAGATGGCGGCTTCCTCGTGGGTCAAAATCTCAAATGACCACAGAGCGCAGTAATCATCTGTTCCCGCGTGACCACACCTGTACATCCAGTCGGGCTTTTCGCCAAGGAGATGGAGTTCTGCCGTTCTAACCTCCCAGGCATCGCCAAAGCGGTCATAAATTGCATCGCCTATGGTGTACTTCGAGATTTTCCCCTCCCTGTCCGCCTGGGCCAGTTCGCGGAGGCGGTCAGGCGTAACGCCCAGAAGCTGGCCTGTCAGTTTTAGCAGTGCGTCCTCGGTGAATGCTCTCTTAAAGTCCTCCGGCGCCAGCTCCGTTTCCTCATAAGCAGCAAGGCGGTCAAGGATTTTACTATCTATCTGACAATCCCCACCCATTTTCCTGCAATCATCTCTTGCCATATTGCATGTAAGTTCTCCATTGCCAAGCCTATGAGTTAATCTTTCCATATGCTTCTTTAGATGACCCAACTCCATTCCAAGCCGTAAAATTTCAGCGTCTTTTGTACGAGCAAAATCTAAAGATTCACGAGCTTGAGACATCTCGGCCCGCAGCTTCTTATTTTCGGATTGGAGAGTTGAGAGGGCGGTGGCGGCTTCCATCCTCTCTTTGTCCACCAAGTGCGCAGATTCTCCCCAGCACGGTTTTTTAAGCCACTCAATCAGCTTTTCGTAGTCCATCAGGTGTCCTCCTCTCCCTCCGGCGGGCGGCGTTCAGGCAGTTCGGGAAGCATCCGCCACCACAGCACATCCGCATCTGTCCATTCAAGGTATTCGTCGATTATCCATCCGTCTTCCTTGTTCCACGAGCCAAACTGGCACGCTTCGTCCAGAATGATGCCCAGTTTCGGGCTCCCGCTCACGATGCACATAACAGGCTCATGCTCTGGCGGCATGGCATCTTTCACGCTCACCCACTCGTTCGGCGGGGTGAGAGTGGGCATCCCCAACACAAGGTCCTCTGCCATGTCCTTGTCTCTCTCACTATCCCAACTACAAACTTGGATTTCAAACAATAATTTGCTGGCATCAATCGGTCGCATCGTTCAGCACCTCCAATCTCTTCTTGACAATTTCCCGCGCCTTGTCGGTATTTGCCGCCCCGCACTTGGGACAGAAATCTGGGAGCATATCAGGGTCGTCCTCCTCGTCAATGAGATGCCCGCACTTGCTGCATGTCCACATATCGTAGATCAGTTCTCCGTCTGCATAGCCGTCCGCCGAGCCCTCCCAGCTTCCGCCAAACACCCGCTCCATCTGCTCCTGCGTGGGTGGGGTGAGGGCGGTGAGAGCAATCTCAGCCATCTCTTTTCTCCTACGGTATAGAATGTCGTTCTCTCCCGGATTACTACCAAATCCGCTATCAAGCACCACTCGCGCCGCTGTGAGCTGTTTGAAAAACAGCTCAATCGCTTCTTCTCGTGTTATTTTTATCCCTTCTTTCAAATACTCTCTTTCGTTCATTAACAATATACTGACACCCACAATTAGGGCAATCAAAGGCATCGTATAGGGTAGGCTCCATTTTATTAGAAGCTATAAGAAACAATTCTGTTTTTTCACGGGCAATATAATGCCGCTCCTTAGTTAGGTCAAATACATGCCCGCATACTTTGCACGTTATTTCACTCAATTTGTCTTTTCTCCTCTCTCGGGTGGCCTAAATATCACAACCATGCACGGAAACGGTGCATTCCATTTTGCGCCGCCAAATTTTAGGCGGCCAGCCACAAACCGGATATCTGCCTGGTGATAGATGTACCGGTGAAACCACTGCGTATCCGTTCTGGCTGGCAGCAGCATCACAACCGTAGCACCATCTGCGGCGCTGGCAGCCGCTTTTTCAACCCATTTCCCGATCTGACGGCCATAGGGAGGGTTGCACCACACGACACCGGTCCAGGGCTGAGACAATCCGTCTTGCTCTGGGGTATAGTAGCTTTCACACTTCGCGTTCCAAGGCAGAGCGCATGCGTCCAGGGTAAAACAAAACTCTGTATTGAGTTGGTCAAAAAATGCTTGGGGTGTTTCCCAGAGATCCGTTGTGCTGGTAAACATTCCTTTGGGGATACTCAATCTTTTCCCCCCAGCGTCGCCACTTCCCCGCCGCAAGCCAGATAACCCGCACCATCAATCCAGCTGTCTACGTGCTCAGGGTTGCTCATAAGCCTTGCAATCTTAAGCAAGGCCATCATGGCCGCCACATCCTCCGGCTCTAACTGTACATGGACCCCAGCGGCAACACACTTTGCGCTGAGATAGGTGTGCCAAAATTCAGCAATCAAACGGAAGCTATTTTCTGGAATTCCATAATCCTGCTCCCGATCTCCGCAAACGCACTTCTCCGCAGCGGCGAGAATTTCTTTTCTGGTCATAGAGTTTCCTCCTTCTTCGTTGGCTTCCCATACCGCTTAGCGATATAACACTTTCTGCTGCAGTAAATTTCGTTTTTAGCGATCGCAAGGAATTTCGTCTTGCACACCGGACAGGTTTTTATCTCGCTCTTTTTTTCTCTCACCTTGCTTCCCTCCGTGCAAATATGCTACCCGCTTATCAATGCAAGCCTGGCATAATTTCTTCCCCGGCACATCATCGGGAGACTTGCAGAAAAAAAACAGGTTTCTCCACTCAGCGCCATTTCCCAAGTCCTTTGACCCTCTTGATTTCGTTTTTCTCGCTCACGGTTCCTATGCTTTATGCGACACCGCTCACAGAGGGAATGCCCGTCATTAGGTTTTTTCTTGTAGCAATTCGGGCAAATGTTTTCTTCGACCATTTTTGCATACCGCTTTCGGCTTTCTTCCCTCATTTTTTCTGCGTATTCTGGTTTGCTTCTTTTGTTTTCGCTCCAACGCCTTGACTTTTGATTGCAATATTCACACATCGCTCTCCCAGCCATTGTGTAGGCGTCTTCTCTTCCGCAGATAGTGCATAGGCCGCTCTCCCGTCTGACCTTTCTACGCCGCCTTTCAAATTCTCTATCTGCTTCTGTATGCGTTCCCATATTCAATCACCACCAGACAATTCCTGATAGATCCGGCTGGCCACCACATCCCGGCTGCCCTGGTACTTTCCGTGATACTGTCTTAAAATCTCGCCGGTGGTGGTCTGATAATAAATCTGGCAAATCTCCATGCCGGGGTACACCCGCACCGGCTGCACGCAGGTCAGTTCCAGGGTCCAGTTCCCAGAAAAACCCACATCGCCAAACCCGGCGGTCACGTGGACAAAGATGCCCAGGCGTCCAATGGAGGACCGGCCCACCAGCATGGGGACCAGGTTGTGGGTCTCGGTATATTCCATGGTTTTGGCCAGGTAGAGCCGCCCAGGGTGCAGCACCAGGCCCTCCTCTGGGATCATCAGCCGCCCCGTCCGGTTGTCCTGCTTCGGGTCCAGGACAGCCTCCTTGTAGGCCATCAGCTCGGGGGACAGCCGCAGGTTGTAGCTGTTTGGTCCCAACCGGGATTCCTCCCAATCGCTGATGATGATGTTGCCCGCCTCCCGTTGGAGTTTGATTTCATTGCCCGTTAGAATCATGTTGTCTCCTCCAGTTTTATCTGTTCTGGTTTGAATGCGCTGTCTTTGATGTCCACATAACGTACGGTCCCGTATTTCTCCAGGTCACAGGCAATCGCCTCCCGCGTTCCTTCGGGATTCTCAAGGCTGGACGGAATGGGCCGCAGCTTTACGGTGATCTCCCACATGGCTCAAAGCTCCAACAGGCGGCAGAGGGTTCCCTCTACCCGGGCCATAGCATGCCGGGAGAGATGGTCCTTTCTGCGCTGCAAGCTGCGCTCCGGCAGTGATTTGACGTGCTCCAGGACCGCCACATAGGTTTGGCCTTGGACACTCTCCACGGCGATATGGGACGCCGCCGCGTAGCGTTCCCGGGACACCAAGGGCGCCGCCACCACGCACCCGGTTTCCCGGTTGTTCTCGGCGGAAGAGAGGATCAGAACTGGTCTGCCATAGTCCTTCTTTCCGCCTCGGTATCGGTCGGTCAAGTAAATTTCGCCTTTGTGAATCATGCCTGCCTCCTTGCTGTCCGCCAGTTCCTTGCTCTGGAACAGTCCATGTAATATCCGCCTGCCATCTCAAACAGCCTTGAGCCGATGGCTTCATCGCCCCGGAGAATCGCCTCCAGCGTGTTCTCGCTGGAAAGGATGGTGGGCTTTTTGCTGATGTATCGCGCGTTAATCAGCTCGAATGCCAGGTGAACATCCGCCGGCCGAATTTCCCCCTTCCAGAAATCATCCAGATAGAGTAGCGGCGTATTTTTCAAGGGTTCGGTTTCTTCCCGGAAATCGTCCCGGTCATTTCCAACCGCCTTGGCCCTTCGCGCAAACTCCCGCCACGAAACATACAGGCCGGGTTTGCCGCCCTCAACGATGGCCCGGAAAATGGTGGTGCATAACGTCGTTTTCCCGCAGCCCGGGGTCCCGCAGATGATGAACCAGGAGGGATCTCCCGCCGCGATTTGCTGTACGTAGTCTTGCGCCATGGCAAGTGCTCTCCTCTGCCAGTTCTCCGGCGTTTTCCAGTTCTCCCAGGTGCAAGCCGCCAAGGCATCCGGCGGGATTCCGCTGCGGTCCATGGCCCCCATGGCGTCACGGATGCTCTGGCATTTGCATCGCTGAAACCGCAGCGCCCCATTTTCCTCCACTGTCATGTACCCGCCCCGGTCATGGCACGCGGGGCAATGATAGCCTTTCAGCGTCCCGGGGGTCGCGTTGAAAAGTTCCGCCCGTTTCCGCTGTGCTGCGAAGAAATCAAAATGGCTCGTCGTCCCAGCATCCGTCAGTCGCGGAGGGGAGTTTGTCGATGATTGGGCCCTTGTTGGGAAGTCTTGCAAATGGATCATCCTCCTTTGCCCGCTTTTTCTTCTCGTCCTGGAGCCGAGTTACCACCCAGTTCAGAATGGCTCTGTAATCGCTCTTGTAGGTCTTCCCCGTCGCCCCTTTGTAGTTGTCCAGAATCTCGATCAAACGCTCGGTGTCGGCGGGGCCATGAGTGTCAAGCAACTTCTGGTGCTCGGCATTGGTCATGGAAACAAACTCCGCCCATTGGACCTTGGGCTCTTGTTCGGATTCTCCGACAGTTTTTTTCTTCTCCGTTTTCGCGCGCGCCCTTTTACGTGGGGGGGTGGGAGAGAAAGGGGGATTATAGGGGGATAGAGAGATAGGGGTTTCAGGGGAAAGAGAGGAAGGGGGAAGAAAGGGGGGAGGAGAGGGCGGGGGTGCGTTACTGTAACTGTTACTGTAACGGTTACAGTAACGCTCTCTATACTTTTTTACCCTGTCCGCAGTCTTTTTCCGGGCCGCAATCTTCTTTCGGATTGATGCCAAAGAATCTCGTTCCACTTCCCCCCAATCCTCTGCTGCCTCTTCCCCAGCGAGAAGGGCGAAAAACACCCGATCTCGCTGGATGCTGGAGAGGTTGAGAAGCAACGTCCTGTCCTCTTCCGTGAAAGAAAGTGTAATCATCTTTTGCCTTCTTCCCTGTTGAAATCATAAGCGAATCCCAGAGGTATAGATCGAACCCCCGCGTTTGGATAAGAAGGCTTTCAATTCGTCCGGGGGAAAATAAACCCGGGCGCCAATATTGATTCCTTGAATGAACTTGGCTGCTCTCAACCTGTCCAATGTGTCCACACTGATATTAAGGGCCTGAGCGGCCTCTTTCCGGGTCAACAGCAATTTTTCCATTTTATGCTCCTTTCTCAAAACGGCAGCGGTCCGTCCCCACTGTCATTGTCCCAGGGCAAGGGCCCATCATCAGGAATGGCGGCGAAGCCGTTCGAGGGCGCTGTGGCCTTTTTCAAGGGCTTATCCGGGGGCAAGGTGTATTCCCCGTTGCGGACCCGATCTGCGCTCATGGCGCGGAAAGGACGCACCGCCCAGCCGGTTTTCCCGTTATAGGACCATTCCTCATTCCGGAAGAGGATGCCCACCAACTTTCCCACCAGGGAAGTCTCCTCCCAGTTCCAGGTGTAGCCGGGGTTGGAGTGCTCAAAGGCGGTGGTCAAGCCTTTGAAAGAACTCTTTGTCCATTCATCGTTGTCAGTCCCATCGTCTTTGGGCAAGAACTGACGAATAACCCCCTTCCACTTTTTATCCTGCATGGTGTTGGCCTTAAACTCTTTGGAGAAGAACCCTCTCTGCTCTCCCTCCTCAATGTCGAAGAGGACCAGCAGCTGGGGGCCATAATTGGTATCCGCAAAGGATACCTGTTTGACCCGGCAGACATAGGCGTCCAGGGGGAGTTTGGGACGGTCAGAGAACTCCTGCACGGAATCCCAATTTTTCGGTTTTTGAATCATGGTTTTTGTTCCTCCTTGTGGTTGATTTGATTTAATTCATTTCGGATTGTATCCAGAATGCCGATTACGGAGAAAATGACTTCTTCCTGATAATGAAGAAGTAATATGCAAGACTTTGACAGGCTGTTTAATTCTTCATTGATGTCAGCTTTGTTCTCCGGTGCTTGAATCATTCGCTTTGTTCCTCCTTGGTGTAAAATATAAGGGGGCATCTGCTCCCGATGTATTTGTCTGGGTACTCGCAAATTTCCCCGTTGAGACCGCAGCTGCGGTAGTTGCGGCGGTAGTATTTGCACTGATAGCAGCTAATGTCCACGTTACCCTTAAAGTCAACGGGAAACGTCACCTCAACCATGGCGCGGGCGCGGATATATTCCTTCACCCCACGGGAGAATTCAGCCATTGTCTGTCGCCTCCTTGGGAGATGTGGTGGGGAGCAGCCCCCAATACTCTCTAATCCACTGATCGACGAATTTCAGATCATTCTCAATCTCCAGGTCAAACATTTCTTCGGGCGACTTAGAAATGTCCATTCCATTGGATTGGGTGCGGAAGAAATGGCGGTCCCCTTCCACCATGCAGCGCAGACAGATTGTGACCATCCCCTCAATGCAAACCTTCTCGTCCAGCAGCTTTCCAATGGTCCGCAGCTTGGTTTCTCCAAAGTCAGAGGTGGTTTCGTGCATGAGGATATAGACAATGACATCCTCTGGAAGCTGCACCTGAATGAACATCAGCAGCCGCCAGAAATTGTCCGCGATATCGTTGTAGAGATCGAAGGTTGAGCTGCCCGCTTTGGGGGCGGAATGGCCTTTCATGAAAGCGTTCGTCAAAAGGTACCCAGCGTCATCAATGACAGCGGTTTTGGTGGGCATCTTTTGCAGGCCAGTGGCAATGGTCTGGTAGCTGTCTGTCTTCATCTGGTATCGGAAGGTCCCGGGGAAAGGCAAGCGTTTGCCCACCACGTTAATCAAAAAGATTTCATCTGGGGCAAAGTTTTTCAGGGAACGGGACTTCCCAGACCCGCTCTTGCCATAAATCAAAACTGGAATCCCGATAAGTCATTCCCCCTTTTCGCCGCAGTCCAGGTATTCCTGAAATAGGTCCATCTTCTCGTCCAGATAGGCGGACATGGTGAAACTGTTATATAAGAACATGTAATCCATGAAGTCATCCAGGCATGTGTCCATGATAAAGTTCCGGCATGTCCTGGCAGAAACCTCTATGACCACCTTTTTGGGGAAAAAGTTGATTCGTTCCTCCATCTTGACAAACCTCCAATTTTTGTTACAATAAAGTTAAGCGGAAGAAACATAGCTTATTTTTTCAAGTATTCTCCTTTCTGAACTCTGCCGGTGCTGCAAACCGGCAGAGTTTATTTTTCGCCTTTTCCACGGAGTTCTTTTTTCCATCGGGTGATAACCGTGGTATTCACGCCGTAATGGTCGATCAGCTCATGGTATCGAAGCAGCTTCTCCTTCTCTGGGAAGTCCTCCGGCATAGGGATGCGGTACCGGCCTAATTTTTTGTTTGGGCACCTACCGTTGCAGTCTGGCTTAGTACAATTCAAGCACTGCTGGATTTTCTCCGGGGAATCCCATCCAGGGTAGATTCCATTGCGTTTTCGGCGTTGGCCGTGGATGGGTTCAGGGGGCGCGTCGGCCCATGGCTTCCTCCCTTCGGTCTGCACCTTGACCCCGTTGATCTTCACCATATCCCCACCCCCTTTCACACCTGGGGCAGAGATATACCTTCTCTCCAGGTTCCAGGGCGGACACGTTCCACCGCTGCTTACACCGGCGGCAGAGACGATACACCGCGCCCCTCATACCACACGGAAGGGGATGCCCCGGCGGGCCAAGGCGGCGTTGATCCGGCTCTTCCCTACCTCCCTTCTGCGCCGGGCCTCCTGGCGCTTTCTGGCCGCTGGGGTAATGGCCCGTAACAGGATGTCCATATCATGGCGTTGCTTGATCTCTTGTACTGGGTTCATTCCAAGTTCTCCTTTCTAAATTTTCCCGGCATGAATGATTGTTAAGTAATCCTCATCTGTAAAGCGAAGTGCTTCCCCCATAAGGATCAATTCATTGAGGGTAAACTTCCCTGGGTCTTTTCGACGGGCCTGCAATGGAGGTCTCGTTTGCAATCCGATGAGCATCGCAATGTTTTCTTCTGTCAGTCCAGCTCTTGCTTTTCCAATACGATACACAACGCCGAATTCATCCCGCCACCGGTCTACCCGGTTTTGCTTCTTCCTTCCCATTGTTTCGCTCCTTTCTGGATGTCTCAATGTCAGAGACATTACAGCGGTAAATTCTCGCCAGATGTACCCACTTCTTCCGCAGAGGGAACGTATTTCCTTGTTCCCAATGACTAATTGCAGATCGCTCAAGATCAAGCATCTTTGCTGCGGCTTCCTGGGTTAAACCGGCATTGATTCTCAATTCTTTCAGATTGATAAAAATCACTCCATTCAATTGTTTTTTGTATGAATCGCTACTATCAAAAACACACTATCTCATGCGAAAATGTTTGTAGCGAAGCAAATCCAAATAAAGGAGATATCAGAAAACAATGCAAAGCAGGCAACAATGTTGCGCCAATTTGTATTATCTTCTTGACCACTTCCTGGAGTTATGCTCAAAAGCAACCATCTTAAATTTGCTATAATCGTAATGACGAAATGACAAATTATGTAAGTGTTTATTGGGAATTGACCTCTTTTCTTCCAACCCAGCGCATGAGGGACGGTTCCATAAAAGAAAGGAAACGAAGCATCAAGGGGGAGAGATGCTGAAATAAGGTTAAATCGGAACCGCCCCTCATACGCTGGATTTAGTTATTTCTATTATCATCCTGCTTTCAGGAATAGTAATCGGAAGGTTTCCCTCCCCTTTGGTGTTACCAAGGTCTGTGTCCCAGTCCATTGGGTCTTCTCGTTGAAGCACTCTTTCAATTCAAACAAACCGTTGTTAACATGAACCTGATAGGGCATCAGCTTACCTTTTTTGTCCCGGTACAGGTATTTACGAGAAAGAAGGAAAGAAATAAACTCTTTCGGTTTGACCCCGAGTTCCTTGGCTGTTTCCCGAAGACCTGTTAAAAGATTCCGGTCTACCAAATCGTCAAAGTAGTCCGCCTTTGGCTGCATGATCTGGTTTTCCAC